>Ga0208249_1000271_pt1 | contig 17017 bp, 12 predicted proteins | sample CryBogmetaGMA1M_FD_184546 | JGI IMG/M metagenome (GOLD analysis project Ga0208249, IMG submission 184546) | Freshwater microbial communities from Crystal Bog, Wisconsin, USA - MA1M (SPAdes) | ecosystem: Environmental > Aquatic > Freshwater > Lake | place: Crystal Bog, Wisconsin, USA | collected...
CCCCCTCCTCTTCCGCCCCCGCCACTCCAGCCCTGAGCAATTCCGCCGAAGCTTCTGCCGGTGTGCTGCAGCTCAGCTGCCTCAGGGATCCGCAGGCGGCCTACGCCCGGCTGACGGCCATTGCCGAGCGCACCGGCGGCGGTCGCATGCAAGTGGAGGAAGAGCGGGTGGGCGCCATCATCGAGCAGGTGCGTCTGGGCGGTGACCAGGCCCTGCTGGAGCTCAGCGAGCGCTTCGACGGGGTACGCCCAGATCCCCTGAGGATTCCGACAGAGCGGCTGGCCGAGGCCTGGTCGGACACACCGGCGCCATTACGCCGGGCCCTGGAACTGGCCCATCAGCGGATCCGCGCCTTCCACGAACAGCTGAAGCCAGCCGACCTGGCCATGGCCGGTCCCCACGGCGAGCTGCTGGGGCGGCGCTGGCGGCCGGTGGAACGGGCCGGGATCTACATCCCAGGCGGCCGCGCCTCCTACCCCAGCACTGTGCTGATGAATGCCGTGCCGGCCAGGGTGGCCGGTGTCTCCCGGCTGGTGATGGTCACCCCCCCAGGGCCCGACGGCGAGCCCAACCCCACGGTGCTGGCCGCCGCCCACCTAGCCGGCGTTGAGGAGGTCTACCGGGTGGGCGGCGCCCAGGCCATCGCCGCCCTGGCCTACGGCAGCGAAAGCGTGCCCCAGGTGGATGTGATCACCGGCCCGGGCAATCTCTACGTCACCCTGGCCAAGAAGGCGGTGTACGGCCGGGTGGGCATCGATTCCCTGGCCGGACCGAGCGAAGTGCTGGTGATCGCCGACCACTCGGCCCGCGCCGACCAGGTGGCCGCCGACCTGATGGCCCAGGCGGAGCACGATCCCCTGGCGGCGGCGATCCTGATCACCACCAGCGAGGAACTGGCCGCCGCCGTGCCGGCGGCGATCACGGCCCAGCTGGCGAACCATCCGCGCGCCGCCATCACCCTCCAGGCCCTCAACGACTGGGGACTGATCGTGATCTGCGGCGATCTCGACGAAGCGGCAAGGCTGAGCGACCGCTTCGCGCCCGAGCATCTCGAACTCCTGGTGGAGGAGCCGGAGCCCCTGGCCGACCGGATCCACCACGCCGGCGCCATCTTCATGGGCCCCTACACCCCGGAGGCGGTGGGCGACTACCTGGCCGGCCCCAACCACACCCTGCCCACCTCCGGCACCGCCCGCTTCGCCGGTGCCCTGAGCGTGGAAACCTTCCTCCGCCACACGAGCCTGATTCGCTTCAACCACGCGGCCCTGGAAGCCACCGGTGCCGCCGTCGTGGCACTGGCGGAGAGCGAGGGCCTGCACAGCCACGCCGAATCGGTGCGCCGCCGCCTGGGCTGAGGGCCGCTCAGCGCACCATCGCCGCCACATTGCCGCCATCAACCGTGAGCAGGGCGCCGGTGGTGCGGGGCAGCAGGGCCAGGGCGACGAAGGCCTCGGCAACGTCACCGGCACGCACCTCAGCGCCGAGCAGGTTGCCGGCCATGTAAACCTCCTCGCTCACCCCCCGGGCGGCGGAGCGCTCGCGGATCATGGCGTCGTCGAGCAGGCCTGAACGGATGCGATCGGCATTGATGGCATTGACCCGCACGCCGGCATCGCCCTGCTCCAGGGCGTACTGGCGCACCAGGGCCAGCAGGGCGGCCTTGCTGATGCCATAGGCCCCGAAATTGGGCCCAGGGTTGAGCGCCTGCTTGCTGGCATTGAACAGCAGCTGTCCCCCCAGAACCGCGCGGCCGCCAGGGGTGTCCTGGTGGCCGAAGACGGCCACGGCGGCCTGGGCCACACTCTGGTGGGCAAAGAAATTGAGTTCGAAGCAGGCCCGCAGGTCGGCATCACTGAGGCTGGCCATGGCACCGGTCCAGGCGGCACCGGCGTTACTGACCACGATGTCGATCCCGCCGAAATGGGCAGCCACCGCCTCGAACGCCCCCCGCACCTGCTCCCCATCGGTGACATCACAGGCCAGGCCCAGGGCCCGGGCACCGCAGCGGGCAGCGACGGCCGCGGCCGCCCCAGCATCGAGATCCAGCACCGCCAGATCGGCACCCTGGGCCGCAAAGGCCAGGGCCGTGGCGGCACCGATGGCACCGGCCCCTCCGGTGACGATCACCACATGGCGGGCCAGGGGCTTCTCGACGCCCTTGCCGAGCTTGGCCTGCTCCAGGCTCCAGTACTCCATGTCAAAGGTGTCGTCCTCATTGACCGGCTCGAAGCGGCCGACCGCCTCGGCCGCCAGCAGGGTGCGGGCCCAGGCCTCGGCGATGTCGGCGGTGACGGCCGCATCCGCCGCCGAGCGGCCCAGGCCCACCAGCCCCAGTCCGGGGATCGCCAGCAGCCGGGGCAGGGGGTCGAGGGGCCTGCGGCCCCCGCCCACCCGGGCGTTCTGGCGCTCGAAATAGCCCCGGTAGGTGGCGATGTAGGCCGCCAAGGCCGTCTCGAGGCTGGCCTGCCAGGCCGCCAGGTCGGCGGGCCGGTCGGCGGCGGGCAGGGGGGGCAGCACCAGGGGCCGGGCCTTGGTGCGGATCACATGGTCGGGGGTGGCGACACCCCGGCCGGCCCAGTCGACCAGACGGGCATCATCGGCCAGCTGGCGGGCAGGGCCGGCGCCCCGCAGATCCAGCAGCCAGCGGCTGGGGGCACCACAGCCCGCCGCCGCCCGGGCCAGGGCACCGCGCAGCAGCGGCAGCGCCCGCGCCGCCGGCAGCGGCCGCTCCGCCAGCGTCACCGGCTGGAGGCGGTGGTCCCCCCCTTCAAGATGGGCCTCGGCCTGCCGCACCAGCGAGATCATGCGGCTGTAGCTCTGCTCCGCCGTGGCGCCGAAGGAGAACAGGCCGTGCTTGAGCAGCACCATCCCCTCCAGTTCCACGCCGCTGCCGGCCGCCTGGGCAGCGGCGCTCTCGTAGGCCTCGGCGCAGGCCCGGGCCAGGGCGAATCCCGGCATCACATAAGGAACCAGCACCACCCGCTCGCCGAAGATCCGCCGGCAGAGCGCCTCGGCATCGGGTTGGTCCGCCAGGGCCAGCAGGGCAACAGCATGGGTGTGGTCCACGAACTTGTGGGGCAGAAAGGCGTGCAGCAAGGCCTCCACCGAGGGGTTGGGCGCAGCCGGATCCATCAGGTTCTGGCGCTGGGCCGCCACCATCTGCTCATCGCTGAGGCGCCCCAGACGCCGCAGGGCCCGCAACGGCTCCAGCCGGACCGCCGGATGGCCCGGAGGCTCGATCGTGGCCAGATCCCAGCCCGATCCCTTCACACACAGCACCGGAATCGTTTCCCCGAGCAGGCCGGTGACCGTGGTCTTGACCGAGGTGTTGCCCCCGCCGTGGAGCACCAGATCCGGATCGGCACCGAGCAGGCGGGCCGAGTAGGTGCGCAGGGCCAGGTCCGCATCGATGCCCCTGGCGCCGTAGCTGGCGATCGCCGCCTCGGCATCCTGATCGGACCAGCGATGTTGCACGGCCATGGCGTCTCCGGGGCGGACAGGGCAGGTGGCCCGAGGCTACGGGGGCAGGGGAACGGGGGTCGCAGGCGGGGCAAGGCCAGAGCAGGACGGCAATGATGGGAACGCTGCCGGCCGGAGCCATGAAAGCCATTGCCGCCCCCCGCTCCCTCCCCACTGACGACAGCGGCTGCCTGCTGGATCTGGAGCTGCCCAGACCGCAAGCGGAGAACCGCGACCTGCTGGTGCGCGTCGAGGCCGTGGCCGTGAACCCTGTGGACACCAAGGTGCGCGCATCCCTTACCGGCAATGGGCCACCCCGGGTGCTCGGCTGGGACGCGGCCGGGGTGGTGGAGGCGATCGGCGCTCAGGTGAGCCGCTTCCGGGTCGGTGACCCGGTCTGCTTCGCCGGCGACATCAGCCGGCCCGGCTGCAACGCCGAATACGTGCTGGTGGACGAACGGATCAGCGGGCGCAAGCCCGGCAACCTCTCCTTCGCCGAAGCCGCCGCCCTGCCGCTCACCAGCCTGACCGCCTGGGAGGCCCTGTTCGAGCGGCTGGCCGCCAATCCACCGAGCCTTGACAGGCTCGGCGACGGTGGTGGTGTCGGCGGCGGCGGCGATGGCCGCAGCCTGCTGATTCTCGGCGGAGCCGGCGGAGTGGGCTCGATCGCCATCCAGCTGGCACGGCTGAGTGGCCTGGAGGTGATCGCCTCGGCCTCACGGCCGGAAAGCCAGGCCTGGCTGCGGCAGCTGGGCGCCGATCATGTGGTGGATCATGGCCGGCCCCTGCCGGAGCAACTGGCGGCCATCGGCCACGGCCAGGTGGATCTGATTGCCAACTTCTTCGACACGGACCGCTACTGGGCGGTGATGGCCGAGCTGATCAGACCACTGGGATCCATCGTGGCGATCGTCGGTAACCGCCAGCCGCTGGATCTCAACCTGCTGCGCAACAAGAGCGTGCGCTTCGCCTGGGAATACATGTTCAGCCGCTCCCTCTACGCCACACCGGATCTGGAAAGGCAGGGCGCCATCCTGGAACGGGTGGCCGATCTAGTGGAGGCGGGCCAACTGCGCAGCACCCTGCAGCGGACCCTCAGTCCGATCAACGCCACCAGGCTGCGCCAGGCCCATGCGGAACTGGAAAGCGGACGCATGATCGGCAAGCTCGTGCTGGCGGGCTGGCCCTGAAACGACGTGGGACTGGCTCGGCTGGGCCCTGACCGGGCCATTCAGACGATCAGATCCGGCCTGAGGATCAAGGCCGTGGCGCGGTAGATCGCGATCTCCAACCTGGCGCCCACAAAGCGCTGGTAGCCCTCGGTGTAGCTGAGGTGGGCCGGCTGGATGGCCAGCAGGGCCAGCAGTCGCCGCAGCACCGCACCGACAGCGGGGTCACGGGGATCCCTGATCATCGGCTGCTGCAGGAACAGCAAGGCCCGCTCCAGGGGAAGGCGTTCGCGGGAAAGGAAGCAGAGCTCCCGGGCCAGCAGAGCCGGATTGATGTTGAAGACGATGCCGCTGCTGCCGGCCATACCGGCCCGGGATCGGGCAGCCGCCCCGGGAAGGTAGATCACCTGTTCATCACCATCGATGCGAAAGGTGCGGCCATCGCAGTCGTAGACCATCACGCCGGATCGATGGATCACCACCGTTGCTTCGCTGCTTTCCTCACCGGCGGCCTGGAAAGGGGTGTTGATGCAGGAGCTGATGGCCAGATCACCGGCCAGCAGGGTGCTGGAGCGATGCACAAACAGCCGCTCGGGCCCGAGGGCGGTCAGATCCTTGAGGCGGACACTGAGGCTGAGGATGTCGTGAAAGCTCTCGAGATCGTTGCAGACACCGGCGCTCGCCTCCCCGAAGAGCAGGGGCTGGGACCGGATCCAGCGAAGCCGCCGCTGCACAACAGCCCTCCCGGGGAAATCCCGCAAATGAGCATAGAACTTACATTCTATGAAAAAACGGAGCCGATCCGGGTTTCATGATTCATAAATGCCGCGCAGGCCGGCCGTGGTGGCGGGGGTCACCCCCCGGTCGGTGATCAGGGCCGTCACCAGCCGGGCAGGGGTGACGTCGAAAGCGGGGTTGAAGGCCGGGCTGCCCTCGGGGCTGAGCTGCACCGCAGCCAGCTCCGTCCCCTCCAGGCGCCCCTGGATGTGGGTGACTTCCCGGGCAGAACGGGCCTCAATCGGGATGCCACTCAGTCCGTCCTCGATCGTCCAGTCGATCGTGGAGGCCGGCAGGGCCACATAGAACGGAATGCCGTTGTCGTGGGCAGCCAGCGCCTTGAGGTAAGTGCCGATCTTGTTGCAGACATCCCCGCTGCTGGTGGTGCGGTCGGTGCCGACGATCACGGCATCGACTTGGCCGCGCTGCATCAGGTGGCCGCCGGCGTTGTCGACGATGACGGTGTGGGGCACCCCCTCGCGGCCGAGTTCGAAGGCGGTGAGGCTCGCCCCCTGATTGCGCGGCCGGGTCTCATCCACCCAGACGTGGATCGCCAGGCCGGCGCGGTGGGCCTTGTAGATCGGCGCCAGGGCCGTGCCCCAGTCGACCGTGGCCAGCCAACCTGCATTGCAGTGGGTCAGCACCTGCAGCGGCTGGTCCTGGCGCTCGGCCGGACGGGCCGCCGCCAGCTCCCGAAGGATCGCCAGCCCGTGGTCGCCGATGGCCTCGCACATCGCCACGTCTTCATCGGCGATGGCCGCAGCCTCCAGCCTGGCCGCCGCGGCGCGCTCGGCGGGGGCCAGGGGGGCCACCCGAGCCCGCACCCGCTCCAGGGCCCACTGCAGATTCACCGCCGTGGGTCGGGTGGACAGCAGGCGATCGAAGGCAGCGGCCAGGCTGGCATCACCGGGATCGGCCTGGAGAGCCAGCATCAGGCCATAGGCACCGGTCACCCCGATCAGCGGGGCACCCCGCACCACCATCGTGGCGATGGCCTCGGCAGCCCCCTCCAGATCCACCAGGGAACAGGTGGCGAAACGATGGGGCAGCAGGGTCTGATCGATCACGCCGACCGAGCGCCCGCCGGGCTCCAGCCAGATGGTGCGCCAGGCCTTGCCGTCGATGTTCATGGAGCGGAAATGATTCGCCACCGCAGGATGGCAGGGGGCAGCGGCCGGGCAGGGGATAACGGCTGGTCAGCCTCCAACTCTTGCCGCTGGCAGCGCTTCAGCCGCTCGAGCACCGGCTCCCGCACCTCGATGCCGGTGGCGGTGATGAAGAGGTCGGGGTGGCGGGCGCGCAGGGAGCCCGCCAGCCGATCAAGCCTGGCCTGGGCTTGGGCCAGACGGGCCCCATGCTCGGCCTCCCAGGCCAGCCGGCGCGGCACCTCCCGATCGGTCCAGGCCGCCAGCTCCTTGTCGTAGCGCTGGCGGTCCAGATCCCGGTCGGCCTGGGTGTAGCGCGACTCCATCGCCTCGTCGTAGACCGGCGGGGCCTTGGCCGGCACGTAGAGCTCCGGCCGCAACAGGGAAAGTTCGAGTTCCTCCTGGCGCAGCTGGGCCAGATCACTGAGCAGGCGCTGGCGATCGGCCAGACAGCGGCGCACCGCCTCATCAAGCCGCCGCTGCCTCTGGCGAACCTGCTCGGCCCGTTCGCCCTTGAGCACCGCCTCGATGGCGCCCAGGCAGCGCCGCCGCGCCAGCCAGCCCTGCAACGGTGCTGCCAGGCCACCGCTGCCGGCCACGGCCTGGCGCTCACAGCGCTGACGCCCTTCCGAACTCACGGAAAGCCCCAGCCCGGCGCAGCCCGCCAGGCTCAGCAACACGGGCAGCATCGCCAGCAGCAGCAACCTGCCCCGCGGGGAAGCGACTGGGCGCAACCGACCGGAAGGCGGCGGAGGGAAGACGGTCATCGTCGGGCCGGGCCCGCAGCACTCCTGCGGAGTCGAAATCTAGGCCGGGCTCCCACGCCGGGGGCCGTGGTCCGCCAGCCGGGCCTGCCAGATTGAAGGGATGGTGGCACCGAGCTCCGATTTCGCCGGCCTGCTGGCCCGAAGCCGTACCGTCCGCGAGCTGTTGCTCAGCTACCGCCTGCTGGTGTGCACGGGGCATCACCCCTACGCCACGCTGCTGCGCGTGAACTTTCAGCAACAACGGGAGGCCACCCAGGCTGCCGGCAATCCCACCAGGGCGCAGCGGATTCTGGGGGTGTGCACATCGCTTGCGGAAGCACGCGGCCTGCTGACGCAAACCGGGGAGGACATGCTGGTGGTCTGTGACGAGATGCTGACCGACGGGCCGGCCCTGCCGCTGCTGCGGGAGCTGGCGCAGCGGCCGCAACGACCGCGGCTGCTGATCAATCTCGAGGTGCCCCATCGGGTGTCGCTGCAAGCATGCCTTGAGGCCGGCGTGGATGCGGTGATCACCAGGGCCTTCATGGGACGCGGTGTGCTGCTGGGGGCCCTGCAGGCCATCAGAGCGGGCGAGCGCTATCTCGACCCGAGTTGCGTGCCCCTGCTGGAGCGACGCGGCCCGGCCTCCGACGAGCTCAGTCAACGGGAACTGGAGATCCTGCAGCTGGTGGCTGAGGGGTTCACCAACCGGGCCATCGCCGAACAACTGGGAATCGCCGAGGTGACCGCCCGCGACCACGTGCAGAAGATCCTGCAGAAACTCGGCGCCGTCGATCGCACGGCCGCAGCCGTGCAGGGATTACGGCGCGGGTATATCCACTGAGATCCTGAAGGATCTGGCAAATTGGTCTGCCGTGATCCTTCAGATGAAGGATGGAGTCGGACGGGAGGTCGACAAAGGATAGAGGGGTCCGTAGGAGACCCGATGACTACCACCCTGCCCAGCCCGCTCCCAGAAACCAACCAACCGCTCCCGGCCATCAACGGGCCGATCGTGGCGGCCTACTTCCCGGAATGGGGGATCTATGGGCGTGATTTTCAGATCGCCGATGTGCCGGCAGATCGGCTCACCCACCTGATCTACGCCTTCGCCCGCATCGATGCCACGGGCCGCATGGCCCTGTTTGACAGTTATGCGGCCGTGGAGAAGCGCTTCACCTCCCCCCAGGAGGCGGTGGGCGGCATCGCAGACCAGTATTACTACGGCGAAGGAGATCCCAGGAACACGCAGACGGTATGGGGGAATTTCCACCAGATCGCCCTGCTGAAGGAACTGCATCCCCAGCTGCGTACCAGCATCGCCATCGGCGGCTGGACCCTCTCCGGAAACATGTCCACCAGCTTCGACACGGCGGAGGAGCGGGAGATCTTCACGGATTCGGTGCTGACATTCCTGCGGACCTACACGATGTTCGACGGCATCGATCTCGACTGGGAATACCCCGGCGGTGGGGGACTTGACGGCAACAGCATCTCCCCATCCGACGGCAGCAACTATGGGGCCACGCTGAAATTGCTTCGCCAGAAACTGGATCAGCTCGGCCAGGCCAGCGGTCGCAGCTATGAGATCTCCGTAGCCGGGGCAGCCGGTCTTGACAAGATCGCCAATTTTCAGCTGGAGGAGTTGAAGAACTACGTCAACTTCTTCAATCTCATGAGCTACGACTTCCATGGCCCCTGGGAAACCACCACTGGCCATCAATCTGCCCTGCGCAATGATCCGAACGGGTACGACATCAGCAGCGCCGTTGCGGCCTACCGCCAGGCCGGCGTTGATCCCCAGCGGATCGTGCTGGGCACCCCGGCCTACACCCGCGCCTGGAAGGGGGTGATCAACAGCCCCTCGGCCCTCGGCGGCGAAGACTACGGCCTGGGCGACCCCACCGCCGGCAGCGCCCCGGGGTCCTTCGAAGCCGGCAGCTACGACTACAAGGATCTGCTGAACCGCTACAGGGCCGGTGGCTGGCAACTGATCTGGGACGACAACGCCCAGGCCGCCTACCTGTGGAATCCCGTCGAGCGGATCTTCAGCTCATTCGAAACTCCAGCAACGGTTGCCCTCAGGAGTGCCTGGGCCCGGGCCCAGGGGCTGGGGGGCGTGATGGTCTGGGACATCAGTAACGATGCCGGCGGCGACCCGGAGAGCCTGGTGGAGGCGGCGGCGGCCAGCTGGCTCGATGGCCGCAGCTTCACGGCGATCGCTGCGGCCTCCGGCCTCCACTTCGACCACATCGTGGGCGGCAACGGCCTCTTCGACCTGGCCGACGTGCTTGGCCAGCCGGCGGCGACGGAGCCCCAGCCCACGCCAGGTCCCCTGCCAGGGCCAAGCCCGGTGCCAACCCCGCTCCCCGCGCCTGTGCCGACGCCAGCGCCGATCCCAGCCCCCGTGCCGATCCCAGCGCCCGCGCCAGTGCCCCAGCCCACGCCTGTCCCCGCGCCGGAGCCCCAGCCCGCGCCAGGACCGACCCCGGCCCCGGCTAGCGGCGGCCTCAAAGTGGAGCTGCGCCTCAGCGGCCAATGGAGCGGCTGCTTCGAAGGTCAGATCAGCATCACCAACCAGGGGACCAGTGCCGTAAGCCAGTGGAGCGCCAGCCTCCACAGCCGTTACGCCCTGCGGAGCATCTCCGATTTCCACATGGAGCAGCAGCAACTGGCTGACGGCAGCTGGCTGGTGACCCTCACCCCCCCCAGCTGGGGCACCACACTCCAACCAGGGGCCAGCGCCAGCTCCTACGTCCAGGGCATCCTGCCGGGGGGTGGCAGCCTCGCCCGCCTGGAGGCCGGCCTGGTGCTGCTCGACGGTGCAGGCGGCAGCACCGGCACCACCTCAGGCGGCAGCACGGGCACCAGCCCCGTCCTGAATCCGGTCACGCCCAGCCCCACCGTCCCCGGAGCCGGCAACACCAACCTGCCCCCCGGCGGCATCAACTCCGGCAATCGGGCCGATGCCCTCTGGGGCGAGAGCTTCTTTGCGCCCTACGTGGACATGACCCTCTACCCGGTGCCCGACCTGGACGGTCTGGCCCGCCAACACGGTGTGGGCCTGTTCAGCCTGGGGTTCATCCAGGCCACGCCGGACGGCCGCGCCGCCTGGGCAGGCCTGCCGGCCCTGGCCCTCGGCAGCACGGACCCCCAGGCGCTGGCAATCCAGCGGGAGATCCAGGAGCTGCGCGCCGCCGGCGGCGACGTGATGGTGTCCCTCGGCGGGGCGGCCGGCACCAGCCTGGCCCAGCAATTCGCCGCCAGCGGACGCAGTGCCAGCGACCTGGCCGCCGCCTATCGGGGCGTGATCGACAGTCTGGCGCTGCAGCGCATCGACTTCGACATCGAAGGGGCCGCGATCGCCGACCGTCGGGCCAATGGCCTCCACGGCGCCGCCCTGCAGCTGGTGCAGCAGAGCCATCCCGACCTGGAGATCTGGACCACCCTGCCGGTGCTGCCCCAGGGGCTCACCGCCGATGGACTCGCCCTAGTACGGCAGACCCTGCAGGCTGGCGTGCGGCTCGATGGCATCAACCTGATGGCCATGGACTACGGGGACAGTGCCGCTCCGCCGGCCCTGAAGACCATGGGTGCCTATGCCATCGATGCGGCGATGAGCAGCTTCAAGCAATTGCAGGGGGTGTTCGCCGAACAGGGGCTCGGCTTCGGCTGGAACCAACTCGGGGTGACACCGATGCTGGGGGTGAACGACATCACCAGTGAGGTGTTCAGCACCGCCGATGCCCAGCAGCTGGAAGACTTCGCCCGCGCCCAGGGCCTGGGCATGCTGGCGATGTGGTCACTCGGTCGGGACAACCCCGGTCCGCTCGGCCAGGTCACGCCGACCCACTCCGGCACAGCCGCCGCGGCCGGCGCCTACACCGCCATCTGGGGGGACTACGGCACAGACCCCCTGATCAGTGGTGGGATCGGAGGCGGGATGAGTGGTGGAACAAGCGGCAGCCCGGGAGCCTTCCCCGGCCCAGGCGGCGCAGGCGACCCTGCGGGCGCCGATCCAATCATCGCCCACACCGTGGAGGTGACCGGCGCCAGCACCACCCTGGTGGCCGAAGCCAGCGTGGCCGAACGCTTCCGGCTCTCCTACGCCTGGGGTCGCCAGCTGACCATCAAGGGCTTCGACCCGGCCCATGACGTGCTGGACCTCACCGGCTTCTGGGGGGAAGGGCGCCAGGCCGTGGTCCTCGGCAGCGATGCCGGCGCCAGCGTGGCCCTCGACTTCAACGCCCAAAAGGTGTTCCTTCCCGGGGTCCGTGCCGAGGCCCTCACCGCCGGGGTGGTCCAGGTGTGGCAGGGCTGAGCGGCGGCTCGGCCCCGTTCAGCTGTGCTCACGCAGGAAGGCGATCGAACTCTGGAGCTCCTCGGCGAAGCGGTCGATCTCCGCCGGGGTGGTGGTGAAGCCAAGACTGGCGCGGGCCGTGGCCGCCAGGCCGTAGTGGCGATGGAGGGGCTGGGTGCAGTGGTGACCACTGCGGATGCAGATCCCGGCGGAATCGAGCAGGGCAGCGATGTCATTGGCATGGAGCCCCTCGACGCTGAAGGCCGCCAGGGCCGCCCGGTCGGGCTGACGGTCGGGGGTGGGGCCGAGGATGCGCACCCCCTCGATCGCCTGCAGGCGCTCGAACAGCTGCCGGGTCAGTTGTTGCTCCCAGGCGTGGATGCGCTCCATGCCGAGGGCCTGCAGATAATCGATCGCGGCGCCCATGCCGATGGCCTCGCCGATCGCCGGGGTGCCCGCCTCGAATTTGTGGGGGAGGTCGGCCCAAGTGCTGCTGCCGAGATGGACGTCCTGGATCATTTCACCGCCCCCCAGAAAGGGGGGCATCGCTTCCAGCAGGGCCTCACGACCCCAGAGGAAACCCATGCCGGTGGGGCCGCAGAGTTTGTGGGAGGAACCGACCAGGAAATCGCAGCCCAGCTCGGCCACGTTGAGGCGCTGGTGGGGCAGGCTCTGGCAGGCATCCACCAGCAGCAGGGCGCCGGCGCCATGGGCCAGGGCCGCGATCTCCGCCACCGGATTGAGACAGCCCAGAGTGTTGCTCACCTGCACCAAGCTCACCAGCCGGGTGCGCTCGCTGAGCTGGGCGCGAAGGTCGGCCAGATCCAGCTCGCCGTTCGTTGTGAGGCCGACATGGCGCAGCACGCAGCCGGTGCGGGCCGCCAGCAGCTGCCAGGGCACCAGATTGCTGTGGTGCTCCATCACGCTGAGCAGCACCTCATCGCCCTGGCGGAGGTTGGCGTCGCCCCAGCTGCGGGCCACCAGATTGATTGCCTCACTGGCATTGCGGGTGAAGACGATCTCGCGGGCGTCGGCCGCCCCCACGAAGGCGGCCACCTTGGCCCGCGCCGCCTCAAAGCCATCGGTGGCCCTGGCACTGAGTTGGTGGGCGCCGCGGTGCACGTTGGCGTTGTCGTGACCGTAGTAGTGCTGCATCGCTTCCAGCACCTGACGGGGTTTCTGACTGGTGGCGGCGTAATCGAGATAGATGAGCGGCTGGCCGAGGCAAGCCGTCTGGGCCAGCAGCGGGAAGTCGGGCCGGGTGAGGACGGCCAGATCCTCAACGGCCGCCGCCGGTGTGGGAAGACTGGCGGGGGCGGCGGAGGTCAAGGTCATCGGTCGTTTGGAGTCCCCAGGACAATGGACAGAGGCTGCCAGGCCGCGGCGGCGGCGGGCAGATCCCGCAGGACCTCCTCGCAGTAGCCCCGCAACAACAGACGGGCCGCCCGATCGGCGGCGATGCCTCGACTCTGAAGGTAGAAGAGTTCGTCCTGCTGCAGGCGACTGACGGTGGCGCCATGGGCACAGCGGACATCGTCGGCGACGATCTCGAGTTCGGGCTTGGTGTCGACCCGGGCGCGATCGCTGAGCAGCAGGCTGCGGCTGAGCTGGGCGGCGTCGGTGCGCTGGGCGGCACGGGGCACCCGCACGGCACCGTTGAACACACTGCGGCCGGCATCATCGGCAATCACCTTGTGCAGCTGATCGAGGGAGCCATCCGGGCCACCGAACAACATCTGGCTGTGGGTGTCGGCGCACTGACGCTGGCTGACCACCTGCAGTCCCCGCAGGCGGCTGCGAGCGGCACCTTCCACCTGGTGCAGCCTGGGCTCGAAGCGCACCAGACCCCAGCCGGCAGTTGCCGCGACGAGGGTCACCTCGCTGGCGGGTTCCTGGGCCACGGCCACCTGGGCCAGCAACACGGAGTCAGGAGCACCGGCGGCGAGCAGGCCGTGGTGAAGGCTGGCTCCGCGACCGAGCAGGGCCTCCACCAGCACGCTGGTGAGATTGGCGCCACCGCTTTGATGCACCTGCAGCAGCGAAAGGCTGGCGTCCTCCTCCAGCACCAGGCACACCCGCAGGGGCAGCAGGCCGGGACCGACGCCTGCATCGCTGACCAGCTCGAGCACCGGCGCCACCCGACCGCGCACCCGCAGGGCGAGCACCCGGGAAGCCACAGCCTTGTTGAGCAGCACCGGCCATTGATCGCGACTGCCATTGGCTTCCAGCGCCTGGCCAAGCACCTGTTTCAGCTCAGGCTCCGTCAGGGGGGACAGCCCGGCGGGCAGCTGTACCCCGGCCAGGGGGTCGTCGTCGCTGTCGAGCTGAAGGCGCAGCACCTGGGCCGCGGCGGGGGGCTGCTGCTGGGACGGCGGCGGCGGAGCCGCAAGGCTGAGGGGATCCAGGGCGGTGAGGGCCGCCAGGTCCGTGAAGCGCCAGTCTTCATCGCGGCGACCGGGCAAAGGCCGAGCAGACAGGGCCAGCCGGCCGCGCTCCTGCACGGGGGCCAGCGGGCCGGCAGGCACCGGCAGGGCCGCCAGCAGACTGGCGCTCCAGGCGGAGCCAGCGACGCTGGTGGATACAGGAGCCGCCACCATCAGGCCACCTCCAGGGCGGCCAGCTCCTGGTCCACCCAGTCGTAGCCGCGTTCCTCCAGCTCGAGAGCGAGCTCCTTGCCGCCGGTGCGCAGGATGAGCCCGGCCGCCATCACGTGCACGAAATCGGGGGTGATCACGTCGAGTAGGCGCTGGTAATGGGTGATCAGCAGGGTGGCGTTATCGGCAGTGGCCAGCTGGTTGACGCCACCGGCCACGATCCGCAAGGCATCGATATCAAGGCCGGAATCGGTTTCATCGAGAATCGCCACCAGCGGTTCCAGCAGGGCCATCTGCAGGATTTCATTGCGCTTCTTCTCACCACCAGAGAAGCCCTCATTGACCGAGCGCTCCAGGAAGGCCGGATCCATCTGCACAACCTGCAGGCGCTCGCGCACCAGATCCTCGAAGGCGAAGGTGTCGAGCTCCTCGAAGCCCTGCTCTGCCCGGCGGGCGTTGGTGGCCACCCGCAGGAATTCGAGGTTGCTGACCCCCGGGATTTCGACCGGATACTGGAAACCGAGGAACAGGCCGGTGCGGGCGCGCTGTTCCGGCTCCAACTCCAGCAGATTCTCACCTCTGAACAGCACGGTGCCGCCGGTGACGGTGTAGGCGGGATGGCCGGCCAGCACCTTGGAGAGGGTGCTCTTGCCGCTGCCGTTGCGGCCCATCACGGCATGGATCTCGCCGGCGCGGATGGTGAGGTTGACCCCCTTGAGGATGGGCTGGTCATCCACGCGGGCTTCAAGATCACAGATCTCGAGCAGTACGGGGGCGTCAGGGCGGATCACGGGGTCAGCGGAGGGAAAGACGGATAGGGAAAGGCAGGGCTCCAGGCGAAGGATGGGGAGGCCAGCGGGCCTCAGCCCACCGATCCCTCAAGCTTCAGGGCTAGGAGCTTGTCGGCTTCGGCGGCGAATTCCATCGGCAGCTGGTTGAAGACATCCCGGCAGAAGCCACTGACCATCATCGAGACGGCCTCCTCAAGGCCGATGCCCCGGCTTTGGAGATAGAAAAGCTGGTCAGCGGAAATGCGACAGGTGCTGGCCTCATGCTCAACCACCGCATCGGGCTGCTGGGAGCGGATGTAGGGATAGGTGTTGGCTGCGGCCTGATCGCCGATCAGCATCGAATCGCACTGGCTGTAGTTCTTGGCTCCGACAGCCTTGGGGGACACCTGGACGAGACCGCGATAGCTGTTGCTGGAATGGCCAGCACTGATGCCCTTGCTCACGATCGTGGAGCGGGTGCGCGGCCCGACATGAATCATCTTGGTGCCGGTATCCGCCTGCTGGCGGTGATTGGTGAGGGCAACGGAATAGAACTCACCCACGGAATCCTCTCCCTGCAGCACGCAACTCGGATACTTCCAGGTGATCGCCGAGCCGGTCTCCACCTGGGTCCAGCTGATGCGACTGCGGGCGCCGCGGCAATGGCCACGCTTGGTGACAAAGTTATAGATACCACCCACACCATTTTGATCCCCGGCATACCAGTTCTGGACGGTGGAATACTTGATGGAGGCATCATCAAGAGCAACCAGCTCCACCACGGCCGCATGCAACTGATTGGTATCGAACATCGGAGCCGTGCAGCCCTCTAGGTAGCTCACAGAGGCCCCTTCCTCGGCCACGATTAGGGTGCGCTCAAACTGGCCCGTATCGCCCGAATTGATGCGAAAATAGGTGGACAACTCCATCGGGCACTCAACCCCCTTGGGGATGAAGACGAAGGAACCATCGCTGAAGACGGCCGAATTCAGAGCCGCAAAATAGTTATCATTACTGGCCACCACACTACCCAAATAGCGCTCGATCAGTTCAGGATGCTCCTTGATGGCATCACTGATCGAACCAAAAATAACGCCGTGCTCGGCCAGCTTCTCTTTGTAGGTGGTGGCAATGGAAACGCTGTCAAACACAGCGTCTACCGCCACATTGGACAGCCTCTTCTGCTCACTGAGGGGAATACCGAGCTTGTCAAAAGTTTCGAGAAGCTTGGGATCCACCTCATCAAGGCTCGCCTTTTTCTGCTGTTGCCGGGGGGCAGCGTAGTAGACGAGTTCCTGATAATCGATCGGGGGGTGCTCTAGGGCCGGCCAGTCGGGCTCCTCCATCTGAAGCCACTGGTGGAAGGCCCTCAATCGAAAATCGAGAAGGAAAGCAGGCTCCTGCTTCTTCGCCGAGATCAATCGGACGACATCCTCATTAAGGCCCTTGGGGATCTTTTCGGTTTCAATGTCAGTGACGAAACCGTACTTGTATGGCTGACTGACAAGGTCGCCGACTGTGGCACTGCTGGTCATTGGGGCTGGCTCAGCTGGCGGTGTGGGCCTTGATCTCTTCACTGGTGATCGTCTGGCACTCCCCTCGGAAGGGGTTGTCCTCGGTGAGAAAGAGCATGCAATGGCACTCCTTGCGTTCCCGCATGGGCACGCAGGGGCAGTTCCAGAAAGCCTGGGCCACTTCGGCCTGCTTGTCCTCGTAGTGGCGGCAGGGGCAGAGAGCACCGCCGAGTTCATCCTTGTGGCGTGCCAGCCCTTCAAGCACCACAGCGGTGACTCCGAGATCGCTGCAGAAGTAGGTGCCGGTGCGCTGGGCGTAGGTCTCGGCGAACTTACGAATCACCTCCAGGCTGTCGGCCTGGGCAGGGGCGGCGGAACTGGAGACTTCGGAAGCGGTCACGGCTTACGGGGAGAAGGGGCGGAGCGCCGGGGCGCCATCGCCTGAACGGGGAAGGAAGCGGTCGGCAGAGACGATAACGAAACACATCTGTTTCGTTTCCTGGCACCCTAGGGCAGGAAGCCACCGGCTGCGGACGCCCATTC
>Ga0208249_1000272_pt1 | contig 17005 bp, 14 predicted proteins | sample CryBogmetaGMA1M_FD_184546 | JGI IMG/M metagenome (GOLD analysis project Ga0208249, IMG submission 184546) | Freshwater microbial communities from Crystal Bog, Wisconsin, USA - MA1M (SPAdes) | ecosystem: Environmental > Aquatic > Freshwater > Lake | place: Crystal Bog, Wisconsin, USA | collected...
GGGGGGGGCCGAAGCACCGCGCCGGTTTCGTGTCCGCTTTGGGCGCCCGGCGGGGCGGGTGCTCGTGGACGATGGGAGCGGATCAACAGCACCTCTTCGGCTCCCTGTGGCGCTCGAATCGACCGAAGAGGTGATGCTCGTGATCGGTGACCTACCGAGCGCGGAGCGTGCCGCCCGCTTGCTGCAGCGTGAGGATGGGACACGGATCCGCGTTGTTGCCTTGCCCGATGCCTCGGGTCTGGGGCCTGCTGACCTCGATCTCGATGGAGCCGACGCGATCATCGTCTGCGGTTCGGTGGTGGCGCGGACGCCCCCCGAAGCGCTCGCCGGTGTCGACGCCTGGGTGCGCCGTGGCGGGAGGCTCGTGCTCCTGGCCGGGATGTCGGCGGCACCGCCGGGCCTGGCAGAGGGGCCAGCGGCGGGCTGGTTGCCCGGGCCCGCAGGCCGGGAGGGGCGCGTGACGAGGATGGTGCCGTTGCGGCGCTCGGCGGCGATCGAGATTTATTCCAAGGCCGGTCGGCCGCTCGATCGCAATGCGCTCGGCGGCCTCGAGGTGCCGGTGCTCGCGGATGCCGCCTCGATCGACGGCACGATCGAGGCCTGGGAGGGGAACGCCGCCACCGATCTTCCCCTGGTTGTCCGCCGGGCCCATGGCTTCGGCACCGTCACCTGGGTGGGGCTCGATCTCGATCAGGGGGCGTTCCGCAACTGGCAGGGAACCGATTCGCTCCTCGTCGAACTCCTCGGCGGGCGATCGCGTCAAGCGGGCCGGTCGGTGGAATTGAACCGGCGATCCCTCGATCTCGGTGGGCAGTTGCGGTTGGCGGTCGATCGCTTCGACGGCGTCCGTCCCGTCCCGTTCGAACTGATCGCCGGCCTGGCGCTGCTCTACATCGCCTCCCTCTATCCGGCGGAGTGGTGGCTGGTGTCGCGCGGAGGAAGGCCCGCTCTGGCCTGGCTCACGCTGCCGACGGTGGTCATCCTGTTCGCGGGACTGGCGTGGTGGACCGCGGGGCGTTGGAAGGGGGATGCGTGGCGCTTCCGTCGCGCCGACATCGTCGATGTCGATCTCGCCTGGAAGGTCGCGCGGGGGACGTCGTTCATCGGCACCTGGTCGCCGATGAACGCCGTGGTCGACGTCGGCGCGGTGCCTTCGACGGCCGCTCTCGGCGTCGATGGGCAGGCCGCGGTGGTGAGTTGGTATGGAGCCGGGGGCCGCGGCATCGGTGCGGTCGACTGCCCCACGGCCCATCCTTCCTTGGCAAGCGCTCCCTACACGTCGGCGGCGGGCTTCAAGAGCCTCGACAGGGTGCCGATTGCCGCTTCCTCGAGCCGGCTCTTCGAAGCGGAGTGGATGACGCCCGTGGCGGATCCCCCCGTCGTTTCCAGCCTCCGCCAGGATGCCCAAGGGACGCTCAGCGGCGCGCTGGAAAGCCGCCTTCCGTTCGCGCTTCATCAGTGTTCCCTGCTCCATGCCGGCTGGACGTATGACGTCGGCTCTCTCGCCCCAGGTGCCCGGTTCGATCCGGAGTCGGGGAAGGGGCCCCGGACGCTCGCTTCCGCCCTGACGCGGAGCGCTTCGGTCTACGACCGGACGCAGACGCAGGCGTGGCGCGTCGACAACACCGACATCGACCGGATCCTCGAGATCGCCGGTTTCCATGCCGCGGCAGGGGGGGCGTCGTACACGTCACTCGAGGCCGGACGTCTGGGTCGCATCGATCTCTCCCCGGTTCTTCCCATCGATCGGGCGATCCTCGTCGGTCGTGGTCCGGCAGGGACGACGTGGTCGTGTGCGGCAGCGGCGGATGGGTCGGGGGGCGGAGTCGCCGCCGTGCCGATCGATGACTCCCCGGACCAAGCCGAGGCCATGTGGCGGATCGTCATTCCGTTGGAAAAGCTCTCCGTCGAGAAACCCAGCCCATGATCGAGACCATCGACCTGACGAAGAAGTACGGGGATTTTTCCGCCCTGGAGTCGCTCAATCTGAAGCTCGAGCAGGGGGACCTGTTCGGGTTCATCGGCCCCAACGGCGCCGGGAAGACGACGACGATCCGGATCCTCGCGACACTCCTCTCGCCGACCTGGGGCGAGGCGTACGTCTGCGGCCATTCCATCTACACCCATCCCAGGGAGATCCGCCGCGCGATCGGCTACATGCCCGACATCTTCGGTGTGTATGACGACATGCGCGTGATCGAGTATCTGGAGTTCTTTGCCGCGGCCTACCGGATCGCCGGCCCGGAGCGTCGCCGCGTTGCCGAGCGATCGCTCGAATTGGTCGATCTGACCGTGAAGCGTGACGAGCTCGTCACCAGCCTGTCACGGGGGATGACGCAACGGCTGGGGCTGGCGCGCGTCCTCCTTCATGATCCGCAGGTCCTCCTCCTCGACGAGCCCGCCAGCGGTCTCGATCCGCGGGCGAGAATCGAGATGCGTGGCCTGCTCAAGCGCCTCCAGGGGCTCGGCAAGACGATCCTCGTCAGCAGTCACATCCTTCCGGAGCTCGCGGATATCTGCAACCGCGTCGGGATCATCGAGTACGGGCGGCTCCTCGCCTGCGGCGATGTCGGCGAGCTCCTTGCCCAGGTGCGCGGCCGTCCCGTGATCCGGATCCGCGTGGCCGGCCCGCCCGAACCGGCTGCGAAGGTGATCGAGAAGAGCCCCGAAGCCGATCGGGTGGCGATCCGTGATGGCGAGGTGCTCGTGACCCTCGCCGCCGGCTGTGACGACCCGTCCCCTCTGGCGGCCCGGCTCGTCGCCGAGGGATTCCGTCTCCAGTCGATGCGGGAGTCGGAAGTGAATCTCGAGACGGCCTTTCTGGAGATCACGCGTGGCTCGCTCGGCCGCCCGAGCGAGGATCGCGACAAGGCTGCCGACAAGGCCTCGTGATGGCCGCGGCGGCCCGACGGCAGCGGCCTTGTCGGGGCCCCATTGGCGCAGGAAGGATCGGCGGGGATTGGTAGACTCGTTCACGTCATGCGACCGGGGGACGCCAGGGACGGGGCACGTCCTCGAAGAGGCTCAGAGGGAGGAAGAAGAGATGAATCGCCAGGGAGTCGGTCGTTCGCCATACCGCCGGGTTGCGGGGCAGGGGAGTGGAATCGGAGCGGCTTTGGCGATCGTCGTCGCCGGCCTCTTCTCGAACGCCCCCGCTGTCGCCCAGCCGGGAGCTCCGGCGGCGAAGCGCCCTGCCGCCCAACCGCTGACGGCGCCGGGCGAGGCCCCCCTCGACACGCCGGAGGGAACGCTCGGCTACGCCCTCGGCCTCCGCATCGGCAGTCAGATCGCCGCCGACTTCCGCGCCCAGAAGGCTCCGATCGATTTCGCCGCGTTGGCGCAGGGGCTCTCCGATGCGGTCAGCGGCACCCCGCCGCGTCTCCCCGACGAGCAACTCACGGCCGCACTCCAGGCCTTCGAGGCCCGGATGCAGAAGGAGAACGAGGCTTTCCGTCAGCAGATGGCGGAGAAGGGGAAGGCGAACCGGGCCAAGGCCGCCGAGTTTCTCGCCGCCAACAAGGGGAAGAAGGGGATCGTGACGCTCCCCAGCGGATTGCAGTACGAGGTGCTCAAAGGTGGGGAAGGCCCGAAGCCGAAGCCGACCGACGTCGTGGCGACCCACTACCGTGGCGTGCACCTCGATGGGAAGGAATTCGATGCCACTGATCCCGCCCAGGGGCCGATTCGGTTCCCGGTCGGGCAGGTGATCCCCGGCTGGCAGGAAGCGCTTCCGCTCATGACGGTGGGGTCGAAGTGGCGGCTGTGGGTGCCGCCGGATCTCGGTTACGGCGACGAAGGCATGCCTCCCGTGATCGAGCCGGGGGAGGCGCTCGTCTTCGAGATGGAATTGCTCGGGATCGAGTCGGGATCGAAAGCGGCGAAGTGATGCGGGCGATGCGGGCCGGGGCTGACCGGGACGGGGGGGCGGCCATGAAGCGAGCAGCGGCGGGAGTGGTGTCGGTGATGGTGATGTTCGCGATGGTCGCGGCCGGTGCCGCGCCCCCTGATGCCACCGCTGAACGGATGCGCGGGCTGCGGGAGCGGATGGCCCTCGAGGACATCGCGGCCGGTGGCGTCACCGATCCCCGCGTGCTCGAGAGCCTGAGGACGACCCCTCGGCACGAGTTCGTCCCCCCGCCGCAGCGTCATCTCGCCTACGTCGACATGGCCCTGCCGATCGGCGAGAAGCAGACGATCTCCGGTCCGTTCGTCGTCGCCTACATGACCGAGCGGCTCGAGCCACGGCCCACCGATCGTGTCCTCGAGATCGGCACCGGCAGCGGCTACCAGGCGGCGGTGCTGTCGCCGCTGGTGAAGACGGTCTACTCGATCGAGATCAACAAGCCGCTCGGCGAGAAGGCCGCGAGGATCCTCACCAGGCTCGGCTACAAGAACGTCGTCACGAAGATCGGCGACGGCTTCCAGGGCTGGCCGGAGCATGCTCCGTTCGACAAGATCATCGTCACCTGCTCCCCCGAGGAGATTCCAAAACCGCTCGTCGAACAGTTGGCCGAAGGGGGACGGATGGTGATCCCGGTTGGCGAGCGGTACGACCAGATGCTGGTCCTGCTCACGAAACGTGACGGGGAGATGGTGCGCGAGTCGCTCGTGCCGAGTCTGTTCGTGCCGATGACCGGCGAGGCCGAGGAGGCGAGGGTCGTGCAGCCCGACGGGACGCGACCGGCGATTGGCAACGGCGGCTTCGAGGAGTTGCTCCCCGGGGCGGACGTCCCGACGGCGTGGTACTACGGTCGGCAGATGGAATTGGTCGAGGCGCCCGATGCTCCCGAGGGGGGGCGATTCCTGCGGCTCGAGAATGCGGAGAAGGGGAGGCCGGCGCAGCTCTTCCAGGGGTTTGCCGTCGATGGCCGTGCGATCGGCCGGCTTGCTGTGGCCCTCGAGGTCCGCGGGGAGTCGATCCGGGAAGGCCATTCGCCGGAAGAACTGCCGGCGCTCGGCGTCCAGTTCTTCGACGAAAGGCGGAGCCGGTCTTCACGGGCGATGCTGCCGGTGGGGAAGGGGACCTTTCCCTGGAGGCACGTGCAGGGCACGCTCACGGTTCCGGTCTGGGCCCGTGAGGCGATCGCGCTGGTGGGGATGCTCGGAAGCACCGGCAGACTCGAGGCGGATGATGTCCGGATCGAGGGGGTCGCCCGCTGAGGGGAAGACACCCCGTCGATTCCCCGGTACGGCTCCCGCCAGACGCCCCGGGACGGCACCTGCCATACGAGCCGGGACGGCTCCCTCCATGAGAGCCGGGACGGCTCCCTCGATCCCGAGCCGTTGTCCCGCGATTCTGGCCGGATAGGCCCGCGGGAGAGAGGGGCGGAGGGGCTGAAAAGGGCTGCGGAGATTCCCGCGTCCTCAGGAATCCAGGGGGTATGGGTGGTCTGCGTGCTCTCTGTCTCCCTGCGCAGCCGCTACAATCCCCCCAGATCCGGTCTGCCTGGTCGTCAAACACGACCTGCCTTTCCTAAGCTGCTTGCTTTGCCCAACCGGCAAATTATCTTTGCCACATGCGGTCGGTACGGCACTCGGTCAGCGGGTTCCGGGCGCGGGGCGGTCCCTTCCAGTTCACTTTGCTTCACCTCACCATCCAACCATTCACCGGAGAGAGATCCTGATGTCGGTCCTTCGTCACAGCTGCAAGTTTGCAGGAATTGTCACGTTTCTCGCGGTTGCTGCCACGGCTTGCGATGTGCACGCCGGTTGGCACCACCGCTACAGTGCCTCCCACGGGTCGTCGGGCGGTTCGTCCGGCGGTTCCTCGGGTGGGAGCTCGGGTGGCTCCTACGGTGGTTCGTCGGGCGGTTCGTCCGGTGGCTACGGTGCCGGTGGGTCGTCGGGTGGTTCGTACGGCTCCCACGGGTCGTACGGCTCCTACGGCGGGTCGTCGGGCGGGTCGCACGGTGGCCTGTTCGCCCACCACGCCCAGAAGAAGGCGATGCGGTCCTACTACCGCCATGGCAGCTCGGGCGGGTCGACGGGGGGCAGCTCGGGTGGCTCGTCCGGCGGTAGCTCGGGCGGTTCCTACGGCGGTAGCTCGGGTGGCTCCTACGGTGGCAGCTCGGGCGGGTCGTCGGGCGGCAGCTCGGGCGGCTCGTACGGCGGTGGCTCGTACGGCGGCTACTCCGCTCCGGCCTACTCCAGCGGCAGCGAGTACTCGACCGGCTACCCGGTCGAGACCAACCGGGTGATGGGCGATTCGTACTCCACCCCGGTCTACGGCACCCCGTCGTACGGCGGTGGCGAGATCATCGGCACGCCGTCGAGCACCACCGGTGCTGCGGTCGAGACGGTGCCGGCCGACGGTGCGATGCTCGTCGTCAACCTGCCTGCCGACGCCCAGGTGTTCGTCAACGGGGCCAAGACCGCAGCGACCGGCTCGCTGCGTCGCTATGTCTCCCGTGGTCTCGAGGCCGGCAAGGATTACGAGTTCGTCGTGAAGATGGTCGTGGATCGTGACGGCACCCCCAGCGAGCAGACCAAGTCGGTCACGCTCACCGCTGGCAACCGTTCGACCGTCACCTTCGACACCGCTGTCGCTGCTCCGAAGACCAGCCTGACCCTCCGCGTGCCCGCTGACGCCAAGGTCTGGCTTGCCGGCAACGAGACGGCGTCGAGCGGGGCTGTCCGTCTCTTCGAGACGACGACCCTCAAGGACGGCCAGGCTTGGAAGAACTACGAGATCAAGGTTGCCACCGTCGTCGACGGCAAGGAACAGGTGGTTTCGAAGACCATCGACCTCGTCGCCGGGAAGTCGGTTGAACTGGCGCTCGACCCCGCCCAGCGGACTGCCTCGGCCGACGCCCAGGTGTCGATCCGCTGACCGTCAGCCCCAGTTGACCGTCAGCCCCAGTAGCCAGTCTGGTTGAGATTCGCTCCCGCGCGGCCCGTGCCGCGCGGGAGCTTTTTTTTGCCGCCGCGGTTCCTCCGCAAGTCGCGGGGGAAAAGCGGCCGAAACGATTCCGATGGCCTCCCCGGAAAGGAAGTCTCCCTGGGGTGGTAGAGTAAATCTGGATCGATCGCCCCGACCCTGATGGACGTGCCGGTGGTCCGGCCAATCGCTTTCGTGAACGCCCCCCCCTCCAGCCCTGTCGCCGCCACCGGCCCCCGCTGGACCCGTATCGGTCGGGCTGCCGCCACGGTCGCGATCCTTCTTTACTTGGCGCTGGTCATCGCACCTCCGCTGGCCGGGCCGGCACCGTCGAGCGCGCTGGCCACGCGGTTGATCCAACCGCTGCGGCCGTTGGTCGGAGCGCTCTATCTCGGCCACGGTTACCGGTTCTTCGCCCCCGACCCCGGACCGGGGCATGCGATCCGCTGGGTGATGCGGATGCCCGACGGGACGACTCGCTCAGGCTCGCTCCCCGACCCGGCTGTCGACCGACCACGCCTCCTCTACCACCGCAGGTTCATGATCGCCGAGAAGATCGCCGGGCTCGTTCCCACTGCCGACGCCCCCGCCGACGTCCGTCGTGAGTCGAAGCCGCAGTGGCAACCGCTGGTGATGGGGGTCGCCGGCCAATTGATGCGGCGCCACGGCGGCGTCGAGGTCGAGTTGTCGATGGTCGAGTTCGATCTCCCTGCCCCCGAAGACGTGATCGCCGGACGCTCCGCCGCTGACATCGAGACGCCGCTGGGCGTCTATGCGTTCGCCTCCTCCGCGGAGCCGAGCCGATGAGTCGCCACCACCAGCGACCCCCGCAGCAGCGCGGCCCTTCGGAGCCACGTTCTTTGGACGTGATCCCGGGGCCCTGGAACGCAGCCGAGTCAGCTGCCACCGCCGGATCGAAGGCTGCGGGGAAGGGGAGTGCGGCGTTCACTGGCCAGCCGACAGGGCAGGGGGGTGGGGCCGAGCACGGGTGGTTTGCCGCCTGGGGAGAGGCCTGGGATCGTTTCTGGTTCACCCCCGCCGACCCGATCCCCCTGGCGATCGTGCGAATGGTCGCCGGCACGCTCCTCACCTGGAGTTGTGCGGTGTGGCTGATGGACGTCGATGCGTTCTTCGGTCCGCACGGCTGGCTCCGCGACGGAGACGTGTGGCGGATGAACGACCAGCCGTGGCAGTGGAGTTGGTTCTTCGCCTTCTCCTCCCCCACGGCGGTCCGGGTGCTCGTCCTGATCACGCTCGTGGCGGCCGCTTGTCTCGCTGCCGGGCTTGCGACGCCGGTGGCGGCGTGGGTCGCGCTGGTCGGATTCCTCGCGGCGGTCAACCGCACGCCGCTGACCGTTTTCGGCTTCGACGACGCGCTGGGCATGCTGTTGATTCCGGTGGCGATCGGCCCGTCCGGAGCGGTCCTTTCGCTCGACCGTCGCTTGGGGTTTGCGACCTCCGGCGACGAGCCTTCGGTGGCGGCCAACATCGCCCTGCGGCTTCTTCAGGTCCACCTCTGCGTTGTCTATTTCTTCTCCGGGATCGCCAAACTCCTCGGTGCGAGCTGGTGGGAGGGGACGGCGCTGTGGGGGGCTGCCGCCAACAGCCGCTACCGGACGCTCGACCTCACCTGGCTCGCGCGACATCCGTTGCTCGTCAACATGCTCACGCTCACGGCGGTCTACTGGGAGGTTTCCTACCCGGCGATCGTCTGGCCCCGGCTCACCCGTCGTCTGGCGATTGCCATGGGGATTTTCGTCCATCTCGGCATCGGCTTGGCGATGGGGATGAAGGAGTTTGCCCTGGCGATGATCGCCGCCAACCTCGCCTTCGTGCCGGCCACGACCTGGCGTTCGCTGTTGCTTCGCCTTCAGACCGGCCGATCCCGACACTGATCTTTTTCTTCCGTTTCCTTCCTCTCACTCCGCGGCGCCAGCCCGGAACGCTTTCCATGATCGACACCATCGCAGTCGTTGGCGCCACCGGCGCCGTGGGCCGGATCATCGTCGAGTCGCTCCTCGCCCGGCAGTTCCCTGCCCGGCGGATCAAGCTCCTCGCCTCACCGCGAACGGCGGGCAAGCCGTTCGTCGTCGCGGGGGCGACGATGGATGTCGAGGTGCTCCGCCCGGAGTCGTTCGAGGGGGTGCAGATCGCGATCGGCAGCACGCCGGACGAAGTGGCCGCCGAGTTTGTCCCGTGGGCCGTGGAACGGGGCACCGTGGTGGTCGACGAGAGCGGCTATTTCCGGATGCGTCCCGACGTGCCGCTGGTGATTCCCGAGGTGAATCCCGGTGACATCGATCGGCACAAGGGACTGATCGCGAGCCCTAATTGCTCGACGACGCAGATGGTGATGGTGATGAAGCCACTCCACGACGCGGCGCGGGTGAAGCGCGTCATCGTCAGCACCTACCAGGCGGTGAGTGGCGCCGGGCTGGCCGCGACTTCCGAGCTCCGCGACGCGACCGCTGCATGGCTGGAGGGCAGGGGGGAGGTGAAGTCGGTGTTCTCCCACCCCATTGCCGCCAACCTCATCCCGCAGATCGGCTCCCCCCGTCCTGGCGGGAGCACGAGCGAAGAACTGAAGATGGTCCACGAGACGCGGAAGATCCTCGGCGACGAATCGATCGGCGTCTGTGCGACCTGCATCCGCGTGCCCGTGGCCAACTGCCACAGCGAATCGATCCTCATCGAGACCGAGCGCAAGCTCTCCGCCGCCGAGGCCCGCCGGCTCCTGGAGAACGCGCCGGGAATCGTGGTCGTCGATGACTTGGATTCCAAGCTGTACCCGCTCCCGCGCGACTGCAGCGGACGCGACGAGGTGTTCGTGGGTCGGATCCGCGAGGACGACTCGAGCCCCTGTGGCATCGCGCTGTGGTGCGTCTCTGACAATCTGCGGAAGGGGGCCGCCACGAACGCCGTCCAGATCGCCGAACATCTGGCGGCGCGGATGGCCGCCCGGGGCGGGGTGCCGGTGCGTCCATGACGCGCACCATCCGTCTCACGCTGGGCTATGAAGGCACCCGTTTCTCGGGGTGGCAGGTCCAGCCCGGGCGGGCGACGGTGCAGGGGGCCCTCGCCGAGGCGATCCGATCGGTGAGCGGTGAGGAGATCCTGCCCCGTGGCTCGAGCCGCACCGATGCCGGTGTGCACGCCATCGGGCAAGTGGTGTCGTTCGAGACCATGGCGCCGCACGAGGCCCGCACCTGGGTCCGTGCCCTCAATGCCCGGCTCCCCCCGGACATCACGGTCATCGACGGCGAGGAGGCCGCCCCCGGTTTCGATCCGATTTGGGGAGCGGTGAGCAAGGTCTACCGCTACCGGATCCACGACGCCCCGTGGCGGCCGGTGTTGTCCCGGCACCTCGTCTGGCGGTGGAAGTCGCGCCTCGACCTCGATGCCATGGCCGCTGCCGCGGTGGCGCTCGTCGGGGAGCACGATTTCACCAGCTTCGAGACGACGCCCTCCACCCGGCTCTCGAAAGTGCGCACAATCCATCGCCTCGATGTCTTCAGGCGCCGGGGAGGGGACGACCTTCCCGACGGCGAACTCTGGGCCGAGGTGGAGGGGAATGGATTCCTCCACAACATGGTGCGAATCATTGTCGGGTCGCTGGTGATGGTCGGATGCGGTCGCCGCGGTCCCGATTGGATGGCCGACGTGCTTGCCGCCAGGCATCGGCCGGCCGCCGGCCCCACGGCGCCTCCGCAGGGGCTCGTGCTCGTTTCCATCGCCATCGATCCCGCCCGCACCCGGCCCGCCCCTCCATCAGATCCGTCCTGACTGTCCGCCCCGTAACGACGCACCATGGCCAAACCTCCCGATCGGCTCGGTCCGCTCAATCTGCAGCAGCAACTCGGGCTCGGCCGTCAGTGCCAGGTGTGGAGCGCCTTTGACACGAGCGAAGGGCGCCAGGTGGCGGTCAAGGTCTTGATGCCGGAGTTTGTCGCCGACAAATCGCAGCGCCGGCAACTCGAGCATGAACTCCGCGTCGGATTGGACCTCGTCCATCCGCATCTCATCCGCATCCATCGGCTGGAGGTTCACCAGCGGATGCCCTGTCTCGTCATGGATTTGTTCCCCCATCCGAACCTCCGCCGCGGCATCACATCGGCGAGCGAGCGGGAGCGGACGATGCCCAAGGCGGTGAAGATCCTCACCGGCATCGCCGAAGGTCTCGGCTTCCTCCATGGCAAGGGCTGGGTGCACCGCGACGTGAAGCCGGCCAACGTTCTCGTCGCGCCCGATGGCGATGTGCGCGTCCTCGACTATGCCATCGCCGGAAGGCCTCCCGGCGCTTTGGCCAGGCTCCTGTGGACGAAGAAGCAGGCGCAAGGGACGCCGAGCTACATGGCTCCCGAGCAGATCCGCGGGCAGCCGTTCGATTTCCGGAGTGACATCTACTCCCTCGGCTGCCTCGCCTACGAGATGCTCGCCGGCACGCCGCCGTTCACCGGCGCCGACCAAAACGACCTCCTCGGCAAGCACATCTACGCCGCCGCGCCCCTCGTCGAGGCGGCAAACCGAAACGTCACCCCCGCGGCCTCCAAGCTCATCCGTCAGATGATGGCGAAGAAGCCTGCCGACCGGCCCGTCTCGATGGACGAGATCGTCCGGCAACTCAAGCAGCTGCGATTTTTCGAACGCGATCCCGGCCCCGGCTGAGTCGCCGGGCTGATTCGGCGGGGATACGCCTGCCGGCCCGACCGCGGGGCTCCGGCCGCCGTCCGATTCGAACCTCAACTTCGAATTGACTCCTGCCGCGCGGCCATGGGAAACTCCCGGGTCCGACCGCCCCATTTCCACTCCAGCGCCCGGAGCGCCTCATGTCCCGCGGCTTGCACCGGCTTCCCCTCGAGAAGCCGATCTACGAGATCGAAGACCGGATCGCCGCTCTGGAGGCCGCGCCGCTCGGCGCCCTGCAGCAAGAGGAACTCCGGCGGCTGAAGCGGGAACTCGTCGAGATCCAGAAGCGGGTTTTCAGCGGCCTCGACCCGTGGCAGACCGTCGAGGTGGCCCGTCATCCTGACCGGCCGAAGACGAGTGATTACCTGTCGCAGGTCTTCGACGAGTTCGTCGAGCTCCACGGCGACCGGGCCTTTGGCGACGATCCGGCGATGCTGACCGGGTTTGCGAAGCTCGACCGGCACAAGGTGCTCGTCGTCGGCCACCAAAAAGGGAAAACGCTCGCCGAACGCCAGGCCTGCCATTTCGGCTGCGCCCATCCGGAAGGCTACCGCAAGGCGATGGGCAAGATGCGCCTGGCGGCCAAGTACGGCCTGCCGGTGGTCTGCCTCATCGACACCCCCGGTGCCTATCCCGGGGTCGGCGCCGAGGAACGGGGCCAGGCCCAGGTGATCGCCGAGAGCATGTTCCTCATGGCGACCCTCCCGGTCCCGGTGGTGTGCGTCGTCATCGGCGAGGGTGGCTCCGGGGGGGCGCTGGGGATCGGCGTCGGCGACCGGGTGGCTGTCCTCGAGCATGCCTACTACAGCGTCATCAGTCCGGAGGGCTGCGCCGGGATTCTCTGGAAAGGCGCCGAGCACAAGGCCGAGGCGGCGCGGGCGCTGAAGATGCGATCGCACGATCTCCGGTCGCTCGGGGTCATCGACGCGGTCATCGAGGAGCCGCCCGGCGGCGCTCATCGCGATCCGCGGCAGATGGCCAGTCGAGTGAAGAACTACCTCGTGCGGACGCTCAAGGAACTGCTCGCCTGCCCGGCGGCGGCGCTCGTCGATGCCCGCTACGGGAAGTTCCGGGCGATGGGCATGTTCCTCGAGGCGGATCAGGTTTCCGCCTAAAAAGCGGCCTGATTCTCCCCCTCTCCCCAACGTCCGATAATGTCTCTTATGTCCGATTCAGGGTCGTTTTTTCTCGGGGAAAACGCCCTTTTTCCCGCTGCGGCCCAGTCGCGGCAAAGCGGTCCCCTGCTCCGGCCTCTCGCCCACTGGTCGTGGTGGCGATGGCCGCCAGATCGAGGATCGAGGACCGTTCCTCGCGTGGCTCGCTGGGGCAATGATCAACGTACCGGGAGTGGCGACTGCGCGCCGACGGGGTAGCTTGCCGGCGCGGGGTTGCTGTACCGGCTCGCGGTCGGTCGAGGTGGTTCAGGAACGGGGGCCGGGGCGATCGGCTGAAACCCGGCCGGGAGCGCCGGGAGCGTCGGGACCGGAACCGGGGCCGGGGCCGACCTCGTGCCAGCCGGAGGGGCAAACCAGGCGCTGCCCGGCGGGAGGGCGCCCCCCGCCTGATGAACGACACCACTCCCCTGCTCCGATCCGGCCCAGGCCGCGGCCGAACTGACCCCGTCGATGAGCGTCTGCAGCGACAGCCCGCCGCCGGCCAATTGCCCGGCTGCCTGGCCGGCCGGCACTCCGAACGTTCCGCCCGGTGAGCCGGAGATCGGTCCGTCGGTGCTTCCCACTCCCGGCTGGGCAAACTGGCGTTCGAACTGGTCGACGAAGGGCTCGACGGTGTCGTGGATGTCTTTCGGGAGGTAGGTGTCGGCGCGGACGATGAGTTCGGCCACGAAGCGACCGCTGCGACTGGCGACGATCTGATGGCGGTAGTCAGGAGCGAGCGTGACGGCGAAGAAGGTGACGACGATGCACAACAGCGCCCCCTTCGCCAGGCCGAGGAGCAATCCGAGTTGGTGATCGAAGGCGGAGAGATGGATGGCGTTGATGAATCCCGAGACGAGCCGAAAGAGGATCCACACCGCCAGCGAGGTGCCAACGTAGAGCGCCAGCATGGCGAGGAACCGGTTCCACGGCGCCTGCTGCCCGAACAGGTGGGCGAACTGCGGGGCGAAGCGCAGGGCCACGAACGAACTGGCGACGATCCCGGCAATCCAGGCCAGTTGCCAGACCATCCCCTTGAAGTACCCGAGCAGGGCGGCGACGGCGAGGATGCCGATCATCACCAGGTCGTATCCCTCGACGGCCACGTCAGGTCTCCTCGTCTGCGGTGGGGGAGCGCGGTCAGTCCACGACTTGGTTGACCAAGCCCGCGGGGCGGGAGTGTAGAGATGGCAGCGCGACCGTCGAAGGGCAGTTCGCAGAGGCTTCGGCCTGGTTTCCGGGAGTTTCCCGGAAACGGACGGGCAGGGGGGCCGACGGGTTTTCCCGGCCCACCGTCCGCCGGCAGCCCACCTGATCCAAAGCAGCCTGCCGGGATCGGGATCGGTTGCGGCCAAGACCTTGCGGGGCGTGGCGACTGCGGAGACTGGGATGCAAATGAGGCCTGGCTGTTCTGCGTTTCCTGGGGGCTTTCGGTTGCCTGGGTGTTTTTGGAAGTCCTGGTCCGCCAGCCCACGCTCGCTGGATCTCCCCTCATCGCCGCTGTTTTTCCTGTTTGTGTCCTTTTCCTGACTTCGCCGGTTGTGAGGGAAGGGCCTCCGCTTCCGAACCTGCCGTTGCCGGCCGACCTTGCCGCTCCGGCAGCGCTCGCCGCGCCGCCGGCTCGCGTTGACGGCGCGGGGAGAGCCCTGCCGACAACTGACAAGGATCTGTGCCCCGGAGGCAAGGATGCCCGAGGGAGCCGGAAGTCGCTGCGCCAACGAAGCGTGGGCGCGGTGGACGAGTTGTCGATTCGCCAGGGAGGGATGCGGTGCCCGGACTGCGCGTGCATATCACTGGGTCGGCCTTGGCCGGGGCGGCGTATGCCGCCGCGGTGTGGCAGATCGGTGGCATGCCCCCTTCGACCTGCATCCTCGGCGGCGTGCTCTGCGTGCTCGCGGGCATGCTGCCTGACCTCGACAGCGGTGAGGAGGACTCGCTCCGCGAGAGCGTCGGGTTTGCCGCCGCGGTCGTGCCGCTCCTCATGATCCACCGCCTTCAGCAAGCGGGGCTCTCCCTCGAGGCGATCGTGCTGGCCGGAGCCGGCCTCTATCTCGCCGTCCGTTACGGGGCGGCGTGGCTGGTGTCGAAGTACTCCGACCAGCGCGGCATGCTTCACAGCCTTCCTGCAGCGGCTGTCGCCGGTCAGGTGGCCTTCCTCTCCTTCAGTACCGAGGAGCCGCTCCACCGGTACTTCGTCGCCAGTTCCGTCGTGCTCGGATTCCTCGTCCATCTGATTCTCGACGAGATCTGGGCCGTCAAAGAGGGGCAGTTCGGCCCGAAGTTCAAGACGTCGTTCGGCACCGCGATGAAGTTCTACGGCCCCGAGGCCTGGTCGAACCTCCTCAGCTATGTCCTCGTCGTGGCGCTCGGTGTCCTCTCGGCGACCGACGCGCACTGGAGCGAGAAGACGCTCCCGGCACGGCAATACGCCCGGCAGCAAATGGAGCAGGCCGCGCGGTCGATGCCATCGACCCCGGCGCCGTGGAACTACCGCCGCTGACGCCACAACGGCGGCAGTGAAGCCGCGGCCGCCGCGCACCTTGCCGAACGGCCGCGGTGAGGCGATTATGGTTGCTTGTCTGCCCCACAATCCCCGGTCCGCCCATGGTTTCCCCGTCGGTCGCGTTCCTTCCGATCGCCGGCATCGACGTCCGGGCCCTTGTCGTCGGCCTCGTCCTGACGACGGTTGCCTCCTACGCGGGGGGGGCTTCGGTGGCGTTTCTCCGCCTCGGCCACCGGCGGATGCAGGTGCTGTTGTCGTTCACCGGGGGGATCCTGCTCGGGGTCGCGTTTCTCCACCTCCTCCCCCACGCCACCCGGGCCTGCGGCGGGCGCGTCGATGATGCCGCCCCGTGGGTGCTGGCCGGTTTCTTCCTCATGTTCCTTCTCGAGCGTGCTTTCCATGGCCATGCGCACCACGCCGCCGATCCGGAGCACGGGCCTGCTGGAGGCTGCGACCATGGGCCCCACGCCCCCCATCTGCCCGGAGCCCACGATCATCATCGCGTCGAGGCCGGGCCGATCGGCCGGGGAGGGGCGAGCTGGTACGGCGCGTTTGCAGGGCTCGCGGTCCACAGTCTGGCCGACGGCGCCGCGCTGGCGGCCGCGATGGACATCCCCGCGGGGCGCGGCGGACTGTTGACCGGCGTCGCGCCGCTGTTGGCGATCCTGCTCCACAAGCCGGTCGATGCCGGATTGATCGCCGCGCTGATGCTCAAGGCGGGGGCGTCCCCAGGCCTGCGGCGGACGGTCAATCTCGCCCACGCCTGCCTTGTGCCACTCGGTGCGGTGATCTTCCTCGCCTGCCTGCGAGGCGCTGGCGGTGGCCGAGAGGAGTTCCTCGGCGCGGCGCTGGGATTGGCCGCAGGGGCGTTTGTCTGCATCGCCGCCGCCGACCTCCTCCCGGAGGTGGAGTTTCACAGCCACGACCGCCTGCTCCTCTCGGCGTCGCTGGCATTGGGGATCACCCTGGCGGCTGGGATCACCGTCGCCGAACGGGCGTTCCGGGTGCCGACGCGGAGCGTGCAGGCCGAGTTTCCCGCCGCTCCGTCAGCCGTGCCCTGACGGATCAGCCCTCGACGTCGAGACCACGGTCGCGGCGAATCACACGGACCTCGTCGAGGACCTCCTCGATAAGGGACTGTTGCCGGCGGATCCGCGGCAACTGGGACTGGAAGCACCAGGCGATCAGCGCCGCCAGCGCCATGGCGCCGACGAGGTGTGGCGTCACCCAGTTTTGCGTTCCGGGACGGCCGGTGGCGGGGTCGGCGGCCCCGCCGAGGGCCACGATTCCGACCACGGCGAGCATCCCGATCACCGACCAGGGGAACGCCGACCGCTTGATCGCCTTCGCCCGTTGGGTGAGCGCGGCGGAGAGGCCGTAGGTCTCCACCACCTCCCGGCACCAGCGGCCGGTGCCGATGAAATACGTGACCGCCATGCTGTTGACGAGCACCACCATGAGGGCCGCAAACACCCCAGAGAGGCGATGCACGGTGCCCCAGCGGAGGACGGCCCGATCGGTCTGGCCGTGGAGGTCGCCGATCCACAGTCCGAGCAGCGCCGTCGCCAGCATCAGGGCCACCGCAAACATCGCGGCACGGGAGTAGACACGTTCCATCGCCTGGGACGCTCCTCGGGAAGGGCATGGGTGTGGGCAGCAGCCGGAAACTATAGGCTGGCGGGTCAGTCTCGACACGAGTCGACTGTTCCGGCCGCGGTGTGAGGGGGTTCTTCTCACCGTCGGCCTTCCTCCATGCCGAGGCTTTTGCCTTGCCCGCCACCGGCC
>Ga0208249_1000274_pt1 | contig 16947 bp, 14 predicted proteins | sample CryBogmetaGMA1M_FD_184546 | JGI IMG/M metagenome (GOLD analysis project Ga0208249, IMG submission 184546) | Freshwater microbial communities from Crystal Bog, Wisconsin, USA - MA1M (SPAdes) | ecosystem: Environmental > Aquatic > Freshwater > Lake | place: Crystal Bog, Wisconsin, USA | collected...
CGCATACTCCTTCTTCTTGCGCCCCGAATGGCACTTGGGGTCGCCGGACAGGTTGCGACGCGCCTTCCGCAGCATGGCCAACAGTTGGCGGCCGGCTGCGTCGTCGAATGCGTGGGCACCGGGCATGGGCATCCTCCTTGATGCGCGGGAGCGTGCCGGAGCGGACAAAGCCGCGGCAAAAACTCGCACTTTGTCGCAGGGGACCTGTCTGCCGGCGTCGTGATGCTCGACGATCCGCCCTCGGGTGGCGCCGCAGGCTTGGGCACGGCCGCGGGCACCTGACATGCGGCCATGATCGGCGCCTGCGTGTCCATGAACGCGAGAATCCCGTCGTGCAGGCCATCGGGCAGGCTCTCGAACCACTCCAGCCACCCGTACGCCGTCGACCGGGGCACCTTGAAGGACCTCGCCAGTGCCGCGCCGCCGTATCCGGATCGCGCGTGCAGGTAGGCGGCCAGGACCCTGCGCTTACCCCGTCGCCGACGCGGCATCCGGTGCCATTGGCGGCCTTCGCCCTGCGGACGCAGGCTACGCCGCCGCAGCCCTGGCGGCGGCACGGGCTTCGGGGCTCATGTTCGCGGAGGGCGATCGGCTGCCGGCACAGGGCGCGATCCGCACCCGCACCGTACCGAATCTCGATCCCGCGAAGTCCTACGGCATCGCGTTCACGATCAGCGGAAAGGACGTGACGTCCGTGACGAGCTATGAGAGGCCGGGAGCGAGCGCGGGAAGCCAGGCCCGCTTCCGCGCCTTCGCGCTCCCGGGCGGCCGCATGGCGGTGGGTATCGAGGCCTCACCAACGGTTGCCAGCCGCGACTTCGCCGATCTCGTCGTCAAGGGTGCCCGCCAATCTGCGGGTGCGATCGCAGGCCTGACATCCGCCAATACACCGGCGATCCGGTCGCCCGGAGCGGGCACATCCCCCGGCGGTTTTCGTTCCCGCACTCCATCCCATCAGCCGCCCCGCTGGGACCAGTGGTGCCAACATCGATCTGTTCGGCGATAATGGACGCGTCGGTCAACGGCACCTTCGCAACGGTCTCCCGGGTGACGAGCGGCTCGTGAGCGGGGGGGGCGGCCAGGCGGTTCCCCGAAACGCCACTCATCCAATCGGTTGCGATTTTCTCGCCTCGGTCAGACCGTCTTCCGGTCCGCCGATCCCGGGGCTGTGGTGCCTTGCTTCCAAATCCCGTCAGCGTGATGATCGGCCGCTCCGTGCGTCGCGGGTCGACGCCGGTCGCGCAGGTGGGCTTCCGACGCCGGAGACCGTTCCATGCCGTGTCCAGGAGCCAGCCATGACGGGCATGGGACGCCCGATCCCCGTCCCGCTCCCTGCCTGAGCGTGATCATGCCCGCCCACAACGCCCGCGCCTTCATCGGCACGGCGATCGGCAGCCTGTTTGGTCAGACGCGGCGGGATTTCGAGGTGATCGTGATCGATGACGGATCGACGGATGGAACGGCGGATGTCGTGACGGCGCTCGCCTCCGCTCGCCACGAAACATCGCCCGAGGTGCGGCTGCTGCGTCAATCGAGGACGGGAGCCGGCGGGGCGAGGAACGCCGGCATCGCCGCCGCCCGGTCTGAGCTCATCGGCTTCCTCGACGCCGACGACCGCTGGGAGCCCCGGATGGTCGTGCGACAGGTGGAGCGTTTCGCAGCGGATGCCGCGATCGACCTCTGCTGCACCGGTTTCCGACACGTCGACGAGCGGGGAGAGCCCGTCGCGGGCGCGGTGTTCCGGCCGCCGCCCGTGATCGACGTGTCGAGCCTCCTGCGCATGAACACGATCCACACGAGCACGGTGGTCATGCGTCGCGAGACCTGCCGGCGCGTGGGCGGCTTCGATGCCGAGCTCCCGACGCACGAGGACCACGACCTCTGGCTGCGCGTCGCCGCCCTGCGGCCGGGGAACATCGCCTCGATCCCGGACTGCCTGTGCGACTATCGGCTGTGGCGCGGGCAGAGCAGCGCCGATTGGCGACGCATGCACGAAGGCTGGATGCGCGTGATCGCCAAGCGGACCGCCGAAGTCCCGGCCGCGTGGGCGTCGAGCGTCGGGGTTGCCGCGGCGAACCACCTCGATTACTGCGCGTCGCTGGCTTACGCGGCGGGCGACGTGCGATCGATGCGGCGGCTCGTGCTGCGTTCGTGGATGGCGCGTGGATGGCGCCTCCTCGCGCGTCCCCATGCCGGGCTGTTCATGTCGCTCGTCGCGGCGCTGACATGCCTGCCAGATCCAGTGGGCCGCCGGGCGGTCGGCGTTCTGGAACACGCCAGAACGGCGTGGCGGCAGGCACGCTTCAACGGGGACTCGCAGTCCCGGTGAGCCATCCGCTGACGCGTCATGGCTCGCGGCGCCGTGCATGATGCGTGGTCCGCGTCAGGCGTCGCGTGCCGCCCGCAGGCGGAGGCATCGCTCCACCAGGTCGAGGCGGTGCTCCACGAACCCGGGCCTCTTGAAGGTGGCGATGGCGTCGTCGTCGTCGGACGGGCAGAAGTGCAGCCGGCCGGCGCCGTGCACGAGCGCGTCGCCCTCCCCGGAGAAGCTCAAGACGACGTCCTCGGACGAGCGCAGGTCGCCGTTTTCGATATTCAGCGCGCGCAGCAATTCAAAATAGCGACGCACGTGGGCCTTGGTGTACGCGAAGATCCAGACCAGCGCGTCGACCGGCGCGCTCCCCGGCACGCGCGACACCAGCCGCCGGGTGGCGAGGGACGGCGGCCTGCCCCACGTTTCCCCGCCGAAGCCGTGCGGCACCGCGGGATTCGCCAGGAGCCGCTCGTAGAGGATCCGAACCTGACGCGGCGACGGAAAGATGTCGTCGTCGATCGCGATGATGTCGTCGTGCTGCGCATGCCGTGAGAGGTCGAACCGCACCGACGCCGGTGTGGGAACCGGCTGGTGAACGATCCGGATGCGCGGATCCGTCACCGACACGTATCGTTCCAGCGACACGGCGGGGTTGTTGTTCGACACGATGATCTCGCCGACGAACTCGCAGAGCACGAGCGTGGAGAGGATCTTGTCGATGTTGGCGGGGCGGGCGTAGCTGAGCACGATCACCGACAGCGACCGACGCATGCCGGCGCCCAGGCGGCCTCCCAGGGCGTGCCGTATCCTGCGGGCCCGATGCAGGGCCCGGTTGCGGATCGGCCACACCGTCCACCTCCAGAGCCTTTTGCCGATGGTCATCGCACTCGCCTTCGCAGGACGCCCGGGCCGGGTCGGGTGAATGGCCTGAAAGTGTCCCGTCGAGCATGCGGGCGGGCAAGATCTCGGCGCGATCGTTCCTGCCGGGGCGGCGACGGGCGGCGTCCGGCGGGGAATTGTCCGCTGCCGCGGGGCGGGTATCGTATGGTGCAGTGCGTCGTGTGCAGTGGGTGCGGCGCGTCGTCGCAGGGGCCCGGGCGTCGCGAGCGGGCGACCGGGCGACCGGCTCGTGCCCCCGTGCCGCCGCTTTCACGGACGCGGGAAGACTCTCCATGACGGATGCCGACGGCAGGGGCAGGCAGCCCGGCAACCTCGGGGCGGCGCGTCTCGCGACCTTTGGCGCCCGCATCATCGGTGCGGCCACGGGCAGCCTGTCGAGCCGCTTTCGCCCGCATCGCCACGCGCCCGACGGAGGTGCGCACGTGGCCGAGTTCGGCCGCCGTGCCGCCGCCATCCGCGGCGCGCAGCGGGCACAGACGGTCGACGACGTCCGGGCGTTGCGACGGAGATACCTGTCGCCGATCTTCGGAAGGGTGCGCGTCTGGGAGATGATCGAGAAGCTGGGGATGTGCGTGGACCCGAGCGACGAGTTTCTCCGGCTGACGAGCCAATACCTGCACGTCCAGCAGGTGTTGGAGGCGATGGAGCACGACGGCGTGCAGGAAAAGAACCTGTTCCTCGTGGCCCTCCTGCACGACATCGGCAAGGTCATGCTTCAGGCACACGCGGCCCCCGAACACGTCGTCGGCATGCTGACGCCCGTGGAAGAGCCGGCAGAGGGCGTCGGGCTCGCGAACGTCGTTCTCCAGTTCGGCCACGACGAGTTCGCCTACAGCCGGCTGAAGGACGAGGTGCCCGAACAGGTCGCCTGGACGATCCGGTATCACAGCGCGATGGTGGATGACCTGCGCCCCTACTGCGACGCGGGCGATCTCGTGCATCTCGACGGCTGTCTGCGTCGATTCCAGCCGTACGATCTCGGCCACAAGTCCCACAGCCACCTGCCGCGGATCGACATGGAGAGATATCGCCAGTTGATCGAGGAGCTGTTTCCGCGGCCGATCCTGTTTTAGCGTCATGAACCGGAGGCGCATGGCCCGAGACCGTGCTCGATTCCCGGCCGGAACGACCGCGAACGTCGTGTCGTGAGGCGAAGCGAGCGGTCGACGGCCGACACGAGCTGCCCGGGGTAAAAAAACCTCCGGACGGCCGACTACGGCTGCAGGCGTCCGGCGGGCAGCCCGCGCCCGACCCGAGCCTTCACCTCCGCCGGCATCGCCGCTTCGTCCGGCGCACGGGTCACGCGGGGCTGTCGGGGAACACGCGGGGAGGTCGTGCGTCGCGGCGGCGCGCCACCACGTCGGCGGCGAACGCGATCGCTTCCCCGATCACGGTCTCCATGTCCATGTACCGGTAGGTGCCGAGGCGTCCGAGGAACGACACGCCGCGGGTGGATTCCGCCGCCTCCCGATAGCCGCGCAGCAGGACCACGTCGCGATGCAGTCGCTTCGGATAGTAGGGCTCATCGCCCGGCCGGGTCTCCCGGCTGTATTCGCGGAAGGCCACGGTGGATTCGTGGGTTTCCCAGGGGGCGAAGTGCTTGTGCTCGTGGATGCGCGTCCAGGGGACGTCGGGCTGGGTGTAGTTGATCAAGGCGGTGCCCTGGAAATCGCCGCCGGCGTCGATCCGTTCGAAGGCCACCGTGCGGTAGCCGAGTCGGCCCAGGGCATGATCGAAGTAGGCGTCGAGCGGGCCGGTGAAGAACACGTGGTCGTAGCCGCTCGCGTCACGTCCGGCGCGTTGTCCCAGACGCAATTCGATACGGGGGTGATCGAGGATCCTCGCCACGATGGCGGTGTAACCGTCTTCGGGAATCCCCTGCCAGCGTTTTTCGTAGTAGTTGTCGTCGTAGTTGAAGCGGATCGGCAGCCGTCGCAGGATCGACGCCGGCAGTTCACGCGGATCGCAGCCCCACATCTTCTGCGTGTATCCGCGGAGGAACGCCTCGTAGAGTTCACGCCCCACCGACTTGAGCGCCTGCTCCTCGAAATTGGCCGGCACGGTGATGGTCGGGTCTCCGAGCCCCGCCACGAACTCACGCGCTGCGGAGGGATCGAACGTCGTGCCGAAGAATTGATTGATTGTGTGCAGGTTGATGGGAAACGAGAATATCCCCCGGGCGGTGCGGGCCTTGACCCGATTCACGAACGGCCGGAACGTCCCGAAGGCGTTGACATACTTCCACACCCGTTCGCTGTCGGTGTTGAAGATGTGCGGGCCAAAGGCATGGATCATCACGCCCGAGCGGGGATCACGCACGGTGTGGCTGTTGCCGGCGACGTGGTCACGTTGGTCGACGACGACGATCCGCACGGGCAGGGATTCGGCCAGCTCGCGTGCGAGAACGGCCCCGGAAAAGCCGGCGCCGACCACGAGGTAGGTGGGGATGGAGTGCATGGAATCGCCCGGTGCAAGCCGGCAGCTGTCCGGGGTTGTCTGATGGCGCGGCGATGGCCGGCTCGCGGGCCGAAGCGACGCTCCGCCCGCGACGATTGTCGCGGTTGCCCCAAAGCATGTACAGCCGCTGCAGAGGACGACCGGCGGCACGATCGTCTTCTCCCCGAGAATCTCCCACCGGCCGGGAGTCTTGGATAACGTGATCCCCGGCTCGAGACGGGAGACGTCGCCGAATGTGAAAGGCCGTGCAGCACAGGTCGGTGCGCGGCGCCCCTTCAAGCCGCGGACGGGCGCCGGGCCGCTGCGTCGCCGACGTTGCCGGCGTCGCCGAATCGAGCCGCGAGAAGCCCGCTGCGACGCCGCCCGATCGGTGGCGGCATGCCGCGACGCGGCGGCGTCATGCGGCTCGGCGACGGCTCGGGCGGGAATCCGCTCTGCTGCCGGCGAGGCCCGCATCGTGCGTGGCGGGCTCGGGAAGGACGAAGACGCTCATGCCCTCCGACGCGGAAGTCGCCGGTTCGGTCCGACCGCCGTGGCGGATGTGCCGCCACTTTCGCGACAGACGACGCCGGATGCTCGACACGACGTCCCCCACGCCGCGGGAAAATCGCCCGAGCATCGACCGCGACTCCATCGGGCGATCGTGGTGCGTCGATCCGGAGGCCTCGCCGCACTCCCATAGACTCCGCGCGAGCCGCTCCAGATGCTCCTGGCGAGGATCGGGGCTCGTGCGGCCGGCCGCTCCGGGCAGGTCGTGTCCGGCGATGTCCGATCTGGCTTCCGCACCGTCGAAGGAGTGCGGGAAGCCCATTTTTCGGAGCCACGCCTCGAAGGTTCCGTAGACCTGCCCGTACCGGCGATTGACGGCGTCGACGTCGATCCTGTCGTAGAGCGAGACGAGATCCGCCTCGAATGCGCGGTGCGGATGGCCGTAGCGGGGCTCGAACGGAATGCCCAGATACGCGCAGGTTTCCCTGGCACGGGCGTCGCCGCTGGTGACGAGCGCCGGCAGCCCCACGTTCAGGGCCGCGATCGCGCCATGCACCCTCGATCCCATGGCGAAGAGGAGGTCCGGCTCGCGGAGAAACGCCTTCCACGCCTCGACGCGGTTGAAGTAGCGGGCTCTTCCGTCACGATGAGCCTTGAGGAGGGACCGGCGCCCCAGGGGAGACATGGCCTGCAACTCGCGAAGATCCCGTTCGTCGAGGGGCGCGTCAGGGAAATGCAGGAGCTTCATCCCGAAGCGTTCGCTCTGATAGACGTATTCCAGCCGGTCGGCGTCCTCGTTGGCCAACGAGCCGAGCGCGACGATCCTGTAGCCCTGCGGCAGGGCATCCTTCTTCGTCACGAGTCGGCCGCTCCCGGTCTCGAAGTAGGAGGGGCAGCCGACGATCTCGTGGTTGTGGATGCCGAGGCGGTCGAGCACCGCCGCGGTGTATTCGCCGCGGATGCCGATCGAGAGGGCGCGTTCCGCCAGCACCTTGAAAAACCGCACCTGATCCGGTCGCAGCCGGTCGACGAGCGACATGTCGAACCCGTTGAACGAGTTCGCCCCGAGGCTCCAGACCACGAGGGGCACCCGGATGCGTTCGATGCTTCTCGCGATCGCGGCAAAGGGAAGGCCGGCGAAATCCTCCCGCAGGTGATCTTGGAGGATCACGAAGGCGTGGGAAAACTCCGTGTTGATCCGCTCGATCTGCTCGTCCCGCAAGGGATCGGTCCAGATGTTGTTGAGCGTCGTGCCCGGCCGGAAATCGAGTCCGAAGAGCTTGGCGACGGCGTAGGCGATGTAGGCGTTGCCGTTGTTCGTGCCGATCGAGAGGTAGTACCGCTCGAAGTCACCATCGCACGCCGGAGGCGGCAGGTTCGTGTTCAGCAGAAAGACGCGGTTGTCGGTCGTCTTCACGGGAATCCGCCGGCGGGGGAGAGCGCGGTCGTGATCGATCAACGCGGCCGCGTCGCGGCCCGAAGGGCGGCCCAAAGCCACCGGGGGCGGGCTTGTAGCCTGAAGGCGATGGCGGAGGCAATCCAAGCTTACGAGGATTGAAGCCGCACGCCGCGCACCGGACCTCATGCGCGAAACGCCCGCCTCTCCCGGAGCGTGCCCCTTGCCCAGATTCGCCTCCGCGGGCGGCTCGTCGCCCCTGAGGCCGGGGCACGTTCGCACGCGGTCAGGCGGTTTCGGGCTCGTCGCCCGAGGTGTCGGCGTCCTCGAACTCCTCGTCGTCCTCCCACGGCCAGAAGAACATCTGCACCTGCCGGAGGATCACGACGTCCTGCTCCTCGTCGATGTCGATCTGGAACAGCAGCCCCGCGAACTCGCCGAGATCCCGGGGGTGAACGGGGGAGATGACGACCGTCCTGTCGTCGCCGGCACTCCGTTCGGCCGTCACGAACGAGTAGCGTGCGATCCCGTCCTGCACGTCGATTTCCTCGGCGGCCTCGAAAATCTCCGCCTCTCCGTCGACCTGAAAGTGCGGCATGGGGCAGGGGTTCCTCGCGAAGTGATCGTTCGATCCGTTGGCCCGGCAGCCGGAGCATACCTCACGCTCCGGGCCGCAGCAGGATCGTCGTGCCCGGAAGATGGAACGCCGCGGACGCCGTCCGCTCGGGGCGGCCGATACGGTAGCCTTGTGGGCAAGCCTGTGTGCCGGGGCCGGCCGCGACATCCGTGCCCGGCGGCCGTTGAACCGCTTTGCCCCGCACGGGTGTTCCCGATCCACTGTCGTTCGCGGAGACGCTGCCATGAACCTGATCAATCGCCGCACCTACGAGCAGGCCGACGAGGGCCGGCGGCGGGCCCTGCGGCTGCTCGCGCTCGGGTCGCTCTTCGCCGGACGGGCCGGCGCCTACGCCGAGGAACTCGCGCGGACGCCGGGCATGACCGAGGGCCCCTTCTTCCCCGACCGCCTGCCGCTCGACACCGACAACGATCTCCTCGTGGTCACCGACGCCGTCGATCCGGCCGACGGGGAGATCACCTGGCTGTCGGGCCGCGTCGTCGACGTGGGTGGGGCGCCGATCCGCAACGCCCTGGTCGAGATCTGGCAGGTGGACGGCCACGGGGCGTATCTCCATTCGCGATCGGGCAACGCGGAGAACCGCGACCAGCGTTTCCAGGGCTATGGCCGCTTCCTCACCGGCACCGACGGCACCTACGGATTCCGCACGATCAAGCCGGTGCCCTATCCGGGCCGCACGCCCCACATCCACTTCAAGGTCAGCCGGCGTGGCCAGCGGCTCCTCACCACGCAGTGCTTCGTGAAGGGGCACCCGCAGAACCAGCGCGACGGCATCTTCCGCGGCATCCGCGACGAGCGGCAGCAGGGGAGCGTGCTCGTCGACTTCCGGCCCCTGGAGGGATCGCGGATCGGCGAGCTCGCCGCCCGGTTCGACATCGTGCTCGGCCTCACGCCCGAGGACGCCTGACCGGCGGCCCGGGCCGATCGTCATGCGGTGCTGCGCCACGCGGAGCGTCACCGCGCCGGTCGTGAACACGAGGCCGAACCAGATCGCGAACCGTCGCCGCAGCGACGGCCGCCACCGGGGCGCGGTCACTGCCCATCGATGATGAAGCCCCGCCCGCGCCGGGTGGTGATGAGGTCGTGGCCGAGCTTCTTGCGGAGCCGCAGCACGAGGACGTCGACGATGTTCGTCACGAGGTCGGGCGGAGGCAGCGGCTCGCCGGGATGGATCGCCTCCTCGAGCATCACGCGGCTGACGATGCGGCCACGGCGGCGGGCGAGGCAGGCGAGCACGGCGAACTCCTGCGCCGTCAGCGGCACGCGAACACCCCCGCGGCTGGCGGTGCAGGCGGCGAAATCGACCGTCACGTCGCCGATCGACACCGTGGCGGACGTCTCCCCGTCGCTCCGCCGCAGCACGGCGCGCATGTGGGCGAGCAGTTCCCGGATCGTGAACGGCTTGACGAGGTAGTCGTCGGCGCCGACGTCGAGGGCGGTGATGCGATCGTCCTCCTCCCGCTTGGCCGAGATGACGATCACCGGCACGTCGCTCGCCTGCCGCAGCCGGGCGAGCACCTCCTCGCCGGCGAGGCGGGGCAGCCGCAGGTCGAGCAGCACGAGATCGGGCCGCTCGCGGAGCGCGGTTTCGAGCCCGGTGACGCCGTCGGCCGCCTCGAGCACGTCGCACCCCGCCTCCCGCAGCCCGGTGGCGACGGCCCGCCGCGCGGAGTCCTCGTCGTCGATCACGAGCACCCGCGTCGATCCACCGGCGGACGGAAGCTGCATCCCGCGGCTGAGCATGTCGAGCACTATACCCAGCCCGCGGCCCGGCCGGGCTCCACGCCGCCCGCTCAGCCGGCGGCGAACGTGCGCCGGCAGGTCGAGGCGGAGAGCCGCGTGCCATCCCAGCCGCGGACCGCGAGCGTCTGCGGCGCCGCGGACGCGGTGTCGGGCCGCCGTCAGGTCCGCCTCCGCGCGGCTTCGACCGAAGACGTCTCTTCCGAAAAATATCTATAGAAATAAAGTTCAATCCAACGTCGGCGGCGGCGTCACGGATCGGGCGTCCCCTCCTGTAGGTGGTGTGTTCGCGGGGGCGAACCGGCAGGACAACGGGCGGAAAAAGCGAAGGTCCGCGAGGCCGTCGGGCCGCGGGCGGGAGGTGACCATGGCTCGCGTCGTCGTTGCGATCGCGCTGGTGCTGTTGGGCGGCGGCCTGGCTGCGGTGCGGGCCGGGGAGGTCCGCCCACCCAACATCGTCTTCGTGCTCGCCGACGACCTCGGCGTCGGCAACGTCGGCTGCTACGGTGCCGACCGGCATCGCACGCCCCACATCGACGCCCTCGCCGCCGGTGGCATCCGCTTCACGCGGGGCTACACCGCGCCCCTCTGCGGCCCCTCGCGGGCGCTCGTGATGACGGGCCGCTACGCCTTCCGCACCGGCGCCACCAACCAGGACGCCACCGGCCGGATGCGGCCCGACGTCGAGACGATGATCCCCGCCCACCTCGCGGCGGCGGGCTACGTGAGCGCGTGCGTGGGCAAGTGGGGCCAGCTCCCGCTCGCGCCGGAAGACTTCGGCTTCGCCGAGTCGCTGACGTTTCGCGGCAGCGGCGTCTACTGGAACACGTCGCCGAAGGGACGGACCTACCGGGTCAACGGCGCGGAGCGGACGCTCGCCGACGGCGCCTACCTGCCCGACCTCATGCACGAGCATGTCGTCGACTTCATGACGCGGCATCGCGACCGGCCGTTCTTCGTCTACTACCCGCTGTCGCACGTCCACGGGGAGCTCGACCGCACGCCCGACAGCGGGCCGGTCCCGGCTGACCTCATGGTCGACAACGTCGCCTACATGGACACGCTGGTGGGCAGGCTGGTCGGCGCGATCGAGCGGCTCGGGCTCCGCGAGCGGACGCTCGTCGTCTTCATGGGGGACAACGGCACGGGCAACGCCTGGGCCGAGGCGTCGACGATCGGCGGCCGCGGGCTGTCGGGCCGGAAGGGGACGATGCTCGAGGGGGGCGCCCACGTGCCGCTCGTCGTCAGCTGGCCGGGCACGACGCCGGCAGGACGGGTGTGCGACGATCTGGTCGACTCGACCGACTTCGTGCCCACGTTCGCCGATCTCGCCGGGGCGACACTGCCCGCCGGCCGGATCATCGACGGCCGGAGCATCGCCCCGCAGCTGCGCGGAACGCCGGGCCGGCCGCGGGAGTGGGTCTTCATCGAACTCGGCCGCAGCTGGTACGTCCGCGACGCCCTCTGGAAGCTCGACGAGCAGGGCCGGCTCTTCGACATGCACGACGCCCCCTTCACCGAGCCGCTCGTGCCCGCCGCCGCCGACACCGACGCGAGCCGGGCCGCGCGGGCGCGGCTGGCCGCCGTGCTCGCCCGGCTCGATCCCGGCGGCGGCGTGCTCGACGACGGCGACGGCAGCGGCCGCCACGCGAGCAAGGGCAGGAAGGCGTCGCCCCCTCCCTGAACCGTTCCGCGCCACGGCGCCGGCCGTGCTCGTCGCGGCGACGGCAGCGGTGCTGGTATCATCTTCATGGGGTCGGTCGATTCCCTTCACGTTCAGGCGTCCGTCCGCGGAGTGTGTTCCATGCTCGACCGTCGGGGATTTCTCGCCGCGGGAATCGGTCTGGCCGCCCCGGCGATGCTGCCGCGCGGAGCCGCCGCCGCCGGTCCGGCCGACAGGGTGCGGGTGGGGTTCATCGGCACGGGCAACCAGGGGATGGGGCTCCTCAGGCGGTTTCTCGACGCCGACATGGGCGACGTGGTGGCCGTCTGCGACGTGAACCAGGGCAGCATCGGCTACAAGGAGCCCGACCACTTCTACGGCCGCGAGCCGGCGGCGGAGCTGGTGAAGGCGACCGCCGGGGCGAAGGGGCGGCCGGCCGGCTGCGACGCCTACGTCGACTTCCGGCACGTCCTCGACCGCAAGGACGTCGACGCCGTCGTCATCGTGACGCCCGACCACTGGCACGCGGTGATGACCGTGCTCGCCGCCGACGCGGGCAAGGACATCTACTGCGAGAAGCCGCTGACGTTCGCCGCCGCCGAGGGCCGCCGGATGATCGACGCGGTGCGCCGCGGCGGGCGGATCCTCCAGACCGGCAGCCACGAGCGGTCGAATCCCGTGAGCCGGTTCGTCTGCGAGGCGGTGAAGGCGGGCCGGATCGGGAAGCTCGAACGCGTGGTCACGAAGGTGGGCTTCAACAACAAGGTGGGGCCCGGCCCGGGCTGGACGGCGGAGCCCGTGCCCGACTCGTTCGACTACCGCGCCTGGCTGGGTCCGGCGCCCCACGAGCCCTACCATCACGACCGCTGCCTCTACCGCTTCCGGTTCAACTACGACTATTCCGGCGGGCAGATCACCAACTTCGGCGCCCACGCAAACGACATGGCGCACTGGGGCATGGGCCTCGACACCGGCGGGCCGGTGGAGGTCGAGTGTCTCGACGCCACGTTCCTCCCCGCCGGCAGCCTCTTCACCACCGCCACCGAAACCCGCTTCCGCTGCCGCTATCCGGGGGGCGTGGAACTCGTCTGCGAGAGCGGCCCCGAGCAGGTGCAGACCCGGTTCGAGGGCACCGAGGGCTGGATGCAGACCGGCTACAAGGGCACCACCGCCTCCGACCCGGCGCTGCTCGCGGGCCTTCCCGGGAAGGGGAAGGGCGCGGGCGATCCCCACTCGCTCCACCTGGCGAACTTCGTCGACTGCGTGCGGTCGCGCCGCGAACCCCACGCGCCCGTCGAGGTGGGGCACGCGTCGGCGCTCCTCTGCCACGCGGCCAACGCGCTCATCCGGCTCTTCCCCGAGCGGGGCCCGACCCGGGCGGCGTGGGACGCGGGGGCGGAGCGGTTCGCCGGCCACGACGCCGCCAACGCGCTGCTCGTGCCCCGGCAACGCGACCCCTGGGCCTGAAGCCGCGGCCCCTCCCGCCCCTGCCGTCGATCGGACGCCATCCGCCATGCCCCCGCTTCCCGCCTCGGTCGAGAGTCACGCCGGCCGGCGCCGCCCCGTCCGCGTGCGGAGGGCGTTCACCCTGACACGTTCCCGCCGAACACCGTCATCCCGATGACGATCAACGGGCAGCTCTTCGACTGCGACTGCACGAGCAGCCGCCTCGGCTACACGACCACGTCGCCGACCTACACGGTGTTCACGTCGCGGAGCCACCATCCCGTCGGTGTCGGCGTGACGATGATGGACGGGAGCGTGCAGATCGTGTCGTCGGGCGTCGACGCCGCGGTCTGGCGGGCGCTGGGCACCCGCGCCGGCGGCGAGCAGACGCATCTGCCCTGATGCCGCCGGCGGCCGCGGCCACAAGCGCCCGCTTGCCAGTGCCGTGGCCGCCGGGATATCCTCCCCGAGGGTGGTGCGTCATTCGGGCCTTGCGGTGACGAGGCTGGGGAGGCCGGTCCATGGCGGCGACAGCGGAGCCCGAACACATCCGTGCCCTGCGCGAGGCCGTGGCGCTGTCGCCGGAGAATCCGCCGCTGCGGCAGGCCCTCGCCGACGCCCTCCTGGCGGCGGGCTTCATCCCGGAGGCCGTGCGCGAGTACCGGGCCGGGCTGGCGTTGGCGCCCGACCATCCGGCGCTGCGGTTCGGCCTCGCCCGGGCGTTCCAGGCCGACGGCAAGTCTGGCCAGGCGCTCGTGGTGGTCGAGGATCTCGTCGGGCGGCCCGACGCGCCGCCGCGGGCCTTCGTGCTCCACGCGCGGCTGCTCGCCGCCGCCGGCGAGATCGGGCCCGCCGTGGAGCAGTACAAGCGGGGCGTGGCGCGGGATCCGGCCGCCGCCGATCCCGAGTTCGCGGCGCGGCTCGGCATCCGGGCGGATGTGCGGCGCGGCGCCGACCGGAGCGAGAATGCCTCTCCCGACGCCACTCCCTGGCACGCCGCGGAGGCATCCGCCGCCGGGCCGCGGGGCGACGATCAGAACGACGATCACGGTGATGACGCCGAGATCTCCGACGGCCGGGTCAGGGCGGCGTGGCAGTCGGCCGACGACGCCCCGTCGGCGGAGGTGGAGCGACCGCGGACGAGCTTCGCCGACGTCGGCGGGATGGAGTCGCTCAAGGAGGAGATCCGCCTCAAGATCATCCATCCGCTGACCCACGCCGAGATGTTCAAGGCCTACGGTAAGGGCGTGGGCGGTGGGATCCTCATGTACGGCCCGCCCGGCTGCGGCAAGACGCACCTGGCGCGGGCGACGGCGGGCGAGGTCAACGCCGCGTTCATCGCCGTCGGCATCCACGAGGTGCTCGAGATGTGGATCGGCAGCAGCGAGCGGAATCTCCACGGCCTCTTCGAGCAGGCCCGCCGCAACGCCCCCTGCGTGCTGTTCTTCGACGAGGTCGACGCGCTCGGCGCCAGCCGCGCCGACATGAAGGCCAGCGCCGGCCGGCACCTGATCAACCAGTTCCTCGCCGAACTCGACGGCGTGCAGGCGGGCAACGAGGGCGTGCTCGTGCTCGGCGCCACCAACGCCCCCTGGCACCTCGACACCGCGTTCCGGCGTCCCGGCCGGTTCGACCGCATCCTCTTCGTGCCGCCCCCCGACGCCCCCGCGCGGGCCGCGATCCTCCGCCTCAAGCTGCGCGGCAAGCCCGTGGAGGACGTCGACTACGACGCCGCCGCCCGCAAGGCCGAGGGCTTTTCCGGCGCCGATCTGGCGGCCGTGGTCGACCTCGCGGTGGAGCACAAGCTGCGGGAGGCGATGCAGTCGGGAGTGCCGACGCCGATCCGCACCCGCGACCTGCTCGCGGCGATCGCGGCCCGCCGGCCGACCACCCGCGAGTGGTTCGCCACCGCCAGGAACTACGCGCTGTATTCCAACGAAGGCGGCACCTATGACGACGTCGCCCGGTATCTCGGGCTGTGAGCCGGCGGACCCGGAGGCCACCCATGGACAACGCGCCCCACTTCCAACGGGCCCTCCTGCTCCACGGGCAGGGCCGCCACGACCTCGCCGAGCGGGAACTGCGGCAGCACCTCGTCGACGAGCCCGGCGACGGGCGGGCGCACGCGGTGCTCGCGCTCGCCCTCGTCGAGCAGGAGAAGTTCGCCGACGCCGAGCAGGCCGCCCGCGACGCCATCGGCCACGCGCCCGACGCGGGGCTCGCCCACTACGCGCTCGCCCGCGTGCTCGCCGCCCGCAACCGCGATGCCGAGGCCGCCGCGGCGATCGCCGAGGCGATCCGGCTCGACCCGCTCGACCCCGACGCCCACGCGCTGCGGGCGGCGATCGAGTTCGCGCGCGGCCGCTGGGCGGAGACGCTGGCCGCCGCCGAGACCTGCCTGGCGGTCGACGCCGAGCATGTCAGCGGCAACAACCTGCGGGCGATGGCGCTCGTGAAGCTCGGCCGCAAGACGGAGGCGGGGGAGACGATCTCCGCCGCGCTCGCCCGCGATCCCGACAACGCCACCACCCACGCCAACCAGGGCTGGACGCTGCTCGAACAGGGGCGTCACCGGGAGGCGATGGGGCATTTTCGGGAGAGCCTCAGGCTCGACCCCACCGGCGACTGGGCCCGCCTCGGGATGATCGAGGCCATCAAGGCGGGCAACCCGCTCTACGCGGTGCTGCTGCGGTATTTCCTCTGGATGCAGAAGCTCGGCTCCGGCGCGCAGTGGGCCATCCTTCTGGTCGGGTTCATGGGCAGCCGCCTGCTCGCCGGCGTCGCCGAGGCCGATCCCGCCTGGGCGCCCTGGGTGAACCCGTTCCGCATCGCCTACATCTGCTTCGCGATCCTGACGTGGCTCGCCGTGCCGCTGGCGAACCTCGTGCTCTTCCTTCACCCTTTCGGCCGCCACGCCCTCGACGACGACCAGCGGGCGCAGGCCCGCTGGGTCGGGGGCTGCGTGCTCCTGGCGACGGCGTCGCTCGCCGTCTGGGCCGCCGGTCGGCTGCTCGGCCGCGGCGACGTCCGCTGGCTCGTGCCGGCCATCGTCTTCGGTGCCCTCGCCCTGCCGGTGTCGGCGATCTTCACCTGCCAGCGCGGCTGGCCGCGGCGGACGATGGCCGCCGTGGCCGGGGCGCTGGCGGCGGCCGGGATCGCCGCCTGCGTCGCGATGGCGGTCGTCGGGCTGGCGGTCGGAGGATTCCTGCCGCTGAACGTGGGCCTGGCAGCCTCGGCGATCGTGCAGCCGGCGATGCGGCTCTTCGTGCCGGGGATCGTCGTGTCGCAGTTCCTCGCCAACTGGCTCGCCGGGCAGCGGCCGACACGGTGACCGCCCGGTGTCCGCGTGAACGGGGCATCGCGGGCCCGGCCCGCCGGGGCCGGCCGCCTCAACGCCGGTCGGCTTCATGCCCCGGGGGGGCTCGATGGCCCGCAAACGGGCGTTTTCCGGGGGAAGGTCGGTGGGCTTCCCCAACCGCCTCTCCTGCCCTGCTTTCCCCCCATGGGTGTTGTAGGCAACTGGGCAACATGGTAGAAATCCACCGGTTCGACAGACTTTCGTCTGCACTCCAGTCCTTGCGGGAGCTTGGGTTTGTGCGAAGGGCGATCGTCTACGAGTCGAGGTTCCTTTGATGAGCTCCCGTTCCTGAGAGGTGATTCGTTTATGGCCGGAAAGATTTACGTGGGGAACTTGCCCTGGTCCACCACGTCGGCTGATCTTGAGGCGCTCTTCGCGGCGCACGGGGCTGTTCGGTCCGCCGAGGTGATCTCGGATCGTGAGACCGGACGGTCGAGGGGTTTTGGGTTTGTCGAAATGGAGACCAACGAGGGTCTTCAGGCCGCGATTGCGGCGCTCAATGGTCACGAGATGAACGGTCGCCCGCTGACCGTGAACGAGGCGCGTG
>Ga0208249_1000275_pt1 | contig 16909 bp, 15 predicted proteins | sample CryBogmetaGMA1M_FD_184546 | JGI IMG/M metagenome (GOLD analysis project Ga0208249, IMG submission 184546) | Freshwater microbial communities from Crystal Bog, Wisconsin, USA - MA1M (SPAdes) | ecosystem: Environmental > Aquatic > Freshwater > Lake | place: Crystal Bog, Wisconsin, USA | collected...
GGAATGAAGCAGCGTCTAGGAATTGCTGCAGCACTACTTCCAAATCCAAAAGTATTGATTCTTGATGAACCAACCAATGGATTAGATCCTGAAGGAATTCAAGAAGTTCGTGATCTACTTAAGCGCCTTGCTAGTCAAGGAACAACAGTGTTTGTTTCATCGCACTTGCTTTCAGAACTTGAACTCATTAGCGAATACATTGTGATGTTACGTAAAGGAGAAGTTGTCTTTGCTGGGACGATGCAAGATCTTTTACTAGAACAACAACCAATTATTTTGGTCAAAACGGAGAACGAATCGGACTTACATAAGATTATTGATATCGCTCATGGTGATGGTCATAAGGCACAGATTCGTTCTGGTGTTGCACATATCGAAGGTCCTGCTGAATGGGCAGGTGCACTCAATCGCAAAGCCTTTGACGCCGGCATAGTCCTTACGCAACTTGCTCCGCAGCTACCTAACCTCGAAGAAACATTCTTTGAAATGACAGGAGACCGCACATGATTCGTGTCATTCGCGCCGAATGGCGCAAACTTCGTCGCCCAACACTTTTCTTCGGAACTTTGGGTGCAGCACTCTTCTTTACTGGGCTGACAACAACTTTTCTCTATCTCATGATTGATTCGCATGAAGGAAATTCAAATCGAGGTCGTCACGTAGGCCGTGAAGTTCTCAATTTGGCCAGCGGATCAGTTCATGGCTTCTCTTCAGTCGGTGGCTTGCTCGGAATTATTGCCTTGTGTGTATTCGCGGCTCAGACCGCCCAGGAATACACCTACGGGACCCTGCGCAATCTTTTAGTGCGCCAGCCAGGACGAATTCGAGTTCTTATCGGAAAGTTAGTGGCGATGAAGATATTCGCGCTTATTATGGTTGCAATAGCTGCCGTGGTGAGCGTCTCGATTTCATATTACTTATCCGATCGAGCAAAAATAACAACAGATTTATGGTTTACATCTGCTGGTTACCATGCAATTGCCCAGACTCTACTCAACGTGTCTATCTCAGTGATTTACTTTGGAATCATCGGAATGATTCTTGGGTTGCTTTTGAGATCTCCTATATCTGCAATATCTATCGGAGTTCTCTGGATTTTGATTATTGAGAATTTACTTGGAGCAGTAAAACCATCACTTCTCAATTGGATGCCTGGGAATCAGCTCACCACAATTGCGCAAGGTGGAAGCCCGACAGTTTCGTATTCACATGCGCTCACAGTCGGAAGCATTTATGTACTTGTCGGAGCGGTGGTTGCGACAGTGCTATTTAGTCGAAGAGATGTGGCTAACTAGCGACACTCTGCCGATGACAGCCGTTTGCAACGACTGCTCAATTATTCTTCAACAATGCAGCGTCGAAAGAAGTTACTGAGCCTTGCAATTATTGCTGGCTTAACGCTTTCGGCCACCCCTGCAATTGCCAAGCCAAAGCCAACGCTCGCTGAAATTGAAGCTGCTAAGCAAGCTGAAGCTGCCAAAAAAGCAGCCGCAGATGCAGCAGCTAAGAAACTAGCTGCTGCGAACTCCACTTTGAAGCAACTAACCGCACAGGCAAATGCAGCGCGTGCTCTTTATCTCAAGGCACAGAACGAATTAAATATTGCAACAGCTCAGGCAAATGCTGCTGCAAAGCATGCAGCAGAAACTGCAGCAGCGGTTCAAGAAGCGCATCGCGTTATTGGACAACTTGCATCGAACGCTTACATTCTGGGTGGAAGCATGAGCGATATTCAGCCACTACTTAGTGCCAATGGTCCGCAGGAATTAGTTGATCAATTGACAACTCTCAATACTTTAGGAGCACGCAACACAACTGCGCTCGAAAGATATAAAGCCGCAGAAGTTGTTGCGAAGGCTGCCAAGCAGAAAGCTGATGAAGCAAAGGCGGCACAAGTAGTAGCAACTGCAAAGGTAGCCGCTGCAAAGAAAGTTGCAGATGATGCACAGGCGCTTCAACAGAAGGAAGTAAATAAACTCCAAGCTGTACAGAATAAATTGATTCAGGAATTAGCTTCCGCTCGCAATGTTCGCGTTACTTTGGAACAGCAACGCCAGCTCGCACTTCTTGAAGAGAACCAAGCAACAATTGCAACGACGACTATTAATCAGGCAAAGGTCTGGCCGGATCTTGGGTTCAAGGGCCGTTCCACTGTCAGAACAACAGAGGCGCAGCGACTTGCGGCAGTTGCCTTTGCAAAGCAACAAGTTCAAGCACGTAAGCCATATGTATGGGGTGCATCTGGTCCAAACTCATTCGACTGTTCTGGTCTGGTTTACGCGGCATATAAAGCTGCAGGATTGACATGGCCTGATTGGGATCGACTCAACGCTGCGCTCTACGCAGGTTATACAAAGCATGTGGCGCTGACCGAACTTCAACCTGGCGACCTTCTCTTCTATTCATACAAGGGAACAATCTCAACGATTCACCACATCACCATTTATGCAGGAAACGGCATGATGTGGGAAGCCAATTCAACGAAGACCGGATTGATTTACTCCAATATTTACAGCGTTAAGGGGCTTATGCCATTCGGTGGTCGGGTCTAATCTTCATCCATGACTGATGCCACCGTTGCAATTCGCAACGCTGTTAAGCCATTCCTTGCCGAATGCGAAGCAGGCGATGTAATTCTTGTTGCAGTTTCAGGTGGCGCCGATTCGTTAGCCCTTGCAGATGCAATCCTTAAAGAATCAAAACCACTCGCTATTACCGCAATCGCAGTTACCGTTGATCATCAGCTACAAAGTAATTCTGATGTGCAAGCAGAAAAAGTTCAGAGCCAATTGAAAGAGTTAGGTTATGGCAAAGTCATTTGTAAAAAAGTTGTGGTCGATACTAAGTCCAGCCTCGAAGCTGGTGCTCGTGATGCGCGTTATCAAGCTCTTGCTGCGTGCGCTCAAGAAGAGAAGGCAGAAAAAATCTTCCTAGGTCATACTCGAGACGATCAGGCAGAAACTGTTCTGCTTGGACTTGCCCGAGGTTCTGGCACACGTTCGCTTTCAGGTATGGCAGCTGTCAATGGAATTTATATCCGTCCCCTACTTGCAATTACTCGCGCAGAAACTGTGCAAGCGTGTAATGAAAACGGAATTGATTTTTGGGTAGATCCACATAATTCAAATCCGGATTTTTCACGAGTAAAAGTACGTAGTGAAGTGCTTCCAATTATGGAAGAGAAGATCGGTCCAGGGATTGCAGCAGCTCTCGCTCGAAGCGCAGGAATTCTTCGCGATGACGCTGATGCGCTCGATGCCATCGCCGAAGGAGAAATTTCAAGCCTCAATCTCGCCGATCTTGACTGTGACCACCTTCAAAGCCTTTCTCGCGCAATCCGCACCCGCATCCTTAGGGCTGCGCTCTATGCCGCAGGAGCTCCCACAGGCTCAATTACATGGGATCACGTCGTTGCAGTTGAGGCGCTCGTCACCTTATGGCACGGGCAAGGCGCTCTCAGCCTTCCCGGTGGTGTGAAGGTTGAGCGAATTTCGGGCAGACTTTCGCTCTTAGCCCAGCCATAGATCTCTAGGAGCACACCAGGTGGATTTAGCAAACGTCGGTACCGATGTAGAAAGCGTCATCGCAACAGAGGAACAACTCGCAGCGAAGATTGCAGAACTTGCAGCTCGTGTAGATGCGGATTACAAAGATAAGAAAGTTCTTCTTGTCGGAGTTCTCAAGGGCGCGATTATGGCGATGGCCGATCTGACTCGTGCGATGCAAACACATATCGAGATGGATTGGATGGCAGTCTCTTCTTATGGTTCTGGAACAAAATCCAGTGGAGTTGTTCGTATTCTCAAAGATTTGGATCGCGACATCACAGGTCGCCATGTTCTTATCGTCGAAGATATTGTTGATTCAGGTTTGACTCTTTCATGGCTTAAATCAAATCTCCTATCTCGCGGCGCTGCATCGGTTGAAATCCTTGCGATTTTGCGTAAGCCAGAAGCTGCGAAAGTTGAAGTAGATGTGAAGTACGTTGGCTTTGATATTCCTAAAGAATTCGTAGTCGGATACGGTCTTGATTTTGACGAGAAGTATCGCAACCTCTCATTTATCGGTGTGCTCGCGAAGCACATGTACTCGTAAGGAAATTCATGTCTTCCCAAACCCCACAGAACAATTCGCAGAAGAAGTTAGATTTCAAGAAGTTTAAGAAATCTCCAAAACCTGCTGCTAACGACGGCGCCAAGAAGGCTCCACAAACTCGTTCGCAGAAGATCTTCAAGGGGCCACTTTTCTGGATCATCCTTGCGATTTTTGCAGTAACAATCTTTGGGCAGATAACAAGCGCTGCAAATCGCTATACACCGATTAAAACTTCACAGGTTGTGGATGCAATTTCAAAGTCCCAGGTTGAATCCGCAGTGATCATTGATAAGTCACAGAAGATTCAATTAATCCTCTCTGCCGGAAATACCATCAAGGGCTCCAGCAAGGTTGAGGCATCTTATGTAGCGCGCCAAGAGCCAACTCTGGTTGATGCGCTCACTGCAAACCCTCCTACAAAAGGTTGGAATGTTGATGTTCCAACTCAATCATTCCTCTCTTCACTCTTCTTTACCTTCGGTCCAATCCTTGTCATTGGCTTCTTATTCTTCTTAATGATGAGCAATGCCCAAGGAGGCAACCGGGTATTCTCATTTGGTAAGTCACGTGCGAAGTTACAGAACCCTGATGTTCCGCAAAATACCTTTGCTGATGTAGCAGGTGCCGATGAAGCAATTGCAGAACTTGAAGAGATAAAAGATTTCTTAGCCGATCCTGCAAAGTACGCCGTGCTTGGCGCAAAGATTCCCAAAGGCGTACTTCTCTATGGGCCTCCAGGAACAGGAAAGACTTTGCTGGCTCGCGCAGTCGCCGGCGAAGCGAAAGTTCCTTTCTATTCAATCTCAGGATCTGACTTTGTTGAAATGTTTGTCGGAGTAGGTGCAGCACGCGTTCGCGATCTCTTTAATCAAGCGAAATCAAATTCACCTGCGATTGTCTTTGTCGATGAAATTGATGCAGTTGGTCGCCAGCGCGGTGCAGGTATGGGTGGCGGACATGATGAACGCGAACAGACTCTGAACCAACTGCTCGTTGAGATGGATGGCTTTGAAGCTAACGGCCAAGTCATTTTGATTGCCGCAACAAACCGTCCAGATGTTTTAGATCCTGCGCTCTTGCGTCCAGGTCGTTTCGATCGCCAGATTCCAGTCGAACGCCCTGATCTCAAGGGACGCGAAGATATTCTGAAAGTGCATGCAAAGGGCAAGCCACTTGCAAAGGATGTTGAACTCGTTGCATATGCACGTCGAACACCAGGATTTACAGGTGCCGACCTTGCGAATGTATTAAATGAAGCGGCGTTACTGACAGCCCGCGAAGGTCAGAAGACAATTACCAATATTCAATTGGATGAGGCAATTGATCGCGTTATGGCTGGCCCACAACGTAAATCACGTCTTATGTCTGAAGAAGAACGTCGCGTAACTGCGTATCACGAAGCCGGTCACGCTCTTGTGGCCCATGCACTTCCACATACAGATCCAGTTCATAAGATCACGATCATGCCGCGTGGACGCGCGCTCGGTTACACCATGGTTCTTCCTGATGAGGATAAGTACTCAACGACGCGCAATCAGCTGCTCGATCAATTGGCATATTCACTCGGTGGTCGCGCTGCAGAAGAACTCATCTTCCACGATCCATCAACGGGTGCATCCAATGACATTGAAAAGGCAACGGCACTTGCTCGCGCCATGGTCACTCAATACGGAATGACTGAAGCAATTGGAGCGATCAAACTCGGTTCGGATTCCTCAGAGCCATTTATGGGTCGCGATTACGGACACCAACGTGATTACTCTGAAAATGTCGCATCTATTGTTGATGCAGAAATCCGCAAGTTAATTGAGAAAGCGCATCAAGAGGCATATGACATTCTTGAAGCTAACCGAACAATTCTCGATGAGATGGTTCTGCAGTTGCTCGAGAAAGAGACTCTCAATAAAGAAGAGATCGCAGATATCTTTGCAAAGGTAAAGGCCTGGCCAAACCGTCCAGCTTGGACAGGATCCGCAACTCGTCTACCTTCTACTCAACCGCCCGTTGAAATTCCAGAACGCGCGACTGCAACACCAGATGCTCCACGTAAAACACGTCGTGTAAAGAAGACAACTTCAAGTGAGTGATATTTCTTCTGTTTCGATGGGGCCAGACGATGGAAGAGCATCACACCCCTTCGATCAGGAGCGCGCCGAAAAAGCAGTACGCGAACTTCTTTTAGCTCTTGGTGAAGATCCAGAACGTGAAGGTTTAAAAGAAACGCCGGCGCGAGTAGCACGAGCCTTCAAAGAGAACTTTGAAGGACTCTGGAAGAAGCCGGAAGAAGTTCTCACAACAACCTTCGATATTGGCCATGAAGAACTTGTGATTATTCGCGATATTGAAGTCTTTTCACATTGCGAGCACCACTTGACTCCATTTCACGGAGTAGCGCACGTTGGTTATATCCCAAGTGGAAAAATTACTGGCCTTTCAAAGGTAGCGCGGCTTGTCGATCTCTTTGCGCGCCGACCACAAGTACAAGAGCGACTTACAACTCAAATTGCTGATGCACTTGTCGAAATTCTCAATCCGATGGGCGTTATCGTCATTATTGATTGCGAACATTTGTGCATGTCGATGCGCGGAGTTCGTAAGTCGCAAGCGCGTACTACTACATCTGCAGTACGTGGCGTCTTGCGCGATGCAGCAACGCGCGCTGAAGCAATCAGTCTCATTACGAATCGATAATTTCAAATGTTGGTGATGGGCATTCTCAATGTCACTCCAGATTCATTTGCTGATGGCGGAGTTCACTTTGATACTAATGCAGCTATCGCAAGTGGAATTCAGATGGCGCACGATGGTGCTGACATCATTGATGTCGGCGGTGAATCAACTAGACCGGGTGCAGACCGTGTCAGCGCAGCTGAAGAAGAAGCTCGGGTAATTCCAGTTATCACGACTCTTGCTGCACAGGGATTGACTGTCAGCATCGACACAATGCGTGCATCCACTGCCCGAAAAGCAATTGCTGCCGGCGCAAAGATCATTAATGATGTGAGCGGCGGCGCTGCAGATTCAGAGATGTTCGCAACTGCAGCAGAACTTGGATGTACTTACATCTTGATGCATTGGCGCGGACATTCAAAAGATATGAATTCAAAGGCCATTTATAGCGATGTCGTGGCGGATGTGATCAGCGAGTTAGCGCCTCAAATAGCAAGCGCGCTAGCCGCAGGAATTCATAAAAAGAATATTGTGCTAGATCCAGGAATAGGTTTTGCCAAAGATGTAGACCATAACTGGGAACTACTTAATCGAATTGATGAAGTACAGGCGCTGGGCTATCCAGTGCTCATTGGACATTCACGTAAACGCTTCCTTGGCGGAGATCATCCAGATCAACGTGAGGCAGCGACTATCGAAGTGACCAAAAAGCTTTCCACGCAGGGTATCTGGGGAGTTAGAGTTCACGGCGTGAAGGCAAATGTTGAGGCACTTAACTCATGAGCGATGTCATTAACTTAAAAGGTATTCAAGGATTTGGTTATCACGGGGTCTTTGAAGATGAGGCAAAGAATGGCCAAAATTTCTTTGTTGATTTAGAAATTCATCTCGACCTTTCGAAAGCCAGCGTTACAGATAATCTTGAAGACACAATCGATTACGGTGCACTTGCAGATCTTGTTGTTGAAGAGATTACTGGAGAAAGAGTTCAACTTATTGAACGGTTAGCCGGCCGTATCGCAGATCGCATCAAAGCAGGCCACCCCCGCATTTCTAAGATTGCAGTGACAGTACATAAGCCGCAAGCGCCAATATCTGCCAAAGCATCTGATATCTCGGTAACTATCACCCGATGAAGGCAGTCGTTGCGCTCGGCGCAAATATTGGCAATCCTAAAGAGCAGATGGATTTAGCTATTGCGATGTTGAAAGAATCCACTGATGTTATTGCAACATCAAAGTATTACCTCACAAAACCTGTTGGGGGACCAGAACAACCTGATTACATCAATGCAGTGTGCATCCTTGAAAGCGAAATGCCAGCGTTTGATTTACTTTCTCTGCTTCATGGCATTGAAAAATCGCTTGGACGAGAGCGGAAAGAAAAATGGGGCCCACGAACAATTGATTTAGATCTGATTCAGTACGGCGGACTCCTCAGTAAAGCGACAGAACTTGAACTCCCACATCCACGCGCCCATGAACGCCGATTTGTCTTAGAACCGTGGCACGAGATTGAACCCGATGCGATTCTGCTGACGCACGGAAAGATTGCGCAGCTTTTGGAGCAATTGCCGTAACGCCTTAGAATTAGTGCACTGCCTGCCCGGTACCTGAAAGGACTGGAGCCATGAAAGTAGTAACAGATGCTCGCGAGCTTCCTTCAGCCTGCGCATTTGTTCCAACCATGGGTGCACTTCACGCCGGACATGCCTCACTCTTCACTCTTGCTAAGAAATATAGCGATGAAGTCGTTGCAAGTATCTTCGTCAATCCTCTTCAATTTGAGAATAAAGAAGATTTAGCTAAATATCCACGAACTCCTGAATTAGATATCGAAATTGCGGCTGCATCAGGTGTTACGTATCTATGGATGCCAAAACAGTCAGATATTTACCCTGAGAATTTTGTAAAAGTTTCAGCTGGGCCTCTCGGTGAAATCTACGAAGGTAAATCTCGCCCCGGTCACTTTGATGGGGTAGTCACAGTTGTTCGCAGACTCTTTGATTTAGTAAAACCCCAAGTTGCTATCTTCGGAGAGAAAGATTTTCAGCAACTTCAATTAATTAGAAAAATTGCCGGCGAGATCGAAATAGTGAGCGCACCTATTGTTCGTGAGATTGATGGCTTGGCGATGTCATCCCGCAATATTCGCTTAGCTCCTGAAGGTCGATCAGCTGCAAAGATTATTTATGAAGCGATATCAAATTCGACGTCAGAGGCCGAGTTGCGTTCACATCTTGCCCAAGAACCCCTCTTCACTCTTGATTACGCAGATTTCATTGATGAGAACACTTTCGAGCACGCTGATAGTGATATGAAAGATGTTCGAGCGCTCGTCGCCGGCTGGATAAATGGTGTGCGATTGATTGACAATATGGCTATGGGAATCCGCGCATGAAGCTCTTGGCGCCAGCGCCAGGCTGGACAGCATCTGCTGATGTGATTGTCGTCGGATCCGGAATTGCTGGATTAACAACTGCGCTGCAATGCCGCACCTATGGGCTATCGGTCTTACTTGTAACTAAAGCACGTGTTGATGAAGGTTCAACAAAATGGGCACAAGGCGGAATCGCTGCAGCACTTGGCGATGGCGATTCACCTGAAGCACATGAAAAGGACACTCTCGTTGCAGGAGCTGGGTTATGTGATGTTGATGCAGTTCGGGTACTTGTCACAGAAGGCCCAGAAGCTGTGCGTAAATTAATTGAACGCGGAGCAATCTTCGATAAGGAAGCTAGCGGTGAAATCGCACTTACTCGTGAAGGTGGACACCTGCGCAACCGAATTCTGCATGCAGGTGGAGATGCAACAGGTGCAGAAGTTTCGCGTGCACTTCTCGCAGCAGTTCATGAAGATCCTGAAATTGAAGTTGTTGAACATGCACTTGTGCTCGATGCGCTCAAGAATGATATTGGCGAAGTTTGTGGAGTAACGCTTCACGTCATTGGCGCTGGAAGTCGTGATGGCGTTGGTCGAGGTCTTGCTCGTGCAGTTGTTCTTGCAACAGGTGGACTAGGACAAGTTTTCGCGCAAACTACCAATCCTTCAGTTTCAACAGGTGATGGTGTTGCACTCGCCCTTCGTGCAGGTGCCAAGGTTGCAGATGTGGAATTTATTCAATTCCATCCCACTGTTCTATGGCTCGGCGATAATTCTGAAGGACAGCAACCGCTCATCAGCGAAGCTGTTCGTGGTGAAGGTGCATACCTTCTTGATGATCAGGGCAATCGCTTTATGCAAGATATTCATCCACTTGCTGAACTTGCTCCGCGCGACGTTGTTGCCATTTCCATTATGCGAGTTATGAATAAGACAGGCGCACACCATGTCTGGCTCGATGTTCGCCACTTGGAAGGTTTTAAGGAACGTTTCCCAACTATTTATGCATCATGTATTGCCCACGGAATTGATCCACTTAAAGATTTAATTCCAGTGGCTCCTGCTTCGCATTACGCATCAGGTGGAGTGCGAGTAGATCTCAATGGTCGCACCAGCGTTAATGGGCTCTATGCATGCGGTGAAACTGCATGTTCAGGAGTACATGGAGCTAACCGATTAGCGTCAAACTCATTACTCGAAGGCCTAGTTTTCAGTGCACGTATCGCTGCAGATATTGCAGCAAATCTGCCCGAGAAGAGTGAGCCTGTTGAAAATGCATCGCAGGCGATTTTGTTGGATCCGGCGGTTCGCCACGAAATTCAGGTAAGTATGAGTCGCGGTGCCGGAGTTCTACGTTCATCTGATTCGCTGCTAAAGACAAGTGCGGATTTAACGCGCATCGAAGATAAGAAGAGTGCGCAACCATGTGTTGAAGCGTGGGAGACCACAAATCTCTTCCAGCTTGCACAAGCAATTTTGAAAGCTGCGCTAATTCGCCAAGAGACTCGTGGTTCGCACTGGCGTGAAGATTTCCCAGAGACAAGCGATGTCTGGAAGAAGCGAATTGTTCAACAACTTGATCAGACCGGATATTGGACAAGTGGTTATCAGGAAGTCGGTGTCAAATGATTGATCGTGAGCTAATTAAACGAGCTCTTGCTGAAGACTTAGCGGGAGGCGAGGACATCACCTCTGTTGCAACTGTTTCTGGAACTGAGAAAGTTGTTGCAGATTTTGTGGCGAGAAAATCTGGAGTTACCGCCGGCGTCGAGATGGCGCGTGCAGTCTTAGAAGAGGTTGGGCTATCAGATATCTCTGTCTTAGTTCAGGATGGAACGTCTGTTACAGCAGGACAAGTGCTGATGACCGTGCGAGGCGATACTCGTGCAATTCTTCTGGCTGAACGGACTGCTCTCAATTTCTTTGGACATCTCAGCGGCATCGCAACACTGACCCGCACATGGGTTGATGCAATCTCTGGAACACAGTGCAAGATTCGCGATACTCGTAAGACAACTCCAGGTATGCGAGTCCTCGAGAAGTACGCGGTACGCATGGGCGGCGGAACAAATCATCGTATGTCGCTGAGCGATGCAGCACTAATTAAAGATAATCACATTGCAGCCGCAGGTGGTGTTGCAGCAGCTTTTTCAAAGGTGCGCGAGAAGTTCCCAACATCAGAGATTGAAATCGAAGTAGATACATTGCAGCAATTGCAGGAAGTTCTTCCGCTCAAGCCTGATTTGGTCTTACTCGACAATATGAGCCCAGCACAATGTGCAGAAGCTGTCGCAATCGTTGCAGGAGCTACAAAACTTGAGGCGTCCGGTGGCATCTCACTTGAAAATGCAAAGGCTTACGCCGTAACTGGTGTGGATTATTTAGCGATCGGCGCGCTCACTCATAGCGCACCAGTATTTGATATCGGATTAGATTTGAGAGCGGAGTAGCCATGTTATTAACAGTCGATGTAGGAAATACAAATACAGTTCTAGGAATCTTTGATAAAGATGAGTTAATCAAATCGTGGCGCGTAAAGACTGATCCGCGCACGACTGCAGATGAACTGTGGCTCCAATACAGCGCGCTCATTAGCGGATACCCGCTCACCGGACTTTCTATCTGTTCCACAGTTCCTGCAACGCTTCGCGAACTTCGCACGATGATTGCGACCTACTTTTCGAATATTCATACAACAATTGTCGAACCAGGCACGAAGACCGGAGTTCAACTTCTTGTAGATAATCCAAAAGAGATTGGCGCAGATCGGATCGTTAATACACTTGCAGCTCATACCTTGTATGGGGGCCCCGCAATTGTTGTTGACTTTGGAACATCAACTAATCTCGATGTCGTTTCTCCGAAGGGCGAATTCCTTGGTGGCGCACTTGCACCAGGTATTGAAATCTCAGTCGATGCTCTTGCAGCACGAGCTGCACAGCTTCGTAAAGTAGAACTCATTCGCCCAAAGAACGTCATTGGAAAGAACACTGTCGAAGCGCTGCAATCTGGCACCATCTTTGGATTTGCTGGACAGGTCGATGGCCTGGTGGATCGCATCACTGCAGAACTTAAAAAGGATTACGACGAATCCCCAACAGTGATTGCTACAGGCGGACTGGCGCCATTGATTATTGGAGTTTCAGAAACTATCGATGAACATGAGCCAGATTTGACGCTTATTGGCCTTCGCCTTATCCATGAGAAGAATTTGTAGTTAAAAAGGTAGACTTCCGCGCATTATGACAACTGAGAATTCGCCCGCCCAAGAAGACGACCTACCCGAGCAACTTCGGATCCGTCGCGAGAAGCGCGCGAACCTGATTGAGCGTGGAATTGAGCCATATCCAGTTGCTGTAGCTCGCACTAAATCACTCAAAGAAGTGCGCGACAAATATGTTGGTCTCGACGTCGATGTTGCTACTGGAGATATCGAAAGTCTGACTGGCCGCATCATCTTCAAGCGCGATACCGGAAAACTCTGCTTTGCCACTCTTCGCGAAGGCGATGGCACTGAACTTCAGGCGATGTTGTCGCTCGATAAAGTTGGGCAAGAACAACTTGATGCTTGGAAATCAGATATTGATTTAGGTGACATGGTCTCTGTTACTGGCGAAATCATTACATCAAAGCGCGGCGAACTTTCCATCCTTGCAAATTCTTGGACACTGGCTTCAAAATCTCTGCGTCCACTTCCTAATGACCATAAGCCGATGTCTGAAGAGACTCGCGTCCGTATGCGTTACGTTGATTTGATTGTGCGCCCCGAAGCTCGTGCAGCAGCCCGTATGCGCCCTGCTGTAATGCGTTCATTGCGCGATACTTTTAATAATCAGAGCTTTATCGAAGTTGAAACTCCGATGCTTCAGGTGATGCACGGCGGTGCAGCTGCTCGTCCATTTAAAACTTTTAGCAATGCATACGACATGGACCTTTACATGCGTATTGCTCCCGAACTCTTCTTAAAGCGTTGCGTCGTTGGCGGTATTGAACGCGTCTTTGAAATCAACCGTAACTTCCGCAATGAAGGTGCTGATTCATCGCACTCTCCAGAGTTTGCAATGGTTGAGTCCTACATGGCTTATGGTGATTGGCGCTCAATCGCGGATGTAACTCGCTCGCTCATTCAAAATGCTGCAATGGCGGTTGCTGGTTCACATGTCGTTACACATCACGATGGTCGTCAAGCAGATCTCGGTGGCACTTGGAAAGAGATTTCACTTTACGATGCGATTTCCGAAGGCGTTGGAGAACAAGTAACGGCGCTTACTCCTATGGACGATCTCAAGAAGATTGCCACAAAGTTAGGCATGAAAATTGATCCAAAGTGGGTCACTGGCAAGCTCGCCGAAGAAATTTTCGAGCATGTAGCGCAAGATAAGTTAATTGAACCAACCTTCGTTATGGGCTATCCCGTTGATACATCTCCACTTGTTCGCGCACATCGCGAAATTCCTGGCGTTGTAGAAAAATGGGATCTCTACGTTGATGGATTTGAATTAGCAACAGGATATTCCGAACTCATTGATCCAGTCATTCAACGTGATCGACTTGTTGAACAAGCACAGCTCGGCGCAAAGGGCGACCTTGAGGCGATGCAAGTGGATGAAGATTTCTTACGCGCTATGGAATTTGGAATGCCACCAATGGGTGGAATGGGAATGGGCGTTGACCGTCTCTTGATGGCACTTACTGGACTTGGTATCCGCGAAACAATTTTGTTCCCGCTCGTTAAGCCAGAAGTTGATTAATAATGGTAGTTATTCGTCCGGCAAGAACTTCTGATGTAAAAGCCATCCGCGAACTCGTTGATTCATATGCAGCACCTGGACAGATGCTCGCAAAAGAAACAGTGACGTTATATGAAGGCGTTCAAGAATTTACCGTTGCAGAACTTGATGGAAAAGTTGTTGGCTGCGGCGCTCTCCATACTCTTTGGGAAGATCTCGCTGAAGTTCGTACAGTTGCAGTTGAAAAGAATTTGCATAAGCAAGGTATTGGTCACAAAATTCTTGAACGAATCATCGAGCGCGCCCGCGAAATCGGTGTAGAAAGAATTTTCTGTCTCACATTTCAAACTGAATTCTTTGGCCGTCATGGTTTTGTTGAAATTCATGGCACTCCAGTTGATCAAGATGTCTATCAGCAGCTTTTGCGCTCATACGACGCCGGTGTCGCCGAATTCCTTGATCTCGAATCTGTGAAGCCCAACACCCTGGGCAATACCCGCATGCTCCTTAATCTCTAGCCCCAATCACTAGTTCACTAGGGGAATATCGAGCCCATATCTGGGGTTCTAACTCCCAAGAAGCTATCCACCTCGCGCCTTCCCCACGCTGGGTTATAGGCTTACGGCAGCAGTCATGAATAGAAGGAGTTCCGCCCATGTTTGAGCGCTTTACCGATCGAGCTCGACGCGTAGTTGTCCTAGCTCAAGAAGAAGCACGCATGCTCAACCACAATTACATCGGCACCGAACACATCCTTCTCGGCCTCATCCACGAAGGTGAAGGCGTTGCTGCAAAGGGTCTTGAATCTCTCGGAATTTCACTTGAAGGCGTTCGCGCACAAGTTGAAGAAATCATTGGCCAAGGACAGCAAGCTCCAAGTGGCCATATTCCATTTACACCACGTGCCAAGAAAGTTCTCGAACTTTCACTCCGTGAAGCGCTTCAACTTGGACATAATTACATCGGAACAGAACATATTTTGCTCGGCCTCATTCGCGAAGGTGAAGGCGTTGCAGCGCAGGTGCTTGTAAAGCTCGGCGCAGATCTCAATCGCGTTCGTCAACAAGTTATTCAATTGCTCTCTGGATACCAAGGAAAAGAGACAGTTGCACAAGGCGGACCTGCAGAAGGAACCCCTTCAACTTCGCTAGTGCTTGATCAATTTGGTCGTAACCTCACAGCAGCAGCTCGTGAAGGAAAGCTCGATCCAGTTATTGGTCGCGAACTTGAAATCGAACGCGTGATGCAGGTGCTTTCACGTCGTACAAAAAATAACCCAGTATTAATCGGCGAACCAGGTGTGGGAAAGACAGCAGTCGTTGAAGGTCTTGCACAAGCAATCGCCAAGAACGATGTACCTGAAACTTTGAAAGATAAGCAGTTGTACTCACTTGATTTGGGTGCACTCGTTGCTGGTTCACGTTACCGTGGAGATTTCGAAGAGCGCCTGAAGAAAGTTTTGAAAGAGATCAAGACTCGCGGCGACATCATTATCTTTATCGATGAAATTCACACACTCGTCGGAGCAGGCGCTGCCGAAGGTGCAATTGATGCAGCAAGCATCTTGAAGCCAATGCTCGCACGTGGTGAGCTCCAGACAATCGGTGCAACAACTCTTGACGAATACCGCAAGCACATTGAAAAGGATGCAGCTCTCGAGCGCCGCTTCCAGCCAATCCAGGTGAAGGAGCCATCAGTAGCTCACACCATCGAAATTCTTAAGGGACTTCGCGATCGCTACGAAACCCACCACCGCGTATCAATTACAGATGGTGCGCTATCTGCAGCAGCAAATATGGCCGATCGCTATATCTCTGATCGCTTCCTTCCAGATAAGGCGATTGACCTTATTGACGAAGCAGGTTCACGCCTTCGCATTAAGCGCATGACAGCACCTGCTGAACTCCGTGAATTCGATGACAAGATTGCTGAAGCTCGCAAAGCTAAGGAATCTGCAATCGATGCACAGGATTTCGAAGGCGCAGCATCACTTCGCGATAAAGAGAAGACTCTTATTCAAGAGAAGCAAGAAGCTGAAAAGAATTGGAAGGCAACCGATCTCGATAAGGTCACTGAAGTTGATGAAGAACTCATCGCTCAGGTGCTCTCTGCATCAACTGGTATTCCAGTATTTAAGTTGACTGAAGAAGAGACAGCACGTCTACTTCGTATGGAAGATGAATTGCACCGTCGCGTTATCGGACAAGATCAGGCAATCAAGGCGTTGTCACAAGCAATCCGCCGTACTCGCGCAGGCCTGAAAGATCCAAAGCGTCCCGGTGGTTCGTTTATCTTCGCTGGTCCTTCTGGCGTTGGTAAGACAGAACTTTCACGCACACTAGCCTCATTCCTCTTTGGCGATGAGACAGCGTTGATTCAACTCGATATGTCTGAATATTCAGAGCGTCATACAGCTTCACGTCTCTTCGGTGCACCTCCAGGGTATGTCGGTTACGACGAGGGCGGACAGCTCACTGAAAAGGTACGTCGTCGCCCATTTTCTGTAGTTCTCTTCGATGAAATCGAAAAGGCTCACCCAGATATCTTCAACTCACTTCTTCAAGTTCTTGAAGATGGACGTCTAACAGATTCACAAGGTCGCACCGTCGACTTTAAGAACACTGTCATCATCATGACAACTAACCTCGGTACTCGCGATATCTCTAAATCACTCGGACTTGGCTTTGCAAATGCCGAAGATGATTTAACAAATTACGATCGCATGAAGGGTAAGGTTCAGGACGAACTGAAGAATCACTTCCGTCCAGAATTCCTCAACCGTATCGATGATGTCATCGTCTTCCACCAGCTCACTAAGGATCAGATTATTCAGATCGTTGATTTGATGATCGCAGGACTTGATGAGCGCTTGAAGGCTAAGGACATGGGTATCGAACTCACACAGGCTGCAAAGGATCTCTTGGCAGCGCGTGGATATGACCCACTTCTTGGTGCGCGTCCATTGCGTCGCGTTATTCAGCGCGAGATCGAAGATTCACTCTCAGAGCGCATCTTGTTTAGCGAGCTCAAGGC
>Ga0208249_1000276_pt1 | contig 16865 bp, 13 predicted proteins | sample CryBogmetaGMA1M_FD_184546 | JGI IMG/M metagenome (GOLD analysis project Ga0208249, IMG submission 184546) | Freshwater microbial communities from Crystal Bog, Wisconsin, USA - MA1M (SPAdes) | ecosystem: Environmental > Aquatic > Freshwater > Lake | place: Crystal Bog, Wisconsin, USA | collected...
GTCGTTCGGGGGCCGATCAGGCTCGTCGGTCGACGGGGGCTTGAGCGTGGCGGGCATGCGGATGACGACGCGCACCCATCCGCCGTCGAGATCGGGGTCGATGACCGTCTCGACGGTGGCGGCCTTGTCGACGAGGAGGGCGAGCCGCTTGCGAAGCGAACGGATCCCGGTGGAGGGGGACCGCGTCTTGTCGGGCTCTACCCAGCGGCCTGAATTGGCCACCACCACCTCGAGCCAGTCGTCGACCACCTTGGCCGTCACGCTCACCCGCAGCGGCATGCTGCTTGTCTGACTGCCGTAATTGAAGGCATTTTCCAGGAGCGGCTGGATGAGCATCGGCGGCACGAGCGCGGCCAGGGCCGCCCGATCGCAGGTGACGCGGCAGCTGAGATTCTTCCCAAACCGGGCCTGCTGCACGCCGAGGTATTTCTCCAGGGCGTGCAGCTCGCGGGAGAGGGGCTCGAACGTCCCGGCTTCGCCGAGGACAAACCGCAGGTAATCGGCGAGGTCGCGGATCACGCTCTCCACGGCCTCGGGGTCGTCCTTCGTGGCGAGGACGGCGTTGAGGGCGTTGAAGAGGAAGTGGGGGTTCATCTGCTCCTGGAGCTGCTGGAGCTCGAGCGTCCGGGCGGCCGCCTCCGCCCGCAGCATGCGATTTTCGAGGTCGACCGCGGTGGCCTCGTTCTCGGCGAGGAGGATCTCGGTCTTGTGCAAGTCCTCGATCATCTCGAGGCCGAAGATGCTCGCGCACCAGAAGAACGTCGTCACGAGCCTCGGCACGAGCAGCCCGACGATCCTCGCCCCGCTCCAAAGCGTCGGGCCGCTGATCCCGCCGGCGATGAGGAGCAGCACCGAAGCCCCGAGGCCCACGAGCGACACCGCGATCATCAGCGGCCACCGCACCTGCCGCGACATCCCGCGGAGCCTTGCCCGTTCGAAGACCAAATAGACGACCGTCGAAATCACGAAGCCGGTGCCCACCCGGAGCACCATCGCCAGCCACGGCGTCGGCGCGGTCGGCTCCACGGCCCTGCTCAGCCCGAGCACGGCCGCGGCGATCGCCGTCCAGAACAACACTTGGAACGACCAGAAGATCCGCGTTCGCCAGCGCGGGAGCGAGTCGCGAAGCGCCGTGATCCCTGGCGGCACAGCGCCGCTCAGTCTCGCATCGGGCTTGTGGCTATCAGAAGCCTGCTCCATGAGCTTGTCGTGCCCCAAGGCGAGGGAGAGAGGGAGTGCCAGAAGCGGAGGCGTAACTGCAAGCGGAGGCGTAACTGCAAGCGGAGGCGTAACTGCAAGCGGAGGCGTAACTGCAAGCGGAGGCGTCAATGCCTGCGGAGGCGTAAGCGCTTGCGAAGGCTTACCGACTGGCCAGCGAACGATCGCCGCAGCGTCCCGGCGACACGATAGCAGTCTCTCCGCACCCGATCGACCCGCTCCTGCAGGGAGGTTCGCCGAAAGGCGACTCGGCGCGCCATTTCGTGCGCGCCGACAACCGGATTGGTGCGCGCCATGCCCGTTTCGTGCGCGCCGTGCCCGTTTCGTGCGCGCCGTGCCCGTTTCGTGCATTTTGTCTTTTTTTCCTGTTGACGGTTGTCCGGGGACTTGCGTTACTTTGCGTCTAAAGAGCAATCGGTGGGGGCGTTTGGCCCAAGGATGCGGCTCCCGAGCCCCACGTCTCGGCTCGTCCCCTTCGCCTGTGCCACCATCTTCCGGTTCCCCAATCTTTCAGAGGAGGATTCCCTTGAAAGTCTCGCTGGGTCGCTTTGAAGCCAGCGCCTCCGTCGCCCTCGCGGCGTGGGTTGCTCTCGGGTTTTCGCCGGCGCCAGCGGAACCGATCTCGAACAAGCCGGCCGGGCTGGAGGCGGGCGATGATGTTCGCAGCGTGGGCATTTACACCGTTTTCGGCTCCGAGCGGATTCCCAACGGAGCGACGGTGGCGACGATCCTTGAATCCTCGGCAAGCAGCCTCTGGAAGGGCGCCCTGCTGGATTTGGTCGTCTACTCTTGCGGTGGTAACGCGACCGCCCTCGACGCGCTGTGGACCGGGCCGGCGACGGAAGGCGGAGCCGTCGATCCAGGTCGTCTCGGAGGCGGCGCTGCCGTTCTCAGCCGCAGCTCGTCAGCGAGATCTCCCTGGACCCCTCCGGGAGGGGCAGAGGCCTCGGTATTGACGAAGTCTCCACGCACGGGCGTTTCCCGCTGACGCTCCCTTGGCTCTTCCGCTGGTTGCCGTCGCGATCATCGAGCCGCGGCGGCGACGCGAAGCCGCCAGGCCACTCGGACGGACGGCAAACACTGGCAATCGGTGGCGGAGGGGGCCCTGACAAGTCCTCCGCCACCGGTTGTCCGGTTTTGAGCCCCATGTGCCGCGGTAGCGGCGCTTGGCGAGCGGGCGGAGGGCGCGCCACTTCGTGCGCGCTTGCTACCCGATTCGTGCGCGCCGTGCCCGATTCGTGCGCGCTTACTACCCGATTCGTGCGCGCCGTGCCCGTTTCGGCATTTTGTCGAACCGCGGGCTTTGACGGTCGTGGTATCGGGTGTAGCGTTTGACGAGGAGTTGTTGTCTCTTTCGTCGTCAGGATCGTCGACCCTGGGTGGGAAGGGGGAGGACCAAGTCCCCGTCCTCAGTGGCGAGTGATCCTCGCGCCCCGGGATTCCTCGGACTCTTTCCCATGATCGGGTCATCACGCATCCGCTCAAGCGGTGAAGCCAGCCCCGGCAGGGTTGCCGTGAGGGCGGTGCCGTCGATGGCTGTGGTTGCCGCGATCATGCTTTCCGCGGCCCTTCCGGGAGAGGCCCAAGCGGGGAAGGTCGGTCAAGGAATGGACCAAGGGCGGCCCAGTGGTCCCGTGGGCCCCGTCGACCATGTCGGGGGAGCGTTCGATGGCGACCGCATCTCCCGGCGCGATGGCTCTGGGCACTCCGGCCTCAGCGACCGGTTCGTGATCAAGGCCAGCGCGACCATCGGCGGGGAGAAGGATCCCGAGCGCGGGGCTCCGGCAGAGATGGCGGGCTCCTCTGCGTTCTCCTCCCCCGAGATCTACGCAGCCGGCCTGGTGAGCGCTTTCGCGATCTTCGCAGGCGTCCTCGGCCTTGCGGAACTCTTCCGCCGCCACGCGGCCTGACAACTATTCGTGGGGTGATTCGCCCCGTCTGAAGACACCGGCGATCGGCGGCGGAGGGTGCCCGCCCTGACATCCCTCCGCCACCGGTCGTCCGGGTTCGTGCCTCATCCGCACCGCAGCAGCGGCGAGTCGCGAGCAGGTGGTGGCGCGCCATTTCGTGCGCGCCATGCCCGTTTCGTGCGCGCCGTGCCCGTTTCGTGCGCGCCGTGCCCGTTTGGTGCGCGCCGTGCCCGTTTCGGCATTCTGTCGTTTCTGGAGCGTTGACGCCGCGCCCACGGCCATTAAGTTTCACCAAGGGAAAGAGGGTTCTCGGTGCGGCCATGAAGCCGCAGGGAATCGCGTTCTTCAATCTATTTTGAGTTTTGCGGCTCTGTTTTTCAGCGCCGACCGGCGGCTCCACTCATCTCTCGCGAGCACTCCTGGCATGCCACTCCGCAAGATTGCGATCCGTTCTCCGTCGTCGTTTCTGGGCTTCGCCGGCGCCGGCGGGCCGGCGGCCGGGGCGACTTGCCGCGTGTCGCTGCGGTGCCTCGTACTGCACGGCTTGCTCTGGGCGGTGGTCGGCAGTGGAGCCGCGGTCCTCCCGAGTGCCGAGGCTGAAGATCTCGTCGTCAATAGCGATACGACCATCATCGACTCAGATCAGACTTACGATAACACCTACGTGGCCCCAAATACGGAGGACACGGCCACGCTCGAAGTGACCACGGGCGGTGCGTTGACAAACATCGACGATCTCTACGTCGGCTCTGGCGGCACCGGCACGCTCAACGTCACGGGCGGCAGTGTCACCAACTCGAACAGCTATATCGGCTACAGCACGGACAGCGTCGGCACGGCCACGGTGTCGAGCGGCACGTGGGCCAATAGCGGCAATCTCTGCGTCGGCTTTGGTGGGAATGGCACGCTCAATGTGACCGGTGGCAGCGTTACCAATAGCGAGGGCTACCTCGGTCACACGAATAACTCCGTCGGCACCGTCACGGTTTCAGGCGGCACCTGGGCCACCAGCGGCAATTTGAAGATCGGCAACTACTACGACGACTCCGACTACCCGGAGGACTTCGCTATCGCCACCGGCGAGCTCACTATGACCGGCGGGCTCGTGACCGTGTCGGGCATTCTCAGCCGGGACACCTACAACGCCACGAGCTTGGGCACGATCAACCTCAACGCCGGCGGCACGCTTCAGATCGGTACGGGGGGCGCGGGCAGCAGGATTGAGGTCGGCAATCTCAGCAACAATGGCACGCTCGCCTTCAATCAGTCGGACAACTACACCTATTCCGACGCCATCAGCGGATCGGGGGCGGTCACGAAGGCAGGCGCTGGCACGCTGACGCTCTCGGCAGCCAATACGTATACCGGTCTGACGACGATTAGCGGCGGTTCGCTCGCCTACGGCACCAACAATGCCCTGGGCACCGGTGGCGTGACGGTCAACGGCGGCGTGCTCAATCTTTCCAGCTATTCCGATACGGTGGGCGCTGTGACGCTGACGAGCGGCACGATCGCGGGCACTGGCACGCTGACGAGCAGCAGCGGTTTTACGATGGACGGCACCGGTCTCGCCTCGGCGAGGCTCTCCGGGGCTGTGGGGCTGACGAAGTCTGGCCCAGGCACTGTGACCACGCTCACGGGAAGCAACACCTACACGGGCGGCACGACGATCAGCGGCGGCACGCTGCAGATCGGTGCTGGCAGCACGACTGGATCTATTGCCGGCAACGTGGTCAACAACGGCACGCTCGCGTTCAACCGCTCCGACTCGTTGATCTATTCCGGCACGATCAGCGGCTCTGGTGGGCTTACAAAGCTCGGCTCCGGCCTCCTTCAGCTCTCAGGGAGCAATAGCTACACGGGCGTGACGACGATCAATTCCGGCACGCTTCAAATCAACACCCCCAATGGCTCCATCGCCGCGTCCGGCACGATCACCTTCGGTGGTGGCGCCCTTGTGCCGAACGTCAATGTCGACTACTCCTCCAAGATTAAAAACAGCAGCGGTGCCATCGCGTTTGGTAGCAATGGTGGCTTTTTGTTCGCGAGCAGCTTGGACTCCAGCAACACTGGCGGATTGACCAAAATCGGCAGTGGCACGCTCACGCTCTCGGCGAGCAACGCCTACACGGGCCGCACGCAGATCAACGCCGGTACACTAGCGCTCAGCAATTCGAACGCCCTCGCCGGGAGCGGAACAATCTCATTCGGCGGCGGCACGCTTCAATACTCCGGCAGCAACACCGTCGATTACTCATCGAAGATCTTGAGCAGCGGCAGCGCCATCTCGATCAACACCAACCTCCAAAACGTCAACTTTGCCAGCGGCTTGGATTCGAGCAACACCGGCGGGCTTACGAAACTTGGCAGCGGCACGCTCACGCTCTCCGGTAGCAACGGCTTTACCGGAGACGTCAATCTGTATGGAGCGGTGGGTGTAAGGTCGACGCTCGAGTTGAACAATGCCAACGCCCTGGCGGGGGGTGGCAATATCAATATATATTCAGCCGGCTATACACCAGTCTTGAAGTTCAGTGCGAATAATGCAACTGATTATTCAGCTCGAATAAAGGCCAGTGACGCAATCGGTAGTCTCATAGTAGACACGAACGGTCAGTCCGTGACGTTTTCCGGCCTGACAAGCCTGCGTGGTTTTGAAAAGACAGGATCGGGAACGCTCACGCTCTCGGGCAGCAGTAGCGTGCCGGACGTGAGGGTGAGTGCAGGGACTGTGAGGCTGGGTACAGCTACTGTGTTGAGTGGTTCTGTAGCTGTACAAGGAGGAACCCTAGACATCGGAAATACTAACCCCTCTGTGGCGTATGTTTCTGCATATCTAACCAGTAGTATCATCGGCACGGGGACGCTCACTTGCACGGGCTCTACCGGTTATATTCTTCGAGGCAGTAGTGTCACCGTGGCCGCAAATCTGGGAACGGGAACTATGTCCGTATACGCTGTCAGCGGCACCACCACCACGACGGTTAATCTTAACGGCACCGCTGATGTCGATACGGTATTCATGGCAAAGCTTCCTGATACTCCAGCGTCATCATTGATTCTCGGCTCTGAAGGCCGGTTTACGAACAATCAGGTTGCAATCACCGGATCGGCGTCCAATGGCACGCTCGTGCTCGGTGGCAATGAATCGGTCGGCTCGATTGCGGGGCCATTCAACATCGCCCTCGGCTCCGCGGCGCTGACCACCGGCAACAACAACAGCAGCACGTCCTTTTCGGGCATCCTCAGTGGCACTGGCGGCAGTCTGGTGAAGCAGGGGACGGGCACGCTCACGCTCTCCGGGTCGAGCAGCTACACCGGCGGCACGACGATCGCCGCCGGAACGCTCAAGGTGGCGGATTCAAACGCCCTTGGCACCGGCAATCTCGCCGTCAATGCCGGCACGTTCGATCTCAACGGGAGAAGCGTCGCGATCGCGGCGTTGAGTGGTTCCTCCGGGGGAGTGATCACGAGTTCCACGACCGGAGCGGTGACGCTGATAGGCTCCTCTGCCTCCGATTCGACTTTTGCCGGCGCGATCCAAAATGGATCAGGCACCGTGGCCCTCGTGAAGCAGGGGGCCGGCAAGCTCACCCTGACCGGGTCCAACAGCTACTCCGGCGGCACGACGCTGACTGCCGGGACCCTCGCGCTCGGGCATGCCAATGCGCTCGGCTCTTCCGGCACGATCAGCTTTGGCGGCGGCACGCTCCAGTATTCGGCGAGCAACACCGCTGATTACTCGGCCCGTTTTTCAAGCGCGGCCAGCCAGCAATACCGAGTCGACACCAATGGGCAAAACATCACCCTCGCCTCGAACCTGACAAGCTCCGGCGGCAGCTTCGAGAAGCTCGGGACGGGCGCCGTGACCCTCTCCGGTGCCAACACCTACTCCGGCGGGACGACGGTGACTGCCGGGTCGCTCGTCGGCACGACATCGAGCCTGCAGGGCGCGATCGTCAATAACGCGGCGGTGACGTTCGATCAATCGACCGCCGGCACCTACTCGGGCGTGATGTCGGGCTCTGGCAGTTTCACGAAGCTCGGGACGGGCGCCGTGACGCTGTCGGGAGCCAACACCTACTCCGGCCCGACGACCGTCTCGGCGGGGTCGCTGCTCGTCAACGGGAGCCTTACCAATTCGGCCGTCACCGTCGACACCGGCGGCACGCTCGGCGGCAGCGGCACGCTCGGGCGTGTCACCGTGCAGTCGGGCGGCGTGCTCTCCCCCGGCAACAGCCCGGGGGCGCTGGCCGCTGCGGCCCTCGATCTCCAGGCGGAGAGCACGACGTTCATGCAGGTGATCGGCTCCGGTTCAGCGGCTGGCGTCGCCGGCACCGCCTACGACCAGGTCCGGATCACCCCGTCGGGTGGCCTCACGTACGGCGGCAGCCTGAACCTCAACTTCGGGAATACAACGACGTTTCTCAATGGCACGATCTTCGATCTCTTCGCCTTCACCGGCTCCTCGGTCGGTCACTTTAGCTCCGTGGTCTCGACGGGCACGGGCTCCTATGCGGGCTCGAGCTTCTCGCGTACGGGTGGCATCTGGACAACCACGATCGGCGTTCAATTGCTGACGTTCAGCGAGTTGAGCGGTCGGCTGTCGTTTGCCCGCTCCGGCGGGAGCGCCGTCCCCGAGATCGATCCTGCCACGGGCTCGAGCGCCCTGTCGCTCATCGCTGGAGTGCTGGCGATCTTCGAGCAGCGCAGGCGGCGCTTCGCCGCGACGCGGGCCTGATCCGCCCGGCAGCCGCGGTGGCGGAGGGTGCCCAGAATCGCCCTCCGCCACCGGTCGTCCGGCGCGCTCGGCCTCAGTCAGGCCGCGGCCGTGGCGTACCGGGAAGGGGGGGCGACGACGGAGACGTTGCCAGCCGTCGAAACCCCGGTCTTGGAGAACGCTTCAGCCTGAAATCAGCCGTCAGCCAGGAGAGGGTTCCACACCCGCTCCAAGCCGAGCTCGCTCAAATCTTTGGTGTTTGCCGTGGCGAACTCCGTCACTCCATGATGGAGCAGGGTGGCTGCGAGTCGGACGTCGATGATCCGGCGAAACGCGAAGGCAGGCTGCCCCGCCTGCTCCCAGACTTGATCCATGACAGGCGCGCAGTCGATCAGCCTCCATGCCTGATTACTTCGATACGTGAGGCAGACTCCCGACGCTTGAGCCGCCGTGAGCGGCTTCGGGAAGATCCGCTCGTTGCGAAGCTTGAGGTAGAGCTCAACGAGCATCATCTCGCAGATGGCGACATCCCGATTCATCGCCAGCGACTCGATGAACTCCCGCGCCCGGATGGAATGCTCGGACTGCTGGTTGGCTGCGTGAACGGCAATGTTCGTGTCGAAGCTGATCATCGCGAGCCACCCAGCTGTTGACAGGACGGCCTGTCATTCATGGGAAAGCGAGGTCCACTGCTCCTCGGCGGCGAGCGGACGGCCCATGTCGAACGACTCGGGAAGATGCCATTCCCGACGGTTCATCCGGCCCGGAGGATGGTGCCGAACGATCTCCTCGAGCCCGCGCCGGACAACCTCGGCGAAGCTCATTTCGTTTTCCTCGGCCAATCGTTTGGCCTCGCGATAGAGCGCGTCTGGGATTTGAACCTGTGTTTTTACCATGATGGTATTTTGCCACCCGTCGGCGAGTCGGTCAATTTTGCGGCCGAATTGGCACAGTGTCGGCCGGCCGTTGAAGCTGCGGCTCGCCCTATCCCAGCTCCTCGAGATCGGCGAGATCCTTGAGCCTGCCGGCTGCGCGCTTGGCCGTCCGCATATCGTCGAGGCCGAGGACCGGAGCAACGACGTCGCCGAAGCTGACCATCATCCGGTTCGGCCAGGCCGATTCGAAATCGAGCCCCGTCACGCTCGTCATGATGTCGATTCGGCTCGGCGGCAGACCGATCTGGTAAAGGACCTCCGGTTCGGCGAAATCGGCGATGCTCATCGTGGAGAGCGGCGCCCGGAAGCGCACCAAGGCCCGCCAGATGCGGTCGGCGTTCGCGGCGGTGGGGCGCACCCAGAGGTCGATGTCGAGCGTCGCGCGGACATGGCCATGCGCCGCCAGGGCGTGGGCGCCGATAACGAGGTATTCAACCTCTTCGTCGCGAAAGCACTTCAGAATCTCGATGAAATGCGGATTCATCCAGTTCCTGTCCGGTGAGGGACCAGGCCTGCTTCGTCACCGCCCAGCAGAGATCGATCCGCTGTGAGGGGGTCAATTGGGAGTAATCGGCTCGGGGCTGCGGTTCGCCGACGCGCCCCACCCACACCGGCCATGTCGAACGGTCGCACGCAGCCGCGCTCTCGCCGTGGAGAGGCTCTTCGCTCGGCGGAAGCAGAGGGTCTCGCATGCGGGCACTCGCTCGAGTGTCAGAGGAGCTCGAAGGGCACTTCGCCGCCGGGCACAAGGTGCGTCGGCCGGCCGGTGAGGTCGACGATCGAGTCGTCGACCTTCAGCCCCATCGAGTGGTAGACGATCGCGCAGAAATCCTCGACGCCGATCTTCCGCGACGTCGGGTATTCCCCCTTGTCGTTCGTGCTGCCGATCACCTGGCCGTGGCGGTAGCCGCCGCCGGCCAGAAGGACGCTCTGGGCCTGCGGCCAGTGGTCGCGGCCGGCGTCTTTGTTGATCTTCGGCGTGTGGCCAAACTCCCCGGCGACAACGACGAGGGTGTCGTCGAGGAGCCCCTTGTCGGCGAGATCGGCGATCAGCGTCCCCACCGCCGCGTCATGGCGGGGGAGCTTGTCTTTGAGGGCCGGGCCGATGTTGCCATGGTCGTCGAAGTAGCCGGTGTTGAGCGAGACATACCGAACCCCCGCCTCGACGAGGCGGCGAGCCATGAGCGCCTGCTCCCCCCAGCCGGCGCCGTAGCGATCGCGGAGGGCCTGCGGCTCCTCCGAGATGTCGAACGCCTTGCGGACCTTGCCGGAGAGGACCAAGTCCATCGCCTGCTGCTCGGCCTTGTCCATCTGGTCAAACGACCGCTCCCGGTCGACGCGGCGCTTGAGGTCGTCGAGCTGGCCGCGGAGCGACACCCGGTCGATGAGCCGCTTCTCCGACAGCCCGTCGGTGAGCGCGAAGCTCTTGGCGTCGCTCGTCGGCAGGCTCCCCGCCTCGTTGCCGTAGCTGAAGGAGCCGTACTGGAGGGGATTGTGATTGACGCCGAGCCAGGCGGCACCATGGAAGCCGAAGCCGCCGTCATTCATGTTCACCGCCGCAAGCGAGCCGGGGATCTTGGGGCCGAGGAGCTGAGAGGCGACGGCGCCCATCGACGGATAGCGCGGCTTGCGGTCGCTGCCATTGGCGCCAGTGCGGCCGGTGAGCATCCAGTGGGCGGCCGCCCAGTGGTCGCCGTTGCCGTGGGAGAAGCTGCGGATCACCGTGCACTTATCCATCACCTTGGCGTGCGCGGGGAGGAGCTCGCAGATGTCGAGGCCGGGAAGGCTCGTGCCGATCGGCTGGAAGGGGCCGCGGAACTCCGCCGGGGCGTTGGGCTTCATGTCGAAGGTGTCGAGCTGCGACGGGCCGCCATGCATCCAGACGAGGATCACGCTCTTTCGCGACTTGGCGCCGGGATGAATCAGCCCGGCGGTCTCCGCCCGGACAAGCTCTGGAAGCGACAGCCCGAAGGCGCCGAGGGCCCCGATGTGGATGGCGCGGCGGCGCGAGATCCGGTCGCACATCGCCCGCGAACCGGTGGTGTGCCCGAGGATGGAGAGCATGGTGGAAAACTCCCGAAAGTCGACTGAGTGGGGCCGTGGCGGCTGCTCGCCCCCCGAGGAAAGCCTCGATAAGGCTACGGCCAGATCTTCGGCAGAACAAAAATAGGCTCTCGCCAACCCTCAAATCTACCCCAGAGACCGTGCCCGGGGAGCCCCCGCGAGCGCCAAGGACGTAGCCGGAAACCCCTTTCAGTCAACGACTTGGGGGAAATTGAAAGGGTTCAAAGCGGATTGATCGGCCGCTTCACTCCGCGCCGAGCGTCGAAAACATCCGCGCGGCGCCATCCCGGAAGACCTGCTCCCACTCCGGGGCGACGAGGCAATCGCAGTCTTCCTGGGCGTAGCCGGTGTTGGCCCGCTGACGGGCCGTGGGGAGGTAGTGGAGATAGCCGTTGGTGTAGCCGGCGACGAAGGCGGTCGGGTGGCCGACGGCCCGCTTGACGTCGAGGCCGACTCCCGAGACAAGCTCCCCAGGGAAGGTCACGAGCCGAAAGTCGCCGACCCGCAAGCCGCCGATTTCGGCGTCGAGCGGAGCGCCGGCGGCCGCGTCGCGGCGGGCGAGATGGGATTTGAGGAGGGCGAGATTGACGTTGAGGCGGGTGATCCGCTCCATCGCCTCGATGTTGTTTCGATAGGCCGCGACCTCGGCCGCGAGGAGCCGATCGTGCTCGGCTGTCTCGTCAGCGCCGTCGGCAGCGAGGGCATGCTCGTGGAGCGTTCGCTGCCGTGATCGCCCCGGGTCGCCGGGGAAGACGGCCTGGGAAACGAGCGCCGGGAGGAATTGCTCGAAGGAGATGTTCGTCGGAGTCAGCCCGGCAACGAGCGTCGCACGCTCCGCTTCGAGGCGTTCAATCCGGACTTCGTAGTCGGTGCCGCGCGGCAGCTGGACGAGCTCGCTCGTGATCCAGAGCGGCGCGTCGGCCGTCGTCTCGATCCGCTCGAGCCCCGCGAGCACCGTGCCGCCGAGCATGCTGCCGAGCGGCTCGGCGTCGGCCGGCCGATCGACCTCCTTGTAGCGGACGGGATTGACATCGCCGCCACAGCCCTGGACGAAGAACGCGACCGTGTCCCCTCCGAGCGCCTCCTCGACGAGCCTGGAGGCGACGGCGGGGAAGTCGGCCGATGTGCCGCGGCGGGGCGGATTCATGATCGGATGGCAGGCGAAGAGATAGACGACGGCCAGCGGCGAGCCATCGAGGCGCTCGAGCTCGAGGAGGCCCACTTGCGGATCGATCGGGGCCGTGGCGGCGATCGCGTCGTCGGCCGGCATCGCATAGGCCCGGCGCATGTCGGCCTGCGAGCCGTCGACGAGATCGACGCGCCGGTTTTCGCTGATCCGCGCTTCGCTCGCCGTGCCCGTGCCCGCCTTCACCGCCACCATCCGTTGCTTCGCCTCGGCGACGGCGGCCACGACCCGGTCGGCGACGTCAGCACAGACGGCCGCATGGCAGTGGCTGGCGTTGACGATCACGGCCTCGGGGGGAATGGCGTGCTCGCGGGCGAGGCGTGCCCGGAGGTCGGCAAGAAACTGATCGCCGATCGGGCCGATCCCGCCGATGGCGACGACGTCGATCGTCACGAGCACCCCGCGGCGCCCCTCCTGCTCGAGAAGGAGCACTTTCGCAAGCGCCGGATCGTGCACCTGCTCGGCGCCGGGATCGGTGACGTCGACCACCGCCGTGCCGGCCCGCAGTTCGGCGGCGGCAAGCGGCGCCGCGGCGACGGCTGCGAAGGCCCAGCCGAGGACGGTACCCAACAGCACACGCGCGATCATCCCCCCATTCCCCCGCAGCCTCCCATGCCGCACTGCGGCTTGCCGCAGCCGCCGGGATCGGGAGCCGCGTTTCCCTTGCCGCCGGCGACATGCCCGGAGACGACGCTCAGGAGCTTGTCGAGCTTCCGGCTGTGGCAGTGGGGGCACTGTGGGGTGTCGTCGCCGCGGATGAGCAGCTCAAAGCTCTTGTCACACTTTCGGCAGACATATTCAAAGAGGGGCATGACGCGCTTTGCTCCGGGGTGTTGAGAGCATGAATCGTACACCGAACCCTAGCGCCGGCCGATCGCCCTTCGCATCCCCCGCATCGGGCGGGTAAAAATGAGTGTTCGCCCATGATAGCGCTGAGGAGAGCCCCGTGACTGATCCCGTCCTTACCATCCCCGGTCGGCCGATCGAGGGATTTTGTGACGGCGGGCGGCGCGGTTCGCGGCGCCATGCCCTGAAGATCGGCGGGCTCGCCCTCGGCGGGCTGTCGATGTCGCGGCTCATGGCTGCCGAGGCCTTGGGCACCGCCAGCGGAGCAGCCTCCGGCGGCCTCGGCCACAAGGCCGTGATCATGGTCTACCTGCCGGGGGGCCCGTCGCATCAGGACATGGTCGACTTGAAGATGGAGGCCCCGGCCGAGATCCGGGGGAGCTTCCGGCCGATCGCCACGAGCGTCCCCGGGATCGAGATCTGCGAACATCTCCCGCGGCTCGCTGGAATGATGGAGAAGTTTGCCATCATCCGTTCGCTCCACGGCGGCCTCGATCAGCACTGCTCCGATCTCTGCCTGTCGGGCTATCCGATCGGCCCGCGCGGCAGGCAAGATGGCCACCCGTCGCTCGGCGCCTCCCTCTCGCGCCTTCATGGCCCCGTCGATCGGGCTGTGCCGCCGTTTGTCGGCCTCACGATCAAGACCCGCCATGCCCCCTACGGCAATCCTGGGCTTCCCGGATTCCTCGGCGCCGCCCATGCCCCCTGCCAGCCCGACGACGAAGGGCTTGCGAGCATGCGGCTCTCTGGTGTCACGCTCGATAAACTCGGCGACCGGCGCGGCCTCGTCGACGGGATCGATCGCTTCCGCCGTTGGCGCGACAAAAATGCCACCGCCGGCCACGACGCCTACGCCGCGAAAGCATTTGATGTGCTGACCTCGAGCCGGTTTGTCGAGGCGCTCGATGTGGAGCGGGAAGACGCCGCCACGCGCGATCGCTACGGCCGCGGCTCGGCCGATCCGGCCTTCGGCGAGGATGCCGGGCCGCACTGGATGGATCAATTCCTCGTCGCCCGGCGCCTCGTCGAGGCGGGGGTGCGGTGCGTGACGCTGTCGTTTGGCAGCTGGGACCGCCACCATTCCAACTTCGCCCGCCTCCCTGACCAGCTCGCCCGCTTCGACCAAGCGATCACGGCGCTGGTCGGCGATCTCCACGACCGCGGTCTCGACAAGGACGTGAGCGTCGTCGCCTGGGGAGAGTTTGGCCGGACGCCGCGGATCAACAAGGATGCCGGTCGCGACCACTGGCCGCAGGCTTCCTGCTGCCTCCTCGCCGGCGGCGGGATGCGGACTGGGCAAGTGATCGGCTCGACGAACCGGCTCGGCGAGGTGCCGCAGGATCGCCCCGTCCATTATCAGGACGTCTTTGCGACGCTTTATCACCGGCTCGGCATCGATGTCGCCACGACGACGATTCCCGACCACGCCGGCCGGCCGCAGTATCTCCTCGACAACCGCGAGCCGGTCGCCGAGCTGATCTGAAGCTCACCGGACAAGCGCGATCGCCGGCGGGCCGATCGTTGCCGGCAGGAAGCCCACAGAGAAGACCGCGGCAACCACGGGCCGGAGTTTCGAGATGATGCTGCGGCGGCGTGAGGCCGCGCTGCGGTATTCTGTCGGCTGGGCAGGACCATCGTCAGCGTTCGCCCGTCCGGCTGCCAAGCAGGTCCGAAGTGCCATGGGCGTGCGCGTCAGTGTGATCATTCCCACCTGGAACCGGGCCGCGGCGGTCGTCGAGGCGGTCGGCGACGTCCTCGGGCAGACGGAGACCGATTTCGAAGTCCTCGTTTGCGACGACGGTTCGACCGACGAGAGCCGAGATCGTGTGCGGGCGATCGCCGATCCGCGACTGTTTTGGATCGATGGCCCGCGGTCGGGCTGCCCGGCGGCCCCGCGCAACCGGGGGATCGGCTTGGCCCGCGGCGAATGGATCGCCTTCCTCGATAGCGATGACCGCTGGCTGCCTTCGAAGCTCGCCCGGCAACTCGAGGTGGCGAGTGCCGCCGGGGTCGGGGCTGTCTCGTCCAATGCCACCCGTCTCCGCGACGGAAAGCCAACAGGGACTGTCGTCGATCATCCCCGGCCGCTGATCCGCACTTCCGATCTGCTCTCCTGGAATCCGGTCGTCTGTAGCAGCATGGTCGTCCGGGCCGACGTGCTCAGGCGCTGCGGCGGCTTCCCGGTGCATCGGCCCTTTCTACCAATCGAGGATCATGCCCTCTGGCTTCGGGTCGCGGCGCTTACCGACATCGCGTACGTCGAAGAGAGCCTTGTCGTCTACGCCGACGAACCGGCCACGAGTGTCCGGGCAGGCCTCTCGGCGAGCGCCGACGAGCAGCGATTGGCGCTTTACGAGAGCTATCGACGGTGGTGGAAGGAATCGGGGAATCGGCCGTCGCTCCGTCACCGGCTCCTCGTCGCGGCGCGCTGTTTCCGCTCGCGCGGCCGGATCCGGGCCGCGGCCCGCCGGGCGTCGGCCCAGGGAGCGGGGCGATGAAAATCCTCCTCACCGTCGAGCATTACTGGCCGTCGCGCGGCGGCTGCCAGGAGGTGGTGCGGCAGCTCGCCTGGCGGCTCGCGCGGCGCGGCCACGACGTCACGGTAGCGACCTCCGCCGATCCCTCCCGGGGCGAGGGATTGATCGACGGCGTCCGGGTCGTCGGCTTCGAGATCGGCGGCAACGAGGTCTTCGGCTACCGGGGAGACACGCAGGCCTACATTGACTGGGTCAGGGATCTCGGCGCCGACGTGATCCTTAACTATTCGGCGCAGGTCTGGCCGACCGATCTGCTCCTCCCGGTGCTGCCGGAGCTCGAGGCGCGGAAGGTGCTCGTGCCGTGTGGCTATTCGATGCTCCGGGTGCCCCGCTACCGCGACTACTACGCCCGGCTGCCGGCGCTCCTCCGTGGGTACGACCGGCTCGTCCATCTCTCCGATGTCTACCGCGACGCCGAGTTTGCCCGCGAGCACGGCCTGGAGCACGCTATTGTCATCCCCAACGGCTGCGGCGCCGATGAGTTTGACCCCGTGCCGACGATCGACATCCGCCGTCGGCTCGGCATCGCCCCCGGGGCGTTTCTTGTCTTCCATGTCGGCAGCCATACCGCGCTCAAAGGGCATGGCGACTGCCTGCGGATCTTTCGCGGCGCACGCTTGCGCGATGCCCATCTCCTCCTCGTCGGCAACGACGTTCCCGGCGGCTGCGGGGGGCGCTGCCGGGCGCGGGGACGGCTGGCAAACTGGTCCCCAGCGGATGTGCTGCGACGCAGCCGCGTCACCGTCGCCGATCTCGACCGGGAGTCGATCGTCGCCGCCCATCACGCCGCCGATCTGTTCCTGTTTCCCTCGAATGTCGAGTGTTCGCCGCTCGTGCTCTTCGAGGCGGCGGCGACGCGGACGCCGTTTCTTGCGACGGACGTCGGCAATGTCGCCGAGATCGCCCGTTGGACCGGCGGCGGCGAGATCCTGCCGACGACGTTCGAGACCAGTGGCCTCGCGCATGTCGACGTGGCGGCCGGGGCCAAGCGACTCCGTGCGTTGTGGCTCGACCCCGCCGCGCGGGAGCGGATGGGCCAAGCGGCCCATGCCGCGTGGCAAGCGCGCTTCACCTGGGAGAAGATCGTCGCCGACTACGAGCGGCTGTTCTTCGAGCTCATGGAGAAACAGCCATGAGCGCTGCACCGGTGATCGTCAGGCTCGAGGGGGGGCTCGGCAACCAACTCTTTCAATATGCCGCCGGTCGGACGGTGGCGCTCGAGACCGGCAGAAAACTCCTCCTCGATCGGTCGGCCTATTCTGAGGATCGGCTCCGCTCATACCAGCTCGACCACTTCGCGATCGCCGCCCGGCCGCTCCGCGCCGGCGACGTGCCGCTCTTGCAGCTGCGGCGCTCGCGCCTCCGCGGGATCGTCCCACGGCGCTGGCGCTACGGAATCGTCCGCGAGGTTTTCCCGGCGCGGCTGCCGGTCTGGCCGGAGCGGGCGGG
>Ga0208249_1000277_pt1 | contig 16784 bp, 9 predicted proteins | sample CryBogmetaGMA1M_FD_184546 | JGI IMG/M metagenome (GOLD analysis project Ga0208249, IMG submission 184546) | Freshwater microbial communities from Crystal Bog, Wisconsin, USA - MA1M (SPAdes) | ecosystem: Environmental > Aquatic > Freshwater > Lake | place: Crystal Bog, Wisconsin, USA | collected...
GCCGTAGACCACGTCGTAGCCCTCGCGCCACGCCGCCACGAACTGCTCGATCAGTTCGGGCGGATCCTGGAGATCGCCGTCGAGGAGCACGCAGGCGTTCTTCGAGGCGAGTTCCATGCCGCTGCGGAAGGCGGCCTGCGAACCGAAGTTGCGGGAATGCGAGATGCCGATCACGCGACGGTCGTCGCGGCTGAGCCTCGCGATCACCTCCTCCGTGTCGTCGGGGCTGCAGTCGTTGACGAGGATGATCTCGTAGTCCACGTGGAGCTTCGTGAACACGGCCGTGAGCCGCTCGACCATCACCGGGATCGCGAGGTTGTCCTTGTAGCAGGCGACGATCGCGCTCACGCTGTGGCGGGTGTCGAGGCCGAACTGCTTCGAGGCCCGCCGATACCGCTCCTTGTCGGGAATCCCGCGATACCAGTCGGCGGTCCGCCGCAGGCCCTCTTCGAGCGTGGTCCGCGGCGACCAGCCCAGCCGCTCCCGTGCCCGGTCGATCGTGGCGTACCAGTCGGTCACGTCCCAGCGCCGTTCGGGCATCGTGAACACCGGCTCCGCTGCCACGCCAAACACGCGTCGGGCCGTCTCGGCGAGCTCACCGATCGTGGTCTTCGTGCCGGTGCCGATGTTGAACGACTCGCCGTAGTCCTCCTCGCGGAGGTTGAGGGCGGCGTCCACGAAGGCCTCGGAGGCGTCGTCCACGTAGACGAAGTCGCGGGACACGTCGGGCCGAACGAACTCCGGCAGGCCCCCTTCGAGGCACCGGGCCACGAGCGTCGGCATCAGCCGCGACGAATCCTCGAGTGGGCCGTAGACGGAATAGAGCCGCAGGTTGACGCACGGCATCCGCTTCTTGCGGCCGACCATCGACACCAGGTGCGCGGCGGCGAGCTTCGAGACCGCGTAGTCGCTGTTGGGCGCGACGGCCGCCGTCTCGGGCGGGCCGGCGGAGTTGTCGCCGTATTCCGACGAGCTGCCGGCGTGGACGTAGCGATCGATGCCCCGCTCGACGAGCCTCGGTAGCAGCCGCGTGACGAAGTCGAAGTTCGTCGCGTAGATCAGCCCGCTGTCGTCCTGAAAGGAGTAGCCGCCGTAGGCCATGCAGTCGAACACGGTCCGCGGCTTCACCTCGTCGAGCACGCGGTCGAGGTTCGAGTCGACGAGCAGGTCGGCCACCTTGACCTGGCCCCCGGGAGCCCCCTCGAGCCGCCAGGCGGGCAGGCGGGTGGCGGTGGCGTAGACGTCGGTGCGGACCGCGGCGAGCAGGCGGAACAGGCTGGCGCCGATGAACCCGCTGCCGCCGAGGATCAGGATGGGCCCCTGGAGGCGACGGATCTTCTCCGCCAGCACCGGGTCGATGGTCGTTCCATCCATACGATCACTTTCGCCGGCCGGGCGGCCGCGGACGTGGCACGTTCTGCGGGGGCATGCGCGGCACCGAGTGTAATCGGAGCGGCTCAGCCGGTCAGGAAGCCCAATCGCGTCAGCCCGTCAGGAAGCCCAATCGCGTGAGCGATGGGGATGCCGCCACGACGACCGCGACGGCCAGCCGTACGCCTTACGGCGTTACGCTTCCTGGCGGCGGTCAGCGTCAGCCGAGCGTCGCGAGAATCGCCGCGGGGTCGAGGCCGCACTCCCGGCGGTGGAAGGCCTGGGAACCGTAGCGGCCCGACGGGTAGCCGAGGGCGTGCCGATGCGTGAACCTGCGTGGCGGCACGCCCCGGAGCAGCAGGTCTCGCGCCAGCCGCTCGCCCACGCCCCCAGTGGCCACGTGCTCCTCGACGACGACGAGGTGGGGCGTGGCGGCGACGTCGGCCAGAAACGCCTCCGGAAGCTCGCCATACGGCAACTCGCTCACGAGCCACAGGCTTGGCCGCCGCTCCTGCGGCAGGTCGCGGATTGCTCCGACCAAGCCGCCCGCGAGCGGGCCGCAGACGAGGATCGTCGCCGCCTCCCCCGCGATGAGCCGCCGCCACGGCTCGAACGGCGGCCGCTCGAAGTCCTTCGGCGCCCCATCGAGACCGAGCCGCAGGTAGGCGGGCCGCGACTGCCCGAGGATGCTCGCCACGGCCCCCGCCACGTCGCTGTCGAACGCCGGCACGAGCACGCGGATGCCCCCGAGGGCGAGCACCGCGGCGTAATCCTCGAGCGCGTGATGCGTGGCGCCCATCACGCCGTAGCCGTAGCCGCCGCCGTTGCCCACGAGCGTCACCGGCAGGGCGTGCATGGCGACGTCGTTTCGCAGCTGCTCGTAGGGCCGCGCGTAGATGAAGGGGGCGATGCTGTAGGCCCACGGCCGCCAGCCGGCGCGGGCGAGGCCGGCCGCGACGCCGACCATGTTCTGTTCCGCCACGCCCGCGTTGATGAAGCGGCGGCCGAGCGCGTCGCGGAGCGGCTCGAGCGCCATGAAGCCGAGGTCACCCGTGAGAAACGCCACCTCGGGCTTCTCCGCCACGCCCACCATCGCCTCACAGAACGCGTTGCGCATGGCGACTCACCCTGCCGTGGCCGAGGGAAGGTCGGCCGCGGCCCGCACCTCGCGCACAGCCTGCTCGTAGAGGTCGGCCGTGAGCGGCAGGTAGTGCCACTCCATCCGGTCCTCCATGAACGACACGCCGCGGCCCTTCGTGGTGGTGGCGAGGATCGCCCGCGGCGCGGCGCCTTCCCGCCGGCCCGCCGCCGCCACCGCCGCCGCGTCGTGGCCGTCCACCTCCTCCACGTCCCAGCCGAAGTCACGGAGCTTGGTGGCCAGAGGCCGCAGGTCGGCGACCTCCGCCGTCGTGCCGAAGCCCTGCAGGCCGTTGAGATCGACGATCGCCGTGAGATTCGCGAGCCCCTGCTGGCGGGCGAAGATCAACGCCTCCCAGTTGGAGCCCTCGTTCCATTCGCCATCCGACATCAGGCACCAGACGCGGCCCTCCTCGCCCCGGAGCTTCCGCGACAGTGCGAGCCCGCAGGAGAGCGGCAGGCCGTGGCCGAGGCTGCCGGTCGCAAACATGACGTCGGCGAGCCCGGCGAGGCTGCCGGTCGCAAACATGACGTCGGCGAGCCCGGCGGGTGGCGGATGGGCGGCCAGGAGGGTGTCGTCGCGGTGAAACGTCTTCAGGGCCTCGTCGTCGAGCCGGCCGAGCGTCCAGAGCGTGACGTACAGCGCGCCGGCGGAATGTCCCTTCGAGAGTACGAAGGCATCGCCCGGCCGCATGAGTTCGTGATGCACCACCATCAGCAGGTCGAGGGCCGAGAGGTTGCCCCCGATGTGCCCCACCCCGGCTTCGAAGTGCATCTGCAGGAGCCGGAGCCGGGCGCGTGCCAGATCATGCCGGGAGAGGTTGGTGTGCATCGCTGAACCGGCCACGCGAAGACGGGGATTCCACGGATCGAACCCGAGGATTCGCCAAGTGTAACGACGTCGGCCGGGTTGTCCGCGATGGTTTCAGGCGGCCTTCGCCCGGCTGGTTGCAGCCCGCAGGTGCCGGGGCGAGAATGCAGGGAGTGGGGTTTGATGGGTCGATTCGGTTTCCGAGGAGGTGCGACGTGCGTTCGTTCCACTCCCCTTCCCTCTCGCGGGGCGTCGATCGCCGCGGCTTCCTCTCGGTGGGAACCGTCGCCGGGCTCGGGCTCTCGCTGGGTGACTATTTCCGCCTCCGCGCGGCCCGGGCCGATGCCGCCCCCGGGCGGGCCCTCGAGCGCGCCACCGCCGAGTCGGTGATCTCGATCTTTCTGCCGGGCGGCTTCGCCCATCAGGAGACCTTCGATCCGAAGCCGCTCGCGCCGGTGGAGTATCGCGGTCCCCTGGGAAGCATCGACACCGTCCTGCCCGGTGTCCGCTTCGGCGAGTCGCTGCCCCACACGGCGAAGATCGCCGACAAACTCGCGATCTGCCGGTCGATGACCCACGGCGAGGCCGCCCACGAGCGGGGCACTCACAACATGTTCACGGGCTACAAGCCGAGCCCGGCGCTCCAGTATCCGAGTTTCGGCTCGGTGATCTCCCACGAGTTCGGTCCCCGCAAGAACCTGCCGGCCTACGTCTGCATCCCGAACGTCCCCAACGAGTTCGCCGGTTCCGGCTATCTCTCGAGCGCCTTCTCCGGCTTCAGCCTCGGCGCCGATCCGGCCGACGGCCGCTTCCGGGTGCGCGACCTCGATCTCCCCGAGGGCATCGACGCGCCGCGATTCGACAAGCGACGGCGGATGCTCGACGTGGTCAACGACCACTTTCGCGAGCGGGAGAAGAGCGACGCCCTCGACGCCCTCGACACCTTCTACCAGCGGGCCTACGGGCTGATCAGTTCCGCCGAGGCCCAGGAGGCGTTCGATCTCAAACGGGAACCCGACGCGATCAAGGACGAATACGGCCGCAACCAGGCCGGGATGCGGATGCTCCTCGCCCGCCGGCTCGTGGAGTCGGGCGTGCGATTCGTGACGCTCACCTACGGCGGCTGGGACCACCACGACAAGATCGAGAAAGGGATCAAGGCCCAGACGCCGGCCTTCGATCAGGCGTTCGCCAGCCTGATCCGCGATCTCGACCGCCGCGGCCTCCTCGCCTCCACGCTCGTCTGCGTGACCACCGAGTTCGGCCGCACGCCCAAGATCAACCCCACGGCGGGCCGCGACCACTGGCCGAAGGTGTTTTCGATCGTGATGGCGGGGGGTGGCATCAAGGCGGGCATCGTCCACGGGGCGAGCAATGCGACGGCCGCGGAACCCGAAGACGACCCGCTCACCGTCGAGGACTGGGCCACGACCGTCTACGACCGGCTCGGCATCGACGCCCGCAAGGAGCTGATGGCCCCGGGGGGCCGGCCGATCGAGATCGTGGATGGCGGCAAGGTCGTCGAGCAGCTGATCACGTGAGGGGCGCATCATGCCGATCGCCGATTCCGTGACGGGGTGCCCATGCCCTGGGTGCCGGGCTCCGTCGTCGCACGGTTTCGAGGAAGCGAGGGGCTGCCCCCGCCCCGAGAGCCGGCGTTGCTGGCCGAGCGCAGCCACGATGGCGAAACGAGGGCAGCATCGAGTGAGCGGAGGGCAGGATGCCCGGAGCGAACGTCCGGCGACGGGGTGGGGGCGGTCCCTTGCGTGCGCCGCACGCGGGCTCGCCTGCCTGCTGTTCCTCGCCACGTCCGCGAGCGCCTCGTCGCCCACGCTGTCGATCATCCTGCCCCGCGGCGTGCAGCGGGGGGGCGACCGCGAACTCGAGTTCAAGGGCGAGCGGCTCGACGACGCGCAGCAGATTCTCTTCCATGGCGACGACGGCCTGGAGGTAAAGTCGCTCACCACGGGCACCGACGGCACGTCGTTCAAGGCCGTGATCCACGTGCCGGAGTCATGTCCGCCGGGCGAGCAGCTCGTGCAGGTGCGGGCGGCGTCGGGGATCACCGAATACCGCTCGTTCTGGATCGGCGTGCTGCCGGTGCTCGAGGAGGCCGAGCCCAACACCGCGGTCGAGAAGGCCCAGCCGGTGCCGCTCGACCACACGATCCACGGCACGATCACCGCCGAAGACGTCGACTGCTTCGCCGTGGACCTGAAGCAGGGACAGCGGCTCTCGGTCGAGATCGAGGGCCTGCGTCTGGGGAGCCACCGGTTCGATCCGCACCTCACGATCCTCGATCCGGAGGGCTTCCAGCTTGCGGCGGCCGACGATTCGCCCGCCACCTTCCAGGACGGCATCCTGTCGATGCTCGCGCCCGAGGACGGCCGCTACGTCGTGCAGGTCCGCGAGGCGTCGTACGGGGGCGACGACAAATCCCGCTATCGGCTGCACATGGGAACGTTTCCGCGGCCGACGGCCGTGTTTCCTGCCGGCGGCCCAGCCGGCCAGACCGTGAAGGTGCGGTTTCTCGGCGACGCGTCGGGCCCGATCGAGCGGGAGATCGAGGTGCCCGCAGGCCCGATCGGCTCGATCCACCGCCTGATCTGCAGCGACGCAGGGGGCATCTGCCCGACGCCGCTGCCGTTTCGGATCTCGGCACTCGGCAACGCGGTCGAGCAGGAGCCCAACGACACCCCCGTGGCCGCCACCGCAGCCGACGCGGCCTCCGGCTTCGACGGCGTCATCGAGCGGCCGGGGGATGTGGATCACGTTCGCTTCGCCGCGAAGAAGGGGCAGACCTTGGAGATCGAGTGCTTCGCCCGGCGGCTGCGGTCGGGCCTCGATCCGGTGGTGAACCTACTCAAGGCGGATGGGGGCAGCGTCGCCGGCAACGACGACTCGAAGGGGCCCGACTCCGTCCTGCGGTTCGACGTGCCCGAGGACGGCGAGTATCTGCTGCGCGTGAAGGACCACCTAGGCCGTGGGAGGCCCGACTTCGTCTACCGGGTCGAGGTGGCGGCTCCCGCTCCGAAGCTCGCCCTCACGATCCCGCGGATCGACCGCTTCTCGCAGACGCGGCAGACGGTGTTCGTGCCCCGCGGCAACCGGTTCGCGATCCTCGTGAATGCGGCGCGGACCAACTTCGACGGCGACCTCGTGCTCGACGGCGGCGGCCTCCCGGCGGGCATCACGATGACGGCGCCGCCGATCAAGGCGGGGCAGGTGCAGGTGCCGGTCGTGTTCGAGGCGGCCGCCGACGCTCCGCTCGCCGGAGCGCTCCTCGCGTTCGAGGCCCGGCAGGTGACCGCCGAGGATCCCGCGGGCGTTGCGGGCGTCCGCGGCCGGTTCGAGAACTCGGCCGACTTCGTCCTCGGCGACCCGAACAACGCGGTCCACTACGCCGGCCGGGTGGCGAAGCTCGCCGTCGCCGTGGTCGAGGCCGTGCCGTTCTCGCTCGAGGTCGTGCCTCCCAAGGCGCCGCTCCTCCGCAACGGCGCGATCGGCCTTCGCGTCCGCGTGACGCGGCGCGAGGGCTTCGACAAGCCGCTCACGGTCGAGTTTCCGTTCCGGCCGGGCGGCGTGAGCGCGGCCCCCTCGATCACGATCCCGCCCGACCAGACCGAGGGCGTGTATCAGATCAACGCCGATGCCAAGGCGGCGGTCGGGGCGTGGCCGGTGATCGCCGTCGCCGGCGGCGACGTGAATGGCACCGCCTGGGTGGCCTCGGCCCCGGTGATGCTCGACGTCGCCGAGCCGTTCACCACCGCCACGCTCAAGCGGGCCGCGGTCGAGCAGGGCCAGCAGGCGACGATCGCCTGCACGCTCACCCAGGCGCGGCCCTTCGAGGGCGAGGCGATCGCGCGGCTCCTCGGTCTGCCGCCAGAGACGACGGCACCAGAGCTGACCTTCACGAAAGACACGACCGAGCTGGCCTTCCCCGTGACCACGACCGACAAGAGCCCGCCCGGCAACCACAAGTCGGTGATCGTGGAGCTCGTCACGCCCGTGGGAGGCGAGCCGGCGCGGATGAACGCGGGCACGGTGGAGCTGAAGATCGTGAAGCCGTCGGGCCCGCCACCGGCCGCGACCGCCGCGAAGCCCGCGGAGCCGGCCGCCAAGCCGGCCTCGCGGCTCGAGCAGCTCCGCCAGCAGGTGAACCGAGGTGCCCCATGAGTCGCGGCTCCACGTCGCTCCTTCGCGCCCCGATCGCGGCAACGCAGGCCTTCGGGCTCTGCCTCCTGCTCCACGCGGCCGCCGACGCCGCCACGCTCCGCGTCTTTCCCGCGGCAGTCCACCTCTCGACATCCCGCGATCGCCAGTCGCTGGTGGCGCAGCTCGTCGAGGCCGACGGCATCACCCGCGACGTCACGACGCAGGCCGCGATCGCCGTGGAGGATCCCGCGAAGGTGCGGCTCGACGGCCGCACGCTCCTGCCCGCGGCCGACGGCGACACGAGCGTCCGCGTGACCGTGGGCGACCAGACCGTGTCGGTGCCGGTGCACGTGGAGCGGGCCGGCACGTCGCCCGACCTCAGCTTCCGGCTCGACGTGATGCCCGTGTTCATGCGGCACGGCTGCAACGCCGGCGGCTGCCACGGGTCGGCCCGAGGCAAGGACGGCTTCCGGTTGTCGCTCTTCGGCTTCGACCCCGAGGCCGACTACCACCGGCTCACCCGCGAGCAACCCGGCCGCCGCATCAACCTCGCCCTCCCCGCCGAGAGCCTCCTGCTCACGAAGGCCACCGCCGCCGTGCCGCACACCGGCGGCGCGCGGCTGAAGGCCGACGACGAGCACTACGCCACTCTGCGGCGCTGGCTCGAGACGGGTGCGAACAATGATCCCGGCCCCGCGCCGGCGGTCGTGGCCGTGGAGATTCATCCGGCCGAGGCCGTGCTCGACGGCCCGAACGCAACGCAGCAACTCACGGTTCTCGCCCGCTATGCCGACGGCACCGACCGCGACGTCACGCCGCTGGCCCTGTTCCTCTCGAGCAACGACGCCGCGGCGAAGGTCGATGCCACCGGAGTCGTCACCGCCGGACAGCGGGGTGAGGCCTTCGTGATGGCCCGGTTCGAGACGCACACCGTCGGCGTTCCGGTGATCACGCTGCCGAAGGGCGTGGCCTTCGAGTGGTCCGAGCCGCCGGCGACCGGTCGGATCGACGAACTCGTCGAGGCCAAACTCCGCACCCTGCGGATCCAGCCCTCGGAGCGGTGCACCGACGAGGAGTTTCTCCGCCGCGCCAGCCTCGACATCTGCGGCGTGCTGCCCACCTCCGACGAAGTCCGCTCCTTCATCGCAAGCGCCGACCCCGAGAAGCGCGCCCACCTCGTCGACCAGCTCCTGGAGCGGAAGGAGTACGTCGATCTCTGGGTGATGAAGTGGTCGGAGCTGATGATGATCCGCACCGTGACGAACCAGGTGAGCGAGAAGGCGATGCACCTCTACTCCGCCTGGCTCCGCGACCGGATCGAGGCCAACACGCCGATCGACGCGCTCGTCCGCGAACTCCTCGCGGCCAATGGCGGCACGTTCACCGATCCCGCCACCAACTACTTCCAGCACGAACGCGACACGCTCAAGACCGCGGAGAACGTCGCCCAGGTGTTCATGGGGATGCGGATCCAGTGTGCCCAGTGCCACAACCATCCCTTCGACCGCTGGACGATGGACGACTACTACGGCTTCGCGAACTTCTTCGCCCAGATCGGCCGCAAGCAGGGGGAGGATCCGCGGGAGACGATCGTGTTCAACTCGGGGAGCGGCGACGTGAAGCACCCGGTCGGCGGACGGGTCGTGCCGCCGAAATTCCTGGGGGGTGATGCGCCCGACGTCGCCGGCAAGGACCGCCGCGCGGTGCTGGCCGCGTGGCTGGCGTCGCCCGAGAATCCGCACTTCGGCCGCAACCTCGTCAACATCGTCTGGGCCCACTTCTTCGGCCGCGGCATCGTGGACGAGGTGGACGACGTCCGCGTGAGCAACCCGCCGGTCAACGAAGCCCTGCTCGCGGCGCTGGCCGAGGGATTCGTCGCGTCGGGCTACGACTTCAAGAAGCTGATCCGCGAGATCTGCACCTCGCGGACCTACCAGCGATCCACGCGGCCGAACGCCACCAACGCCGAGGACGAGCGGAACTTCTCCCGGGCGCAGCTGCGACGGATCCGCGCGGAGGTGCTCCTCGACGTGCTGACCGACGCCACCGGCACGCAGAACAAGTTCAAGGGCCTGCCGCTCGGCGCCCGGGCCGTCCAGATCGCCGACGGCAACACGTCGAGCTACTTCCTCACCACGTTCGGCCGGGCCACGCGGGCCACGGCCTGCTCCTGCGAGGTGCAGATGGAGCCGAGCCTGTCACAGGCGCTGCACCTCCTCAACGGCGACACGATCCAGCAGAAGATCCGCCAGGGGGGCGTGGTGAAGGCCCTGCTCGACGCCGGCCGCACGCCCGAGCAGGTGATCGAGGAACTCACCCTGCGGACGCTCACCCGGAAGCCGTCGGAGAAGGAACTCGCCGGCCTGCTCGAGATCGTGCGCGCGGCCCCCGACGCCCAGACGCCGACGGGCCTCCGCGAAACGCTCGAGGACGGATTCTGGGCGCTGCTCAACTCCCGCGAGTTCGTCTTCAACCACTGAGCCCCGATGCCTCCCGTCCTCGTGGGTGCGGGTTTCCGACCTGCACGAAAAGCGATCCCGATGCTCCTTGCCCGCCGGCTGCCTGGCTGCGGCCGCGGCTGGACATGCCTCCTCTTCGTGGCCGTCTCGTCGGCCCACGCGAAAGACATGGTCACCTTCGCCGACCATGCGCTCCCCGTGCTCCGGCAGCGGTGCGGCTCGTGCCACAATCCCGACAAAAAGACCGCCGGGCTCGATGTCACGAGCTACGCCGCGATCATGCGGGGCGGCGGCTCGGGCGAGGTGATCGCGGCCGGCGACGCGGCGGGGAGCTACCTGTTCCGCGTCGCCAACCACGACGACGAGCCGAAGATGCCCCCCGACTCACCCCCGATCCCGGAGGCAGAGCGGGCGGTGCTCAGGGCCTGGATCGACGGCGGCGTGCTCGAGACCAAGGGCAGCGTCGCGGTGGCGGCGAAGAAGGTCGAAGTGGCGATGGCGGCCCCCGTCGGCGAGCGGCCGACCGTGCCGCCGCTGCCAGGGCGGCTTCCGCTCGAGCCGGCCGTCCGCGCCGCCGCCCCGGATGCCTGCGCGTCGCTGGCGACGAGCCCGTGGGCGCCGCTGGCAGTGGCCTGCGGCCAGAAACAGCTGCTGCTCTACCGCACCGACACGCTCGACCTCGCGGGCGTGCTGCCCTTCCCCGAAGGCCGTCCCCACGTGGTGCGGTTCAGTGGCGGCGGGGGCCTCGTGATCGCCGGCGGGGGCGTGGGAGGGCAGAGCGGTCGCGTGGCCGTCTGGGACGTGAAGACCGGCCGCCGACTCCGCACCGTGGGCGACGAGCTCGACGCGGTGCTCGCCGCCGACATCAGCCCCGACCAGCGGCTCGTGGCGCTCGGCGGCCCGCAGAAGGTGGCGCGGATCTGGTCGGTGGAGACCGGCGAAAAGCTCCATGATCTCGGCCGTCACACCGACTGGATTCAGGCCGTGGCGTTCAGTCCCGACGGCGCCCTGCTCGCCACGGCCGACCGTGCGGGCAACGTGTTTCTCTGGGAAGCCGCGACCGGCCGCGACTACCTCGCCATCCCGGCGCATCCGGCGGCGGTCACGAGCCTCGCCTGGCGCGGCGATTCGAACCTTCTCGCCAGCGGCTGCGAGGACGGGCAGATCAGGCTCTGGGAACCCGAGAACGGCACGCTCGTGAAGGCCTTTCCGGCCCACGCCGGCGGCGTGGCGGCGGTCGACTTCCTCCGCGACGGACGGATCGCCTCGGTGGGCCGCGACAAGACGCCGAAACTCTGGAAGGCCGACTTCTCCCCGGAGCGATCCTTCGACGCCTGCGACGACATCGGCCTGGCGGTCGCCGCCTGCGACGAGACCGGCCGGCTGATCGTGGGGGACTGGACCGGCGAACTCCGCGTCTTCAATCTCGGCGACGCCGCCCGCACCGGAACGCTCGACATGAATCCGCCTCCGCTCGACGACCGCGTCACGGCGACCGAACGAGCGCTCGCGGACGCGAAGGCAAAGCTCGACGAGGCGGTCGCCGCGGCGGCGACCGCCGCCGATTCGGACAAGCCTGCCGCTGAAGCCCGGGTGATCGACCTCAAAAACGACGTCGCCCGCGCGGCGGCCGCCCAGGCCCGCTGGCTCGGCGAGGTGGCATTCCAGGCCAACTACGACCGCCTGGCGAAGACCGTGGCCGACCGGCAGGCGGCGGTTCAGGCGGCCGAGTCGGACTGGGGCACGGTCGAGGCGCAGCGGCGGGCCAACGAGCAGGCGCTGCAGGCGGCCGCGACGAAGCGCGACGATCTTCGGAAGCAGGCCGAGGCCCTCGCCGCCGCGATCGCGCAGGCGGAGCAGCAGCTGAAGGATCTGACCGCGCAGCTCGACAAGCAGAAGGCCGAGATGGCCGGCTTCCAGAATGGCCTGCCCGCCGCGACGACGGCAGCCGACACCGCCGCGGCCGCGGCGACCGCGGCGGCGAAGGCCGCGGAGGAGAAGAAAAGCGTGATCGCTGCCCGCCAGGCGGAAGTGGACGCTGCTGCGAAGGCACTCGAGGCGCTGCAATCGGGCCCACGATAACGGTCCCACGGGCCAGACCTACGGCCACTCCACGCTGGACGAGCTCGGGGCCACCCGTGCCCCGAGCGGTGCGACGGGCGAGATCCCCATCGCTCACGCGATTGGGCTTCCTGGCGAAGCGCACGTCCGATCCTCACATCGCTGCCAGGCCCAGCGTCTTCCGCAGAGCCGTCATCGCAATCTCACCGAACTGCCGCGGCGGCACCCGCCAGAGCGCCGGGTTGTGGAGTTCCACCGCGACGGCGCCGTCGTAGCCGATCTCGCGGAGCCGCGTCACGAGCTCGTCGGGTGGCGAGGTGCCTTCGCCGGGGAGGATGCGGTCGGCATCGGCCGCCATCTCGCGAGGTACGTCGGCGATGTCGGAGAGCTGCACGTGGGCGAGGTTGTCCTTCGAGAGCAGCCAGAGGTCGAGCGGCTTGCTCGGGCCCACGGTGTAGTGGAACCAGTCGAGGCAGAGGCCGAGGGCCGGTGAGCCCACCTGCTCCACCACGGCCACCGCCGACTGGAGGTTGTTGGGGAAGCTCGCCCGGGCGTCGAACTCCAGGGCCAGCCGCACGCCCGCGTCTTCCGCCCGCTGGGCCGCCTCCGCGAGGCTCACCGTCAGGCGGCCGAGGTCGTCCGCGCTGAGCGGCCCGAAGGCGTCGCCCGCGATCACGAGCACGGGGATGCCGAGGTCACGGCAGAGGCCGAGCCGCTCCCCGAAGTGCCGCCAGTGCTCGCGGCGGGCGTCTCCCTGGCTCGTGAGCAGGCCGCCCTGGAAGCTCGCCGCCACCGGCGCGATGCCGACCGCGTCCATCCGCTCGCGGAGCGCCGCCACGCCGTCCGCGGTGATGAAGGCGTCGGCGTGGCCGAGCCAGAGATCGACCGCGTCGACGTGGCCGGCCGCGTAGTCGTCGAGCACCGTGCCGAGCGGCGCCTCGAGCGAGCAGACGGTGGCGAGCGCGGGCCTCATGCGAGCTTGTCGCGGAGGAGATCGACCACGTCGGCGATCGGCACGCGGCTCTGCACGAGCGAGTCGCGGTCGCGGAGCGTGACGGTCTTGTCGGCGAGCGTCTGGCCGTCGATCGTCAGGCACCAGGGCGTGCCGGCCTCGTCCTGCCGGGCGTAGCGGCGGCCCACCGAGCCCTTCTCGTCGTACTGGCAGGCCATGTGGGGCTTGAGGGCGCGGTAGAGGTCGATCGCCACCTCCGGCATGCCGTCCTTCTTCACCAGCGGGAGGATCGCGGCCTTCACCGGGGCGAGCCGCGGGTGAAACTTCATCACCGTGCGGCTGCGCGGCTTGCCGTCCTCGTCGGGCACCTCGTCCTCGTGGAAGGCGTCGCAGAGGAAGGCGAGCGTGCCGCGATCGGCGCCGGCCGAGGGCTCGATCACGTGGGGCACGTACCGCTCGCGGGACACGTCGTCGAAGTAGGAGAGGTCCTTGCCGCTGCCGCGGTGCCGCGGCTTGCCGTCGGGGCCCGTCTCGACCACGAGTTCGCCGTCCTTGCGGACGAGCTTGCCTTCCATGTGGCTGCGGAGGTCGAAGTCGCCGCGATGGGCGATCCCCTCGAGCTCGCCGAACTCACCCTCGGCGAGGAACGGAAAGGCGTATTCGATGTCGGCAGTACCGACCGAGTAGTGGGAGAGCTCGTCGCGATGATGCTCGCGGAGCTGGAGGCGGCCCTCGGTGAGGCCGAGGCCGAGATACCACTTCCAGCGGCGGTCGCGCCAGAAGCGATACCACTCCGCCGACTCGGCGGGCTTACAGAAGAACTCGATCTCCATCTGCTCGAACTCGCGGGAGCGAAAGGTGAAGTTCCGCGGCGTGATCTCGTTGCGGAAGCTCTTGCCCACCTGGGCGATGCCGAAGGGCACGCGGACCCGCGAGGTGTCGAGCACGTTCTTGAAGTTGACGAAGATCCCCTGGGCCGTCTCGGGCCGGAGGAAGGCGCGGTCGTCGTCGTCACCGGCGAGGGCCCCGATGCGGGTTTCGAACATCAGGTTGAACTCACGGGGCTCAGTGAGGCTGCCGGGCGCCGCGGCATCGGGACCGAGCGTATCGGCGAGCGTGGCGGAGCCGGCGGCGATGACCTGCTCGAGCGACTCGAGCCCCCCGCCCCACTCGATCTCGTCCACCTGCTTGGCCCGCAGGCCGAAGAACTTCTGGGCCCGTGCGACCGTCTCGGGAACCGCCTCGTCCCCGGATGCCTCGGTGGTTACGAACACCTTCTTGCCACGGTGCGCGGCCCAGCGGCCATGCAGGTGGTCGTAGCGGTAGCGCCGCTTCGACTCCCGGCAGTCGATCATCCAATCGTGAAACAGGTCGAAGTGGCCCGAGCACTTCCAGACCTGCGGATGCATGATGATCGTGCAGTCGAGGCCGGTCATCTCGTAGGGCGACGGTGCACCCGTGAGCGTGGCGAGTTCGTCGTGGCCGGCGACCATGTCCCGCCACCAGGCGTCCTTCACGTTGCGCTTGAGGGCCACGCCGAGGGGACCGTAGTCCCAGAAGCCGTTGAGGCCCCCGTAGATCTCGCTCGACTGAAAGATGAAGCCCCGCCGCTTCGCCAGCGACACGATCTTGTCCATCCGCGACTGGTCGTTCTGCTTGTCCATCGCTCGTCCGAAAAAGGTGACGAAAAAGGTGGCAGGCACCAAAACTGGGCAATGTGGGAAGGCGTACCTTACCCAGATTTGGTGGCAGGCACCATTTCAAAACCGGTACTCAAATCAGGCTGCCCGAGGCTGGTTCGAGCCGGGGAACGACCTCCAGCGTGTCGAGCGCCGCGGCGGCGGGGAGGTCGGCCTCCATGCCCAACTCGACCAGGTTGGCCCCGCCCGGTGACCGACGGAACTCGGCCACGAAGGCCGCGGGCGCGTCGGCCTGCGCCGCCACCCGCCGGAAAAAGGCGACCGCCTCGGTGGCCGCCTCGTCGCAGGCATCGTCGCGGCTCGCCGCCAGCGCGGCGTCGAGGATCGCGCCGGCCGCGAGCACATCTTCGGCCGAGACCACGCCGTCGGTGCCCGCGCAGACGAGGTGCACGTCGTCGGAGGCCCCAGCGAGCCGTCGCACTGCCGCCGCCACCGCCGTGCGGTTCACGAGTGCGCCGATCACGATCTCCCGCGCGCCGCGACAGGCATGGAGCGCGGCGGTGCCGTTGGTGGTGGTGATCACGACCGTCCGGCCGGCCATGCGGTTGCGGGTGTATTCCAGCGGGGAGTTCCCCAGATCGAATCCCGGAATCCGCAGGCCCCGCCGCTCGCCCCCGAGCACGGCCGTCGGGACGACCGCCGCGGCCCGCCGTCGGGCCTCCTCCACGTCGGCGACCGGCACGACCCGGTCCGCGCCATGCGCCAGCGCCGTGATCATCGTGGTCGAGGCGCGGAGCACGTCGATGATGACGGCGATCCCGCCGGCCGGCGTTCCGGGCGGCAGCCGCTGAAAGAGTTCGTGGCAGTGCCAGCGGATCATCGTCACCTCCCGAGCGCGTGCCCTGTCGCCCCGACGCACGCAGTCGGGCGATCGTACTCCGCCGGGCTCGGTAGCCGAAAGGCGGCCGGAGGCCGGCACGGGGCGACGGCGGAAATCGTCCTGCGGTAGCATCTGCTGCTGGAGAACGTTGGGGCGGCTGACACCGAGGTCGGGCGATGACGCACACGAGCACGCCCCAGGCACCGGCCCCCGGCCACGCCCTGCGACCGAACTGCCTGCCGTTCGCCGACGTCTTCGCGCAGTCGATCGCCACGATCGCCCCCACGGTCGGGCCCGCCTTGACGATCGCGCTGGTCCACGAGACCGCGGGCCCCGGCACGTGGCTCACCTACCTCGTGGCGACGCTGGCGATGCTCCTCGTGGGCAGCTCGATCAACGTGTTCGCGCGGCGTTCGGCCTCGCCCGGGGCGCTCTCCGACGTCGTCGCCCAAGGACTCGGGCGGCGGGCCGGCGTGATCGCGGCCTGGGCGCTCTGCCTCGCCTACCTGGGCACCGCGATGGCCGTCGCGTGCGGCTTCGCCAACTTCATGGACGTGCTCCTCGGCCCGCTGACGGGCCCCCTGCCCCTGGTGTGGTACCTGCTCGCGGTCGGCGGCGCGTGCCTCTGCGCCTGCCGTGACGTCCGCCTCTCCACCACCCTCATGCTCGCGCTCGAGATCGGCTCACTCGTGGCGATCGCGGTGCTGGCGGTGCTCGTGGTGCTGGCCCGCGGCACGCTCGTCGATCCCGCTCAGCTCACGCTCGAGGGCGTCACGCCCGGGGGCGTGATGGTGGGGTTGGTCCTCGCGACCCTGAGCTTCGTCGGCTTCGAGAGCGCCACCACGCTCGGCCACGAGGCCCGCGATCCGCTCCGGACGATCCCGTGGGCGGTGACGTCCAGCACGCTCGTCTCCGGACTGTTTTACGTGGTCATGAGCTACGTCGAGGTGCTCGGATTCGCCGCGCTGCCGAGGGCGATGCACGAGAGCGCTGCACCACTCGATGATCTGGCCACGGCGGCCGGCGTCGGCTTCCTCGGTGTCGCGATCTCCGTGGGGGCCGCGGTGAGCATGTTCGCGTGCACCCTGGCCTGCATCACCGCGGTCTCGCGGATCCTCTATGCCATGGCCGGCCAGTCGCTCGTCCACGCGTCGTGCGGCCGCACGCACCAGCACACGGCCACGCCCCACGTGGCCGCCACGGTCGCGGCCGGCGTGGTCGCGCTCGGCACCACGATCGCCAGCCTCACCGGACTGAGCCCGCTCCAAGGCTTCGCCACCTTCGGCTCGCTCGGCACCTTCGGCTTTCTGGTCGTCTA
>Ga0208249_1000283_pt1 | contig 16571 bp, 16 predicted proteins | sample CryBogmetaGMA1M_FD_184546 | JGI IMG/M metagenome (GOLD analysis project Ga0208249, IMG submission 184546) | Freshwater microbial communities from Crystal Bog, Wisconsin, USA - MA1M (SPAdes) | ecosystem: Environmental > Aquatic > Freshwater > Lake | place: Crystal Bog, Wisconsin, USA | collected...
TTCTAAAAGAGTGCGAATGGCGTTTCAATCATCGACCAGCCAGCAACCTCTTGAAGACGCTCGCCGAATGGGTCAAAGTATGAATACTTAAACCTTATCTATGTCAGCCCCTAAATTTATTAAAAACACAAAGGCCGTATCATCAACCGGAATAGATTTTGTAGTTGATCCGCCACCACGCCCATATCTCTTTGAAGGTGTTCTTGCGGAGAAACCGACTGAGTGGCCAGAAGGGGCCAACATAATTGAAGCCGGATATAGGGCAAGATTTTCACCGGTCTCCGGCGAAACTGTAAAATACGCGCTAAAAATAATTTCAAAAAAGGGAAGAACAGTTAGTTTTCATCTACAAAACATCACAGCAAAATCTATACTTGATGAAATAAATTTAAAAGGAGAGGAGTGTTGTGTCGGAAATAGAATTGAAGTTTACGCGCGTTATATATACAATATGCATGGAGAAGTAGGTCTTTATGCCGTATGGGTTGTAACACGTCAGCGGGGTGAAAAGAAGCCTCCGGGATAACCCCGTAATTTTACATGCTTCTTCTAGTCCTCACCCAAACCGCTTCTCAATATACTCCGCTACCATCGTCTTAAACTCCGCCGCAATCGTCGGCCCGCGCAAGGTGGCGGCTTTTTGCCCGTCGATAAACACCGGTGCGGTGGGCGTTTCCCCCGTCCCGGGCAGCGAGATACCAATATCGGCGTGCTTGCTCTCCCCCGGCCCGTTCACGATGCAGCCCATCACCGCGACGTTGAGAGTCTCAACGCCGACGTAGCGCGTTTTCCATTCGGGCATGGAGGTTGAAATCCAGTCCTGAATATCCCGCGCCAATTCCTGAAACACGGTCGAGGTTGTGCGCCCGCAACCGGGGCAGGCAGCGACCAATGGTACAAAGGTGCGAAAACCCATGGTTTGCAGAATTTCCTGCGCTACTTTCACCTCTAACGTCCGGTCGCCATTGGGTTCAGGCGTGAGCGAGACGCGGATCGTGTCGCCAATGCCCTCTTGCAGCAAAATGCCAAGCGCTGCAGAAGATGCCACAATGCCTTTCGAGCCCATGCCCGCCTCAGTCAGGCCCAGATGGATTGCATAATCCGAGCGCGCCGCCAGCATCCGGTAGACTGAAATCAAATCCTGCACGCCCGAGACTTTGGCCGACAAGATGATTTTGCTTTTCGCCAAGCCTATCTCTTCCGCCCGCGCTGCCGATAACAGGGCGGATTGCACCAACGCCTCACGCGTCACCGAGCGAGCATCGATCGGGTTGGCGGTTTTGGCGTTCAGATCCATCAGATGCGTCAGCAATTCCTGATCGAGCGAGCCCCAATTCGCGCCAATGCGTACGGCTTTGTCGTGTTTGATGGCCATTTCAACAATGGCTGAGAATTGCCGGTCACGCTTGTCTTTAAACCCGACATTCCCCGGATTAATCCGATATTTATCAAGCGCCTCGGCGCACGCTGGGTGATCGGCCAGAAGCTTATGGCCAATATAGTGGAAATCGCCCACCAGTGGCACATTCACGCCGCGCTTTAACAATTTTTCCCGAATATGCGGCACGGCAGCGGCGGCTTCATCCCGATCCACCGTAATCCGCACCAATTCCGAGCCTTGACGAACAAGGGCGGCCACTTGGGCAACCGTGCCGTCAATATCCGCCGTATCGGTATTGGTCATGGATTGCACGACGATGGGCGCTCCACCACCCACGATAACCCCGCCTATTTTAACCGGAACGGTGCGGTGGCGCCTTTGCGGCGCGGCTTCAATGGGGGCTGGCAGACAGGATAGATCGTTCATGACACGGGCATCTTCTCTTCACGGCAATGGGCACATGCCCCCTGCAATTCAATCACACGAGCACGCGGTGTAAAGTGGTGATCTTCAGCAATCGCCGAAAGCGCCCGCGTCAAAGGGTCAGATGTTACCTCATCCACCCCGCCGCACGCCTCGCAGATCATAAACACAACGAGATCGCCGCGCGCATGGCGAAACGGGCAAGCAATAAAGGCATTGCGGCTTTCGAGCTTATGTACAAAGCCTTCCGCCATCAGAAAATCGAGTGCGCGATAGACGGTCACCGGCGCGAGCCGCTTGATGCCGCCTGCTGCCAACCCGTCAATCACCTCATAGGCGCTCATCGGGCGATGCGTCGCGTAGAGCTGTTCGAGCACCTGCTTGCGAATGGGGGTAAGCCGTAATCCACGCTCCTCACATTGCCGCTCGGCCTCGGCCAAGGCCTCAGGTGCCCGCGCAGCGTGGGCTGCTTCATGCGCGCAAGAGCCCCCATGCCCGGAGGCGTGGAGGTGCGGTGCAGGCGAGATCGTATCCAAAGCAACCATTCTGCTTTCTACCACGGCTTTTCGAGGAAATCAGTCCCCCTTCACACGCTGCAAGCGAAAAACCTTGGTGTGTTTGATGGTGGTATCTTCAATCGCCCGCGTGGTTGGCACGCGATACTCGGCCAAGGCCAGAAGATCGGCCTTTGGCAGAAACGCACGGCCCGGATCGCCGATCAAAACGTCCATTCCCAAGCCCTGAAGATGCTTCAGCCAACCCAGCACCCGCTCCGTCATGTCCCGATCATAGCAGATATCGCCCGCGAGAACCGTGTCCCACTCCCCCGTCTGCCCGATAATGTCCTCGCAGCGGATCGATAGAGCGACATTATTTTCCGCAGCATTCAGCCTGATCGCCTCAACCGCGAAGGCGTCGATATCAACCGCCTCAACGCTTTTCGCCCCCGCCATCATCGCGGCAATGGCAACAAGGCCCGAGCCGGAAGCAAAATCCAACACGCGCTTGCCACGCACAATTTCGGGGTTATCAAGCAGATAGCGCGCCAACCCCTGCCCGCCGGCCCAAGCAAACGCCCAAAACGGTGGCGGCAGGCCGATACTCGCCAGATCATCTTCGGTCTTGTGCCAAAGCTCGGTGATTTCATCGGCCACAAAAAGCTTAATTTCCGGCGCGTGCGCCACGGGAAGCAGCACGGTATGGCTACGAATAAACCCGGCCTTATCGATGATCATCACATCTCTTTCAGGCGCGGGGATGGGCCGCATTAAAGGCTTTTAGCAGCATCGCGCCATCCACTTCCGTATAGATTTGCGTGGTGGAAAGCGAGGCATGACCCAATAATTCTTGGATCGCGCGTAAATCTCCGCCCCGCGACAAAAGATGCGTCGCAAAAGAATGCCGGAGCGCGTGTGGCGTCGCTGACTCAGGCAAACCCAGCCCGCCGCGCAACCTTTCCATCGCTAATTGAATGATCCGTGGCGAGAGTGGCCCGCCGCGTGCGCCCCGAAACAGCGCGGCCTGCGGCTCCAAATCATAAGGGCATTGTGCGCGATAGGCCTCGATCGCTCGGATCGCGGGTTCGATCACCGGCACAATGCGGGTCTTCCCACCCTTGCCGAGCACGCGAAGCGTATCGCGCGCGGCATTCGGCGCATCCTCTGCCTTTAGGCCCAGCGCTTCCGAAATCCGCAACCCGCAGCCATAGAGCAGCGTCATCACCGCCGCATCGCGTGCCAAAATCCAGGGCGCACGCGCCTCACCTTCCCGCTCACCCGGATCAACCAACCGCTTCGCCATCGAAGGCGCAACCGGCTTTGGCAAGAGCCGCCCGAGTTTTGGCCCCCTGATCACAGAAAGCGCAGAAGCATCGGCCAGCCCTTCTTTTTCAAGAAAGCGCAAAAACGAGCGAATGCCCGCCAAAGACCGCATCAGCGAACGGCTCCCCACATCGTCTTCGCGACGCGACGCCATAAACCCGCGAATATCAACCGGTTTAAGGCTCGCAAGCTTGTCATAATCGTCATCGCTGTCAGGCGAAACACCCAGCCAAGCCATAAATTGCCGAACATCCCGCCCATAGGCCTCAAGCGTCTTAGGCGACAAGCGCCGCTCGGCGGATAGATGGCGCTGCCATGCGAGGAAAACGGGGGCGGAGGGATTCGAGGTTGAGGCCATGCGACAACCTTAGACGCGGTTGATTAATGGGAGGTAATCGCGGCGGTGATGATGATCTCACCCAACTATCCATTTTCCTTGTCGTTGGTCACGATTATGGCATTAGATAAAATGAAATTAGCTTCGGGAGGCAACAGTATGGGCGAGATCGGCATTGGCATTATTGGCACCGGCTTTATGGGCAAATCCCACGCGATTGCCTATCGGGCTGCGGGTGGGATTTTCCCGCTGAACAACACCCCCGTTTTGGAGATGGTCGCCGATAACAATGAGGCCGCTGGGTTGGCGGCCTACAAGCAACTCGGCTTTCGCCGCGTAACAAGCGATTGGCGTGCGCTGGTGAATGACCCCGCCGTTCAAATCGTCTCCATCACCACACCCAACACGCTGCACAAGGAAATGGCCCTCGCCGCGATTGCCGCCGGCAAACATGTGCATTGCGAAAAGCCGATTGCGCCCAATGCGTCAGATGCCAAAGATATGCTGGAGGCCGCCGAGAAGGCCGGTGTTAAGACACAAGTCGGCTTCAATTACATTAAGAATCCAGTGTTGAAACTGGCGCGCGAGATGATCGCGTCGGGCGAGTTAGGCGACATTATCGGCTTTCGCGGTATTCACGCCGAAGATTACATGACCGACCCTGAGGGAGCCTGGAGCTGGCGGCTAGACCCCAAAGGGGGAGGCGGAGTGATTGCGGATCTAGGTAGCCATATTATCGGCATAGCGAGGTTTATGCTGGGACCTATCACCGAGCTGTTTGCCGATCTTGAAACGGTCGTACCAACCCGCCCCGTAGCGCCCAGCTCAAGCGAGCGACGTGCCGTAGAGGTGGATGACATAGCGCGTCTCACTGTACGCTTCGCGCGAGGATGCAGAGGCTCAATCGAGGCTAATTGGTGTGCAACTGGCCGCAAAATGCAGCTCGGATTTGAAATATCGGGGACCAAGGGTGCGCTTGTGTTTAGCCAAGAGCGATTCAATGAGCTGCGCTACTACAAAGTCGGCGGTGACCCCCGCCACCAAGGCTTCACCACCATTGAAGCAGGCCCCGCGCATTGGCCCTACGGGTTGTTCTGTGTCGCGCCCGGTCATCAAATTGGCTTTAATGACCTGAAAGCCATCGAAGTGGCCGAATTTCTTGCGAGCATTGAGGGAGGCGAGCCATCTGGCCCCGATTTCCGCGAGGCGTGGGAAATTCAAAAAGTGGTCGATACCGCGATCAAAGCGTCGGTAAACCGTCACTGGATGTCGATTAGCTGAAACGCCCGCACGGTGATCTCGACTAGGGAGTAGGGATAGCATTGCATCACACGGATCGGGGATAACCATGACGGCCACACTCATCGACGGTAAAGCCTTTGCGGCAAAAGTGCGGGCTCAGGTAGCCGACCACGTAACCCACATAAAAGCCGAACGCGGTGAAGCCCCGGGCTTGGCCGTAGTTCTCGTTGGTGAAGACCCTGCAAGCCAAGTCTATGTCCGCAATAAGGGCACGCAGACATTGGAAGTCGGCATGGAATCCTACGAGTACAAGCTCGATGCCTCCACACCGCAGGAAGAGCTTGTCGCTTTGATCCAAAAGCTCAATGCCGACCCTAAAGTGCATGGTATTCTCGTGCAGTTGCCTTTGCCCGCGCATCTTAATTCCGATCTCGTGATCAACACCATCGACCCCTCCAAAGATGTCGATGGGTTTCATATTTCGAATGTCGGATTACTCGGAACAGGCCAAAAAAGCATGGTTCCGTGCACGCCACTGGGCTGCTTGATGATGCTCCGCGATCACCATGGTTCACTATCAGGCATGAACGCGGTTGTGGTGGGTCGCTCCAACATTGTTGGCAAACCCATGGCGCAATTGCTTTTGGGCGATAGCTGCACGGTCACGATTGCGCATAGCCGCACCAAGGATCTAGCCGCCGTTTGCCGGGGGGCGGATATTCTCGTCGCTGCCGTCGGTCGCCCGGAAATGGTGCTCGGCGAATGGGTCAAGCCCGGCGCGACCGTGATTGATGTCGGCATTAACCGCATCGAGCGCGATGGCAAAACCAAACTCGTCGGCGATGTGCATTTCGAGAGCGCCGCAAAAGTTGCAGGCGCGATAACGCCTGTTCCCGGCGGCGTTGGCCCCATGACCATTGCCTGCCTATTGGCCAATACGCTCACCGCCTATTGCCGCGCCAAAGGCCTACCCGAGCCAAAAGGACTTACAGCGTAAATCAGCGCCTTAAGGGTAATGAAATGAAAAAGGGCACCAAAAGGTGCCCTTTTTATATCAAATATCAGCCGAACGGATCAGCCGCCAATATTCAGCTTTTTGTCCTTGCAAAGATCCATCGCGACCGGATCAACCGATGAGCCGTCCTCAAAACTGGCCGAAATCGTTACTTTGCAGGACTTGCCAAGGTTGACGCTGGCGGATTTCTTCGGTGCGATTGGTGCCTTCAAGAGATTTGTCTTCCGAACGGTGGGTGCCGCAGGAGCGGGTGCAGTCCATCCAGAAACCATATCAACCGGAGCCATCCACCAGTCACCGCTCTTAGCTGGAGCCGGTGCAACGGCCGCTGGCACGGTCTCGATCAAGGTAAAAGCGGTTAAAGCCGATGCGCCGCTGTTCGAAATCGTGATCATATAGTCAGCAGCCTTTTTAGGTTCTTTTGCCACTGCTGCGCCCGCCACCAAACCGGCTAATGCACCCAATACAACGAGGGTTGATATCTTTTTCATGTGTGAAGCTCCTGTGTAATTTCTGATTTACTCTAAAAAACGTGAAATGTTGCCACAACCGGTCGCAGCATAGTCCACTCCGATAGGCGACCTATAAAACCAAAACGCCAAACGCTTGCGCGTATCCTTGTAGCTGAGGCAGTATGATCACAAAAGCGGGAGCGCATAAACCATAGGTGGATAAGGCTAGATTCTATCAAATAAATGACACCCGCAAGCCAACCTGTTTCTCAGAATTTAAAGAGCATTCATGCCTAACATTGATCTCGTCATTTTTGATTGTGACGGCGTCCTCATCGACAGCGAGCCACTTTCTGCCGCAGCCTTTATCGCGGAATTGCAACGCCAAGATATTGATATTCCACAATCTCTCTTTTTTGAGCGCATGATCGGGCGTAGTTTCGAACAGGCGGTTACAACCATTTACGAGGTATCGGGGAAGGTGCCGCATGACGGTTTCAAAGATGCCTTTCGTTCGGCGCTTCTCGCACGATTTGAAACCTCGCTTCAGCCGATCAAAGGGATCGAATTTCTCCTGCAACAGCTCGTAACAAGCGTTTGCGTGGCGACCAGCAGCGATCCTGTCCGGGCCGCCCGTTCGCTAGCACTCACGGGCCTCGACCATTATTTCGGCACCCACGTGTTTACCGCCTCGATGGTTCAAAACGGTAAACCCGCACCCGATCTCTTTCTCCACGCCGCAGAGCAATTTAGTATAAAGCCGGAGCGATGCTTGGTGATCGAGGATAGTGGCTACGGTCTGATGGCCGCCAAAGCGGCGGGCATGCAGGCTTGGCATTTTACCGGCGGCGGGCATTTCAGCTTGGGCTATTCGGTGCCAGAAGAGATCCCGCGCGACCGAACCTTCAAAGATATGGCTAACTTGCTCAAAGCCGCCGAGGCGCTAGGCCTTGTTCACCCGTCGAGTTAATGCAAAGCCTTGGCACTCGCCCTAGCAAAGGTGTAGGACACGCGTCAACCGCTCTATAATCTTTTCACGAATCCACCGATTTTCCCGGAGTCCACCATGTCAAACGCTTCGCTCCTGTCGAACCTTCTCTCTGAGAAAAGTCTTTTCCGGCAGGAATGTTACGTAGATGGGCAATGGGTTGGCTCGGACAAGCGGATCGAGGTGACCAATCCGGCGACTGGTGTTGTATTGGGCTCTATTCCATCGCTCGGCCAGAAGGAAACGGCTGACGCCATCAAGGGCGCAGAAGTCGCACAGAAGGCATGGGCGGTGGTACCTGCTAAACAGCGCGGTCAAATCCTGCGCCGCTGGTTTGATCTCATCGTCCAGCACCAAGACGATCTCGCCCGCATTATGACCGCCGAACAGGGCAAACCCTTTGCGGAGGCCAAAGGCGAAGTGGCCTACGGCGCAAGCTTTGTCGAGTTTTTCGCCGAAGAAGCCCGCCGGATTTATGGCGAGACCGTTCCATCCCCTTGGCCTAATGGCCGTATTGTTGTCATCCGGCAGCCTGTCGGCGTGGTCGCGGCCATCACGCCGTGGAATTTTCCGAATGCGATGATTACCCGCAAAGCAGCGCCTGCGCTTGCAGCGGGCTGTACCTTTGTTGTGAAACCTTCTGAGGAAACCCCCTTCTCCGCTTTCGCGCTTGCCGAACTTGCCGAACGCGCGGGCATTCCAAAGGGCGTATTTTCGGTTATCACCGGCGGGGCCAAGGAAATCGGCGCAGAGATGACCTCAAACCCCATCGTCCGCGCCGTTTCCTTTACCGGCTCAACCGCCGTTGGAAAACTATTAATGGCGCAGTGCGCTTCAACGGTGAAGAAGATCGGCTTGGAATTGGGCGGCAATGCGCCGTTCATCGTGTTTGACGACGCTGATCTTGATGCCGCCGTTCAAGGCGCGATGCTATCGAAATACCGCAATGCCGGTCAAACCTGCGTCTGCGCCAACCGGATGTTGGTGCAAGACGGAATCTATGATGCCTTTGCGACTAAATTGGCCGAGGCCGTCGGCAAGCTGAAAGTCGGCGATGGCTTTGGCGAGGGCGTCACTACCGGACCTTTGATCAATGCAAAAGCGATCAAAAAGGTCGAAGAACACGTGGCCGATGCGGTCGCCAAAGGCGGCAAAGTGTTGACCGGTGGCAAGCGTCATGCGCTGGGCGGCAGTTTCTATGAGCCGACCATCATCCGCGATGTGACGACCGACATGTTAGTGGCGCGCGAAGAGACCTTCGGGCCCGTGGCCCCCATTTTCCGCTTCAAAACGGAAGACGAGGCGATTGCGATGGCAAACGATACCGAATTCGGCCTCGCCTGCTATTTCTACACCCGCGATATTGGCCGCGTCTGGCGCGTGGGTGAGGCGCTTGAATATGGCATGGTCGGCATTAATGAGGGTATCATTTCAACGGCCGAGGCGCCCTTTGGTGGCGTCAAAGAATCGGGCATTGGCCGCGAGGGCTCGCTGCACGGCATCGATGAATATGTCGAAATTAAATATATGATGATGGGCGGATTGGGTAAGTAGACCCTCTAAACCGTGACAGTTACTTTTTTAAGATGCGGCGGATGATCGGGGTCACGCCCGCGCCGCCGCGCGGCTGCTTCAGCTAACGTATAGAACGCGTGGAGCATGGGTAACGGGGCAAGCATCGTATGCTGCGGTAAGGGCATTGCGAGCGGCCCGGCTATCGCCTCATTGCTATCAAACGCCAAGATTTTAGCCCCCATGTCGCTGAGCCGCTTCACCGTTTCCAGCATGCTTTCCCGCGCTTCGTCCTGCGGCACAAAGGCGATCACTGGAAAACCGGGTGTTATCAATGCCGCCGGCCCATGCAGCACTTCTGCGGAGGAAAACGCCTCGGCATGGATGGCGCATGTCTCCTTCAGCTTTAAAGCCGCCTCTAAAGCGATGGGCAGCGTCGCGCCCCGACCCAAAACGAAACAGGACGAAAACCTCGCCACCTGATCAAATATTTCAACTGGCGGCGTTACAGTGGAGACAAGCGAAGCGATATCTTCCAACGCCTCAAGGAGCGCCTGATCCCGCTGCCAAACCGCAATCAGTCTTGCGCCTGCTACCATACTGGCGATGACGGATTTCGTGGCTGCGACCGCGCGTTCGGGGTTGGCACATAGCGGTACAACGCGATCCGCTTTTTCGCCTACCGGCGAGTTTGGTTCATTCAGTAGAGCAACCGTTAAGGCTCCCGATTGTTTCGCTCCCTCGATCATCGACACTACATCAGGGCTAACGCCCGATTGCGATATCACGAGCGCCAATGCGCCCTTAAGCCTTAGCGGTTGATGATAAATCGAGGCTAAAGAGGGCGGCAACGAGGCAACAGGCAATCCCCCCAGCCTCTGGGCTAAATGCGCGATATAAAGCGTAGCATGATCCGAGCTTCCGCGCGCAATGGTCAGGAGCAAAGAGGGGTCTAGAGTGCGGATCTCCTGGCCCAACGCGTCCAGCATCGGCCAGCTTAAGACGCGTTGTTTCAGCAAGACGGCCTCAACCTCGGCAACTTCACACGCCATTTGGGTTAGGTCAGATGACATTCGTCGCAATCCCATGGAAGATACAAAAAAATATACCTTACCGTCACCGCTTACCCAAGCGTCATATGCAGCATGAACCAAACCAAAACAATTGACCAGATCGACGACCAAGCGGCCCTGCGCCTGATGCTCGACATCCAGTTGCGCGCCGTATCCGCAGTGGGTGACGCCCTCGGATCGATTGGCATGGCCGCCCTAGCGCTGGCCGAGGCACTGTCTAACGGCCGTCGCCTCATCTATGTCGGCGCGGGCTCCTCCGGCCTCATAGCCATCCAAGACGGAGCAGAGCTACCCGGCACTTTTGGGATCGATCCCAAAAGGATCGTTTTTTTAACGGCGGGTGGCATTGATGCCGTCCACAATCTCATTGGCGGGGTAGAGGACGACACCGAGACGGCGCAATATGAAATCCAAGCCTTGGGTCCGCTAGTGGGCGATATCGTCATCGCACTGTCAGCCAGCGGGTCAACGCCCTACACTGTGGCTGCCGCCAAAGCCGCCAAAGCGAGCGGTGCTTTGATCATAGGAATTGCAAACAATGCGCCGTCGCCGCTCTTAGAAATGGCCGATTTTGCCATTGCAGCCCTCAGCGGGCCAGAAGCCGTCGAAGGCTCAACGAGAATGGCGGCAGGTACGGCACAGAAATGCGTCCTCGGACTGTTATCAACGCTAGCAAACACGCGGCTCGGCCATGTCTATCAAGGGTTGATGGTTAATGTCCGGGCAGATAATGCCAAATTGCAACGTCGTGCTGAGGCCATTGTAGCTCGCATTGCAGGTGTTGATCGCACGCAGGCGAGGCAAGCCCTTGCGGCATGCAAACAGGATGTCAAAGCCGCCATCTTGCTTGCCTCCGGCGCGGCGTCGGTTGATGTGGCGCATTCCTTGATTGCCCTTGAGAAGGGTCAGTTAAAAAACGCGCTTCGGCGCTTGAAATCATAAGCTAAACTGTGACTAAATAGCGTGTTGTCAAAACGAGGGCCCGATCAATGGCCGGGACATGGGAGAACACAAAAATGAAATCTATGTTTTACAAGGCCGCATTGGCCGCAACCGCTCTAGTGGCGACCGCTGTCATCGCGCAGGCTGGTAATTTGAAGATTGAAAGCTGGCGTAATGATGATGCCGACATCTGGAATTCCAAAATCATTCCGGCCTTCAACAAGGCCCATCCGGATATCAAGATCGAGTTCGCTCCAACCGCTCCAAAAGAATACAACGCCGCGCTGAATGCGCGTCTCGCGGGCGGCACCGCTGGTGATCTCATCACCTGCCGCCCTTTTGACGCCTCGCTTGAGCTCTTCAACAAGGGCAATCTCGCAGGCTTGAACGATCTTAAGGGCATGGCGAATTTCTCGGACGTTGCGAAATCCGCTTGGACGACGGACGATGGTAAAACCACCTTTTGCCTGCCAATGGCCTCCGTTATCCATGGCTTCATTTACAATAAGGACGCGTTGAAAAAGGTTGGCGGCACCGAGCCAAAGACCATGGAAGAGTTCTACACGCTACTCGAAAAGATCAAGAAAGACGGCACCTATGTACCGCTGGTCCTTGGCACCGCCGACCAATGGGAATCCGCCACCATGGGCTTCCAAAACATCGGGCCCAATTACTGGAAAGGCGAGGAAGGCCGCAACGCTCTGATCAAGGGCACGCAGAAGCTGACGGACGCGCCTTACGTCGCAACCTTCAAAGAGCTTGCCAAATGGGGCCCCTATCTTGGCACTGGCTATCAGGCCCAAACCTATCCCGACAGCCAGAACCTGTTCTCGCTCGGCAAAGCCGCAATCTATGCTGCTGGCTCATGGGATATCTCGACCTTCCGCTCGCAGGGCAGCTTCGAAATGGGTGCGTTTAAGGCTCCTCCACCTGCAGGCCAGTCGGATTGCTATATTTCGGACCACACCGATATCGGCATCGGCTTGAATGCAGCGTCGAAGAACGCAGCCGACGCCCGCGTCTTCCTCGATTGGATGTCGACCTCTGAATTTGCCGAAATTTTCGCCAATAGCCTGCCGGGCTTCTTCCCGCTGTCGAATGCGAAAATTACCGTCAAGGACGATGTTGCAGCTACCTTCCTGTCCTGGCGTGGCCAATGCAAGTCGACGATCCGCAACTCTTACCAGATCCTGTCGCGCGGCACGCCGAACCTCGAAAACGAGCTTTGGAACGTGTCGGCTCAGGTCATCAATGGCAAGATGTCGCCGGATGATGCAACCAAACAGCTCCAGGCTGGCCTTGCCAAATGGTATGCACCGCAGAAATAAGCGGTTGCTCAATCATCCAGAGGGGAGAGCTTCGGCTCTCCCCTTCTTTTTTTAAAAGCGTAGGACACGCATGACCGAGCTAACCCAGTACGCTCTATCATCCAAAAGCGGCTTTGGTCGGTTGGCACTGCTTGTGTTTTTTCTGGGTCCGGCGGTTGTCATTTACGCTGCGTTTTCGGTCTATCCGCTCATCGCCACAATGGCGCTGGCGAGCTTTACGACCGATCAGGCAGGTGCCTACCATTTCGCGGGCATCGATAATTTTATTCTCTTACTCACCGACAAGGATTGGCGCGGTCCGTTCTGGAATGCGCTTGGCAACAATGCCCTGTTTTTTATTATCCATATGCTGGTGCAAAACCCTATCGGCATCGCGATTGCAGGTCTGCTCAGCCTGCCCGCGTTAAAATTTCGTGCGACGTATCGCACGCTGATTTTCATGCCCACCATGCTCTCGGTTGTGATTATCGGCTTCGCTTGGAACCTTATTCTTTCTCCGCTCTGGGGGGTTTCCGAAGGCTTCCTGAAATTTCTCGGGCTTGGCAGCCTGTTCAAACCGTGGCTCGGGCTTGAGGGGTCAGCGCTGATCACGATCGGCCTGATCTCGGTTTGGCAATTTGTCGGCATTCCTTTGATGCTGATTTATGCCGCGCTGCTCAATATCCCTGAGGAACTGGTCGATGCCGCCCGCATTGATGGGCTGAGCCATTTCCGCATTTTCTTCCACGTCAAACTACCTTTGATCATGCCGACCATTGGGCTCGTGTCGATCCTTACCTTTGTTGGCAATTTCAATGCGTTTGATCTGGTTTACGCGATTAAAGGCGCACTGGCGGGGCCTAATTTCTCAACCGATCTATTGGGCACGTTTTTCTACCGCACCTTTTTCGGCAATCAATTGCAGCTTGGCAGCCCCACCATGGGCGCAACCGTCGCAACGGCGATGTTTCTCATTATCCTGATGGGCGTATGCATCTATCTCTTCCTCATCCAGCGCCGCCTTGAGCGGCATAGCTTTTGAGGGAGAACGCCATGACACGTCGCTTTGGCCCCTTCGCCGTTCACACCATTCTGATTGCCTATTCGATGATCGCGATTATGCCCATCCTGCTCGTCGTGATGAATTCCTTCAAAGCCCGCAAAGCTATTTTTGGTGCCCCATTGGCTTTCCCGAGCAGCGAAACTTTTTCCCTCATTGGCTATTCCAAGGTATTAGGCAATTCCAATGTCGGGATGTTTTTCTTCAATTCCGTCAGCGTGACCCTCATTAGCATGGCCGCCGTTTTGCTGTTTGGCGCGATGGCGGCTTGGGCCTTGGCGGAGTACCGTTTTAAGGGCTCAACACTCCTCGCGCTCTTTCTCTCCATCGGCATCATGGTACCGATCCGATTGGGTTCCATCTCCATCCTCCATACGATGGTGTCGCTTGACCTCATCAACACGAGGCTGGCCCTGATCCTCGTCTACACGGCGCAGGGGCTGCCGATGGCGATCTTCATTCTGTCAGAATTCATCAGCCAAATTCCAAAAGATTTGCGTGATGCCGCGCGTTGCGATGGCGTTCCCGAAATCGCGATCTTTTTCCAGGTGATAGCACCTCTGCTTCGGCCCGCTATTGCAACGGTCGCGGTCTTTACCGTCGTCCCGATCTGGAACGATCTCTGGTTTCCGCTTCTGCTCGCGCCCGGCAAAGAGACGCAAACGATCACGCTCGGCATCCAACAATTCATCGGCCAATACGTCACCGATTGGAACAGCGTGCTCGCCGCTTTATCCGTCGCGATCCTGCCGGTGATTGCCATCTATCTCGTCTTCTCACGTCAGCTTATCGGCGGATTAACCGCCGGAGCGGTCAAATAGGATCCGCCATGGCGCGCCTCAACCTTGATCAAGTCTCGAAATCCTTCGGCACGGCAGAGATCCTGAAAGCCGTGTCGCTTAGCATTGCCGACGGCGAATTCGTGGTTCTGGTCGGCCCCTCTGGTTGCGGAAAATCGACGTTGCTGCGGCTTATCGCAGGACTTGATCCCGTGACCTCCGGTACCATGCAGATTGGTGACCGAGTTGTGAACAATCTCGCACCTGCCGAGCGTAAAATCGCGATGGTGTTCCAATCTTACGCGCTCTATCCGCATAAAAATGTCCGGGACAATATGACCTTCGGCCTAAAATTCTCCGGCATGAAAAAGGACGAGATCGACCGGCGCGTTGCCGAGGCCACCCGCATGCTGCAACTCAGCGAACTGTTAGAACGCAAACCCCGCGACCTTTCAGGGGGTCAACGCCAGCGAGTGGCCATCGGGCGGGCGATTGTACGCGAACCCGATGTGTTTCTGTTTGACGAACCGCTCAGCAATCTCGACGCTGCCTTGCGCGTCTCAACCCGCGTCGAAATCGCCCGCCTTCACGCGATGCTGCGGGCGACGATGATCTATGTCACGCATGATCAAACCGAGGCGATGACGCTAGCTGACCGCATCGTAGTGATGAACAAAGGCCGTATTGAACAGGTCGGTGCGCCGCTTGATCTCTATTTCACCCCTGCCAATCTGTTTGTTGCAGGGTTTATCGGCTCCCCGAGCATGAACCTGTTTCCAGCACATCTGACGCAAGCGGGTGACGTTCTAAATGCCACCGCCGATTTTGGCTATGCGCTGCCCGTAAACGGTGGCACGTTAGCATCAGGTACCTCAGTCACCATCGGTATAAGGCCGGAACATATTCTATTTGGTGATACGCCCTATCAAGCCTTCACCGCCCGGGTCGAACTTGTGGAAAGGCTCGGCGAGATATCCTATCTCCATTGCGCCGGCACCAATGGCACACCGCTCATTGCCGAGTGGCGCGGCCGCCAGACGCCTTCTGTGGGAGATACGGTCAAGCTTTCGGCTGACCCTACCATGATCCATCTTTTTAACGCCGATGGCACGCGGATTCCGGAGGCTTTGAGCTAACAACCTATTTCAGCGCTTCAACACGCTTCGCACATGAGCCAAAATTAAATCGCGACCTTTTTCCCCAAGTGCTTGTGAGGCCTGTTTGGCACTAGCAGAATACCATTCATCGGGGTCAAGTCGGGCCATATCGACCCCTTCCGGACACAGCGCCATCATCAGCGAGGTTTCGCCGATGCCCGCATGGTCGAACGGGTACTCAGCGACGATATCGGCCGTCATCAGCGGGTGGATCTTGATCCAGTTGAACGGATCGCTGCCATTGGCATGCTCGGCATAGTAATCCGCCATTGCAGCATTACCCCACCAGCCTTCGCCGCGCTCGCGCTCCAAGAATTCAAAAATCGCCTGCCGCCCAGCAAATTTAAAAGCGAGATCGGTCGGCATACCGGCTGCAAAATTCTCGGTTTGATGGTGAATAAAGCCGTGAATATTGCGAAACCCGATCCGCAACAACCCGCGAAACATCTCTTTAGCGAAGGGTAGGATTTTTTCGGCATCGACATGAACCGAACCTTTCCCTTCGGGCTTCTCAACCGCGTAACTGGCGGCCCCATAATAAAAGGGCGGCAGGATCACAATTGGTTGTTCTTTTTCATACAGATCAAGAATCCGCGTAACCGCCAGCGTATCCATCCCGAGCGCCAGATGCTCGCCATGATATTCGAGCACACCCAGTGGCAAAACCACAGGCCAGCTCTCGGCAATAGCGGTCCGAACCTGATGAGGCAGCATCATTTCATACCGCATCGCCTATAACTCCTTATTCCGGTAATGAACCATAGAGCGCATCCGGCTGCCCGCGCGGCTCAGATTGATAAATCACACCCTTTGGCGACAGCATCGCATTGGTGAGCGTGCGCTCCGCATGGAGCAAACGATGCGACAGCAATCGCTGGGCGTAATCGGCTATGACGCCTGCATAGACCGGATCACCGGCCAAATTGACGAGTTCGCCGGGGTCGTTCTGGAGATCAAATAGCAAGGGCGAAAGTGCCGTGAAATGTACATATTTGAAGTCGCGGTCGCGGATGACATTGAGCGTGCATTCATCCGGCGAAAGCCCCAGCGCCTTCTCGTAACGCTCCGTGACCGGATTACGGA
>Ga0208249_1000286_pt1 | contig 16407 bp, 10 predicted proteins | sample CryBogmetaGMA1M_FD_184546 | JGI IMG/M metagenome (GOLD analysis project Ga0208249, IMG submission 184546) | Freshwater microbial communities from Crystal Bog, Wisconsin, USA - MA1M (SPAdes) | ecosystem: Environmental > Aquatic > Freshwater > Lake | place: Crystal Bog, Wisconsin, USA | collected...
TCCCCGTGTCGCAGTCGCAGCCGTAGAGCGTGTCGCCGGCGATGAAGGGGGTGCTGTTGGCGCAGTACACCGCCGACTTCGGCTCCCCCCGCCAGAGCAGCCGCGCCCCGGGCGCGTCGGCGCCGAGCGCGTAGAGCGCCCCCACGCGGCCGATGCCGCTCGCGAAGAGCACGCGGCCGAGCGACGTGTCGGCCACCTGCGGCGCCATGATCGACATGCCGTACATCGGTTTCAGCGGCTGCGACCAGAGGACGCGGCCCGTGGCCGGGTCGAGGCTGTTGAGGTTGTCGGCGTCCCAGATCACGAGCTGCCGCACGCCGCCGCTCTCGATGATCGTCGGCGGGCAGTAGCCGCTCTCGCTGGCCGTGAGCGCCTTCCAGCGCTCCGCACCGGTCTTCTTGTCGAAGGCCACCGCCACGCTCCCCGGCCCGCCCACGAGGCACACGAGCAGATCGCCCTCCACGAGCGGATGCCCGCAGAAGCCCCAGATCGGTGTCGGGGCGGCGTAGTCCTTCTTGAAATCCTTCGACCAGACGAGCCGTCCGTCGGCCGCGTCGAGGCAGAGGAGGTTGCCCTCGGAACCGAGCGTGTAGACGAGGCCGTCGGCGACCGTCGGCGTGCATCGCGGGCCCGACGCATAGGAGATCGAGTAGGGGACGTCCTGCTCGTGCTTCCAGAGGAGCCTGCCCGTGGCGGCGTCGAGGCAGAGCACGCGCTCGGTGCCGGCGCGGAGCGTGCGGTCGTTGGGGCTGTTGACGAGATCGCCCTCGCGGACGACGTAGTCGGTCACGTAGACGCGGCCGTTCGCCACGGCCGGCCCGGAATAGCCCCCCCCGACCGGCACCCGCCACCGCACCGGCAGACCCGCCGCCGGGATCGCCGTGACGATGCCCCCCTCCAGCCACACGCCGCCGCGATTCGGCCCGAGCCACTGTGGCCAGTCGTCGCCGCGCACGGCGCAGGCGGCGCAGGCGACGAGCGCCGCGAGACCGTGAACGACGGCATGTGTGAAGGCAGGACGCATCTCGGACCTCGTCTGCGGGAAGGGGATCATTCGCCGGCCGAAGCGACCGCGAGCTCGGGAAGGTCGCGGGCCACGTCGATGCCGTCGGGCCGCCAGTCGATGACCTCAATCTCCGCGGTGCGGCGGCCCTTGTATTCGTTGATCTTCGGCCGGAAGGCGATGTGGAACGGCTGCCCCGGCGGCGGCAGGTGGGGGAGCCATTCGGCGGCGCCGAACGCCACGCCGCGGATCTGCGCCGCGTGCTGCCGCAGCCGCAGCTGCAGGTGGCGGCCCGTCGCCCCCATCGTCCGCGCGGGCTCCGCGAGCGTCACGCCCGAGGCGCAGAGGACCGGCCGCCGGTTCCCCTCGCCGAAGGGCGCCAGCTTTTCGAGCTGCTCGACGGTGTCGAGCGTGATGCACGTCAGCGACGTCTCGCCGTCGACCGCGATGCTGCCGCGCCGCAGCTCGTCGGGCAGGCGGGCATCGACCGCGGCGACGAACGCCCGTCGGAAGTCGTCGATCTTCGCGTCGTCGATCTGCAGCCCGGCGGCGGCCGCGTGGCCCCCGCACCCGAGGAGGTGCTCGGCGCAGGCCTTCAGCGCCGCGAGCACGTCGAAGCCGGGCACGCTGCGCACGCTCCCCGTCGCCGGCCCCCCCTGGATCGCGTCGCGGGCGATCATCACCACCGGCCGGTGCCAGCGGTCCGCGAGGCGGCCGGCCACGATCCCGATCACGCCCTTGTGCCAGCCGCGGTCGGCCAGCACGAGCGCCGCGTCGCCCCGGGGATCGAACCGCTCCTTCGCCTGCTTCGCCGCCGCGAGCTGGAGGCTCCGCTCCTCGCTCTCCCGCTGGACGTTGAGCTCGTGGAGATACTCCGCGAGCGCCGCGCCCCGGGCGGCGTCGTCCGTGACGAGCAGCTCGATGCCGTTGGAGGCCGTGGCCATGCGGCCGGCGGCGTTGATCCGCGGGCCGAGCTTGAAGGCGATGTCCTCGCTCTCGAGCCGCGACCGCTCGGCGAGCCCCGCGAGCTCGATGAGCCGCGCGAGCCCGGGGCCGCCGCGCAGCCGCACGTTCTCGAGGCCGTGCTTCACGAAGAGCCGGTTCTCGTCGACGAGCGGCATGACGTCGGTGATCGTGCCGAACGCCGCCAGGCCGATGCCGCGGAGGAGCGCCTCGCGGAGCCGGGGCGTGACGCGGTTCGACCCGCTGGCCCGCGTGGCGATCGCCCAGGCGAGCTTGAAGGCGACCCCCGCGCCGCACAGGCCGCCGAACGGATAGCCGCCTCCCGGCAGCCGCGGATGCACGAGGACGTCGGCCTCCGGGAGCGTCTCCGCGAACGCGTGGTGGTCGGTGATCACGAGTTCGAGGCCGAGCGCCCGGGCGTGCCGCGCCTGCTCCACCGCCGAGATGCCGCAGTCGACCGTCACCACGAGCCGGGCGCCCTGCGCGGCGAGCGAAGAGAGCGCCTCGGCGTTGAGGCCGTAGCCTTCCTCCTGGCGGCTCGGCACGTACCACTCCGGCCTGGCGTCGAGGGCGTCGAGGCACGACACGAGGATCGCCGTCGCGCACATGCCGTCGGCGTCGTAGTCGCCGTAGATCACGATCTTCCGGCCGGCCCGCACCGCGGCGAGGATCCGGTCGGCCGCCTCGGGCACGCCGGGGAGCGTCTCGGGATCGCGGAGGTCGGCGAGCGTGCCCGTGAGGAACGACTTCACCGCCGCGGGGTCGGTGATGCCGCGGGCCACGAGCAGGGCGGCGAGGATGCTCGACACGCCGGCGGCTCGTTCGAGCGCCGCGACCGCGGCCCGGTCGTGCGGGCGGATGTGCCACCGCTTGGGCATCGTGGAATCCCTTCCGCCGGAGGAGCGAACGTGGCCAGTATAGGAGCCCGGCGGGGCGGCCGAAACACGCTATAGTGACGGCCCTTCGCCCCCTTGAGGCCGCCCATGGCAACCGCCGACATTCCGCTCCCCGTGCTGCCGGCCAAGCCGAAGCGCGACGACGTGCCCGCCGACCGCGTGCTCTGCGAGTTCTGCACCGCGAAGTGCTGCCGCTACTTCGCCCTGCCGCTCGAGACGCCGACGACTCGCGAGGCGTTCGAGTACATCCGCTGGTTCCTCCTCCACGAGCACGCCACCGTGTTCACGGAGGACGGCGACTGGTACGTCTGCGTGCACACCGTGTGCAAGCACCTCCAGGACGATCACCGCTGCGGCATCTACGAGACCCGTCCGCAGATCTGCCGCGAGTACACGACGAAGGACTGCGAGTACGAGGACGACTGGGTCTACGACCAGTACTTCGAGACCGCCGAGCAGGTCGAGGAATACATGGACGCCGTCCTCGGGCCGGGCGGGGAGTGCGTGGGCGACGGTCGGAAAAAGAAGAACCGCGGGAAGTCGATCCGCAGCCCGAAGCCCCCGCTGCTCCCCGTCGTTTCATGATCGAACCCCGCACGCTCAAGGGCTTCCGCGACCACCTGCCGGCCCAGGCCCTCGCGCGGGAGCGGGTGCTCGACGTGGCCCGCCGGGTCTACCGGTCGTACGGCTTCGCGCCGATCGACACGCCCGCGCTCGAATACCTCGAGATCCTCACCGGCAAGGGAAGCGACGAGACCGACAAGCAACTCTACCGCTTCAAGGACCACGGCGGCCGCGACGTGGGGCTGCGGTTCGACCTCACCGTGCCCTTCGCGCGGTTCGCGGCCCAGCACGTCCACGAGCTCGGCCTGCCGTTCAAGCGCTACCACATGGCCGCCGTGTGGCGGGGCGAGAACACGCAGCGCGGCCGCTACCGCGAGTTCATGCAGTGCGACTTCGACACGATCGGCACCACGAGCCCGGTCGCCGACCTGGAGATGGTGCTCGTCGTGCACGATCTCCTCGCCGCGATCGGCGTGGAGCGGTTCACGATCCGCGTGAACGATCGCCGTGTGCTCGCCGGCATCCTCGGCCGGCTCGGCCTCGCGGAGCGATCGACGTCGGTGCTTCGGAGCCTCGACAAGCTCGGCAAGGCCACGCCCGAGGCGGTGGCGGCCGAACTCGCGGGGCACGGCGTGGCGGCCGACGCGGTGGCCGCGCTCCTGGAGATGGCCGCGCTCGCGGGCCCGGCCGACGACGTGCTCGCGCGGCTCGACGCGCTCGTGGGCGACTCCGCCGAGGGCCGGGCGGGCGTGGCGGCGCTCCGCGGCATCGTGGCGGGGGCCACGGCGGCCGGCGTGGCCGACGGCCGCGTCACGATCGATCCCTCGATCGCCCGCGGGCTCGACTACTACACCGGCATCGTGCTCGAGAGCTTCCTCGACGATCTCCCGTCGCTCGGCAGCATCTGCTCGGGCGGCCGCTACGACAACCTCGCGGGGCTCTACACGAAGCAGTCGCTGCCCGGCGTGGGGGCGTCGCTCGGGATCGACCGGCTGCTCGCGGGCCTCGAGGAGCTCGGCCGCACCTCCGCGGTGGAGACGCCGGCCGAGGTGTTCCTCGTGCACTTCGACGAGCGGCACGTCGCCGACTACCTGCGGATCGCCGCCGCGATCCGGGCGGGAGGCATGGCCTGCGAGTTCTTCCCGGAGGCCAGGAAGGTCGGGCAGCAGCTGAAGCTCGCGGCGAAGCGGGGCTTTCCCGCGGCGGTCGTGATCGGCAGCGACGAGTTCGCCTCCGGCACGGCCCAGTTCAAGAATCTCGCCACGCAACAGAGCACGACGATCGACTGGCACGGCGACCTGCACGTGCTCGTCGACGCGATCCACTCACTGCTCGTCGCGTGACGCCGCGGTCGGCTCGTCGCGTGACGCCGCGGTCGGCTCGGGTGCGGGGTCGGCGGTCGCGACGGCGCCGCAGACCCGGCGGCGGTAGATCGCCAGGCCGTGCGCCGAGTGGTAGAGCGCGCCGCACTCCACGTCGAGGTCGGCGGTCTGCTCGAGGAGCGTGACGAGCCGGTCGGCCGCGCGGGTCACCCACGGCTCCGCGAGCCGCTCGTCGTCGAGGGCCACGGCGAGCACCTCGAAGACGTGCCCCGTGGCGCCCAGCCGCGCGAACACGTCGGGCGACGTGCCGGGCCGCTCGAAGGAGTGGACGGAGAAGCTGCCGTCGGGCTGCTGGAAGCGGCGGGCGCGGTCGACGAGGTCGTCGAGCACGGCGGCGGCCTCGGCCCAGCCGCCCGTGGGCGGTTCGCCGGTCGCGCGACGACGGGCGTCGAGCGCCATCGCGAGGCCATACGCGCGGTGCGCGCCGCCGCAGGCCGCCGAGAAGACGTCGGCATCGGCCTCCATCGCCACCACGCGCTCGGTCGTCCAGGCCTCGCCCGCGCCGCTCGTCCACGCGGCGTCGGGGGGCAGCCACGCCGCGAGGGCCATGAGTGTCCAGGTCGCCTCCTGGCCGGGGCGGATGTCGTGCCGGGCCTGTGCCAGCAGGTCGGCCACCGTGAACCGCCGGCCGCCGACGACGAGCGGCGTGTCGAGCGGCACGCCGCCGACGTGGCCCGCCGCCGCGCCCGAGGCCACACCGCACTGCGCGAGGTAGCCGAGCCACTGGTCGGGATGGCCCTGGCCCATCGTGCTCCCCTCCTCGACGACGGCGATCACGCCCGGCTCGCCGGGACGGAGCTTCCAGCCGACGAGCGTGCCGCCGTCGAGCAGGTAGCGGAGCGCCGGCACCGTCCGGCCCTTCGCCGCGAGCGGAAAGTCGGGGCCGAACGCGAGGATGCCGTGCACGACTTGCCACGCCCCCTGCACGCCGGCGTCGAGCAGCCGGGCGTCGCGGGCGTGGGCCAGGGCGGCGTCGATGCGGCGGCAGAGGATCGCGCGGTCGATCGTGGGCGGCGGGTCTGCGGCGGTGTCTCCCGGTGACGCGTCCGGCCCGGCGCAGCCGGCCAGCCCGGCGAGGAGCGTGAGAATCACGGCCGTGGCGCGTCGGCCGAAGAGCTTCCAAACCGCGGAGGTGGGAGATGCGTAGTGCATGGACGGGATCCGATCGGCGCCGGTGGGTCGCCGGACGGGCGACCGTTTAGGATAGTCTCGGGCCGTCGCCGCCGGGCGGGGCCGGAGTTCCACCGTCGCGGACAGGAGGCCTCACGGCCATGCCGGGTTTCTACTTCGATCCCTACTACCTCGTCTGGGTCGCCCCCGCGATGCTCCTCGCGATGTGGGCCCAGTGGCGGGTGCAGTCGTCGTTCGCGGCCGCGTCGCGCGAGCCCGCGCCGCTCACGGGCGCCGCGGCGGCCCGGCACATCCTCGACTCCGCCGGGGCCACGAACGTCGAGATCGAGGCCATGCCCGGCCACCTGAGCGACCACTACGACCCGCAGGCCAAGGTGCTGCGGCTTTCCGAGGGGGTCTACGGCGCACGGTCGCTGGCGGCCGTCGGCATCGCCGCGCACGAGGCGGGCCACGCGCTCCAAGACGCCCAGGGCTATTCGCTGATGGCGGTTCGCAACGCCGCCGTCGGGGTCGCCAACTTCGGCAGCGGCCTCGGCTTCTTCGTGTTCATGATCGGCGTGGGGTTCGCGCTCTCGTGGGTGGCCTGGCTCGGCATCGTCCTCTTCGGGGGCACCGTGTTCTTCCAGCTCGTGAACCTGCCGGTGGAGATCGACGCGAGCAACCGGGCGAAGGCCCAGCTCGTCGACCTCGGCATCGTGCCGGCGGCCGACATGCCGGCGGTCAACCGCGTGCTCAACGCCGCGGCCTGGACCTACGTGGCCGGCACGCTCCAGAGCATCCTCACGCTCCTCTACTACGCGAGTTATCTCGTGGGCGGCTCGAGCGACGACCGCTGACGCGCTCGCCCGGGGTCGGCCATGCCCCATCGCCGGACGTTCGAGGATGCCATCCTGGCATCCTCTCACTCGGATGCTGACGTCGCTTCGCCATCCTGGCTGCGCTCGTCAGCATACGCCGGCTCTCGGGGCATGGCCGACCCCGGGCTCCGCACAACCAGACGCAGGATGCGGCGGTGGGCGACCATGTGGACAAAGGCCATGGATGGCTTTGTCCACGTGAAGTCAGTGATTGAGTGAATACAAGAGCACGTTGAGGGCGATCTTCTCGGCGTCCTCGCGGCCGTAGCCCGTGCACTCCATCGAGTTCTGCTTCTCGAGGGCGCACGAGAGGTCGTAGGGCGAGAAGATCACCGCCCAGCGGTCGCCGATCCTGATGCCCTCGAGCTTCGGCGGGATCTGCCGCTTGCGCACGCCCATCGGCCCCTCGCCCCCCGACGGCTCGCGGAGCGTGACCGTGCGGATGTCGTAGCCGCCGTACTCGCCCGCGGTGAAGAGCGGGTCGTCGGCCGGGATCTCCTCGAGCGGACGGTCGGGGAGGATCGCGGCCATCTCGGTGCGGAAGGCCTGCGTGAAGGCCCCGGCGGCGCACACGCTGTCGGCCAGGAGCATGCCGCCGCGGTCGAGGAAGGTCGCGATCCGCTCCCGCCGCTGGCGGTCGAACGCGAACCCCTGCCGGCCGTGCATGAACACGAGGTGGTAGTCGAAGAGCCGGTCGTCCGCCGGGTCGACGAGCGCCGGCGCGTCGTGGACCGGCACGCCGGTCTCGCGGGCCGCCGCCCGGAGGATGTTCGCCAGCGCCGCCGGGGCCGCGTCGCACATCCCCGAGTGCCGGAGCTTGCCGATCGCGAGCTGCCCGCGCTCGATGCGGTCGGGCGGCCGCTCGTCGTCCGGGGGTGGCCCGAAGAAGGCGTCCTTGTTCTTGAGCTCGCGGTTGGTGGCGTAGGCGAGCACGTTCGTGCCGATCGCGAGCGCCGCATCGACCTCGCGGGCCACCGCCGCCGGCAGGCTCGGCCGTGACGCGCCGCCGAGCTCCCAGAGGCACGACAGGCTCGGCATCGCGTCCTTGGCGTCGGTGAGGTCCGTCGGCGGAGCGTAGACGAGGCAGGTGCGGCAGCCGTAGTCGACGCCCATCAGCGGCCGGTGGAGCTCCGGCGGCACGATCTCCTCGGCGTGCCAGGCCGGGTGCTCCGGCGGCAGGAGGTGGAGGCGGTACTCGGGCTCGGGGAAGATCTCGCCCACGAGCTGCCGCAGCCGCCGGTCGAACTCCGCGCTCTGCGGGCAGCAGGCCTCGGCGAAGATGAAGCCGCCGTTGTCGATGTAGCGGCGGAGCCGCGGGCCGGCGTCGGGGCCGAGGTCGAAGGCGACCTTTCCCGAGAGCCAGAGCACGGGCGCCTGCTGCAGGTCGTCGAGCCCGGCGGTGGGCGTGTCGGTGACGTGCCAGGAGAGCCCGGCCGGGTAGTCCTTCTTCCAGCGGCCCTCGACGTACTCCACGAGGTGGGCGATGTCGTGACCGTGGCGGTTCCAGTCGACCTCCGGCCCGTGGCGGCTCTTGGCGACGAGCACCGGCCGCCGGCCCTTCGCGAGGAACAACAGCGCGAAGCTCGTGGCGACGATCGAGTCCTCGATTCGGTTGGCGACGAACTTGCCCGAGAGGCGGTCCTGCGTGGCGGTGAACATCCGCGCGCCCTCGAGGTACCAGTCGTGCTCGCCGATGTAGCGCCGCGCCGTGAACCGCCCCACCCGCTCGAGGCCGTAGAGGTAGTAGAAGAGCCAGGTCTCGCCGCCGGTGCCGGGATTCTGCATCACGGAGAACCGGCGGCCGAGCCAGTCGAGCCCGCGTTCGAGCACCCGCGGCGTGGAGCCACCGCCGCAGCACTGCACGCTGTCGCGGGCGGCGCGGGCGTCGGGCGTGCCGATGTGCTCCGACGTGATCCACACGCTGGCGATGCCGGCGCACGTCATGCTCCCCGAGCCGCCGGCGTTGCCCAGCGTGTAGCCCCAGGAGCCGTCGGCGTTGTTGCAGGCGACCCAATACTGCTGGGCGCGGACCCACGTCTCCTCGCGGACGCGCACGCCGGCCCGCGCCGCCTCGTGCAGGGCCAGGAGCGCGAACTGGGAGTTGGAGTTGTCCCCCATGCCGGCCCCGCGGGTCTGGGCATATGACCACGACCCCGAGCCGGGCCCCTGCTTCACCTGCGCGAGCTCGAGCCACTCGACGTTGCGTTCGAGGATCGCCCGGTCGGCCTCGGAAGAGAGCATCGCGAGGATCATCGTCTGCAGGCTCACGGAGTAGGTCTCCTCCGGCGTCTGCTGCCGGAGCCAGTCGAGCGCCCGGCGCATCGGCGGCCGGTCGGCGGGCACGCCGGCATTGGCGAGGGCGAGGAGCACGAGCGACGTGGCGCCGGCCCGCTTCTCGTTCGACCGCATCGCCTCCCACGAGCCGTCGCGGGCCTGCTCGCCGAGGAGGTAGTCGCGGGCCTTGTCGATGGCCCGCTGGATGTCGCCCGGGCCGAGCGGCGGCGGCGGTGGGGCCGCGGCGACGGGCCCCCGCGCGACGGTGGCGACGGCCACGAGGCAGGCCGCGACGGCGGCCACGAGCCGTGGACGGCGGCGGACGGCGGCGGGGCGTGGGGCGATCACCGCGAGGTTCCGGGGATGGTCCGGGGCGGGGACGTCGGTCCTGCCGGCGCCGGCGGCGCGCACGCATACCCCGCACGATCATCGTATCACGTGGACGGTCGGCACGGCCGTGCGGCATCGACAACGCGGCGATCGGTCGCGTTCGATTGCCGGTCCGCCGGCGACACCCGATACTGAAGGGGCTCGCTCCGCCCCGTTCCTCCAGGAAGGATGTCCGGCGTGTCCACCGCCTCGAAGCACAAGACGCTCGACGAGATCCTGCTGGAGTTCTCGCATCACCGCAAACTGATGCAGGAGGAGTTGCAGAAGGTCATCGTCGGCCAGAACGACGTCATCGAGCAGCTCTTCGCCGCCATCTTCACCCGCGGGCACTGCCTCCTCGAGGGCGTGCCGGGCCTCGCGAAGACCCTCATGGTCTCGACGCTCGCCCGCATCCTCGACGTCGGTTTCAAGCGGGTGCAGTTCACCCCCGACCTCATGCCCTCCGACATCACCGGCACGAACGTGCTCGAGGAGGACGAGACGGGCCGGCGGCGGTTCCGCTTCGTGGAGGGGCCGATCTTCACGAACATCCTCCTCGCCGACGAGATCAACCGCACGCCCCCGAAGACGCAGGCGGCACTCCTCCAGGCGATGCAGGAGCGGGAGGTGTCGGTGGGCCAGGAGACCTACCACCTGCCCGATCCCTTCTTCACGATCGCCACGCAGAACCCGATCGAGCAGGAGGGCACCTACCCGCTGCCCGAGGCCCAGCTCGACCGCTTCATGTTCAACATCAAGGTGGGCTACCCGACGGCGAGCGAGGAGGAGCAGATCCTCATGGCGACGACCCGGTCGGAGAAGCCCGAGGTCCGCAAGGTGCTCTCCGGCCGCGCGATCACGAACATCCAGAAGCTCGTCGGCAGCGTGGCGGTGAACGAGTACGTGGTGAAGTACGCGGCCCGTCTCGTGCGGTCGACGCGGCCCAAGGACGCCCAGGCCCCGAAGTACGTCGCCGAGCTCGTCGACTGGGGGGCCGGGCCGCGGGCGGGGCAGTTCCTCATCCAGGGCGGCAAGGCGATGGCGGCGATGGACGGCCGCTTCAGCGTGTCGCTCGACGACATCCGCCGCGTGGCCGTGCCCGTGCTGCGGCACCGCATCGCCACCAACTTCCAGGCCCAGGCGGAGGGGCTGACGAGCGAGTCGATCATCGACCGGCTGATCCGCGAGACGCCCGAGCCCGAGATCCCGAAGCTCGTCAAGTGACCCAGCGAGGGGCCGGCTCGCTCCGTCCGTGGTGAAGCATGGCCCGCGCGGTCGAGGAATACCTGAAGCCGGAGGTCGTGCGGCAGATCGCGCGGCTCGACCTCCGCGCGCAGTTCATCGTCAAGGGCTTCCTGCAGGGGCTCCACGCCAGCCCCTACCAGGGCTTCTCGGTCGAGTTCAGCGAGCATCGCAAGTACGCCGCCGGCGACGACCCCAAGGACATCGACTGGCTCGTCTACGCCAAGACCGACAAGCACTACGTCAAGAAGTTCGAGGCGGAGACGAACATCACGGGCTACCTCGTGATCGACACGAGCGCCTCGATGGCCTACACCTACCGGCAGCAGCTCACGAAGCTCGACTATTCGATCTCGCTGGCGGCCGCCCTGTGCTGGCTGATGATCCACCAGCAGGATCCCTGCGGGCTGATGGCCTTCGACGAGAAGATCCACGCCTCGCTTCCCGCCCGCTCGCGGCGGTCGCAGATCGCACAGGTGCTCTCGGTGCTGTCGAAGGTGAAGCCCTCGGGGAAGACCGACATCGCGCGGAGCCTCGTGCAGGTGGCGGCGATGCTCCGGCACCGGTCGCTGGTGATGGTGTTCAGCGACCTGCTCGCCGATCCGGCGCCGATCCGCGACGCCCTGCTCCGGCTGCGGCACCGGGGTCACGACGTGATCCTCTTCCACGTCCTCGACGAGGCCGAGGTGAAGTTCCCGTTCGAGGGCATGGTCGAGCTCACCGAGCCCGAGGGCCGCGACCGGCTGGTGATCGACGCCGACGCCGCCCGCCGCGGCTACGTGGCGGCGGTCGAGGCGTTTCGCGAGGACTACCGGGCGTCGTGCTTCCGGGCCGGGATCGACTACGTTCCCATCGACACGAGCATGCAGTTCGATCGCGCGCTCATGGAATACCTGGTGAGCCGCCGCAACCGGTTCTGACGCATGGGCCTCTCGTTCATCACCCCGATGCTCCTCGGCGGTGCGGCGCTCGTCGCCGTGCCGCTCGTGCTGCACCTCATCATGCGGCGGAAGCCGGTGCCGTACGACTTTCCCGCGCTGCGGTTCCTCCGTGAGAAGGCCGTCGCCAACCGCCGGCGGCTGCGGTTGAGCCACATCCTCCTCCTGCTGCTCCGCATGGCGGCGCTCGCGCTGCTGGCCCTGGCCCTCGCGCGGCCGGTGCTCCGTGGCGCCGGCTGGCTCGCCGACGGCGAGGGGCCGGTGGCGGCGGCGTTCGTGTTCGACGCGGCGCCGCGGATGACCCTCCGCGAGGCGAATCAGACGCGGCTCGACCGGGCGGCGGCGCTCGCCCGCGTGCTCCTCGGGAAACTGCCCGAGGGGAGCCGTGTCGCCGTGCTCGACACGTCGGGGGGCGCCGCGGCGTTCGCACCGACCGTGGCGGCGGCGGCGGCCCGCATCGACCGCCTCGCCGCCGCCACGCCCACGGTCGCGCTGCCCGGCGCCGTGGCCGAGGCCCGCCGGCTCCTCGCCGGGTCCGAGCTCACCCGCCGGGAACTCTACGTGTTCACCGACTGCTCGCACGGCGCCTGGGACAACGCCGCGCCCCAGCCGGCCGCCGCACCGGGGGAGCCGGCCGTGCTCTTCGTCGACGTGGGCGCCCAGGCGCCGCACGACTTCGCCCTCGACGGGATCGACCTCTCGGGCGAGCGCGTCTCGGCCGGCACCTCGCTCGCGATCACGGTCTCCGCCGCGCGGGTCGGCCCCGATGCCACCCGCAACGTCGCGGTCGAGATCCTCGCGGGCGGTCAGTATGTGCGCCGGGGCGTGAAGCCGGTGGCGTGGAAGCAGGGGACTCCCGTGCAGGTCGACTTCGACGTGGCGGGACTGGAGCCCGGCACCCGGCAGGGCCGCGTCGTGATCGAGGGCTCCGACGACCTCGAGGCCGACGACGTCCGCTACTTCACCGTCGAGGTGGGGGCGGCCGCGAAGGTGCTCGTGGCGGCGCCGCGGCCGTCGGCCCGCACGGCGGCGTTTCTCGTGCAGGCGATCGCGCCGAAGTCGCTGGCCACGTCGGGCAAGGCGCGGTTCGAGCCCGAGGTGATCGACGCCGAGTCGCTCGACACCGTCTCCTGGGACGCGGCGCAGGGGATCGTGCTGCTCGATCCGCCTCCGCTGCCGCCCCCGACCTGGGAGGCGCTCGAGCGGTGGGTCGCCGGCGGGCGCGGGCTCGTGATCTGGCTCGGTCCGCGGGCGGGGGCCGCCGAACGGTTCAACTCCGACGCCTCCCGTCGTGTGCTCGGCGGCGACCTCGTGCGGGTGTGGCGCCGCAGGGACGGCAACTACATCGCCCCCGCGTCGCTCGACCATCCCGTGCTCGCGGCGTTCCGCCGCGTGGGCGACGCGGTGCCCTGGCAGGACTTCCCCGTCACCCGCCACTGGGAGTTCACGCCGACGGCCGCCGCGGACGCCGGCCGCGACGCCGATGGTTCGCCGGCGGCCGTGGTCGCCACGTACCGCGACGGGCTGCCCGCGATCGCGGAGCACCGCGTGGGCAGCGGCACGGTGCTGCTCGTGACGACGCCCGTCTCGCAGTCGGCCGCCGATCCCGACGCCTGGAACGCGCTGGCGACCGGGTTCGAGCCGTGGCCGTTCGTGATCCTCGCCAACGAGACGCTCCTCCACGCCTGCGACACCTCCGACGATCGCAACGTGCCGGCCGGCACGCCGGCGGTGCTCCATCTGGAGCGGCGCGACGTGGCGGCCGCGTTCGTGAGCACCCCGACGGGCGACGACTTTCCCGCCGCCGTCGATCAGAAGCGGGGCACGATCACCGTCACCGCGACGCAGGTGCCGGGAAACTACACCGTGCGGGCGGGGGGCGAGGTCGGCGGCGTGTCCAAGGGGTTCAGCGTGAACCTCGCCCCGGCCGCGACCGACTTCGCCCGCCTCTCGCCCGACGACCTCGCGGCCGTCTTCGGTTCCGACCACCGCCTGGCGCGGACGGAGGCCGAGCTCGTCCGCGACGTGAACCTCGAGCGGGTTGGGTCGGAGCTCTATCCCTGGACGATCGTCCTGGTGGCGCTGGCGATGGCCGCCGACTGGATCGTGGCCAACCGGTTCTACTCGCCCCGCGAGGGCGTCGATGCGGAGCAGCACGCCGCGGCGACGTTCATCGAGGAGGAGGCCGTGCCCGGCGGCCGCCCGCTGCCGCCGCCGGTGCCGATGACGGCGCCGCCGTCCGGCCCGCCGCCGGTGCCCCCGCTCTCGCAGGTGCAGGGATGACGGGATCACGCGCGCTCGAGGAGGTGTCGCTCCACTTCGACCCGGTGTGGTCGTTCGGCTTCGTGGCGGTCGTCGCGGCGGCGCTCCTGGCGGTGCTCCTGGCCGTGCCCCCCGACCGCTCGCGGGTGTCGCCGGTCGGCCGGATCGTGCTCTCGCTCCTCCGGCTCGCGGCGTTTCTCGCCCTCGTCGCCTGCATGCTCCGGCCCACGTTCGTGGCCACGCAGAAGGCCCGCCAGCAGGGGACGGTCGTCGTGCTCGCGGATGCCTCGGAGAGCATGACGGTGGCCGACGCCTCGGGCGGCAGCACCCGCTGGCAGGAGATGGCCGCCGCGCTCGCCGCCGCGCGGCCCGCGGCGGCGAGGCTCGCCGCCTCCGGCGACTTCGACATCGCCGTGTGGCGGTTCGACCGCGAGGTGCATCCCGTCGCCCCCGTGGGCGACGATCCCTTCCCGCTCGGCGGCTGGGCGAACGTCGAGAGCGCCGACGAGACGGCGATCGGCGCCGCGATCGACGACGGCCTGCGGGCGACCTCCGGCCGCAGCATCGCCGGCGTGATCGTGCTCAGCGACGGGGCGCAGCACGCCTACGCCCCGCGCGACCTGCCGCCGCAGTCGGCGGCCCGGAAGATCGCCGACACGGGCGTGCCCCTGTGGAGCGTCACGTTCGGGCAGCAACGGGGCGGAGGGCAGGGCCGCGATGCCGCCGTCGTGAACCTCGCGGTGGCGGAGACGGTCTACCTGAGGAACGTGCTCGAGGTGGCTGGCCGCGTGCGGCTCGACGGACTCGCGGGCCGCGATGCGGCGGTGGTGCTGCTCGCCGAGAACGAGGCTGGGACGCTCGAGGAGGTGGCGCGCACGACCGTGCGGGTCGACGGCGAGGCGGTGGAGGAGGCGGTCCGCCTCACGTGGACCCCCAAGGCGCTCGGCGAAAGGAAGCTCACCCTCCGGGTCGAGCCGCAGGAGGGCGAGGTCATCATCGCCAACAACGAGCTCTCCACCTTCGTCGAGGTGATCGACGGCGGGCTGCGGGTGCTCTATCTCGAGGGGGCGCTGCGCGTCGAGCAGCGGTTCCTCCGCCGGGTGCTCGCCGCGAGTCCCGACATGCAGGTCGATTTCGAGTGGATCGATTCGACGCGCCGCGACCGCTGGCCGGTCGATCTCGGCCGGCGGGTCGCCGGCGACTACGACGTCTTCCTGATCGGCGATCTCGACGCCGCGGCGACCCGGCCCGAGGACCTTCGCACGATCCTCGCGCGGGTGAACGCGGGTGCCGGACTCGGCCTGCTCGGTGGTTTCCACGCGTTCGAGGCGGGGGGCTGGGGAAGCTCGCCGCTCGGGCCGGCCCTCCCGTTCGAGGTCGATCGCCTCGCGCGGCAGCCCTTCGACGAACCGGTGCGGAAGGGGCTGCACATCGAGGGGGCGGTCAAGATGGTGCCCGACCAGCGGTTCGGCGGCATCTCGATCCTGCGGCTCGGCAAGACCGACGCCGACACCCGCGCCGCCTGGGAGGCGATGCCCACGCTGGAGGGTGCCAGCCAACTCGGCCGCCTCGCGCCCACCGCGAAGACGCTCGCCGCCACGCCCGACGGCAAGCCGCTGCTCGTCGGCCGGGAGTATGGCGAGGGCCGCGTGCTCGCCTTCGCGGCCGACAGCACCTGGCGGTGGGTGATGCAGGGCGCGGGCGAGCAGCACCGCCGGTTCTGGCGGCAGCTCGTGCTCTGGCTGGCGCGGCAGGATGACGCCGAGGAGGACACGCTCTGGGTCCGGCTCTCCCAGCGGCGGATCTCGCCGGGCACGCCGCTCCCCTTCGACGCCGGCCTGACGAAACCCGACGGCACGGCCCAGGCCGGCGTCGCGCTCGAGGCCACGGCGGTCGCGCCAGACGGCCAGAAGCGGCCCGTCCGCGTGGCCCGGCAGGGCGACACGTTCGCCGGTGTGATCGCCGACTGCGCCGAGCCGGGCGACTGGAAGCTCGTCGTGCGGGCCACGCGTCCCGGCGAGGCCGCGCCCCGGGAGCGGTCGGCGCGGTTCACCGTCTTCCGGCAGGATCTCGAACTCGCCAACCCGCGGGCCAACCCGCTCCTCATGCGGCAGCTCGCCGAGGTGACGACCGGCGGCGTGCGGCTGCCTGAGGAGCTGCCGGCGATCTTCGACGAGATCGCCGCGAAGCCGGCGACGTTCGAGTCGAAGGAGCAGTGGTCGCTCTCGCCATGGGACACGTGGCCGATGTTGCTCCTCATGGCGGCCTGCATGTGCAGCGAATGGTTCCTGCGGAAGCGGTGGGGCCTCGTCTAGCTTGACGCGGACAAAGCCATCCATGGCCTTTGTTCACGTGATCGACCGCGGGAAACGCCGAGGGTTTCCCGGGTCGATGGCCGCCGCATCGTGCGGCGGGCTGCTGTGGCCGCGGCGTGGGAACACGCTCGTGCCGCGGGGTTTCCGCCTTTGTGGGGGCGGCGCGCCTTGCTACCCTCCCCAGCCCGCGCAGGCTGACGCCACGGCGGGG
>Ga0208249_1000288_pt1 | contig 16355 bp, 9 predicted proteins | sample CryBogmetaGMA1M_FD_184546 | JGI IMG/M metagenome (GOLD analysis project Ga0208249, IMG submission 184546) | Freshwater microbial communities from Crystal Bog, Wisconsin, USA - MA1M (SPAdes) | ecosystem: Environmental > Aquatic > Freshwater > Lake | place: Crystal Bog, Wisconsin, USA | collected...
CCGCGAGCACGATGCCCACGGTCGCGGCCTCCGGTGACGGCATCGCATCCACCGATCGTGGCACAGTGACCTCCGGGAAAACGCCGTAAAAAACCGGTTCGCGACGGCGGCGGCGACCGGTCGCTCGCGTCGCCACGCCCAGGCTTTATACTTCCGTTCCCTCCCGCCCAGGCCTTCCGGCCTCCCTCCCGCGATCAGGATCCCCCCGGTATGTTCCCGCCCAGCCTCCGTCTCCCGGGTTCGCTTCTCGCCGCCTGCGTCGGCACCGTGGCCGCGATCGTCGCCACGATCGTCTCCCCCGCCGCCGATCCGCCCCCGACGTCGGCGCTGTCGCCGATCTTCAACGGCCACGACCTCAGCGGCTGGAAGGTGCCGGCCGACCCTTATTGGAAAGTGGTCGACGGCGTGCTCGTGGGCGCCAACGACGAGGAGAAGAAGGGATCGATGCTCTACACGGAGAAGTCGTACGGCGACGTCATCGTGGAGGGGGAGGTGCGGTTCACCGGCGAGATCGACAGCGGCATCATGGTGCGGAAGCCCGAACTGCAGGTGCAGATCGGCGTGTCGCGGAGCCTGAAGCGCGACATGACCTGCTCGTTCTACACCGGGTCGTATCCCGAGCAGGCCCGCGCGACGCGGGCCGCCGATCTCCTCAAGCCCGGCGAGTGGAACCGCATCCGTGTGGAGGCCCAGGGCGACACGTTCACCGTCTGGCTCAACGGCGAGCAGGTGTCCCGCTACACCGACGCCAAATACAAGGACGCCGGCCCGATCGGCCTGCAGATCCACGGGGGCCTCGTGATGAAGGTCGAGTTCCGCGACCTCCGCGCCCTGGCCCTCTGATCACGTCGTGCCCTTCTGAGCACGTCGTGCCGCCCCGCCGTTCCACCGCGGCGGCTCTGCCCCGCCCGGTCCGCCCCGGGTCGATCACACCCCGTGGTGCCGCCAGGGCGGTCCGGCGCGGGGGGCCCGTGTCAGGCGCCGATGAAGCGGGCGATCCGGTCGATGCCCTCGGCCAGCTTCTCCTCCGACGCCGCGAACGACATCCGTACGTGCCCCTCGGCGCCGAACGCGCTGCCCGCCACGAGCGCCACGTGCTCCCGCTCGAGCAACGCCTCGCACCACTGCATGCTCGTCGTGATGCCGTCACGGCCCCGCCCGAGGATCGGCTGGATGTCGAAGAACGCGTAGAAGGCGCCCCCGATCCGCGGCAGCCGCACGCCCGGCAACGCCGCCAGCCGGCCCGCCACCAGGTCGCGTCGCCGCTGGAAGGCGCGGCACATGTCGCCGACGCACTCCTGCGGTCCGGTGAGCGCGGCCAGCGCCGCGTGCTGGCTGACGCTGCAGGGATTGCTCGTCTCCTGGCTCTGGAGGTTGCCGATCGCCTTCGAGAGCGGCTCCGGCGCGATCGTCCAGCCGATCCGCCAGCCCGTCATCGAGTAGGTCTTGCTCACGCCGGCGACCACGACCGTCCGCGACTCGAGCCCGGGCCGCAGCGTGGGAAACGACACCGCCTGGCGGCCGTCGAACACGAGCTGGTCATAGATCTCGTCGGACACGACCGCGAGGTCGGCCTCGATCGCCACGTCGGCGAGCCCGCGGAGCTCGTCGGCCGAGTAGACGACGCCGGTGGGATTGCTCGGGGTGCACAGCAGGAGCATCCGCGTGGCCGGCGTGAGGGCGGCGCGCAGCGCGGCGGGATGGAGCTTGAAGTCGTCCTCGAGCCGGGTGGGCAGCAGCACCGGCTTCGCGCCCGAGAGCTTGATGAGCTCCGCGTAGCTCACCCAGTAGGGCGTGGGCACGATCACCTCGTCGCCCGGGTCGAGCAGCGCCATGAAGACGTTGTGCAGGGCGTGCTTGGCGCCGTTGGAGACGACCACCTGTGCCGGCGTGACGGGGAGCCCCGTGCGTCGGGTGGAGTCGGCAGCGACCGCCTTGCGGAGGTCGGGGATGCCGGCGGCGGGCGTGTACTTCGTCCGGCCGCCGCGGATGGCGGCCTCCGCCGCGGCACAGATGTGCGGCGGCGTGGGGAAATCGGGCTCGCCGACGGAAAGATCGACGACCGGGACGCCGGCGGCGGCCATCGCCGAGGCGCGGGCGGCCATCGCCAGCGTGGCGGAGGGCTCCAACGCCCGCATGCGACCGGCCAGGTGCAGACTCTTCGAAGGCTCCATGCTGGCTGACGCCACCTCCAGGTTTGCTTGACGCGATTCTCCGAGCCAAGAATGATACCAAGCTCCGCCGCCGTCCGCAGTGTCAGGGCCGCCGGCGCGGCCGCTTTTCACCTCGCCACGTCCCCGCCCCCGCAGAGGTTTCTCCCATGCCGCCGAGCAGGATCGGAGTGTGGCTCATCGGGGCCAAGGGCGGAGTGGCCACCACGGCGATCACGGGACTGGCGAACCTCGTGCGCGGCGCGGTCGAGCCGATCGGCCTGGTGACGGCGCTGCCCCCCTTCGACCGGCTCGACCTCGTCCGCTTCGAGGACATCGTCGTGGGCGGCCACGACATCCGCCCGGGGCGTCTGGGCGACGAGGCCCGACGCATGTGGACCGAGAGCCGCGCGATCCTCCCCGAGCTGCTCGACGGCGCGGCCGACTACCTCGCCGCGGTCGAGCCGCGGCTGCGGCCGGGCACCGTCGTGGCCGCGGGCGACAAGATCCGCGAACTCGCCGACGATTCGGTCGCGGCGGTCGTGGAGACGCCGCGGCAGGCGATCGCCCGCGTGCGCGGCGACATCGAGGCGTTCGCCGCCGCCGCCGGCGTGCGGCACGTGGTGGTGGTGAACGTCGCCTCCACCGAGCCCCCCGCGGCCCGGCCGATCCCTTCGTCATACGCCGAGGTCGACCCGCTCCTCGACGATGCCGCGGCCTGCCCGCTGCCGGCCAGCAGCCTCTACGCCCTCGCCGCCTTCGCCGCCGGCGCCTCCTACGTCAACTTCACGCCCTCCACCGGCGCGACCCCGGCGGCGATCCAGGAAGTGGCCCGTGACCGCGGCCTGCCCCACGCCGGCTGCGACGGCAAGACCGGCGAGACCCTGCTCAAGAGCGTGCTCGCCCCGATGTTCGCCGCCCGTCACCTCGAGGTGATGAGCTGGGTGGGCCACAACATCTTCGGCAACATGGACGGCCGGGTGCTCGACGACCCGCGGAACAAGCAGGCGAAGGTGCGGAGCAAGGATCACCTCCTCGCCGACATCCTCGGCTACCCGCCGCAGACCCACGTCTCCATCGAGTGGATCCGCAGCCTCGGAGACTGGAAGACGGCGTGGGACCACATCCACTTCCGAGGCTTCCTCGGCACGCCGATGACGCTGCAATTCACCTGGCAGGGCTGCGATTCGATCCTCGCCGCCCCGCTGGTGCTCGACCTCGTGCGGCTCGTCGAGCGGGCACACCGCGCGGGCGAATGCGGGCCGCTGCCCTGGCTGTCGTGCTTCTTCAAAAGCCCGATCGGCGTCACCGAGCAGGATTTTTCCAAGCAATTCGCGCTCCTGCACGCCTGGGCGGCGACCACCGCCGGCATGGCGTCGCGCGGGTAGCGCGGCGGCTGGCCGACGTCGTCGATCGGGCGCAGTCCCAAAAAAATTGCGGGACTTCTCTTGACAGTTTTCCGCGCCATCCCTCACAACACCATGCGCATCGCGTCGCATCGCGGTCTTGCATCACGCTCGTCGTGATGGAAGCACCGTCGCGACGCGGAGCGAACGTCGATCGGTTCCCTTCCCGAGAGCACCCGGGGGAGCGATCGTGTGAAGCGTGCGGGTGCTCATTGCAAGGAGCCATTTCAATGGCGAAGAAGAAGAAGGCGAAGGTCGCCAAGAAGGCCGCGAAGAAGAAGAAGGGCCACGGCTGAGCAATCGGCCGGGAGGATTTCCTTCGGGATTTCACCCGGCCTGGCGAAATGATTTTTCGCCATCGATTGCTCTGGCCCTGCGGCCGGTCCGGCCCCCTCGGGTGGTCGCATCGTCCGCTGGCCTGACCGTTCCGCACTTCGGTGCGGGGCACGTCGGGCAGTTCCGAGTTCAGACGAGAAAGGCCGGCCCGGGCCCTTGGGCGCCCGGGCCGGCCTGATTTTTTGTCCGGCGGATGTTTTTCCGCCGCCGCGGGGTTGCGACCGCCGCGCGGTGGTACGATCGGCTTCATGCGGCCCACGCCTGCCTCCAGTCCGGAACCGGCTCCCGCGGCCGCCTCCCCCCCGTCTTCATCACCGCCCCAGCGGGGGGAGTTTCTGCTCGTCACCTGTCAGGGGGGCGCGGAGGGGGCACTGTCCGTCCGGTTCGCCGAACTGCTGCCGCAGGCGACACGGGCCGCCTGGCGGCGCGGCATCGTCACCTTCCGGCTCGGGCCTCTCGACCCGCCCGACGACTTCTTTCCCGACGCGGTCTACGCGCGGAGCGTGATCCGCTCCTTCGGGCAGGTCAGCGGCGGCGACGACGACGAGCGGATCACGAAGCTTGCAACGCTCGTGGGCGACACCCCTTTCGACACCGTCCACGCGTGGTGCCGCGACCCACGGACCGACGTCGACGTGGCGACGATCCGCGGCCGCCTCCTCGCGGCGCGGGGCCTGCCGGGCGACGCGCCCGCGGCCGCCGCGGCCGGCCAGCTCGTGCTCGACTGCATCGTCGACGGTCCGGATCGCTGGTGGGTGGGCTGGCATCGCGCCGCCGCGCCGGCGAGCCGCCTGCCGGGCGGCATGCATCCCGTCGCACTGCCGCCGGACAAGGTGTCGCGAGCCTGGCTCAAGCTCGACGAGGCGATCGCGATCTTCGGCATCCCGCTCGCCCGCGGCCAGCGGGCGGTCGAACTCGGCGCGGCGCCCGGCGGGGCGAGCCAACGGCTCCTCGAGGCCGGGCTCGCGGTCGTCGGCGTCGACCCGGCACTGGTGGACCCCCGGGTGACGGCGCACCCGGCCTTCGAGCAGTGGCGGATGCGGGCCCGCGACGTGCGGCTGCGCATGTTCCGCGACTTCGACTGGGTCGTCGCCGACATGAACATCGACCCGCGCAGCACGCTCGAGGCGGTCGAGCGGGTCGTGACGGGCGGCGCCGCGCGGGCCGGCGGCATCATCGCCACCCTCAAGCTGCCCGACTGGTCGCGGGCCGCCGAGCTGCCGGACTGGCTCGACCGCTTCCGCTCCTTCGGCTTCGAGCCGCGGGCCCGCCAGCTCTCCACCGGGGGCCGCGAAATCTGCGTCGTGGCCCGCCGCGCGGCGAAGAGGCCGCGGCGGGCGGAGGTCAGTCGCCGCGCCACACGTCCGCGGGATCGGTGAGGCTGCCGGAGCTGACGTGGACGCGGCCGGCCGCCGTGTCGATGACGAGCCCGCCGTCGGCGGCGATGCCCCGGCACAGCCCCGTGATCCGCTCGGCGCCGCGGTGCACCGTGACGGCGTGGCCGTCGAGCCCGCAGCGGGCGCGGTAGCGGGGCACGAGGGCCCCCGGGTCGGCGGCCGTCTCGGCGAGCAGCCGCAGGAGCCGCGGAAGAAACTCGCCGAGCAGGCGGCCGCGGGGCAGCACGCGGCCGGTGAGGTCGGGCAGCGTGGTGAGCCGCCGCGCGAGCCCCGGAGGCGCCTCCCGCACCGATCCGGTCGTGTTCACCCCCACGCCGAACACGGCCCGGCCGGCGGGCGTCGCCTCCACGAGGATGCCGGCGAGCTTGCGATCTCCCACCTCGACGTCGTTGGGCCAGCGGACGAGCGGATCCAGCCCGGGCTCGAGCGCCGCGATCGCCTCCGCGAGGGCGACCCCGCAGGCCAGCGACCAGATCGCCGGCGGCGCGGGGGGCGCCGTGCCCGCGGCCGGCACCTCCACGACGAGGCTCACCGCGAGGCTGCCGGGCGCCTGCCACCAGCGGGCGCCACGCTGGCCGCGGCCGCGCGTCTGCACGTCGGCCACCACGGCGGCCGGCAGTGGACAGGAGGCGTCGGCCGCCATGTCCCTGGCCCGCTCCATCGTCGAATCGACGACGGGGAGGTGTTCGAACCGCGCGAGCCCGGCGCTGCGGACCATGGCGGGATCGATCGGGTCGGACGGCTCGGGCGCCGCGGCTGCCGGGGGGATCATGCGTGTAGCAGAGGGTGTTTTGGCGAGCCGGGCAAGCATGGCTGACTGGCGAGGGAGCTCGGCCGGCAACAGGGCGGCACATCCGCTCGTCGGGCCGTGCCACAGGGACCACGACCGGCCGCGACCTTGACCCTCCGGCGGCGGGCGCGGTACCCCCCGATCTCACGGGCGCAGCCGTCGGATCGAATCCCCTGCGCCCCCGGTCTCGTGTCCGGCGGATCCCCGCCCGGAGTGCCGCGCCCCGTGCGCCGACGTCCCACGCACCTGCCGCTGCTCGTCACGTGCGCCCTCTTCTGGGCCCCGGGATACGCGGCCGCGCAGACCGTGGCCCTGCCGCCGCCGGCGCCGTCGTCGCTCGACCGCATCGCACAGGCCTCCCCCACCGGCCTGCCGCCGCCGCCGCCCGGCTGGGACGCCTACGCGCCGCAGGCGGCGCAGACATTTCCCTCGGCCGGGTTTCCGTCGGCGCCCGCGGCCTCCACGTGGGCGCCGTCGGCGATCGGCGGCCAGCCCGGCTATCCCGGCTACTCCACCGCCGCGCCGTCGCTCGTGCCGACGCAGGGGCCGCCGCCGACCACCGGCTCGCTCTTCCCACCGGGCTACCCCGCGCAAAACTCCACCTTCCAGCAGACGATGCGGCTCTACCAGGGCGCCCGCGGCAGCTGGGCCTACCTCTTCGGCAACGGCCAGGGTACGAACCTCGGCGTCAACGAACTCGACACCACCGCGACCTTCGCCGTGCCCTTCTTCCACAACTCGCCGGCGAACCTCAACCACGCCCCGCTGTTGATCACGCCCGGCTTCGGCCTGCAGCTCTGGGACGGGCCGCAGACGAGCCCGCAGATGAACGCCGACCTCCCCGGCAGCACCTACGACGTCTTCGTCGACACGGCCTGGAATCCCCGCTTCACGCCCCTCTTCGGCGCCGAGCTGGGCGTGCGCATCGGCATCTACACCAACTGGGACGTGTTCGTCTGGGAGAGCTGGCGCATCATGGGCCGCGCCATCGGCACGCTGCAGCTCACCCCCACGGTGCAGGCCAAGGCGGGCATCGTCTACCTCGACCGCAACCTCGTGAAGCTCCTGCCCGCGTTCGGCTTCGTGTACACGCCCGACGCCGACACCCGCTACGACGTCTTCTTCCCGGCCCCGCGGGTGGCGCGGCGGCTGACGACGATGTCGAACCGCAACATCTGGGGCTACGTGGCGGGCGAATACGGCGGCGGCGCGTGGACGATCAACCGCAGCTCGCCGCAGTACAACGGCATGTCCCCCTTCGACTACAACGACATCCGCGTCACGCTGGGCACCGAGTTCGTGCCGGTGGTGGGCCATGGCCTCACCGGCAACATGGAGGTGGGCTACGTCTTCGCGCGGCAGCTCTTCTACGTGGATGGCCCGCCGCAGTACCAGAGCCTCCCGAGCACGCTCATGCTCCGCGTCGGGCTCGCCTACTGACCGGCGCCGAGTCGCCCGCCCCCCGGACCGGCCCGACATGCACGCTTCCGCCACGAACCCTCCGCGCCGGCCGGTCCTGCGCCCGCGTGCCGGCCGGGGAACCGTCCCGCCGGGGCTCGTCCTCCTGCTTGCGGTCGCGCCGGCGATCGCGGCCGCGGCGGAGCCCGACCCGGCGGCCACCCCGGCGGCCCCCGCGACGCTCTCGGCCCCGGACGACGTCGTGCGGCTCCTGCCGCCGGTCGAGGACCGCGACCGCACGATCTTCGAGCGGATCCGGCTCGCGGCCCTCGGCGATCCGCAGGACCTCGTCGAGCCGCTCATGCCCGACGACCTCGCGCCGCCGGGGCAGCCCCGGCAGGAGTTCGAGCCGCCGGCCGGCCGCAAGCTGCCGCCGGGCGCGAAGCCGGGCATTCTCCAGCAGGCGCTCTACGCGGCCACCGAGCTGCCCAAGCTCGACGCGGACGGCCTCGGCCTGCTGACGCTCGAGAAGACCGTCACGCTCGGCTTTCCCTTCCCGACGGTCGAGTCGCCGCTCCTGGTCACCGCCGGGTTCGCCGGCACGCTCACGAACATCCCGGCCGGCGCCGACATCCCGGGCGAGCTCTTCGAGGGCTACGTGCAGGCCCGCTGGCTGCGGAAGGTGGGGCAACGGCTCGGCGTCGACCTGGCGGTGTCGCCCGGCTGGTACAGCGACTTCCACAACGACTCGGCGCAGGCCCTGCGGATCACCGGCCACGGATTCGGCGCCTGGGAGGCCACCGAGAACCTGCGGGTGGTGGCGGGCGTGATCTACCTCGACCGCTACGACGTGAACATGCTGCCCGCGGGCGGCCTGCTCTGGACGCCCGCCGACGACCGCCGCTTCGAGCTCATCTTTCCCCGCCCGCGGCTCGCCTGGCGGATCGCCGAGCGGCCGCAGGCGAGCCACTGGGCCTACATCGCCGCGGAGTTCGGCGGCAACCAGTGGGCGGTGCAGTCGATCGCCCCGCCCACCACGGGCCAGGACCAGATCATGATCATCCGCGACTACCGGCTCCTCGCCGGCTGGGAGCGCCGTCCCGCCGGCCTGGGCCTCTCGATGAAGGCCGAGCTCGGCTGGGTGACCGGCCGGTCGGTGCAGTACTACTTCTCCGACCAGGCCTGGCTCTACCCGAGCGACACCTTCATCGCCCGCGCCGGCATCTGGTACTGACGCCGGCCCCCGCGCCGGTGACCGTCCCCGTGCGGGCGCAAGCCGCAATCCAGCGCGCTCGGACCGGGAGGCGAAGGGGGGTCGGCGAACGCTTCCCGAGCGCAGGCCGCCGCGGCCGGAGCGAGGAGACTTTTGCCGCCCCCCGAGCCGGCGACCCACGAACCGGCCCGGCTTTCTGATCGCCTCCTCCGGGCGGAGTTGACCGTGTCACCGAGCCTCCCGGTCAGCCGAAGAGCTTCGTGACGGCCTGCGCCTTCACCAGTTCGCGGGGCTGGTTGAGGTGGTTGAAGACGATCGTCTCCGGCTCGATGCCGAAGGCGTGGTAGATCGTCGCCAACAGCTCGGTCGGATGCACCGGCGACTCGAGCGGGGCCGACGCCGTGGCGTCGCTCTTGCCGTGCACGGAACCGCGGCGGATGCCCGCCCCGGCCACGAGCGCCGTGAAGCAGTAGGGCCAGTGGTCGCGGCCGTCGGCCGAGTTGCCGTTGCCCGAGGTGCTCACCCCCTTCTGCGGCGAGCGTCCGAACTCGCCCACCGCCACCACGAGCGTGTCCTCGAGGAGGCCGCGGTCGTCCATGTCGGTGATGAAGGCCGAGAGCCCCTGGTCGAGCATCGGGCCCGACTGGTCCTTCATCCGCTTGTCGAGACCGACGTGGTGGTCCCAGGAGTGGTTGTCGGAGTTGGCCACCTTCGGCCACACCACCTCCACCACCCGCGTGCCGGCCTCCACGAGCCGCCGGGCCAGGAGCAGACTCTGGCCGAAGGTGTTGCGCCCGTAGGTCTCACGGAGCTTCGGCGGTTCGCGGTCGATGGCGAACGCCTCGCGGGCGCGGCCGGAGATCACGAGACCCAGCGCCCGCTCGTAGTACTCGTCGAGCTTGTACTCGGCCACCGCCTTGTCGAGCTCGGGCATCGTGCGGTCGATCAGGTCGCGGAGCCGTGCCCGCCGCTCGAGCCGCTTGGCGAAGACGTCGGTCCGCAGCTGGAGGTCGTCGACGCGGAGCCGCTCCATCTTCCGCATGTCGAGATCGTCGCCGTCGGGGTAGAGCGTGTAGGGGTCGAAATCGCGGCCGAGGAAGCCGGCCGTGCCTCCCTTGCCCACCACGTTGCTCTCCTGGAGCGGACGCGGCAGCATCACGAACGGCAGCATCGGCTGCTCCGAGGGCTTCAGCCGCACGATGTTGGAGCCGAAGTTCGGGAAGTCCTTGGCGTTGGGGGGCTCGAGCTGGCCCGACGGGCTCACCTTGTCGGTGGTGTAGCCGGTCATCATCTGGTAGATCGCCGCCGTGTGGTTGAACAGCCCGTTGGGCGTGTAATTCATCGAGCGGATGAGGGTGAAGCGGTCGTTGATGCCGGCCAGCTTCGGCAGGTTCTCCGTGAACTGCACCCCCGGCAGCTTCGTGGGGATGCTCTTGAAGGTGCTGCGGACGTTGTCGGGGACGTTTTCCTTGGGATCCCAGAGGTCGATGTGGCTCGGGCCCCCCTGCAGGTAGATGAGCACCACGCTCTTGGCCCGGTTCCAGCCCGGCGCGGCCGGCCGCGCGCCGCCCGACTCGTTGGCCGCCGCCGCCTGGAGCCGCAGGAGGTTCGGCAGCGTGATGCCGAAGAGGCCGATGCCGCCGGCGCGGAGGATCGCGCGGCGGCTGGTGCCGAGATTCGGATCGCAGAGATCCTTGCCGGGACGGCCGGGGATGACGAGCATGTTTTGGCTCCTCGATGGGGCGGCCGGAGGACCGGCGGGACGGGTTGAACGCGAGGGGGCGACGGGGTCGTCGGGCGGTGCGGGTCTCGGTCAGTGGTTGAAGAGGAAGGCGGGGCTGTTGATCAGCGCCCAGGCCAGGTCCTGCATCGCGGTGAGCCGCCGGTCGGCGAGCTGCTGCGTGCTGGCGGCGAGGTCGGAGCGGAGGCGGACGATCGCCGGATCGTCGGGCACGTTGCGGCGGGCCTCCGCGAGGTCGGCGGCGAGCGCCACGAGCTTCGGGTCGGCGGGCAGCGGCTGGCCGGCGGCCGCCAGCTCGTCGGAGAGCTTCGCCTTCGCCGGGTCGCGGGTGGCGAGGAGCCGCTCGAGCTCGAGCACGTGGGCCGGCGAGCGGTCGGCGCGGGGCACGGCGACGATCTCCGCGGCCGGCCCGAACACGCCCAGCCCGATCGGCGTCGGCGACTCGGTGAACGACAGGCGGAACCGGCCGAGCGCGTGCTTGCCGCCGCCATACTTCTGCTCGATCCGCACGGTCACCACCATCGGCTCCTTCCAGTCGAGCTTGTCCTTCACCTCGAACACGGCCCAGTGGCTCTCCTTCGTGCGCGGCGCCACGGCCCAGCCGCGGCCGGGATTCTGGTCGCCGTCGACGGCGAGCGCGGGGTCGAACGTCATCTGCGCGAAGTCGGCCTGCGCCCGGTGCAGCGCCACCCGCTTCACCTCGCCGGGCCGGGCCGCGGGGGCCGCCTCGACGACGATCTCGTTGACGACGAAGTTGCCGTCGGGCGACCGGCCGGAGCCCCCCTGCGGCAGGCTCGCGTCGGCGATCGCCTCGAGCCGCAGGCCGGTGAAGCCGCCGGAGGGGGGTGCGAGCGTGAGTGTGGTCGTCTCGTCGGCCTGCTTGCCCGACACGAGGATCGAGCCGTCGGCGAGCGTCTTGAACTCGGCGCCGGCCCGCGACTCCGCCTTGAGCGGCACCGCCACCTGCCACCGGGGCGCCTTCTCGGCGAGCGCCTCGAACCGGCCGAGCGCCGCGGCCGGGTCGGCGTGGTGCCGCTCGAGGGCGGCGATCGCCGCCGCCAGCCGGTCGGCCCGCTTCCGCTCCTCCTCGAGCCGCACGGGCTCGTGGGCGGCCGTCGCCTCCGCGAGGGTCTTCTCGGCCTCGGCGATCCGGGCGAGCCGCTCCCGCTCGAGCTCGGCCTTCCGGGCCGTCCACCGCTCCTCGGCGGCGGCGGCCTCCGCGACGAGCGTCGCGTGGTCGGAGGCGATCTCGTCCACCATCCGCTTCACCGCCGCCTGTTCGTCGGCGCGGCTCGGCCGGCTGAGGATCCGCAGGAAGATCTCGTCGACGCAGCGGGCATCGTCGGGCTCGGCGGCCACGAACTTCGCCAGCTCGCTCGCCGGGTCGGCGAGCACGTCCCCCACCGCCGGCCCGCTCACGAGCGCCATCACCGGCCCGAGCGCCACGCCGCCGGCCCGCTCGCACTCGCAGGCGCTTTCGCGCACCGGCCGGCCGAAGGTCTGGAGGAAGCCGCCGCCGAAGGCGCTCGACACGTCGGCGAGCTGCGCCGCCCGCGTGCCCACCGGCAGTCCAGGGAACCGCGACGGCGAGCCCATCACGGCGTGCAGCGCGTCGAAGAGCGTCTCGGCCGGCAGCCGCCGGGGCAGGGCGTGGGAGTAGTTGATGCGGTCGTCGCCGTTCCACTTCCCGGTCTCGATCCCCAGGCCGTAGGTCCGCGAGGTGCAGATCTCCGCCAGCAGCCGCCGCGTGTCGAAGCCGGAATCGATGAACGACCGTGTCAGGTGGTCGAGCAGGGGGGGGTTCGTCGCCGGATTGCCGGCCCGGATGTCGTCGATCGGGTCGATGATCCCGGCGCCGAAGAGATGGCCCCAGACGCGGTTGACGTAGCTCCGCGCGAAGTAGGCGTTGTCGGGGGAGACGATCCAGGCCGCGAGCTGCTGCCGGCGCGTGGCGTTCGCGGGCGCGGTGTGCCGGCACTCGAAGGGGAACTTCGGCGGCACGTCGCGGCCGGTCCGCTCGTGCTTCACTTCCCCCTCCTTGGCGTCCTTCACGATCTCGTAGAGGGGCTTCGCGCCCTCCACCGCCGTGCCGCCGATCGTGCGGTCCTTGCTCTCCGGATCCCGCTCCAGCTGCACTTGCGCGAAGTAGGCGGCCGTCTCGTAGTATTGGTCCTGCGTCCAGCGCTCGAAGGGATGGTCGTGGCACTTGTTGCAGTTGAACCGCACGCCGAGGAAGAGGTGGGTCGTGTTCTCCATCGTCGCCAGCGGGTCGCGCAGCGTCTTGAAGTAGGCGGCAGCCGGGTGCTCGCGGTTCGAGCCCGAGGCCGTGAGGATCTCGCGGACGAACCGGTCGTAGGGCGTGTTGGCCGCCACCTGGCCGCGGATCCAGTCCCGCAGCCCCTTGGCCCCCTCGGCCCCGAGGAACTTGGGGTTCACCTGCAGCAGGTCGGCCCACTTGTTGGTGAAGTGCTCGACGAAGGCGTCGCTGCCGATGAGCCGCGCGACCAGCTCCGCCCGCTTGATCCGCGTGTCGCGGCGATCGGCCATGAAGCCGCGGACGTCGGCCGCGGACGGGGGCAGGCCGGTGAGGTCGAGCGCGACCCGGCGGAGGAACTCCTCGTCGGAGCAGAGCCCGGCGGGCTGGATCTTCATCGCCTGCCACTTCGCCGCCACGAGCTCGTCGATCGGCCCCCAGGTCTCGGGCGACCGCCACTCGAAGCCCTGCCGGTCGCCCATCACCGTGAGCGTGACGGCGGCGTAGGCCCCCTCGTAGCGCACGAGGATCGGCGCCTCGCCGCGGCGCAGCGCCGTCACGAGTCCCGTGGCGTCGGCCGTCGCCACCTCGCCGTTGCCGCTCTCGAGGAACGCCTGCCGCGTGACGTCGCGGGTGGCGCCGTCGGCGTACGTCGCCAGCACGCGGAACTGCTGCCGCTGGCCCGCCGTGTCGACGGTCGCCGCGGCGGGATGCACCCGGATCGACACCACCCGCGGCGTCTTCAGGTCGAGCCCGGCGCCCTGCTCGATCCAGCGCCGCACGACCTGGTAGGCCGGCTCGTCGGGGCGGGCGAGGAGGCCGCCGGTGTGCGGGACGGCGGCGGCGGCCTTGAGCAGCATCAGGCTGTCGTCGGGGCTCGCGAGGTTGACGCGGCGGCTGCCGTGGTCGTCGGAGAGGCTGCGGATGTCGAAGACGGGGTCGTAGCCGCGGAGCGACAGCTTGAAGCCGTTCTTGCCCTTGGCGGCGCCGTGGCAGGTGCCCTGATTGCAGCCCATCCGCGCGAGGAGCGGATTGACGTCGCGGATGAAGTCGACGGCGGGGAGCGTGCCGCTGCCCGCCACCTGCACCGGCAGCGTGGCGGCGACCTGCCGCTCCGCCGACCCGTGCACCACCCGCAGCGCGGCCGCGCCGTCGGCGCGGGGCCGCACGAGCCCGCCGGCGCCGATGTCGACCAGCGCGAGGGCGTCGCCCCCCGCCGCTTCGAACCGCACGCTCCGCGTCAGGTCGATCGCGCCGCCGCCGGCGAGGCTGCCGGTGACGACGAGCTGCACCGCCGCGAACGGGCCCGCGAGCGACACCGCCGCCGGCTCGACCGCGATCCCCGTCACCGCGGCCGTCACCGCCGGCTCCGGCTCGATCGACGGCTCGGCCGGCCAGGGCAGCTTCACCGCCGATTTCGCCGCGGCCGACTGGTCGAGGCGGGCCACGGCGAAGCTCGTCCGCGGAGCACCGGTGGCGGCGTCGAAGCACCGCACCATGCCGTCGCCCCCCGACACGGCGACGTCGCCGGTGGTGGGGTGGAAGGCCACGGCGTAGCCGGTGGACGGCAGCGGGATCCGGGCGAGCTGCTTGGTGGCGCCGGCGCGATACTCGTCGAGCGTCTTCCACTCCTCCTCGGTCCGCTGCGAGCCCTTGCGACGGGTCTCCCCCGGCACCTTCGCCATGATGTCGAGGATCTTCTTCGGCACGTCCTCGCCGAGGCCGTATTCGGCGACGACGAGCTCTCCCGCGCCGTCGAGGCCGCCGGCCGCGGCGATCCGTTTCCCGTCGGGGGAGAACCGCAGGGCGAACACCCGTCCGGTGAGCGGAAAGAGCGGGAAGATGTGATTGGCGTCGTCGCCGATCTGCCGGTTGGCGTGGCGATGGATGCGGTAGATCCGCGGCGTGCCGTCGGACCCGCCGACGACGACGTGATCGAGCGTGGGGTGGCGGTCGACCGCCGACAGGCCGCCGCGGAGGGCGCCCGGCGTGATCGAGGTGATGTTGTCGACGAACCGCTGCGTGGCCAGCTCCGTGAGCTTGACGCTCATGTCGCGGCCGACGGAGATCACGTGGTCGCCCTTGGGGGCGAAGACGGTGTCGAGCACCCAGTCTTCGTGGGCCCCCTGGTAGAGCACCTGCGCGCCCGACTCCGCGTCGATCGCGCGGACGGTGTTGTCGGTGCAGCCGAAGGCGATGAGCTTGCCGTCGGGAGACCAGCAGCCGCCGTAGACCGTGTCGTAGGAGACGGGCACCGACCGCAGGAGCGTGCCGTCGGCCACGTTCCAGACCTGCACCTCGCCCATCCGGGCGGGATTGCCGCCGGTGACGGCCAGCCGGGAGCCATCGGGGGAGAATCGCACCCGCTCGACCCGCTCCGAGAGGCCCACGAGCCGCATCTTCGGCGCGACCCCGGCCGCAGGGTCACCGGCCGCCGCGGCCGCAGGCTCACCGGCCGCCCCGGCCGCAGGGTCACCGGCCGCCGCGGCCGCAGGCTCACCGGCCGCCCCGGCCGCAGGACTACCCGCCGCCCCGGCCGCAGGCACGTCGAACACGAGCACCTCGTGGAAGCCGCTCACCGCGAGGAGCTTGCCGTCGGGGGAGAAGTCGATCGACGTCACCACCGGCTGCCGGGTGTAGGCCGGCGGATGCTCCGCGTCGACCCGCTGGCCGACGCTCGCGGGCGAGTCGTCCTTCGCCCCCTCGGCGATCCAGCGGCGCAGGAGATCGACGTCGGCGGCGGCGAGAGGCTTGCCCGCCTTGGGCATCTCAGCCTTGCCGTCGGGGCCCGTCACGACCTGCGCGATCAGATGGCTGGCCTCGGGCTTGCCCGGCACGACGCCCGCGGTGCCCGAATCGCCGACGGCGAGCAGCCGCGCCGGGTCGGTCATCACGTAGCCCCCCTCCGCCTTGGCCGGCTGGTGGCAGCCCTGGCAGTGGGCCTGGAGGATCGGCCTCACCTGTCGGAAGTAGCTGACGGGGGCGGGCGTCTCGGCGGCCGGCAGACGGAGGGCGGCGGTCGCGATGATCGCGACGGCGACCCCCGCGACGACGGAGCGGCCGATGCGACGAACCGCGTCGGCGCGGCACGCGGCAAAATGGATCGCGACGGCACTGCGCGCGACGGCACTGCGCGCGACGGTCCAGCGGGCCAACACGGGCGGCGTCTTCATCACGACTTCCTCTTTCGACCGGTGGACCGCCGCCGGATGGACCGGCGGCAACGTGCAACGGGAGGGAGGTCTCGGGGCGGCCGCGGCAGAACCTGCTCCACTTACCTGATCGGCATCCTTGGAGCCGATGCACCAAAGTATATCACCTGCCCGACACGGCCCAATCGACGGGAACGGGCCGATTTTTCCGTGCCCGCACCCCGCTGACCGCAGATTCCTCCGCACATTCCGCCGATGTGCCCGCTCGCGGGCCGGCCTAGCAGGCTGTGGATAAACAGCCTGCTGGATCGCAGGGATGCGATCCCGAGAGCGCAGCTCCCGTGAAAACCGGAGGTTTTCAGTCGTGGAAAAACGTCCGGAGGACTTTTTCCACGGCCAGCGAGTGTCGTGAGTCGGAAGTTCGTTTCGATTCACGACACGACATTCCCGGCCTTTCAGGCCGGGAATCAAGCAACTTCGAGTGTCATGAACTTCTGGTTCAGGACACTCGTGTCGTG
>Ga0208249_1000289_pt1 | contig 16315 bp, 17 predicted proteins | sample CryBogmetaGMA1M_FD_184546 | JGI IMG/M metagenome (GOLD analysis project Ga0208249, IMG submission 184546) | Freshwater microbial communities from Crystal Bog, Wisconsin, USA - MA1M (SPAdes) | ecosystem: Environmental > Aquatic > Freshwater > Lake | place: Crystal Bog, Wisconsin, USA | collected...
CCTGCTGTTTGGTCACGGCGAAGCCCTGGAACCCCAGCGGGTGGTGGAGCTCGACCTCCACCACCGCTCTGCCGACCACTGGCACGTGGAAGTGGAGGGCGTGGGCATTGGCTGCTGCTACGGCTATCGGGTCTTTGGCCCCCTCCAGGCCGGCGGCCATGGCTTCAACCCCTCCAAAGTGCTTCTAGACCCCTGCGCCCGGGCCATTGGTGGCTGGCAGGGCTACCAGAGGGAAGCTGCCGTGGGAGCAGCCCCAAACACCGCCGCCTGCCTCAAGGGCGTGGTCACGGATCGGGACCCTTTTGATTTCACCAGGGCCCCCCGACCTCGCCACAGCTGGCAAAAAACCCTGATCTATGAGCTGCACGTCGCCGGCTTCAGCCAGGGGGAGGGCTCCCCGGTGCCGCCGGAACGGCAAGGAACGCTCCTCGGACTCATCGACACGATTCCGTACCTCCAGGAGCTGGGTATCACCACCGTGGAGCTCCTGCCGGTGATGGCCTTCTGCCCCCACGATGCCCCGCCTGGGCGGCAGAACTACTGGGGCTACAGCCCCTTGAGCTGGATGGCTCCCCACCCGGGCTACCTCGTCGGCGACGACCCCCTAACGGCACGCCAACAGGTGCGCGACCTGGTGAGCGCCTGTCACCAAGCGGGGATCGAGGTGATCCTTGACGTGGTGTACAACCACACCACCGAGGGCAATCAAGCCGGCCCCACCCTGAGCTGGCGGGGCTTTTGCGACCCCCTCTATTACCAGCAGAACGCCAAGGGCGACTACCAGGACGTGAGTGGTTGTGGCAACACCATTGCCGCCAATCGTCCCCTGGTGCGGCGGCTCATCCTCGAATCCCTGCGCTGCTGGGCCACGGAACTGGGGATTGATGGATTCCGCTTCGACCTGGGCATCGCCCTGAGCCGCGGCGAAGAACTGGCTCCCCTCGATCAACCTCCGCTGTTTGAAGAAATGGAGGCCGATCCCGAGTTGGTCGACCTGAAATTGATCAGTGAGCCCTGGGACTGCGGTGGCCTCTACAAATTGGCCGACTTTCCCGCGCGCCGCGTGGCCACCTGGAACGGCCGCTTCCGAGACGACGTGCGCCGCTTTTGGAATGGCGACGACAAGACCTGCTGGGCGATGGGACAACGGCTGGCTGGCAGCCCCGACCTCTACACAAAATCGCCGGCCCGGCCCGGCCAATGCATCACCTTCCTCACCGCCCACGACGGCTTCACCCTGGCCGACTTGGTGAGCTTCAGCCGCAAACACAACCTCGCCAATGGGGAGGACAACCGCGACGGTGACAACCACAACAACAGCGGCCATTGGGGCGTGGAGGGCCCCAGCAGTGATCCCGCCATCACCACCCTGCGCAACCGCCAGCTACGCAACCTGCTGAGCAGCTTGCTGCTCGCCCCTGGCGTGCCCATGCTGCTAATGGGTGATGAGGTGCGCCGCAGCCAAGGGGGCAACAACAACTCCTGGTGCCAGAACAACCCCCTGGGTTGGATGCACTGGCAAGCCGACCAGGACGATGGCGCCCTGCGCACTTTCCTCCAACGCCTGATCACGTTGCGCAGCAACCTGGCCGGACTACTCAACCCGGAACTCGCCCATCCGGAACAGGGAGCCAGCCAAGGTGCTGAAGGTCCAGAACTCTGGCGCCAATGGCATGGCGTGGAGCTCAACAAACCCGACTGGGCCAGCTGGTCCCACACCCTGGCCTGGTCCCTGAACCACCGCAGCCAAGGTCCGCTGCTTTGGTGCGGAATGAATGCCTATGGCAAGGCCATCCACTTCGACCTACCGATCTGCCCTTCGGGGTGGCTGCGGGCCATCGACACTGGCCTGGCCGCCGGCGAAGACCTACCCACCGAACCCGGACCCTGGCGCGCGCCCAGGGCAACGCTCGAAAGCCGCAGCGTGATGTTGTTGGTGGCCAAGCCGCTCCTGGAAGGGGTAAGGCTCTCGCCCTGAGGGCTCAACAAGCCCAACCCGCTATGGGTCTTATTTGGTGACTTTCATGGTGAAATTTTGAAGCTCCGGAAGCAGCCTGGCTTACCTGAACGCCATGGCCGGAGGGCCAATGCCGGGATCAAAGCTTGGGACCCAGTAACGCGGCCAGGAAGCTGGTAAGCCGGAACCCAGATGGATTGGGGTAGACGATGTCAGCAATCTTCCAAGAGCCCGCAGGATCTGACACCAGCTGATAGCGCAGCTGGTGCGGAGCCTCTGAGGGGCGGTTGCCTAGGCCTACCTGCACAGTCACCAATGCTTCCATCCCCCCACCAGGGGCGGTGGTGCACCCCAGCACCTTCGCGCCAAAGGTCGACACCTGGGTGCCGCTGAAGAGATCGAAATCAACAAAACGGCCGCTGGCTGGATCGAGGGCATAGGCGCGTCGCAGCTTCTGGTACAGACCATCAGTGAATCGGCTTTGCTGGCTCGTGATCTCGATTGGACCGAGACGATCCTGCTGCGCCAGATGCCAGCGGTAGAGGCCATCCAACTGAGCCTTCAGGGGGGCAGGACACGGGGCGATCGCCACAGCCACCAGCATCGGCATCAGCTGGGGCAGAGGCATGAGAGTGAGCTGGTTTTGGCGGAAATCTTGGCAGCATGCCCAGGCTTGAGAGCCATACAAGATGGATGGGGAGATGTTTCGCCTCACCGCCTGGGATTTGAACCGAATCTCCCCAGGAAGGGAAGGAAGCGGGCGGCGGGAATCGAACCCGCATCATCAGCTTGGAAGGCTGAGGTTTTACCACTAAACTACGCCCGCAGCAGTGCAAACGTACCAACGAAGGTATGGCCTGCAAGCCCCTCGCAGCGAGATCCTCGACGCGAGCTGCAGCATTATGGCCTCCCCATTACCCAAATCAGGAGCCAGCCCCCGTGGCCATCACCGATGCCGCCGACCTGCGGGGTTTTCGCCGCCAACAACTGCTCTGGTCCTATGGGTTAGGTGATGCCGGGACTGGCATGGCCGCATCGCTGATCGGCTTTTACCTGTTCATCTTCTACACCTCCGCCGCCGGCCTGCCGCCTTGGATGGCGGGCCTTGTGCTGATGATCGCCCGCCTGTGGGATGCCCTCAACGACCCCCTGGTCGGCTGGCTCAGCGACAAAACAACCACCCGATGGGGGCCGCGGATCCCGTGGATCCTGGTCTGCGCCATTCCCTTGGGCGCCGCCATGGCAGGGATGTGGTGGCTGCCTCCGGGCCCAGTGTGGGTGAAGTTTGCGGTGTTTGTGGCCATTTCGGTCGTGGCCAACACCCTCTACACCTGCGTCAACCTTCCCTATGCCGCCCTCGCCGCCGAACTCACCACCGAAGAGGGGCTGCGGACGCGCCTCAACACGGTGCGCTTCACCGGTTCGATCCTGGCCAGCCTGCTAGGGATTGTGATTGGAGCCCTGCTGCTCGGCAACCACGACAACCCGGCCAAGTACTGGCAGATGGGGATCCTGTCTGGCGTGGTGGTGGCCATCGCCAGCCTGCTCTGCGGCTGGGGCCTCGCCCCCTCGGCCCGCAACTGCCAAAAGCCGATCAGCCAGGCCGGCACCACCAGGCGACTGCTCAAGCGGGTGGGGAAAAACCGTCGTTTCATCATGGTTTTAGGCCTTTATCTCCTGCTCTGGTGCGCCCTTCAGATCATGCAAACCGCCGCGCTGATCTACCTACCTGTGGTGATGCACCTCCCTGAGGGCTGGAGCAACTGGATCCTGCTGCCCTTCCTGCTCAGCACCCTGGGTGGTCTTTGGGTGTGGAACGCCGTGTCCCAAAGCCATGGCCGCATCAGGGCCCTTCAATGGGGGGCAGGGCTTTGGATTTTGGCCTGCACCATGGCCATGCTCATCCCACCCCTCGACGGGGGGATCGCCCCCACGGGATCTGCCAGCAATGTCCTGCGGCTGACCCTCTTGCTGCTCACCATTGTGGTGGCTGGTACCGGTGCCTCCACCGCCTACCTGATTCCCTGGGCCCTCCTGCCCGATGCGATCGATGCCGATTCGGAAAAACCCGCTGGCCAATACAGCGCCTGGATGGTGCTCGCCCAAAAAATCTGTATCAGTGTGGCCCTGTTTTTCTTTGGCAACCTGATGAGCCTCAGCGGATATGTGGCGGCCCAAGCCATGGACCAACCCGACAGCGCCCTGATCGCCATTCGCTTGTGCATGGGCTTAATCCCCGCCATCCTGGTCGTACTGGGGCTTGTGGTGATGCGACGCTGGCCCGAGAAAGGCCTGCATCTCAGCCACCACCTTTCATGAGCCAACCTTTTTCATGAGTGGTTTTCCCCGATCAGCACGACGGATCCAAGCCCCCCGCTGGCTACGGCGCCTGGGAGCCAGCTTGCTGATCGGCGGCCAGGCCATGAGTGCCATGGCCAAAGGTCAGATCAACTTCAACGACCTCACCCTGCAATTGCAGGAAGCCGGCCCAGGCAGCTTCCTGATTGTGTTCATCACGGCGCTCGCCGCCGGCACCGTGTTCAACATCCAAGTGGCTGCTGAACTCACCAAGCAAGGGGCTGGCTCCACCGTGGGCGGCCTGCTCGCCCTTGGCCTTTCCAGGGAAATTGCCCCCCTGCTCACCGCCACCCTGCTCACCGGCAAGGTGGCCACGGCCTATGCGGCCGAACTGGGCACCATGAAGGTGACCGAACAGATCGATGCGATCACCATGATGCGCACCGACCCGGTGCAGTTTCTGGTGGTGCCAAGGGTCTTGGCCATGGTGGTGATGGCCCCTGTGCAATGCCTGCTGTTTTTCTGGGTTGGGATCTGGTCGGGCCAGGTGAGCAGCACCTTGCTCTACAACATCCCGCCAACCGTGTTCTGGAACTCGGTGCGTACCTGGATGGAGCCTGACGACCTGCCTTCCATGCTGCTCAAGGCTGTGGTCTTTGGGCTCCTGATTGCTGTGATTGCCTGCGGCTGGGGGCTCACCACCAAGGGAGGACCGAAGGAAGTGGGCACCAGCACCACCGGGGCGGTGGTCATGATTTTGGTCACCGTTGCCCTGGTGGATGCCCTGCTCACCAAGTTGCTGTTCGCCTAATGGATGGTCGCCCCATGGATGATCGTCTGAGCCAGCCGGGCAACCAGGGGGTGGTGCTTGCGCCCCGCTATGGCGTACCCATCGGTGCGGTGGTGCTGGGGCTGGGCTGTCTGGCCCTACTCCCCCTTTGGGGCGGCGCCCTTTGGCTGGCCGGGGGCCTGGTGGTGTTCGGGCTGTTTTTACTCTTGCAAACTGCCCTGTTGCGCCTGGAATTCGCCCCAGACGCCCTGCTGGTTTGGCGCCAAACCAGCCTGCTGAGAAGCTTTCCCTACACCGACTGGCTGGGTTGGAAACTGTTTTGGCCCGCCCTGCCCATGCTGTTCTATTTCCGTGAACAGCGCAGCATTCACCTGCTTCCCGTGCTGTTTGATGCCACAAGCTTGCGCGAGCAATTGGACCACCACCTGAGCGCGCACCTCAGCGACCTGGATGCCAAAGATGCTGGAAGCGTCGATGCCTGAAGATTCGATCTCTAAAGACCCAATTCCTGAGGACTCCCCCAGCCCGAAGGTGCCCAACCAAGGGGCAACACCGGACGAGCAAGGCCCAAATTCGGCCGCGCCCATGGTGACCCTGGCCTTGACGGAACTCCGCCAACAGCGGGATGCTCTCCAGGCTGAAATCAGCACCCTGGAAAGCCGCAGGGCCCTGATTCAAAAAGAGATTGAATCGAGCTTCGCCGGCCAGGCCGATGGGGTGGCCCGCAGGATGAAGGGATTCCAGGATTACCTGGTGGGCGCCCTCCAGGATCTCGCCGTAGCCGCCGAACAAGTGGAGCTGGTGCCCCAACAGGTGCTGGTTCAACCCTCCCCCCTCGATGCAGCCGCAACGGCTGGCAGCCCAGCTACCGGGGAAGCCCCGAGCGTCCCAGCCGCCCCAGGGGCCGCGGGGTTGTTCAGCCAAGATGAGGCCCTGATTCGGGAACGGCTGGCCTCCTTTGGCGGCCAGCCCGACTTCTATGCCGATGCCTGGAAACTCAGGCGCACCCTGGAAACCAGTGGAGCCGCCTGCCTCGAAGACTGGTTCCTTGGCCAGGGAGGCCGGGGCGCCCAGCCCAGCACGGGTAGTCGCAGCCGCAATGCCCTGATGGCCTCAGCGGCGATCGCCATCCTGGGGGAGCTCTACGGCGATCGCTTCCAAACCCTGGTGCTGGCCGGCCAACCGGAACGGCTCGGGGAATGGCGACGCGGGCTTCAAGACTGCCTGGGCCTAGCCCGCGAAGACTTCGGCCCCACCAGCGGAATTGTGCTGTTTGAGCGGGCCGATGCCCTAATCGAGCGGGCCGATCGGCTCGAGGAGCGGGGCGAGCTGCCCTTCATCGTGATTGACGCCGCCGAGCAGGTGGTGGATATTCCCGTCTTGCAATTCCCCCTCTGGCTGGCCTTTGCCGCCGGACCGGGCGAAATCAGCACCGAAGAAGAGTTCTACTAACCAGCCCCATGATTCCTCTGATTGCCATCCCCGTGCTTGTGGCGGGCTACCTGCTCGGCTCCATCCCCAGCGGCTACCTGGCGGGCCGGTGGCTCAAGGGGATCGATATCCGCCAGGAAGGTTCGGGCTCCACCGGCGCCACCAACGTGCTGCGGGTGGTGGGCAAAGGCCCTGCCCTCGCGGTCTTTGTGGTGGATGTGCTCAAGGGCGCCCTGGCGGTGCTCCTGGCCAAGGCGGTGCTGGAGCCCCTCGGCCAGCCCCTGAGCCCCTCTGGCTGGCAAATCGATGGTTGGATCGTGCTGGCGGGCCTGGCTGGATTGGCTGGTCACATTTGGCCCATCTGGCTGGGCTGGAAAGGCGGCAAGGCCGTGGCCACCGGCCTAGGCATGCTGCTGGGGGTCTCTTGGCCGGTGGGCCTGGCCTGTTTCGGCATCTTTCTGGCGGTGCTCACCTTCAGCCGGATTGTGTCGCTGTCGAGCGTGGTGGCGGCCCTAAGCCTGCCCCTGCTCATGGTGGGCTCCTTTGGCAGCGGCGGAATGCGCCCCGCCTACCTGCTGCTGGCCGTGCTCACCACCGCGCTTGTGGTGTGGAGACACCGCAGCAACATCGAACGGCTTTGGGCCGGTACGGAACCCAGGCTGGGCAGCAAGAAACCAGACCAAGGAGCCAGCTAAAGGGCTTCTGGTTAGGGCCCTAGCCCAACTCTTGGCTGCGTTGGGCAGCGGCCACAACAGCCTCAAGCAACGCTGAGCGAACCCCTGCCTTTTCCAGCATCCTGAGCCCGGCCATGGTGGTGCCCCCGGGGCTACTCACCATGTCTTTGAGCTGGCCGGGATGGAGCGCTTGCCCATCCAATAGGGCTGCCGTTCCGGCCAAGGTGCGGTGGGCCAACCGATGGGCCAGGCTGCGGGGCAGCCCTGCCGCCACGGCCCCATCCGCCATGCCCTCGGCCACCAAGGCCACAAAGGCGGGCCCCGATGAGGTGAGGGCTAGAAAGGCATCGAGCTGGGCTTCCGGCAGCTCATGAACCTCGCCCACCAGGCCAAATAACGCCTCCACCCAGGATCGTTGGGCGCTGGAGACCCTGGCACCAAAGGCCAACCCCGTGAGACCCTCCCGCACCAAGGACGGGGTATTGGGCACGGCCCGCACGCAGTGCCAGGCGGGGAAGAGGCGTTGCAACCGCTCCAACTTGACCCCTGCCAACACTGAGATCAAGAGCCCCCCCTGGCCAACGCTGGGGGCTGAATCGGCTGGCTGAACCGCGGCCTGGGCGACCTGGTCGAGCTGTTGGGGCTTGACGGCGAGCAACACCACTGGAGCAGCCCAGGCCTCTGAGGGGTCGGTGGCCACGGCCAGGCCATGGGCCTTGGCCAGCCGGACCGCCGAGGCCTCACTGGCCACGACGGCGCGCACACCGATGGGCTCGACCAGGCCGGTATCAAGCAGGGGAAACAGCAAAGCCTGGGCCATGCGGCCCAGGCCAACCACTCCCAGGGAGGGGGTGTTGTTCAAGGAGATGCTCAGATTGCGGTGTCCTGACGGCCCCAAGCGGGACTCGGCGCTGCCTCGACGGACTCGCTCACCTCACGGTTGACGATCGTGGGCGAGGAGGCTTCATCGCTGGAGGCCGTGGTGACGGTCACGCAGCTAGGGGCAAACAAAAAGATGCTTTCGCCCACGCGCTCTTGATGGCCATCGATGGCGAAGGTACCGCCGGCCACAAAATCAACGGCCCGCTGGGCCTGATCCGGCTCCATCATCGTGAGGTTCAGGATCACGGTTTTGCGGTCCCGAAGGGCCTGAATAGCCCGGGGCATCTCATCGAAGCTGCGGGGCTCCATCAAGGTGACCTCGGACGAACCGGCCGAAAGACCGGGCATGCCGATCACATTGGTACCAGCAAACGGATCTTCCGTGTTGAAGCTGGACGTCAAGGCCAGAGCATTGGCGCGACTGGTGGGAGCGGGCTCATCAAACTCTCCACCATCGTAATCAAGCTCATCGTCATAGTCGCCATCGAGGTAGTCATCTCCAGAGACAACGGCACGCAGGCGAGAAAACAACGACACTGAGAAAACCTCAAGGGATCCTTATCCACCTAAATAACGCCTTGCCTCAATGAAGGCAAGGGTTCCAGCAGCAAATTCGTTGTGATTAGCCAGGCAAATTGGCCCGCTGACCAAACACCCCACTGCCAATCCGCACCCAGGTGCTGCCGGCAGCAACCGCTTCAGGCCAATCACCACTCATGCCCATCGAACGCTCAGGCAAGCCCAAACCATCGGCCAGCCGGCTGCAGTCGCCAAACAAGGCCAGGCGTTCCTGGGGATTGCATCCCATCGGCGCAATCGTCATCAAGCCCACGGGCTCCAGGGGCTGCAGGGCGCCCAGCTCGGGCCATTGCTGGCGCAGAAGCTGCGGATCAAAGCCGGTTTTGTTGGGATCTGGACGGCATTTCACTTGAAACAACACCCGCGGACTCAGCCCTTCTTCAGAGGCAATGCGGGCCAGCCGCTGGGCCAAGTTCAGGCTGTCGATCGAGTGGATCGTGCCGAAATGGCGCAACACCTGGCGGGCCTTATTGGCCTGCAAGCGTCCAATGAAATGCCAATCCAAGGGCTGTAGATCGGCCAATTCCGCCTGCTTGGCGATGGCCTCCTGCACCCGGCTTTCGCCAAAGCTGCGCTGGCCCAAGGCCGCCGCCTCTCGAATCAACGCCGAGGGATGGCCCTTGCTCACCGCCAACAGGCGGGTGCCCTGGGGAAGGGCGAGGCCGATGGCCTCCAACCGTTGGCCAAGCGACAGGGTTTCGCCTGGGCCCAGATGGTTCAAATGAAGGTTTGATCGAACAATTGGCGCCAGTAGCCATGGACCTGGGGCCCTTCCCTCCGGGCACGGGCCAAATTTTGCTCGGCAAAATGGCGGGCGTCCATCAGGGGCACCACCTCAAAACTGGCTCCCTTCGCCTGGAGGGTGACCACAAAAAAGATCCGCTGGGCGTAGAGCGTGGCGAACAAATCCCGGTCCTCAGCGACCTGGGCGACCCGATAAAGCATCCCAAAGGTGGGATGGTTGAGGTATCGCTCTGTGCTCACTCCGTCTGTAGCGCTTGTGCCATTAAAGGGCACCGGCTTTCCAGCGCAGGAGCAGCAACACCACCAACCCTCCGCAACCGAAGACGTTGGGCAGTAAGGCGGCGGGAGCCATTTGGTGCAACTGATCTGCCGAAACCCAATAGCCCCCTCGGGCCATCAAAGCCTCCGCCCCCTGCTCAGCCCGCAGCAACACGTTGGCCAGGAGCCGCTCGCCCAGGGCCAACACCAAGCCCAAGCAACCCCGCCAACCCAGGCTCTTGAAATTCACGGCACGGGTGGCCAGCGAGCGCAACAGATTTTGCAGTTCTTCTTGCACCAAGGGCAAAAAACGCAGGGCGAGCAGCAACGTGAAACCCAAGCGCTCCACGGGCCAGCCCAGCCTGACCAAAGGATGGAGCAGCCAACTGATCGCCCACACCAGCTCTTCAGACGGGGTGGTGAGCAGGAGCAGGTTGGCGCTATGCACCAGGGTGAAGAGCAAGGTGGCACCATTGAGGCCAAGCTCGGCCGAGCGCCGGCTCACCGAAATCGGCCCCCAGCGGGCCAGTTCCCAGGCTTCCCCTGCCCGCTGGGGCGGCGCGCTCTGGGGGGCACCCGGGGCCAGCCGCACTTCGCTGGGCGGGCGTTGCAGGGGCGCCGCCGGCACCGAGCCCTCGGGCAACACCGCCGAAAGCAAACCCACCAGCAGAGCCAACACCACCAGGGCAGGCAAGCTGCGGCGCCAAAGCCGCCAGGGCAAGCCACTGGCCGCGGTGATCAGCAGCAACAGCCCCACCAGGGCAAGGCGCCAGATCGGTCCGGCCAGGATGGGGGTGATTAAAAAGGCCAGGGTCCAGGCGAGCTTGATCCGCGGATCCAGCTGCCGCAGCCAGCTACCGCGGCTCCCCTGCTCCTCGGCCACGAATTGGCCGATCGGCAACTGCCGCAGCCAATCCATCAGCGGCGCGCTTGCTGGCGGGCCAACTCCTTCTCGGCATCGCGCTGCTGCTTCCCGCGCCAAAACAGCTTGATCGGGGTGCCCTCAAAGCCCAAACCTTCGCGGATCTGGCGTTCCACGTAGCGGCGATAGGTGTCGCCAAACAGCTTGGGCTCGTTGACAAACAGGGTGAAGCTCGGGGGCCGCACGGCCACCTGGGTGCCGTAGTAAATGCGGCCCTGGCGACCACCGCGGCTGGTGGGGGGCGAGCGCCAACTCACGGCCTCCTGGAGCACCTCATTCACCACCGAGGTGGACACCCGGCGGCGGTGCTGCTCCACAGCTAGCAGGGCCAAGGGAAAAATCGCCTGGACCCGCTGGCCATTGAGGGCCGAGGTAAACAACATCGGAGCCCAATCCAGGAAGTAGAGCTTGGCGCGCAGCTCCTTTTCCATGGCCGGCATGGTGTGGCTGTCTTTCTCGATGGCATCCCATTTGTTCACCACCACCACGCAGGCGCGGCCGTCTTCTTCGATGCGGCCAGCGAGGCGCTGATCCTGTTCGGTGACGCCATCGAGGGCATCAATCACAAGCACGCAGATATCGGAGCGCTCGATGGCCTTGAAACTGCGGTTAATGCCGAAGTATTCGGGGCCGTAATTCACCGAACGGCGGCGGCGTATGCCGGCCGTATCGAGCAATTTCCAGGTTTTGTCTTCCCGCTCAATCGTGGTGTCGATGGTGTCGCGGGTGGTGCCCCGGATCGGGCTCACGATCGCCCGGTTCTCCCCACAAACCGCATTCAGCAGGCTGGATTTGCCCACATTGGGCCTGCCAATAATCGCAAGTTGAATGGGCTCCTCCTGGCCTTCGATCAGTTCGGTGGCTGGCAAAAAGCTGATCACCTTGTCGAGCAGATCGCCGGTGCCGGCGCCGTGAATCGCTGAAATGGGATAGGGCTCGCCTAAGCCCAGGGTCCAAAAATCGGCCGCCATGGCCAGACCCGCATCCGGTGACTCGCACTTGTTCACCGCCAGCAGGGTGGGAACCCCTTGGCCCCGCAGCCACTCGGCGATCGATTGATCCGCCCCGGTCAGACCCTGTTGACCATCGACGATCACCAGGGCCACGGAGGCTTCCGCCAGGGCGAGGTTGGCCTGCTCGCGAATTTCGGGCAGGAATTCACTGTCGTCGTCGAACACCAAACCGCCCGTATCCACCACCTTGAAGGTGCGGTCGCCCCAATACCCCTCCTGGTAGGTGCGGTCCCGGGTAACCCCCGGTTGGTCGTGAACAATGGCTTCCCGGCTGCGGCAGAGCCTGTTCACCAAGGTGGATTTGCCCACGTTGGGCCGGCCAATGATGGCCACTACTGGAAGCGCCAAAACGGCTTATCCCTGTCTACTGGTCGTTGATTGACCCTACAGAGCGATGGTGCCCGCCTCCAAACCCCGTCTCCAACCCCTAGCTCATCCCACGGGTAAATCGCCGGGGTGACCGGCGACCGGATCGGCGGGGGCGTCCCTTAAGGCCGGCAGGGGGCCTGTTTCTGCCAGGGGCTCGCCCCGCTCGGCCAGGTGGGCCAGCAACCAATTCACGGCTGTGGCCCGGCGGGTGCGCCTGGGGTAGAGCTCACCAATGGTGTAGCCGCCAAAGCCCAGCTGCTGCTTGAGCAATTGCTTGTGCTCTTTGGCAATCGAGCGGGTGAGGCGCACGCTGGGGGGGCGCTCGGCAATGAACTGGGGCTCCACAGGGAACGACTCCAGCCAATCGGCGCCCGCCCCGGGGCCGGCGCTCCAAACGCCGGAGCCATCGGGCGTATAACCCAGGCGCGGCCAGATCAACTCACACACGAAGCGATCGCTGGTGCGGTCGGCCAACACAGCTTCCAGTAGGGCCCGGCTCAGGGGGAAGGCCTCGGCCGTGGTGGCGGCTGGCACAGGGGGGCAAGGCAGCGAGCCCTGAGAATGGATCCACGATGGTCCTCTTTTCAAGTCCACTCCTGCTGGCAGGCAATGGCACACCCCGCCAGCTGGGCTGCCGGGTGTTGCAGTCGCCGCTGGCGGGGGTGAGCGATCGCATTTTTCGCGGCCTGGTGCGCCGCTGGGCCCCCGATGCCCTGCTGTTCACCGAAATGGTGAACGCCACGGGTCTGGAGCTGGGCCACGGGCGCCAAAAGGTGGAGGAGCTCAGCGAGGAGCCGGGGCCCGTGGGGGTGCAGCTGTTTGATGTACGGCCGGCGGCCATGGCGGAGGCGGCCAGGCGGGCCGAGGCCGAGGGCGCCTTTTTGATCGACATCAACATGGGCTGCCCGGTGAAAAAAATCGCCAAAAAAGGCGGCGGCAGTGGCCTGATCCGCGATCCCGAGCTGGCGATGCGGATCGTGGCGGCGATCGCCGCGGCCGTGCGGATCCCGGTCACGGCCAAAACGCGGCTGGGATGGTGCGGCAGCAGCGCCGATCCCGTGGGTTTTGCCACCCAGCTGCAAAACGCTGGAGCCCAACTGCTCACCCTGCATGGCCGCACCCGGGAGCAGGGCTTCAAGGGCCAGGCCGATTGGGCGGCGATTGCCCAGGTGAAAGCAGCCCTCACCATCCCGGTGATCGCCAATGGCGACATCCACACCGGCGCCGACGCCCTGCGCTGCCTTGCCCTCACCGGTGCCGATGGGGTGATGGTGGGGCGGGCCACCATGGGAGCTCCCTGGATCGTGGGCCAAATCGATGCGGCCCTCAGCGGGCGCCCCGAACCGGCCACCCCGGGGCCCGATCAACGGCTACTGCTGGCCTCTGAGCATCTCCAGGCCCTGGTGGCCGCCAAGGGGGAGCACGGCCTGCTGATCGCCCGCAAACACATGGGCTGGACCTGCCAAGGGTTTGCCGGGGCCGCCCCCCTGCGCCAGGCCCTGATGCGGGCGCCCACCTCGGCTGAGGCCCTGGCCTTACTTGATCAAGCCCTAAGGCAAGAAGCCCTACGGCAAGACCTTGGGCCAACCCTGCCGGATCAGTAGGAGGGAGAAGTAGGGCTGCTCGTCAGCCGGCATGGCAGCGGCGCTCGCCAGGAGCTGGTCGGGCCAGCCCACCCGCTGGGCAAACAGCGACCCCTCCAGCAAGCCGCGGGCATCCAGGGCCTGGCGCACCCAACTCCAGCGGTGGCCAAGTTTGAGCAGGGCCAGGACCCAGTGGGAGGCCGCAGCCTGCTCCAGCAGGGGCTCCAGCTCCGCCAGGGTGTCGGGGGTGGGGCGAACCAGCAGGCCCTCCTGCTGCAAGGCCAGGGGCCAAGGCATCGCCAGGCTCGAAGCGGCCGCTGCGGCCGCCGCCACCGAGGTAATGCCCGGGATCACCGTCACCGGGCAGGTCGGATGGCGCTGCGCCATGGCCAGCAAGACATAGGAGGCGCTGGCAAAGAGGGAGGCATCCCCCTCACAGAGCAGCACCACCGAAAACCCCTCGTCCACGGCCGCCGCCAGCTGGTCGGCCCCGTCATGCCACGCATCGATGCGGGGCTGGGCATCAGCCACCATCGGAAACAGCAGGGGTAGCCGCCTCTGGTGGCTTTCGATCCATGGCGCCGCAATCGTGGCTGCCATGCCAACGGCCCCCTCCCGGGCCACCGGGTAGGCCACCACATCGGCCGCCCCAATCGCCCGAACCGCGGCGACCGTGAGCAGGTTGGGATCCCCTGGGCCGACGCCCACCAGGGTGAGGCCAGGATTCAAACCGAGGGTGAGCCCTGGCTCAACGCTGGAGGAGATGGTCATGGCAGGGCCCCGGGATTACCAGAGGAAGTGGTGGCCGTCATCTGGATGGACAGGGGCCTCCACATTGAACCGACGGCGCACCTCGTCCAGGGGCACAGGGGCGAGGGCGACGTGATCCACCAAGGAGAAATCCCCACTGCAGCGGCTACCGCGGGCCATCTCTTGGGCCAGCACCTGGGCTGCCAAAGGGGTATCCAAGCTCGCCCTGGTGGGTTCAATGGTGGGATTGGCACTCACAAAACCGGCTTCGTGGGTGATCAGCGAAGCCAGCAAGGCACTTTGGTTGATCGGGTTGTCCTGCATGGCCAGCTGGAAGGCACTGAGGGCAATTTCCCCGGCATCGGTGACGGCAATTCCTGCAATCACGTGGGTGCTGTCATGGGCCACATAGAGGTGGTTCAACGCACAGGGCTCCAGACCAGGAATCGGGATGCCAAAACTCTCGTAGTAGTGCATCAGCCCCCGGCCAAAGGAACCCTCCGGAAGCTCGGAAAACCCCTGAATCCTGCGGGCCAGATCCAACTCCGGTTCCGTGGCAGAAGCCGGCTCCCCGGCCAGGCTGGGCTCCGCGCGCAGCGGCAGAAACCTGTTGAAGGTTCGGGCCACATCGGCAGCAGCCTGCTGGATGCCTTGATCCATCAAATCTTTCGCCACCCTGCGGGCTGCGCTGGTGACACCCAGCGCCCCGGCGTAGGCCTCGCCCAAATGGAGTTGCTCTGGGGTCTGGGGATGACGGCAGAACTCCAGGGTCACCTGAAGTTGGTGGAAGGTCTGGCGATCTTGGGGATCACCCAACCAAGACACCAGCTCCACCGGCCCGAGCGGCTCGAGACGATCAACCGCCAGCTCGGGCCGGTGGCAAAGGTGACTGACAAATGCCTGCAACAGCCTCCGCTGCTCAAGGGTGGGGCCTTCATTGGCGGAAACACTTCCCAACAGGCCCCTGGCCACTGGTTCCACAAGGGACGGCGCAACGATCAGGGCCATGGGCTACCAGGGGCATACAGGCCATTTTCTAGGGTTGGTCGCAGCAGGGAATGCCCCATGAGCCTTCTGGCCATCTACCCCCATGCCAGCTCGCCTGGTGTTGCAGCGCCCCTGCCTGAGCTGATTACCAGTGACGCCTCCCTGATTGCCGCCGAGCTGGCCCCCCGGGGAGTGAGGTTTCAACGCTGGGAGGCCTCTGCCCAGCTGCCCCCTGGGGCCGACCAAGCCCAGATCCTGGCGGCCTACGCCTCGGATGTGGCCCGGGTCCAAGAGCACGGTGCCTACCCGACGGTGGACGCGATCCGGCTCGAACCCAGCCACCCCGAGAGAGCGTCCCTGCGCCAGAAGTTTTTGGCTGAGCACACCCACAGCGAAGACGAGGTGCGCTTCTTTGTGGAAGGCCGGGGCCTGTTTTGCCTCCACATCGGCGATGAGGTGCTGCAACTGGTCTGTGAGAAAAACGACTGGATCTCCGTGCCCGCAGGCACCAAGCACTGGTTCGACATGGGCCCCAAGCCCGCGTTTTGTGCCCTCCGCTTTTTCGACAATCCCGAGGGCTGGGTGGCGGCCTTCACCGGCGACCCCATTGCCAGCCGCTATCCCCTGCTCGACGAATTGATGGACGGCAGATAGGGAATCTCTACTTTTCAGGAATTGTGATCAAATCGTCTGTATGGATAGGATTCAGGGAACTAGTAGGATATTGGGGCCTGACCACTGATTCTGGGCTGGACTAACTTCACCCCTTTGGACAGATCCTCCCATCCAGACAGGCCGTGACAGACGACATCTCGATGCCGTTGAAACTATCAAGAGAACAACAGGACCAAACCCCAAAAATCCAAATCCAGGCATGCCCTACATCAAATTTCGAGCCTGAATTCTCGCGCATTTAAATATCGATTACCATGGGTTAACAATTCATGCCTAGAATAAAATTCACGCCTAGAATGAGGTTGGAATGTTGAATAAAATTCAGGGGTGGAATTAAAATGAAGGCTTCGAGGGCATCCAGCCTCCTCGCCATGGCTGGCCTCAGTGGCCTCACCATTCTTCT
>Ga0208249_1000290_pt1 | contig 16312 bp, 9 predicted proteins | sample CryBogmetaGMA1M_FD_184546 | JGI IMG/M metagenome (GOLD analysis project Ga0208249, IMG submission 184546) | Freshwater microbial communities from Crystal Bog, Wisconsin, USA - MA1M (SPAdes) | ecosystem: Environmental > Aquatic > Freshwater > Lake | place: Crystal Bog, Wisconsin, USA | collected...
GGTGCATTGAGAGCAGTTCGTCGCGGAGGGTGACGGTGCCGACCGTGCGATCGACGCGGTACGGAAACCGGTAGTACGTCAGTGACACGTTGCGGCAGCGGAGCGACACGTCGGGCGTGATCGTGCCCGCCTGCCGCACGAGATGCGCGCGGACGTCCACCTCACCCGCCGGCAGCAGCTTGCTCCAGTGCGTTGCCACGGCCTGAGGCAGCAGGCCTTCCCAGTGATGGCCGACGAGCATCCGCTCCGCCTCCACGGTGATGTCGAAATCGGCTGCGGGATCCCAGCCCCCGAGCCGGCCCGAACCGCGCACCAGGGTCGAGCCGGAGTGGGCCTCCACCCGCTCCACGCTCACCCCGCTCGGGTCGGCGGTGAACGCGGCCGACACGTCGCTGATCGCGAAGGGAAGCCCGGGAACCTCGAAGTGCCCCGACTCCAGCCGGCCGGTCGCGCGAAAGGCGGACCGATCGAGCGCGGCGAGGTCGCCCGCGGCCCGCCACTCCACGTGGAGCCGGCCCCGCAGTCCCGCCAGCCAATCGGTCGGCGTCGCCGTGGCCTGCACGAGGCTCCGCAGCCGCGGCGAGAGCTCGAGCGATTCGACCTGACCCGAGAGTTCGTAGCCGCCGCCTGCGGAGATCCGGCCTGCGAACGCGGCCCGATCGAAGAGATCGCCTCCCACCGCGCCCTGCACCAGGATCGCGCCGGTGCCGTCGACACCGGCGGCCGGCTGGAGACTGATGCCGATGTTCCGGAGCGTCAGCCGGCCGCCACCCCCCTCGGCATCGACGAGCAGCGTCGCGTCTTCGATGGCGACGGGAACGTTGAGGCTGGAACTGCCGCGCCGCGCCACGAGCGGGCTGAGACTCCAGCCGCCGTCGCCGCTGCGGCGGGCATGCACGACGGGCCGCACCACCCGCAGCGCGGTGATCCGCGGATCCCCCGCCAGCAGGTCCTGGAGACCGGTGCCACAGGCGACCCGCACCTCCTCGATCGCGATCAGCGTGTTCCTGTCGGACGGCTGGGCGGGATCGACGACGGCGATCCGCCTGACGACGATGCCCTCCCCCTCGAGAAGACTCGCGCCGCCGACATGCACGGCCAGGTTCGGAAGCGCCGCCTGCAGCCGCATCTCGACCCGGCGGCGGATCTCTTCGCCGACGCGGTTCGACCCGAGGATGACCGCGACCACCACCGCCGCGACGGAGAGCGGCAGCACCCAACGGACGATCGTCCAGAGGAGGTCGGCGAGGGATCTCATTGGGCCGGCGCGCAGGCACCCCGAGGCTGACAAACGGGCCGGGAAGGTAGGGGCCGATGCCGCGGGGGGTCAAGGCACGGAAGCGGCTGCGAAACACCGGAGAACCCGCCATTTCACCAGCCTGCGTGGATTGCTATAGTGCCGCATCATTGCCGGCTTCCGGGGGGAAACCGGCCCGTTCATTCCCCGGTTTCACCATTCACGAGGCTCCAGCGCATGGCCGCCACTCGCACCTCCCATCAGGCCGACGCCCTCGCCGGCGCCTACCCCAACGCCCACCGCCTGCTCTGGGCCGGGTTCATGGCGATCCTCGCGGCCGGCGTCGGCTTCGCCATCCGCGGCGGCATCCTCGACAACTGGCGGGAGCAGTTCGGCTTCACCGCCTCCCAGGTCGGCCAGATCACCGGCGCCGGGCTGACCGGCTTCTGCTTCGGGATCATCATCGGGGGCGTGATCGTCGACAAGATCGGCTACGGCAAGCTCGTCGCGGTCGCGCTCGCGGGCCACATCCTCTCGGCGCTCGTCACGTTCAGCGCCTCGTCGCCCGACAATGCCTACCAGCTGCTCTTCTGGGGCTCGTTCATCTTCGCGTTCGCCAACGGCACGCTCGAGGCCGTGGCCAACCCCCTCGTCGCGACGGTCTTTCCGCACAACCGCACCCACTACCTCAACATCCTCCACGCCAGTTGGCCGGCCGGCATGGTGCTGGGAACGGTGGCCGGATGGCTGCTCGACGATCGCCTGCACTGGGACTGGAAGGTCCAGCTCGCGCTCTACCTGATCCCGACCGCGATCTACGCCCTGATGTTCCTCGGCCAGACGTTCCCGAAGTCGGAAGCGGCGGCGAAGGGAGCGAGCTTCGTCGACATGTTCCGCGACGTGGGCATCCTCGGCGCCGCCGTGGCCTGCTACCTGCTCGCGCTGTTCTTCGGGGACATCCTCAAGAACTTCGTCCCCGACAACGCCGCCGCGATCGGCTACGCCCTCGGCGGACTCCTGCTCCTCGCCGTGGCCGCGATCACCAAGTTCTCGCTCGGCTCCGTGATCCTGTTCATCCTGTTCGTCACCCACGCGCTCGTCGGCGCGGTGGAACTGGGCACGGACAGCTGGATCCAGAACATCACCGGCAACTTGTTCTCGTCCGAGCAAGGCAAGGCACTGTTCATCTGGACCTCGGCGATCATGTTTGGCCTGCGGTTCTGCGCCCACTTCATCGAGACCAAGATCGGCCTCTCGCCGATCGGCCTGCTCTTGGTCTCGTCGATCCTGGCCTTCGTGGGCCTGCGGTTCGCCAGCGGGATGGACACGTTCCCGGCGGCGCTGGCGGCGCTGGGCATTTACGCCGTCGGCAAGACCTTCTTCTGGCCGACGATGCTCGCCGTGGTCGGGGACCGGTTTCCGCAGACCGGCGCCGTCGCCATGTCGATCATGGGCGGGATCGGCATGCTCTCCGCCGGCCTGATCGGTGGGCCGGGCCTCGGCTACTGCAAGGACCGCTTCGCCGGCGAGTCGCTGCAGGCGACCAATGCAGCGGTCTACGAGCAGTATCGCTCGGAGACGCCGAGCCGGTTCCTCAACATCCCCAGTTCGCAGGTCTTCGGCCTCGACGGAGCGAAGGTCAAGGCGGCCCGGGACGCGGGCGTTGCGGCCTCCGCGGAGCAGAAGCAGGCGGTCCAGGCCGACCAGCAGGGCGACCGCGAGACGCTCAAGGCCGATTCCGCGATCCCGGCCACCATGGCGGCGATCTACCTCGGCCTGATGCTCTACTTCGCCAGCATCGGCGGCTACAAGCGGGTCACGATGTCGTCTTGAGACACCCGCTGCGGCGTGACCCGCCGCAGTCCGAGGCAGCCCCCCGGGAGCCGCGACACGCGGACGCAGCCCGGCAGGTCGGTGGCGGAGGCTCCGCGCTCGATCGGCTCGGGCTCCGACACCCAGCCCGCCAGGGCGGTGTAGTGTCGTGCCGTCATCCCTTGCTGGGGCCAGCCTTCGCGCCGCCAGAGCGACACGAACACCTCCGCCACAAGGTGCTGGTCGAGGCCCCGCAACTCGTGCGTCCGCAGCACGACGCTGCCGTCGGCGTGCCGGCTGGCGTGACTCTCGAGCAGGTGGTCGGCGGCGCTGCGGATCGCAGCGGCGACGAGCGCCGCCTGCTGCCCGAGCCGCACGAGCGACTCGGAAGCCGCCGGAAAGGGGCCCGCGGCACACCGCGGCAGGATCTCGTGGCGGATGAAGTTGCGGGCATGACGCACGTCGGCGTTCGTGGGATCCTCGCACCACGGCTGATGCATCGACGCGAGAAACTCGCGGGCCGCGCCCCTGCGGACACCGAGCAGCGGCCGCACGAGCGCGACGCCCGGCAGGAGGCTGCGGGCTGAGGGCATGCCGCCCAGCCCCGCGAGCCCCGTGCCCCGCAGCATCCGCTGGAGGATCGTCTCGGCCTGATCGTCCGCCGTGTGCGCGGTCACGACGTGCCGGCCGCCGTGCGCGAGGGCCGTCGCCCCCAGAAACTCGTACCGCAGGCGACGGGCCCGGCCTTCCAGCCCCTCGTCGCCGACGTCGTCCCGCACGGCGATCCGCCGCCAGACGCAGGCGAGCCCCAACCGCTCCGCGAGCGCGGCGACGAACCCGCGATCGGCGGCGGCATCCACCCGCAGATCATGCTCGGCATGGACGACGATCAGCCGCCGCTCGAGCCCCTCGGGTACGAGCCGGCGGAGCGCGATCAGGAGAGCCACGCTGTCGGCGCCGCCCGAGACGGCGGCCAGCACTGGCATCGTCCAGAAACCGGCCGCCGGCAGCGCGGCGGCCACGGCCGCGACGAAGGCCTCCACCGCCGCCGCAGGCTCCGCCGCGCGATGCCCGTCACCGGTCTGGAATGCCGTGTCCATGGTTCGTCGTTTGCCCATTCTGCCAGACGTCCAGCCCGGAAGCGGGATTGAGCGACCCGCGGGGCAGTACTACGCTCCCCGCCCTGAAGGTCGAAAGCCGGCCCCACCACCGAGGATACCCCCATGCTCGCCCCTGCGGCCCGTTCGTTCCGCCTGGCAGCCGTCGCCGTCGCGGTCCTGCTGCCGACCGCCTGCGGCTGCTCGACGCTGTTCACCGCGGCCTACCTCCTGCAGCCGGCCGACGTGCCGGCGGAGTTCAACGGCCTCAAGGGCAAGCATGTCGCCATCGTCTGCCGACCGATCGTGGAACTGGAGTTCACCGACGCAGGCTCGGCCCGCGAGCTGGCGTCGCTGGTCGGCTCCCAGGTCGAGAGCAAGGTCCGCCGAGCCCGACTCATCACCCAGCAGGAAGTGGCGCGGTGGATCGACGAAAACTCGTGGGTGGACTACCCGACGCTCGGAAAATCGCTCGATGCCGATCTCGTCGTGGGCATCGATCTCGAGGAGTTTCGGCTCCACGAGGGCTCGACGCTCTACCGCGGCCGTGCCACCGCCCACGTGCGGGTGTTCGAGGTGGCGACGAAGAAGGTGCTGTTCGACAAGCGAATCGACGACTTCGCCTTCCCGGCTAACTCCGCGATCCCGGCCACCGACCGCTCGGAGGGGGAGTTTCGCGGCATGTTTCTCCAGATGCTCTCGCAGAAGATCGCGCGATGCTTTCACGCCTACGAGAGCCGCGATGTGTTCGCCGAGGACAGCCTGACGTTCTGAATTCACGCGAACCACGGGCTTCCTGCCCGTGTTCGCTGGGGCCGTCACGGCTGCAGCCAAGGTGCAGCGCGGACGGCCGAAACTCGCCTTCCGGGCGAGTCGACACGCGAACCACGGGCTTCCTGCCCGTGTTCGCTGGGGCCGTCACGGCTGCAGCCAAGGTGCAGCGCGGACGGCCGAAACTCGCCCCGATGGTCCGTAGGTTGAAAACCTGCGGCCACTTCAGCATGACGAGCGAGGGGCTGCCCGTGCCCGAGAGCCGGGCTATGGGAGCAAGCGCAGGCAGGATGCCGAAGCGCAGCGGACATGCAGAGAGCCTCGGCCAGGAAGGCCGAGGCGAACGTCCGGCGACGGGCACGGATAGCCCCGAGCGGGGCAGCGCGCCGGGCGGAGATCCGCAGGTTGAAAACCTGCGGCCACTTCCGGCACCTGCGGCCACTTCAGCATGACGAGCGAGGGGCTGCCCGTGCCCGGGAGCCGGGCTATGGGAGCAAGCGCAGGCAGGATGCCGAAGCGCCGCGGACATGCAGAGAGCCTCGGCCAGGAAGGCCGAGGCGAACGTCCGGCGACGGGCACGGGTAGCTCCGAGCGGGGCAGCGCGCTGGGCGGAGATCCGCAAGGTTGAAAACCTGCGGCCACTTCAGCATGGCGAGCCCGGAGGTACCCGTGACGCAAGAGCCGCGTCAGAGCCGCTTCACGTCCCGCTTCGGCTTCGGAGGCGCGAGCATCCGCCGCATGTCGTCGGCTGGACGATTGTTGCCCCCTCCGCCGTTGTTCTTCGGCGCGTTCACGCCGGTGTGGGCTTCCTCCCACCGGTAGCCGAGCGGCATCCGCAACTCGACGGCCGCATACTGCGCCCACGGGGTCCCCGGATGCTCGTCGATCACCCGCGTCAGGAGCATCCGCGCCTGCGCGGCGAGCTTCTCCGTCTGCGACCCCACTGCCGCGATGTCGTCGTCCGGCACCAGCCGCCATGTGTCGTTCTTAGGATCCTTGAACTTCAGGCCCGACTTCGCCTGGGCGAGCATGATGTTGTAGGCGTCGGTCCGCACCTTGAGGGCCAGCACCCTCCCCAGCGCGAGGTCGTATCCGGCCTGCCAGCGCTTCTCCTGAATCGCGTCTCGGTCGGGAAGGCCCGCGGCGAGGATCCCGTACAGGGCGTCGATCTTCGGCTGGAGTACGGCCGCCTTCTTCTGAGCCTCGCCCAGGAGGAGGACGAGCGCCCCGTCGTCGCGACGGGGAAACTCGAGCCTCGGCCCCTCCATGCCCGCCACGTCCGAACTCTTCGCGGCCTCGACGAGCGCCTTCATGGCCCGGTTGCCGGCGAGCAGCTGGTCGATCTTGGCTGCCGGCTCGTAGTCGGGCCGGTAGGCCCGCATCACTTCCGGATCGAAGAAGTAGCGGAGATTGGCCGCCATGTCGGCCACCTCGCCGTCGGCGACGCGGCCGATGGCATTGCGATTGGCGTGCACGCAGAAGTAGATCCCGCCGGTCTCCGCGCAGAGCTTGGAGAGGCTGAACGGCCCGAAGCCCGAGTCGATCGGTTCGTCGGCCTCGCGGCCCGACCGCACCCGCACCACCTCCGGATAGAGCGACTCCGGCCCCTGCTCGACCACGGCCCACTGCACGTCGTCGGCGTACTTGGGATCGAACTCCTTGAACTTCATGCGGACCTCCCGCATCCCGAAGGGCGCCGGAACGCCGACCACGTACACCCGCATCGCCTGGGTTCGGCAGAAGGCGGCCACCTGGTCGGCGTACTGCTGGTCGTTCCCGACTTCGTCGGTGAAGGCGATGATCATCACGTTTCGCTTCGTCGCGGAGCCCCGCACCTGCTTCGCCCGCTGGGCCGCCTCGGCGATCGCCGTGAAGGTCATTTCGACGCCAGATTCGTCGACGGGAATCGAGTGGATCGCGTCGATCACCGGCTGCGTCTCCCGCGTCGCATCCTTGATCACCGGCGTGACCTTCTGGCCGTAGGCAACCACGAGGTTCAGCAGTTCGTGGCCGCGGGTCTCGCGGCCGCTCGCGGCGAGCTCCTCGAACACGCGGACCAGCCGCCCGGCGATTTCGCGCCGCTGGCCGGCCAGGCTCACCGACTGGTCGAACACCCAGCAGACTACGGTCGAACGCTGCTGGAGCGATGCGGCGATCTCCAGCGTGAGCCGGTCCACGGCCCCTCCGGTGCCGGCCATGCCCACCCCGGTCTCCCCGTTGCCGAGGCGGCCCGTCTCCACGAATTCTCCGAGTTCGCCGCCGGTCGGCAGGTCAGGAGGGGCCACGGCGATCTCGCCGTCGAGCGTCGCCGCCACATCGAGCGCGACCAGCGGGTCGGCGGCGACTTCCGGTGCCACCGCCATCGCGACCTCGAGATTCTCGGCAGCGGACTCGGCGGCGGATGCCTGCTCGGGCGCGACCACCATCTCCGGCGCGACCAAGACCTCGTCCTCGACCGGTGCCGCGGGGGAGACGATCGTGATCGCCCGGGGCCGCGGATCGAGGTTCCCCGTGCCGACCAAGGCCAGCGCCAAGAGCACGATCACGTGGATCAGCAGGCTGGCGGCCCAGGCCGGAGCATCGCCGGCGAGCGAGGATTCATCCTCGCTCGTGCGGTCCCACCAGTGTTTCGCGGACGCCGCCACGGCCATGACCGCTCCTCGGGTCGCTTCCCCGCCTGCCCTCAGGACTCATCGGCCGACCGATGGCCGTTCGCGCCCTGCCACCGATATTCTATATCGCCGCCGGCGCTCCCCGCCGGTATGACCGTGATTTCCCGTCCTCCGAGCCGAAGCCCATGCCCCGCCGTCTCGTCCCCTGGTGGCCTTTGCCGGCCATGCTGCTCACCCTGATCGCCCGTCCTGTCGTGACTCAGGCGGCGCCACCGGCGGCGCCGACAGCGGCCACCAAGCCGGCCACCAAGCCGGCCACCAAGGACACGGTCGCCGAGGTGAGCCTCGAGGCGACCGACGGCGCACCGATTGCCGCGTGGCACTACGCCGCTCCGGCAGAGGCCCCCGCCGCAGGAATCGTCATCCTCCTTCACGACCTCGGCGGCTCCCACCGCACCGTGGAACCGCTGGCCCGGGCGCTGCAGGCGGCCGGCTGCGCGGTGGTCGCCCCCGATCTTCGCGGGCACGGCGCGTCGAAACTCGCCGCGCTGCCGGCCTCCCAAGAGGACCAGTCGAAGCTGCTCCGAAAGGGAGACTTCGAGATGATGGCCGCGTCGCGCGGCGGTCGGGTCCGCGAGCAGTCGGAAATTCGCGGCGACGTCGAGTGCGTCCGCAACTGGATCGTCCAGGAGATGAAGCAGGAGCGGATGCCGAAGGCACCGCTGTTCGTCGTCGGCTCCGGTCTCGGTGCGGCGGTCGCCGTGCACTGGGCCGCGGCCGATGCCGCCTGGCCGGACCTCGCCAGCGGCCCGCAGGGCCGCGAGGTGGCCGGCATCGTGATGATCAGCCCGACGTTCGCCACCAAGGGGTTTTCCCTCACGCCCGCGCTCGGCAGCGAGGCGGTGCGCCGCACGATCCCCATGCTCGTGCTCGCCGGCGCCGATGACCGCGACACGAACAAGGTGTTCGAGCAGATGAAGCGGCAGCGGCCCAAGGAGTGGTACGACGGCCGGCGGCCTCCCGGGGGCGGGAAGGATGCGTCGCCCGCCAAGGTGGCCGATGCGTCGCTCCTGCTCCTGGCTCACCCCTCCGACCGCACCGGCGATGCGCTCGCCGCATCCAAGTCGACCGACAAAAACGGCCGGGCGGCCGACCCCGCCGCAGTCATCCCCGGGTTCATCCGGGTCGTCGCCAGCCGCGGCGCCTGACCCGAGTTCAGGGGAGGCGAAGTTCCATCCCCGGCACAGCGAGTTCGGGACTCCGCAGGCGGTCGCGGTTGGCCTCCCAGATCCGCGCGGCCGCCCGCCGATCACCGTAGAAGCGTTCCGCCAGCGTCTCGAGGGTCTCGCCCGGGGCGAGCCGCACCGTGGTGGCGGGACGGGGCGGCGGCACCGAGGGGACGGGCGACTGCCGGCCGTCGAGCCACGTCGCCGAAGCCGGAACAGCCTCGATCTGCCGCGGGGTGACGGCGGTGGGCGGAGGTTCGATCGACCGAACTCCCGCCGGCTGAGTCGCAGCGATGCCCGGCATGGCCCACGGGGGCGGCAGCCTGATCTGAGCGCCGATCGGGAGGAGGTCGGGATTCGGAATCAGGTCGCGGTTCGCGGCCCACAGCGCCGGCGCCGCGCCGGGGTGCCCGTAGAACCGCGCGGAAATGGTCGCGAGATCATCGCCGTCGCGAATCACATAGGTCGATGGAGCCGGCTCCGCGGCCACGGGCGACTGCCCCACGGCCGCGGGAGCCGGCGTCGGCACGGCCCAGGCTGCCGCCGCTGGCGGCGGTGCGTGGGCGTCGAGCAGCGGGGGAGGCGGAACCTGCAGCGTGGACCGGTAGGTGCCGTTCATGCCGGGTGCCTCGGCGAGCGCCGCGGCCGCGACCGGCGGCAGCTGATCGGGCCGGGGTGGAGGGGAGTAATCGGCCCGGAGCTCCACCGGCGGAGGCAGGGAATCTGGCGGCGCGAGCCATTGGCCGGGTTCAGCCTGGGGCGCAGCGGCCGTCGGAGCCACCGCGGCGGCCGTCGCAACCGCGGGAGCACCTGCCGCGGTCGCGGGCTGCTGGGACGCGGTCCAGGCCTCGGCAGCCAAGCGACCCGCCGGCACCGCCAGCGCCACGCCGGCAGCCACCATCCCGATGCCGATCAGAAACCGCACGCCGCTTGCCACGCTGCCCACGTCGCCCTCGCCTGGTGTGGCGAGAGCAGCCGGCCGGAAGCTTCGCCGAAGCAACCATGGCCCTCGGAGGCCGTCGGCGCCGACCCGCACGACGCCGCGGTCGCGTCAACGGCGGCAGGCCCGCCCACATCCGCGGGACGTTCCGCACCGCTTGCCCAGAGCCCCCGTCACGCACGATCGATCCGGCCGGAAAGGCCGCACGGCCCGTCAGTCCGGCACGGCCCCGCGGCCGGGCTTCAGACCGCCCGGGCCGCCGCGCCACCCCGCACCGGCTCGTCGTCGCCGGAGAAGGCATGCTGGAGCCAGAGCACGATCGGCGAGGCGATGTAGATCGTGCTGTAGGAGCCGACGATGATCCCGGACCAGCATCGTGAAGGCGAAGGCATGGATGCCCTGGCCCCCCACGGCGTAGAGGATCAGCGTTGCCAAGAGCGCAGTACCCGACGTGAGGATCGTTCGGCTGAGCGTCTGATTGACCGCCTTGTCGACCATCGCAGCGGTCACGTACCGCCCCTTACCCCGCAGCTCGCGGAGCCGGTCGAAGATCACGATCGTGTCGTTGATCGAGAAGCCGATGATCGTCAGCAGCGCCGCGACCACGTCGAGGCTGATCTTGAAATCGTCGACGAGCGCCCAGCCGAGGTACGGGGCCACGTAGGTGCTCAGGGCGAGGCAGGCCACCGCCACGAGCACGTCGTGCGCCAACGCGATCACCGCCGCGAGGCCGAAGGCCACGTTCTGGAATCGGATCCAGACGTAGAGCACGATCATCAGCAGGCTGGCGAGCAGCGCGTAGACGGCCGTGAGCTGCGTGTTGCCGGCCACCTTGCCGCCGATCGCGTTGGCCGCGAGGTAGACCGGGGTCTCGGCGAGCTTCGCCTTCACGCCTTCGAGAATGCCGCGGGTCGATGCCGCATCGAGCGTGGTGGTGAGCGTCCAGTCGCTGCACGCCCGCCCCGCCACCGCCGCCGGATCCGAGGAGACGAGCTCGAAGTCCGCATCCCCGATCCGTTCCTTCTCGAGGGCCTGCTTGACGTTGTCTCGGAGCGTCACCCGGCTGATCTTCTGCGGGAAGCGAAGCGTGGCCGCGGTGATCGAGGCCGGCGTGGCCTCGGCGGCCGCCGTGCCGGACGTCGTCGCCGGAGCCCGCTGCCGCGACGACACGTCGACGATCTCCATGCCGTAGGTCGCGAGCCGGCCCGGGAACAGGTCGCGGATCCGCGTCTCGACCTCACCGGCGTCGTCTCCGCGGAGCGAGGTGTCGATCTTGTACCGCAGGTCGGGGGCCGAGCCCGGCGTGGTCACGGCGCTGACGGCCGCGTCGGGGAGCGCCGCCACGGCGTCGCGAACGGCGGAGATGCCCAGCGGCTGGTCGGGCTTGAACTCCACCTGCACGCTCGTGCCACCGGTGAAGTCGATGTCGAACAGCCCCTGGCCGCGGTGCCACGCGGCCGCCAGGCCGGCGAGGATGAAGAGCAGCGACCCGATGATCGCCGGCTTCATCCACTTCACGAACTGGAAGTTCGGCTGGCCGAAGATCCGGGCCATCGACAGGCTCGTGATCCAGCGGTTCCGCTCGGCCAGGTCGAACACCACCCGCGAGCAGAACACCGCGGTGAACAGGTTGAGGAGCAGGCCGAAGAACAGCGTGACCGCGAAGCCCTTGAGCTGGTCGGTGCCGATCGCGAACAGCACCACGGCCGTGATCAGGGTGGTGAGGTTGGAGTCCACGATCGTGGAGAACGCGCGGGCGAAGCCGTTGCGGATCGCCATCCGTACCGCCGCCCCGCGGTCGATCTCCTCCCGCATCCGCTCGTAGATCAGCACGTTGGCATCGACGGCCATGCCCACCGAGAGCACGAGGCCGGCGAGGCCGGCGAGGGTGAACGCCGCCTTGAAGGAGATCATCACGGCGACGACGAGCACGATGTTGAGGAGCACCGCGAGGTCGGCCACGAACCCCGAGAACCGGTAGTAGGCCAGCATGAAGGTGAGCACGAGCAGCGTCGCCAGCAGCATCGCCAGGCGGGCCGACTTGATCGTGTCGTCGCCGAGCTGCGAACTGATCCGCTGCTCGCTGATCGGCTCGCTGCGGAGGGCGGCCGGCAGGCTGCCCGCATTGAGCACCTCGACGAGGAAATCGACCTCCGGCTGCTTGAAGTTGCCCGTGATCTGGCCGAACGAGGTGATCGCGCTCTTGATCGACGGCGCCGACTGCACGACGTCGTCGAGGAGAATCCCGAGGCGGCTCTCGAGGCCGTTGGCGGGATCGGGCAGGTTGCGGCCGGTCAGGAGCCCGAAGCGGGGCGCGCCCTTCGAGGTGAAGGTGAAGTTGACGCACGGCACGAGGCTCTCGTCGAGGCTCGAACTGACGCGACCGAGATCGCCCCCCGTCACGTTGAACGGGTCGTTGATCACCAGGATCTCGACGCCGCCGTCGGGATTCTGCCGCGTCACCAGGCGGCGATCCCCGGAGGGATCCATCTTCTTGACGTCCACCTGCACCCAGCGGGCGAGGACCTCGTCCCCCTGGCGGATCGTCTGGCCCGCGGTCTTCTCGGCCAGGGCGATCGCGGCCCGGTGGCGGGCGTCTTCGCGATTGGCGAGGATCCGGAACTCGAGCACACCAGCGCTCGAGACCACCCGCTTGATCAGGTCGACCTCCGACTGCTCGATCTCCGGGATGATCACCTCGATCTGGTCGAGGCCGTACTGCCGGACCGTCACCTCCTTCTGCCCGCCCGGATTGACGCGGCGGCTCACGGCCGCGACGAGTTTGTCCATCGCCACCGGGGCGGCCTCGGCCACCACGTCGTAGTCGATCTCGAGGGCGTCGTCACCGCTGCGGCGGGCGATCTCGCGGACCTGCACCCGATCGAACTCGGCACCCTTCACGGCGGCGGCGAACGCCTCGCGGGCCCGCGTGTCGCCCGACGCCAGCCGGACCGTGATGCCCCCGCCCTGCCGGCGGCGGACGGTGCCCTGCGCCCCCTCCTGGCCCTTGGCGATGCCCTCCACGCGGCGGATCGCATCATCGACGCGGGCGGCCGACTGCTTGGAGTTGTCGACCTCGTAGACGAGGATCAGGCCGCCCTTGAGGTCGATGCCCAGCCGCGGCGGCCAGCCCAGACGGCAGATCACGAGCCCAGCGGTGAGGGCCACGAGGACGGCGGCGATGCGCCCCCACATGTCGGTCGCCCGCAGGGCGCCCGCGATCAGCCTGGCCACGAAGGTGGGCACCACCAGCGTGAGCAGCGCGATGCCCCACAGCGCCCAGCTCTCCCGCCACCACGGCCCGGCCGCCTCGGTGACCGCCGCCGTTTGCATGGCCTGCGCGATGATGCCCACTGCGATGCTCGACATGTTCATGCCTCAGTCCCGTTTCTGAATCCGTGTCTCGATTGATCGTCTCGACCGTGGCCGCCGCCGGCCCCCGGTCAGCCGCCGCCCTCGTCGTTCCCGCCGCCGGCTCCATCGCGGAGCACCCGGGCCACACTCGAGAGCGTGACCGTGAGCTTCGCGTTCGACGACTCGTCGATCTTGAGGGTCACCCGATCGGCCTCCCGATCGACGTTGGCAACCGTTCCGTAGATCCCCGACGACGTGACCACGCGGTCATTCTTCTTGATGGCGGAGAGGGTCTCCTGCTGCCGCTTCGCCTTCTCTCGCTCGGGCCGGAAGAGGAGCAGGTAGGCCGCCGCCGCGATCGCGAGCAGCGGAAGGTATTGCAGGGCGATCGGCGGCTCGGACCGCTCGGCGGCCTGCGCGAAGCACACCGCCGCGAGGGCGGCGGGCAGGGGCAGGCTGGGCATCGGGAGCTCGATCATGGGGCCATCCGGCGACACGACGACGACAGACGGGACCGTGCCCGTCATGCCAAGCCCGAAAATGTAGTGGTCATGGCGCGCGAGCGACAAGGGCGGTGCGTCACGACCGGACGCCACGCGTCTCAGGTCAGGAACCGGTGCCGCGCTCGTCCCCGCTTGCCATCCCCCGGCGGAGTTCGGCCGCCGCCGCCGGAAGCCTGCCGGCCACGATCGCCTCCCGCAGCCGGGCGACGAGCCGCTGGTAGAAGGTGAGATTATGGATCGAGGCCAGCACGGGCCCGAGCATCTCTCCGGCCATGAACAGATGCCGGACGTACCGCCGGTCGTGGCGGCAGGCGAGGCACGGACAGCCCTCCTCCAGCGGCCGCTCGTCGGCGGCATACCTGGCATTCCGCAGCCGCACCTGCCCGGCGAACGTGTAGACGAGAGCGTTTCGGCCGCACCGCGTGGGGAGCACGCAGTCGAACATGTCGATCCCGGTCTCGACGGCGGCGATGATGTCCTCCGGTTGCCCGACGCCCATCAGGTATCGCGGCCGATCCTCGGGCAGATGGGGCGTGGTGGCCCGCAGCGCCGCCACCATCGCCTCGGGCCCCTCCCCCACCGACAGACCGCCGACGGCGTAGCCGGGGAACCCGAGCGCCCGCAGGCCCGCGGCGCTCTCGTGCCGGAGTTCGGGATCGAGCCCCCCCTGCACGATGCCGAAGAGCGCCTGATCAACGCGCGTGTGGGCCGCCCGGCAGCGTTCGGCCCAGCGGAGCGACCTCCGCATCGCGTCTTCCACCACGCGCCGTTCCGCCGGGAGCGCGACGACGTGATCCATCTGCATCGCGACGTCGGCGCCGATCCGCTCCTGAATCCGCATCGAGTTCTCCGGCGTGAACGCCACCGGACTGCCGTCGATGTGCGAGCGAAAGAAAGCCCCCGCCTCGGTGACCTTCACCTGCTGCGCGAGGCTGAACACCTGGAAGCCGCCGGAATCGGTGAGCGTCGGCCCGTTCCAGCCCATGAACGCCGCGACCCCGCCGGCCGCCTCGACGGCCGCCTCGCCCGGCCGGAGGTGGAGGTGATACGCATTGGAGAGCACCATCCCGGCCCCGGTCTCGCGGACGCGGCCGATGTCGACCCCCTTCACGCTGGCGAGCGTGGCGACGGGCATGAAGAGCGGCGTGGGCACGCGGCCATGCGGCGTGGTCAGCGTGGCCGCCCGCGCCGCCCCGTCGACGGCCTCGATCTCGAACGCGAATCCGGGTTGCATGAGAAGGTCGCTGGGGGACGTGTGGTGACCAGACGCCCATTCGGAGCGGGCGGTGAAATGCTCGGAGCCGGCGGCACTTGCGAGTTCGCTGCCCCAACGGTACGGCCGCGCCCAGCGTCCGCAAGTGTCACCGGCTCCTGCGCGTTCCACCGACCCGCTCCGCCGAACCTGCCAGCCCGTGCGTCACGGGGCACGAGGACGAAAGCGGTTCACTGGAAAACGGGAGCGGCCGGCGGGGGGCACGCGCAGGACCTGGTGACATTTGTGGACGCCGGACCCCGACATTCCGTCAGAGCCTCGAAATCACAAATGCCGCCAGGTCCGAGCATGTCTCCCGCCGGCCGCGGGGCGCTGCTCAAGAGTCTGCCGTCCCACCCGACCCGCTCAGAAGATCCCGAGCGCCTCGAGCGAATACCGCACGACGAGGCCGGCGACCACCACGCTCACCATACTCATGAGCTTCACGAGGATGTTGAGGCTCGGGCCGCTGGTGTCCTTGAAGGGGTCGCCCACGGTGTCACCCACCACGGCCGCCTTGTGGGCGTCGCTCCCCTTGCCACCGTGCACGCCGCTCTCGATGTGCTTCTTGGCGTTGTCCCAGGCACCGCCGGCGTTGGCCATGAACACGGCCACGCAGAAGCCCGTGGTCAGGCCGCCCACGAGGAGGCCGAGCACGCCGCTCACGCCGAGCAGGAGCCCGGTGACCACCGGGACGGCGAGGGCCAGCACCGAGGGGAGCACCATTTCCTTCTGGGCGGCCTTCGTGCTGATCGCGACCGGGGCGGCGTAGTCGGGGAGTTCGGTTCCCTCCATGATGCCCGGATGCTCGCGGAACTGGCGGCGGACCTCCTCCACCATCCCCTTCGCCGCCCGGCCCACGGCCTTCATCGTCAGGGCGCAGAACACGAACACGCTCATCGCCCCCACGAACATGCCGACGAGCACCTTTGGGTTCATGAGCGTGACGTCGTAGAACCGCATGTAGTCCTGCATGGTCGCCTTCTTCACGTCCACGAGCCGATTCTCGTTGACGAGCCGCTCGACCACGTCCGCCGCGGGCGCCGTCTTGGCCACCGCGTTGCGGACGGCGCCCGACAGGCCCTCGACCGACGGCGCGAGCACTTGCTTGCCGTCGCGACCCCGGCGGCCGTCGAGCACCGCCGGATCGAGCACCATGAACACCCGGTTGGCCTCAGGCGTGTCACCGACCGACACGACGAGCCGGTCGGCGAGCTTCATCCAGTCGCCGGCCGCGAGCTTGGCGCCGCCGGCGGCCACCTCCTGCACCCCGTCGCGGGTGACGACGGCGGAGTGGCCCCAGCGGTCGAAGCCGATCCGCACCTCCTCGACGTAGGCGGCCAACAGCGCCAGCGCCGTGAGGGCCGCCGAGCCGATCGCGAAGCCCTTGCCCGTGGCGGCGGTGGTGTTGCCCAGGGCGTCGAGGGCGTCGGTCCGCTCCCGGACGAACTCGGGCAGGCCGGCCATCTGGGCGTTACCGCCGGCGTTGTCGGCGATCGGCCCGTAGG
>Ga0208249_1000292_pt1 | contig 16291 bp, 15 predicted proteins | sample CryBogmetaGMA1M_FD_184546 | JGI IMG/M metagenome (GOLD analysis project Ga0208249, IMG submission 184546) | Freshwater microbial communities from Crystal Bog, Wisconsin, USA - MA1M (SPAdes) | ecosystem: Environmental > Aquatic > Freshwater > Lake | place: Crystal Bog, Wisconsin, USA | collected...
CATCCGAAGTCGCTGAGGTAACCGCAAGGAGCCAGGCGCCTAAGATGAACTCTGCGATTGGGACTAAGTCGTAACAAGGTAGCCGTAGGGGAACCTGCGGCTGGATCACCTCCTTTCTAAAGGAAACTGCCAAACCGGAGCTGGTTTATCCAGCTGTCCGCGGAGGCCATCAGCGAGGCGATCGCCGGTTCGCAAGAATCGGTCGATCATCGACGCTGCATGTGGAGGCGATCGCGAGCCACCAAAAGAGATCGGTGATGGCGGATGCCAACGTCCGCCTTCGCGAAACTGCCGAACCATCATGGATCATGTGACCCGGTGGGGCTTTGCCGAGCCCCACCGGGTTTTTTTATGCGCGTGCATTCGTTCCACGCGTGGTCTGGAGTGGCCGAGCGACCCGGGCGGCCTTGTTTTTTCGCCGAGAAACGGCAGTCTATACGCGGTGTCAGGCCCTCCCGAGCCTCGACCGCTTCGCCCCCGCCCTGGGATCTTTGTGCCATGACGTCTCACCAGCAGCCAATCTCGGGAGTCGTTCCGCCTGCCACAGCCGAGGCGACGGTGATGACCGTGTGGCCATCGGTGGCGTCGACGGGGCTAGGTCGGTCGCTCGGCAGGCTCTATCGCATTCGCGCGGGGTTCGGCCCGATTTCGGTGGGTCGGCTCGCCCTGCTGGCCACGATCCCGCTCGGGCTGATGCTCTACCTGTCGATGCGGCTGCCGTGGGCGATCAAGCGCTACCGACTGACCAACCGCCGCGTGATGATCGAGCGGGGCATCAATCCGCAGGTCGAGCAGTTCGTCGATCTCGACCGGTTCGACGCGATCGACCTGGTCGTGAGCCCCGGGCAGGAGTGGTATGCGGCCGGCGACCTGGTGTTCCGTCGCGGGCCGATCGAAACCCTCAGGCTGTCGGGCGTGAGTCGGCCCGAGTCGTTCCGCCAGACCTGCCTCAAAGTTCGCCAGTCATACGTGTCGGTGGCGGCGGCCCAACGCGACGCGGTCGGGGCCGCCTGAGCCCGGTTTCGGACGTGGCCGCAGGTTTTCAGAAGTGGCCGCAGGTTTGCGGACGTGGCCGCAGGTTTTCAGAAGTGGCCGCAGGTTTGCGGACGTGGCCGCAGGTTTTCAACCTGCGGAATATTGACCAGTCCGCCGCGTCGCTCGGGGCTGCCCGAATCGGCCCGCGTGGCCTGCTCCGACCTAGTTGCAGTTCGTGCAGGGAGCCGGGGTCGCCCAGCCATTCGACCACAGGCCCGTGCTGCCGAAGGGCACGGGCGTCTGGCCCGAGCCGATCTCGCCGATGCGGCTCGGCCGCCGTCCCGGGCACGACTCGAAGGCGTCCGGTTCCACGAACACCACCCGCACGGCGGCGGCATCGAGGCCCTGGAAGCCGTCTTCGGTTTCCAGCAGGTGCGTGAACTTCTCCTGGAGCACGGCCCGGACGATCTCGGCCGCCTGACGCTCGCCGGTCCGCTTGTCGCCGACGAACAGATTTCGCTTCGTGTTCATGGCCACGAGCACCTGGTGGTCGCGGTGGTAGATGCGGACGGCGTCACTCGTGTCGATCACGCGGCGGAGGTTCTCGGCGGCATCGGTCTCACCGTCGGCGATCGCGTCTTGAACTTCCGCCGCCACGAACGAGGCGTTGCGGGCCACCCGGTCCCCGGCGGAGGGGCTCAGGGGGGCGGCAACCGCGCGAGGCATGGTGGTGGTGCCGGACGCGACCGTGATGGCCGCCAGGAGCACGAGACACGACCGCTGAATCGAGGACATGACGGGATTCCAGGCTGGGGTGAGGGCGACGAGCAACCGTATGATGACCCTAGTTTCGCTTCCGGGGGCGGTCAAATGCCCAGGAAACCCGGGGTTCCGGGGCGATTGCCCGCCGGCAGTCGCCAGGCTTCCCGCATCAGGAAGCCCACTCGCGTGAGCGATGGGGACGGGGGCGAGCATCGGGTGTGACGCGTCTCAGACGGCCCGGCGGCCGGCGACGGGGCCGCGGGCCTCGATGGCGGCGTGGATCGCCGCACGGGCGTCGTCTTCGAGGTCGCACAGCAGGGCCCGGGCGTTCTCCCGGACCTGCTCTGGTGACGTCGCCCCGAAGAGCACGCTGGTGATCCCCGGCTGTTCTGCCGTCCAGGCGAGCACGAGGTCGGGCAACGCGCATCCGAGCCGTGCCGCCACGGGCCGGAGGGCGTCGACGAAGTCGAGATTCCGCTCGAACTCGGCCCCGTTGAAGATCGGGTATTTGTGGCGGCTGTCGCTCGTGGGAAAGGTCTGGCCCCGCCGCATCCGGCCCGCGAGCAGACCCTTCATCAACGGCCAGTAGGTGATCATCGCGACGCCATGCGCGCGGCACCAGGGGAGCGAATCCTCCTCGATCTCCCGCTGGAGCATGTTGAACTGCATCTGGCAGGCTGCCAGCGGGCATGCCGACGCGAACCGCGCGAGCGTCGCCGCGGAGGCGTTCGAGAGGCCGATCGCCCGGGCCTTGCCCGCCTCGAGCAGTCGCTTCAGCTCGCCGGCCGACTCCTCGATCGGCACGGCCGGGTCGGGAGCGTGGAGATAGAGCAGGTCGAGCCGATCGGTGCCGAGGCGGGCGAGGCTTTCGTCCACTTCCGCCCGGATCCTCGCCGGCCGGCCATCCACGACCTGCCGTCGCGGCGGGCTCGCGGTCGGATCGCCCTCCCAGTGGATGCCGCACTTGCCTGCGATCACCACGCCGTCGCGGCGGCCCCCGAGCGCGTCTCGAATCGCCCGCTCGCTCTCGCCGTGCGGGCCGTAGCAGTAGGCGGTGTCGAGGTGGTTGATCCCGCCGTCGATCGCGGCCTGGACCGTGGCGACCGCCGCCTCACGGCTCACGCCGTCCCTGGTCATCCCGGCAATCGGCCAGCAGCCCAGTCCGAGCGGGCCGACCGTGACCGGTGAGGTTCCGAGGGGTCTGGGGGTGAGGTCCATCGCGGAAGTGCTCAAAAAGCGGCTAGGCAGTCGGCTGAGGGGCGGAGGCAATCGGCGGAAACGCGCCGGTGGCGAGAAAGCCGGCGACGAGGTCGGCCGTCTCGCGGCTGAAGAGCAGGCCGGTGTGCCAGGTGGGGAGCGTCACGTGGGCATGGGGACCATCGGGTCGCGTGCTCTCCTCCGCGACGATGGCATCGTGCTTCGCCGCGATCACGCCGATGTCGATGCCCTGCGGCATCGGCAGCGAGTTCACGAGACTGTCGTCCGCGGTCGAGAGTTCGATCACGGGCCTGAGGATCCGGCCGAAGGTGCCGGCCGCGGCCGTGGCCACGAACGAGCCGCGGTTGGGCGGGGCGAGCATCACGAACCGGCCGATCTTGGCCGGCCGGTATCGGTCGAGGGCCGCCCGCGCGATGATGCAGCCCATGCTGTGGGCGACGAGGTGGAGCGTGTCGATCCGCGGTTCGCGGTCGAGCGTTTCCAGTTCGCGGGCGAACCGTTCGGCGTGGACGAGCAGCGAGCACCGCATGTTCCAGTAGCCCCAGGCGGTCGTCAGGTAGCCGTGCGTGCGCAGCCGGCGGCCCAGCACGGTCAGCATGTACTTGTTCGCCATGAAGCCGTGGAGCATCGCCACGCAGGCGCGCGGGTGAGCGGCGGACGAGCCGGGCGTGAAGCGGACGGATGCCATGGCGGCTAAGCCGGCCGACCCGCCGGCAGCGGCGGCCGCTGTGGCGCGGGGCAGCAGTCGAGTGGGCAGACGTCGTGGTTGGCCGGCAGAGTGCCGATCGCGACCCGCTCGGGCAGGGCCCAAGCCCGCTCGGCGATCAGGTCGCGGACCATCGCCACGAACGCCGGGGCGGTGCCCACGGTCGCGGCCCGGGCCATGTCGACGCCCAGTTCGCGGCAGAGATCGGCGGCCTCGGTGTCGAGGTCGTAGAGCACTTCCATGTGGTCGGAGATGAAGCCGATCGGGGCGACGACCACCTGGCGAATGCCGCGGGCGTGCAGGGCGCGGATCGCGTCGCCGACGTCGGGTTCGAGCCACGGCTGCGTGGGGGGGCCGCTGCGGCTCTGGTAGACGAGCTTCCAGTCGCCGGCCCCCGCTTCCGCGGCGACGAGCCGGCACGACTCCTGCAACTGCGTCACGTAACGGCAGCCGTCGGCCATCGACGTCGGGATGCTGTGCGCCGTGAACAGCACCGGCACGCCGGCCCGATCCGCAGCCGGGAAATGCTCCAGGGCCTGTCGCACGTTGGCCGCCATGGGGTCGACGAAGCCGGGGTGGTTGAAGAACACGCGGATCTTGTCCACCTGCGGGGCCCGCTCGCCCAGCGGCGCACCGGCGGCGGCGATGTTCTCACGGTACTGACGGCAGCCCGAGTAGCTGGAGAACGCGCTGGTCACGAAGGCGATCGCCCGCTTCACGCCTGCATCGGCCATCTCGCGGAGCGTGTCAGTGAGAAGCGGGTGCCAGTTGCGGTTGCCCCAGTAGACGGGCAGGCGAGGGCCGCGGCGTTCGAGCTCCGCGCGGAGTGCCGCGAGCAGGGCGAGATTCTGCTCGTTGATCGGACTCTTGCCGCCGAAGTGCTGGTAGTGCTCCGCGACCTCGAGCATCCGCTCCCGTGGCACGTTTCGTCCGCGAAGCACGTTCTCGAGGAACGGGATCACGTCGTCTGGGCCGTCCGGGCCGCCGAACGAGACGAGCAGCACGGCGTCGTACTGGGACGGCGCGTCAGGCGGGAGGGAATCTGCTCGGTGCTGCTCGGCCATGCGATCGTGTCCGTTTCGGAACAGAGACGGAGAATGACCCCACGGGGATTCGAACCCCGGTTACCGCCGTGAAAGGGCGGTGTCCTAACCGCTAGACGATGGGGCCGTGCCGGATCGAGAAGATTCGGAGCCACGGTCAGAAACCGGGGATGAGCCTACCCGCTAACCGCGTCCGGCGCAAGGGTTCGCACCAGGGGCCGCTCAAAACCAGGGGCCGCTCACAATCAGCGGGCTGACGTCCGTCACTCGCGAGGCGGAGCGGCCTGATCGGCCGGACGTGCCGCCGCGGCATCGACGGACGGGGTCGCGCCAGCAGGTGCCACCACCGATGCCGTATCGACCGGTTCGCCCCGCGCGATGGCCTCGAAGACTTCCCGACGATGCACGGGAACCTCCTTCGGCGCCTCGACGCCGAGGCGGACCTTGTCCCCACGGATCTCCACCACAACGATCGTGATGTCGTTGTTGATGACGATGCTCTCGTCCTTCTTCCGCGACAGTACCAGCATGGGGCCAATCCTTGGCGGAGCGGATCCGTCGCCCACGGATGCCGCAAACTCCTTAACTGTAAAGGTTTCCAGTGCCGCGTCAAGCAACCCGACGGGGCTTGCCGGGAACATAGATCCCTGTATTTGGCCGGGTTGCCGGGGTTTGGCAGGCGGCGGACCGGCCGCCGGGACCGGATTTGGGCGACTAACCGAGCCGGACACCTGGGACGGGCCGCACCGGCGGTGGTTGGCCGTTGGCCTGCGACTGACCGCAACCCGTGGTCCGCCCGTTCGCCGCGGACGCGGCTTGTTGAGTCGGACGCCAGACCTATACTTTCGCGCGACTCCCGCTCTGCCTGACACCTCGCACGGGCCTCCCCTATGACCGAGTGGCTTCGAAACCTGTTCACTGCCGTGGGCACGGTCCTCGAGGGCATGCTCGTCACGCTCCGGGTCTTCGGCAGCACGTACGACCAGAAGCGGCGGACGTTCACGGAGCACTTCGAGTATCCGGAACTCCCGGCCCCGGTGGCGGCTCGCTACCGCGGCTTTCACCGCTACGACCTCACGACCTGCATCGCCTGCGACCAGTGCTCCAAGGCCTGTCCGGTGGATTGCATCTACATCGGCAAGGAGCGGGTCGAGAACGGCAAGGGCTTCCGCGTCAGCGGCTTCACGATCGACTACTCGAAGTGCATGTTCTGCGCGCTCTGCGTGGAGCCCTGCCCGGTGGATTGCATCTTCATGGGGTCCACGCTCGACCTCTCCTGCTACAGTCGCGATGGAACGATCGTGGACTTCGCCCGGCTGCCGGTCGAGGTGGCCTGGGGCCGATCGACGCTGAATCCCACCGCCGTCGCCGCGTCGAAGGTGATCGTCGAACCCGTCCACGGCGGCCCGAACCAGTAGCCGACCGCTCCCCCGAGCCCCCGCCCATGCATCCCACGCTCATCGCCGGTTTCGTCGCCCTGTTCGTCGCCGTCGGCGGCGCGTTTCTTGCCGTCAACCTGTTGATCGGCTGGCTCGTGCGGCCGCGGATGCCCAACGCCGAAAAACTCGAGGTTTACGAGTGCGGCGAGCCGACCATCGGCTCCAGCTTCGTGCAGTTCGACCTGCGGTTCTACGTGGTGGCCCTGCTGTTCATCATCTTCGACGTCGAGGTCGCGCTGTTCTTTCCCTGGGCGACCGTGTTCGGCAAGGCCACTCAGCTCACCGACCCGGCCCTCGTCTCGGCGACGGCCGACGGCGGCCTGAACGCGGCCAGCCACGGCCTGCTCCGGGAGTTGGGGGTCACGGCTCCGGTCGTGCCGGCTCAAGACGGACCCTATTTCACGCCCACGCTTCCCGAGGTCCGGCACGTCGAGGCGACGCGCGGGGCGCTCACGCCCGCGCAGGCATCCGCCCAGTGGTCGCTCGCCCGAGCCGGCTCGCTCCTCGCCCGCACGGCGCTGGTGGACATGGCGGCGTTCTTCGCAGTGCTGCTCAGCGGTTTCGCCTACGTCTGGTACCGCGGCGACCTCGACTGGGTCCGGGCGGTGTCGGCCGAGCGGGCCGGCTCGGCGGGCCGCGTCGTGACCCGCTGACCGTTTCTCCCCATCCTCCGAGCCACGAACGGAACACCATGCGAGGGCCTGAGTTTCTCGAGCAACTCGACGAGGCGCTTCCGGGCGCCGTCGTGGGCCGCAACCTCGAGGCGCTCGATCCGTGGATCGACGTCGCTCCGGAGCGGATCGCCGACGTCTGCCGCTGGCTGGCCACGCGAAGCCCGGTGCGGTTCGACTCGCTGCAGTGCATCACCGCCGTCGACTGGTGCGAGCCCGATCCGAAGAAGGCCGCCAAGGTCGCCTGGCAGCCGCACCTCGAGATGGTCTATCACCTCTGGAGCACGTCCGCCCGCGTGAGCCTCGTCCTCAAGGCGAAGCTGCCGCGGTGGAAGGCCGACGTGCCGGGGCAGCCGCCCGAGATTCCGAGCCTGTGCGGCGTGTGGCGCGGCGCCAACTGGCACGAGCGTGAGGTCTACGACCTGTCGGGCGTCTGGTTCACCGGGCATCCCGATCTGCGCCGGATTCTCTGTCCGGAGGACTGGGAAGGCTTTCCGCTCCGCAAGGACTACGAGATGCCGCTCGACTACCACGGCATCAGGGGGAAATAGCGATGGCATCGATGGTGGACGACGACCCGCGGATCATCGAGTTCGACGTCCGGACGGACGAGATGCTCGTCAACATGGGCCCGCAGCACCCCAGCACCCACGGGGTGCTCCGCCTCGTGCTCCGCACCGACGGCGAGGTGGTGTCGGAGGTGGAACCGCACATCGGCTACCTGCACCGCTGCGCCGAGAAGATCGGCGAGAACCTCACCCACCGCCAGTTCATCCCCTACACCGACCGGATGGACTACCTGGCGGCGATGAACATGAACCTCGGCTGGGCCCTCGCCGTCGAGAAGCTGATGAAGTATCAGGTGAGCGAGAAGGCGCGGCACCTGCGGGTGTTGATCGCGGAACTCAACCGGATCGCCAGCCACCTGGTGGGGATGGGGGCCTACGGCCTCGATCTCGGCACGTTCAGCCCCTTCCTCTATGCGTTTCGCGAGCGGGAGAAGATTCTCGACCTGTTTGAAGAAGCCTGCGGTGCCCGGCTCACCTACAGCTACATCACCGTCGGCGGCCTGACGGCCGACCTCCCCCCGGGCTGGCTGCAGCGGTGCGAGGCCTTCCTCGACCAGTTCGAGCCGATCATCAAGGAGTATCACGCGCTTCTGACGACGAACGCGATCTTCGTGAAGCGGACGGCCAACATCGGCATCATGTCGCCGGAGTTGGCGATCGAATACGGCTGCTCGGGGCCCGTGCTGCGGGGCAGCGGCGTCGATCAGGACATGCGTCGCGACGGCGAGGCGATCTACACCGCGATGTACGAGGGTTATGCATTCGAGGTGGCCGTGATGAAGGACGGCCACTACCCGCGGGACCACGAATACCCGGCCGTGCCGGCCGATGCCGTGCTCGGCGACTGCTGGCATCGATTCTTCGTCCGGATGCTCGAGGTGGTGCAGTCGATGGACCTCGTGCGTCAGGCGATCGACCGCTACTCGGCCTGCAAGGGCGCGCTCGGCGAGCCGCTCAAGCTCACCGAGAAGATGCCCGCGGGCGACGCCTATCTCGAGACCGAATGCCCGAAGGGGCAGATGGGCTTCTACATCGTCAGCGACGGGTCGGCGACCCCATGGCGGGCGCGGGCTCGCTCCAGCTCGTTCTCGAATCTCGCCGTCGCCCACGAACTCTGCCGCGGCTGCCTGATCGCCGACGTGCCGGCGATCGTGGGGAGCCTCGACATCGTGATGGGTGAGATCGACCGGTAGGGGAACCGGCGCGGCTGCTGCTCTGGTTCGTGCGCCGGCGAGGGGGCGGCAAAAGTCTCCTCGCCTGGGCCGGGGCGGCCCAAGGCTCGTCGAGCGTTCGCCGACCCCCTCGCCTCGCGTTCTCTGGCGCGAGCCGATTCGTGGCCGGGACTTGTGAAAAGGAGTGGGGTAGGGCAAACTTCGTGGGAATTTTCACGAAGTGGGTTTCCTCCGGGGAAATCCGCGAACTGAAGGGCTTTCGAGGCGCGGCGACGCTGACCGATGGCTGACTTTCTGATCAACACGGTGGGCCTGCCGGCGTGGCTGGCATGGATGGTCGCGGCCGCCGTGGCGGCCGTGCTGATCCTCAACGTGATCGCCGGCGGAGCCTTGGTGTTCATCTGGGCGGAGCGAAAGATCGCCGGCCGCATCCAGGATCGCCTCGGGCCCACGCGGACGGGCGGCAAGTTCGGCTGGCTGCAGTCGCTCGCCGACGGCATCAAACTCCTGGCCAAGGAAGACCTGATGCCCGACGGGGCCGACGGAATGCTCTTCCGCATCGCCCCGTATGTGAGTTTCTGCGCCTCGTTCTGTGCGTTTATTTGCCTGCCGTTCGCCTTCGACGTGGTCGGCCAGCGGCTGAACGTCGGCGTGTTTTTCGTGATCGCCGTGCTCGGCCTCGAGGTCTTCGGCGTGATCCTCGCGGGATACGCCTCGGCCTCGAAGTGGTCGCTCTTCGGGGCGATGCGCGAGGCGGCCCAGGTGGTCAGCTACGAGGTGCCGCTCGGGATGTGCGTCGTGGTGCCGGTGATGCTCGCCGGCAGCATGGACCTCGTCACGATCGCCGAGAAGCAGGCGGGCTGGTTTACGAACTGGTTCCTGTTCCATGACCCGTTCACGTTCGTCGTGTTCTGGATCTACGTCACCTGCGCCGTGGCCAGCGTGAATCGGGCTCCCTTCGACCTCGCGGAAGCCGAGAGCGAACTGGTCGCGGGTTTCCACACCGAGTATTCGGGCCTGCGGTGGAGTTTCTTCTTCATGGCCGAATACGGCTCGATGTTCCTCGTGTCGGCCCTGGCCGCGGTGCTGTTTCTCGGCGGCTGGAACGGCCCGATTCCGCTGGCGACGCTCGTGGGTCTCTCCGAGGGCACCGGCGACACGGCCCACTACCTCGTGCGGCTGATCGGTCTGGCGAATCTGATCGGCAAGGCCACGCTCGGCGTCCTCGTGATGATGTGGATCCGCTGGACGTTGCCCCGCCTCCGCATCGATCAGGTGATGACCACCTGCCTGAAGTACTGCACGCCGCTCGCCGCGGCGATGTTCCTGGGCGCGATGCTCTGGCAGATCGCCCTCCCAGGGGGCGTCGTGCCCGTGCTTCGCCGGCCGGCGGCCGAGATTCGCGAAGGCTGGCTGCCGGGGCCCGGTGGCGCGGTCGGCGGGCCCGGTGCCGCCGCGGGGAAGGTCGCCAAGGTGGAGTCATGATGCCCGGCCTCGCCACGCTCGCCGACGCGCTCGTTGCCGCCCCGCTGCCGCTGGCGGCGATCAACTGGCACTCGTTCTTCTTTTTCCTGTTCGCGGCGCTCGCCTGCGGCTTCGCGGTGGCCGTCGTGGCCGCGGAGAACGTGGTGCGGATGGCGCTCTACCTCGTGCTCTCGCTCGGCGCGACCGCCGGCTTGTTCTTCCTCGCCGGGGCCGAGTTCGTCGGGGCCATGCAGCTGATGATCTACGTCGGCGGCACGCTCGTGCTGCTCGTGTTCGGCGTGATGCTCACCGCTCAGGCGCCGTTCGTTTCGATCAAGGGCAGCGGCCGCGACAAGGTGGTGGCGGGCGTGGTCGGCGCGATGCTGCTGGCAGTGCTGCTCCAGGCGGCGCTGTCGGTGAAGGCCTGGCGGGCTCCGGCGGCCGGCGTCGTCGCCGATCCGGCGGCCACGCCGATCGGCATGGCGCTCGTCGGCGTGCGGGTCGACGAGCCCGGGGTCGGGGCCCCGGCGCGAAACGTCCGGCCGGGCTACCTCCTCCCCTTCGAGATCGTCTCGATCCACCTGCTCGTCGTGCTCGTCGGTGCGGCCTACCTCGCCCGCGCCAAGCGTCGCAAGACCCCGCGGGCGATCGAGGTGGCCGCGTCGGTCGAGCCGCCGGCGTCGGTGGCCCAGCATGCGGCGATCGGCCGTGAACGGTCGCGGGGTGGTTCCGTGCTCGCGGGAGGTCGGTGATGTCGTTCGGTCTCGCGTCCGCCGTGCCGCTGCTCGGGCTGATCACGGAGCCGGTGAGCGTTGCCCACTATCTGGTCGTGGGGGCGATCATGTTCGTCTGCGGCATCGTCTGCATGGCGATGAAGCGGAATGCGCTCGGCGTGCTGATGGGGATCGAACTCGTGCTCAATGGCGCGAACGTCAACTTCGTCGCCTTCGCGTCGCCGTATCTCCAGGGCCAGGGCTCGCGGTCGCTCGGCCTCGACGGCCAGGTGATCGCCCTGTTCGTCATCCTGCTGGCGGCCGCCGAGGCTGCGGTGGCACTCGCCATCACGCTCAACTTCTACAACAACCACGCCACCGTCGACGTCGACCGGGCCGACGACCTCAAGGGCTAGGGCTCGAGGCTCGGGGCCCATCGCCCGGGGCGGCCCGCCCTCTGCACTCACCAATCGCATCATGGATCTCGCCACCCAACTCCCGCAGCTCCTCGGCCTGGCCTGGCTCATGCCTCTGGCCTCGTTCGTGCTGATCCTGTTCTTCGGTCCGAAGATGGGGCCGCACGGCCGCAATGCCGCCTGGGTGGCGACGGCGGCGATCGTCACGTCGCTGGTGCTCTCGCTGGTGGCGTTCGTGTCGTGGCTCGGGGCCCATCCGGTGTCGGCCGTGCACCACGGGGGCGACCACGGGGCCGCCCACGCGGGCGACCATGCCGACGCCGCGGGGCACGGAGCCGACGCCCACGCCGGGGAGCATGGGTCCGAGGCGGCCCACGGCCCGATCGCCTATTCGGGCGACTGGTACACGCTCTACGAGGGCGGGCGGCTCAGGCTCTCGATCGGCTGGTACATCGACTCGCTCACGATCCTGATGTTCGTGGTGGTCACGTTCATCGCCACCTGCATCCACGTGTATGCGTCGGGCTACATGCACGACGAACTCCACGACGTCACGGATCACGACGTGACGCTCGCCGACGGGCACCACCTCCACCGGCCGGGCCGCTTTCCGCGGTTCTTTCAGGCCCTGTCGCTGTTCTGCTTCTCGATGATGGGCATCCTGATCGCCGGCAATCTGGCGATGGTGTTCATCTTCTGGGAGCTGGTGGGCATCTGCTCCTGGTTCCTGATCGGCTTCTATTACGAGCGGAAGAGCGCCTCGACCGCCGCCAACAAGGCGTTCATCGTCAACCGCGTGGGTGACTTCGGGATGCTGATCGGCCTGATGGCGCTGTGGGGCGCCCTGGGCACCCTCCACTTCGCCGACTCGACCGTGCCGGGGTCCGACGGGTATGCGGTGACCAAGCCCGGGTTGTTCAGCCTCGTGAGGCCCGCCGACCACGGCCACGCCCTCCGCGTCCCGGACGGAATGGTGGAGTTCGCCGCCGCCGACAAGGTGGCCGTCACGCCGCCGGCGGACGTGGCGAGCAAGGTCGATACCTGGCGTGCCGAGGGCTTCGGCCGCTGGCTGTTGTTCATCGCCGGCGTCGGGATCTTCTGCGGCTGCGTCGGGAAGAGTGCGCAGTTCCCGCTGTTCGTCTGGCTTCCGGACGCGATGGAAGGGCCCACGCCGGTGTCGGCCCTCGTCCACTCGGCGACGATGGTCGCGGCGGGCGTGTATCTCGTGGGCCGGTTCTTCCCGGTACTCACGCCCGACGTGCTCCTCGTGATCGCCTACGTGGGTGCGATCACGCTGTTCATCGCGGCCACGATCGCCCTGGTCGCCAACGACATCAAGCGGGTGCTCGCCTACTCCACGGTCAGTCAGCTCGGCTACATGATGCTCGCTCTCGGCGTGGGCGGCTGGGCGGCGGGCCTTTTCCACCTCGTGACGCACGCCTTCTTCAAGAGCCTGCTGTTCCTCTGCTCCGGCTCGGTGATCCACGCCTGCCACACCAACGACATGCGGAAGATGGGTGGACTGGCGCGGGTGATGCCCTACACGGCCGGCACGATGCTGGTGGGTTGCCTGGCGATCATCGGGGCGGGGATCCCGTTCGTGATCGGGCTCTCGGGTTACTACTCGAAGGACTCGATCCTCGCCCAGGCACTGTCGTTCGCCCAGGCGAACCCGCGGCATGCAATCCTCTTCTACGCGGTCGCCGGCGGTGCCGCCCTGACGGCCTTCTACATGTTCCGGCTCTGGTTCATGACCTTCGCCGGGAAGCCCCGCGACCATCACATCGCCGAGCACGCCCACGAATCGCCTCAGGTCATGGTGATGCCGCTGCTGGTGCTCGCGGTGCTGGCCGTGGTGGCAGGCTGGACGCTGCCCGGAGGCTTCGGGATCGCCAACCTGCTCGAGCAGTCGCGGCCTGCCGGAACCGTCGAGACCGCGACCGGCGGCTTCGTGTTCGGCCAGACGCTGACGATTCCCGCGGAGTACCTCAGCCACGGTGAGCCGTTCCACACAACGGCCACCTGGACGGCGTTCGCGACGGCGCTCGGGGGCGTCTTGCTCGCGGCCGCGATGTACGTCTGGCGGATCATCTCGCCGGCCGCCGTCGCCGCAATGTTTCGGCCTGTCTACTCGTTTCTCGCCCACCGCTGGTACTTCGACGAGCTCTATCACGCCCTGTTCGTGGTGCCCGCCCACGGCCTCGCCGCGGTGGCCAGCGGGATCGACCAGGGGCTGATCGACCCGTTCATCAACTTCCTCGCCTGGACGACCCGGCAGGTGGCGGGCTTCGACGCCTGGATTGACCGTACGCTCGTGGACGGCCTGGTGAACGCCACCGCCTCCGCCACCTGGACGGTCGGTCACGAGCTCAAGCGGCTGCAGACCGGCAGCCTCCGGCAGTACGTCACCTTCATCGTCCTCGGCACCGTGGCCCTGTTCGTGATCGCGAGTCTCTTCTTCCGGCAGGCCCTGGCCGGCTGACGCCTTCGCCACACCCTGCTTCGCATTCCCCGGAACCCCAGACGGATCCTCCGATGTCTCCCGCCGACACCCTGACGCAGCCCGCCCTCTGGCCCTTGTCGCTGATCGTGTTCCTGCCGGCGCTCGTGGCTGCCGTGCTCGCGCTGCCGATCATCCCCAAGGCCCGCGAGGAGCTGATCCGCTGGATCACCCTGGCCACCACCGTGGTGGTCTTCGTGCTCTCGCTCTGGATGGCGTGGCCCACGCTGTTCGGCGCGGCCGGCCCCGGCCAGTTCACGGTCGGCGAAGCGGCGATGCAGAACGTGGTGAAGCGGCCCTGGATCCCCGCCTTCAACATCGAGTATCTGCTCGGCGTGGACGGCATCAGCATGCCGCTGGTGGTGCTCACCACCTTCCTTTCGGTGCTCGCCTGCGGTGCCAGCTGGCCGATCACGAAGCACGTCAAGGCGTATCACGTGCTCTTCCTGCTGCTCGAGACGGGCATGCTCGGCGTGTTCGTGTCGCTCGACTTCTTCCTCTTCTACGTGTTCTGGGAGGTAATGCTCCTGCCGATGTACTTCCTGATCGGCATCTGGGGCGGTCCGCGGCGGGAATACGCGGCGATCAAGTTCTTCCTCTACACGCTCTTCGGCTCGGTGCTGATGCTGATCGCCGTGCTGATGCTCTACTTCGCGAGCGATGTGCGGATGCTCTCCGACGCCCAACTCGTTGCGGCGCACGTCGTCAGTCCGGTGGCCGACGCCGCGGCCCAGGCCGATGCGGTGGCGGCGATCCGGGCGGCAAAGAGCCCGGTCCACACCTTCAACCTCCTGGCCCTCGCGCAGCTCGGCCAGCTGCCGAACTCCCCCTTCGCCGCCGCCACGGTCTGGGGCATGAGCCTCGAGATCTGGGCATTCCTGCTGCTCCTCATCGGCTTCGTGATCAAGGTGCCGGTGGTGCCGGTGCACACCTGGCTGCCCGACGCCCACGTCGAGGCGCCGACGCCGATCTCGATGATCCTGGCCGGCGTGCTGCTCAAGCTCGGCGGCTACGGAATCCTCCGGATCTGCTACCCGATCTGCCCCGGTGCCGGTCTCTCGCTCGCCTGGCTGGTGTGCGGGCTCGGCGTGGTCTCGATGGTCTACGGGGCCTTCGCGGCGCTCGCCCAGAAGGACTTCAAGCGGATGGTGGCCTACAGCTCGGTGAGCCACATGGGCTACGTGATGCTCGGCCTCGGCGTGTGGAGCGCGGTCGCCGGCAATCAGTTCCGCTGGGACGCGTGGGCCCAGGGGGTCAACGGGGCGATGTTCCAGATGCTGGCCCACGGGATCTCCTCGGCCGGCATGTTCTTCATGGTCGGCGTGCTTTACGACCGGGTCCACCATCGCAACCTCGAAGAGTTCGGCGGCATTTTCAACCGGATGCCGGTCTACAGCGGCCTGGCGGTCGCCGTGTTCTTTGCCGGCCTCGGGTTGCCGGGCCTGTGCGGATTCATCGGCGAGGTGCTGGTGACGCTCTCAAGCTGGAACTACAGCCGCACCCTGGCGGCGATCTCCGCGTTCACCGTGATCCTCACGGCGGCCTACATCCTCTGGGCGATTCAGCGGGTCTACCTCGGCGCCGAATACAAGGGGCCGCACGGCGACCACCTCTCGCCCATCACGGGGCGTGAACTCGCGATCGCCGCTCCACTGGTGTTCTTCGCGATCCTGTTCGGCGTGGCCCCGCAGCTGATCTTCAACTACGTCACGCCATCGGTGAACCGGCAGGTGGAGACGCTCGCCGACTGGAGCCGCGACGTGGGGTCGAAGACGGTGGCGCCCGTGGCCGGCGGCCCCGCCGCGGCCGACGTGACGACGGTGCGGTAGGCACGGCAAGTCACCATATCACCGCACCAGGCAACGGACTCAAGCACCATGGATCTCGGAACACTCCTGACGAGCAGCCTGACCGACACGCTCGACGTGTCGCTGCCCCACTTCCGCACCGAACTGGCGCTCTCGGCCACGATCGTGCTGGTGCTCCTCTGCCGGATGCTGCCCGTGCTCCGCTGGCTCGACTCGGGCCTGGTGGCCCTCGGCGGCGTGGCCTTCGCGCTCTGGTATGCCTGGTGCGATCTCCGCGGGCTGCCGGGGTCGCCCTGGGCGATCGCCGCATCCACCGCGCAGGCCGGCTCCGTGGAGCTGTTCGGCGGACTGCTCGTGTTCGACTCGCTGACGGCCTACATTCGCGTGCTGCTCTGCGGGTTTCTCGTGCTCTACATCCTGTTCACGAAGGTTTCGGGGATTCCCGACCGCGAGGACGGCGCCGACTTCTACACGCTCGTGCTGGGGTCGTCGCTGGGGATGTGCCTGATGGCGTCGGCCAACCACCTGCTGATGCTGTTCATGGCGGTGGAGATGGCGAGCGTGCCGTCGTACGCCCTGGCCGGCTTGCTCAAGGGCCGCAAGGCGAGCTCGGAGGCGGCCATCAAGTACGCCGTCTACGGGGCGGGCGCCGCGGGCATCATGCTCTACGGCATCAGCCTGCTGGCGGGCGTGCTCGGCACCTGCCACCTGCCGAGCATGGCCGCCGAACTCGGCCGCATCGTCGGCGAGGGGAGCGACACCGGATCGATCATGGTGCTGGCGCTCGGCGGGCTGATGCTCGCGGCCGGGCTGGCGTTCAAGCTCTCGGCGGTCC
>Ga0208249_1000293_pt1 | contig 16288 bp, 17 predicted proteins | sample CryBogmetaGMA1M_FD_184546 | JGI IMG/M metagenome (GOLD analysis project Ga0208249, IMG submission 184546) | Freshwater microbial communities from Crystal Bog, Wisconsin, USA - MA1M (SPAdes) | ecosystem: Environmental > Aquatic > Freshwater > Lake | place: Crystal Bog, Wisconsin, USA | collected...
GTCTGCTTCTTCGCCGTGGTGAGCTCGTAATCCGAGAAGCCAAGCTGCTTGCCGCCCATCACACCAGTCCTGGCCTGCGATCACAGAGCCATTGTCCCGCAAATGGCCTGGGTTTTCCAGGGTCTCCCTAGGCGACCGTTCAGCCCAGTCGGGCCCACCGTGAACATCGATGCCCGGTGCCGGGTTCGAACCAGCGACATCCTGCTTGTAAGGCAGGCGCTCTACCGCTGAGCTAACCGGGCGGTGGAGCCATTCTGCCGGCTCGGGCGGCGGCGGGCGAAAAACAGCGGGACATGGCGGCGGCAGGCGGCAAACGGGCCCGCCCCGGGGCACACTCGGCCCAGTCGCGCCAAGCCGCTGGCCAGGGGTAGGGCCCACGATCGCGCCACCTGGCTGCTGGCCCTGCCCTTCGGGCTGCTCTGGGGGCCATGGCTGGGGGCGAGCGGCGTCGCCACCGCCGGGCTGTCGTTCCTGCTGGGCGGCCTGTGGCTGTCGCCCGACCTCGACACCCGCTCCAACCCCACCCGCCGCTGGGGGCCGCTGCGGCTGCTGTGGTGGCCCTACCGCCGGCTGCTGCGCCACCGTTCGCTGCTCTCCCACAGCCCCCTGCTCGGCACCGGCGGCCGGCTTCTCTATCTGGGGGCACTGCTGCTGGGCCTCTGCCTGCTGGGCCAGCCCCTGGGCACACCCCGGCCCGCCGAACTGGTGGAGCAGCTGCGAACGCTCTGGGACCAGCAGCGCCCCCTCGGCCTGGCGGCCCTGGTGGGGCTGGAGGCCAGTGCCTGGCTGCACCTGCTCCAGGACGGCGACCCCGGGCCCCACTGGCCGCGCCTGCTGCGCCGGCCGCGCCGCCGCCGGTGAGAAGGTGGAGCCGCCCCCCGACGACGCCACGCCATGGGCCCCCACCCGCAAGCCAGCCTCGACGCCCTGGCGGAGCTGATCGCCGTGGTCGACCGACTGCGCGATCCCGACGGCGGCTGTCCCTGGGACCTGGAGCAGACCCACGCCTCCCTGGTGCCCTACGTGCTTGAAGAGGCCCACGAGGTGGCCGATGCCATCCGCCACGGCGACGACGGCCACCTAGCGGAGGAACTGGGCGACCTGCTGCTGCAGGTGCTGCTGCACGCCCGCATCGCCAGTGAAGACGGCCGCTTCGATCTGGCCGCCGTGGCCCGGGGGATCAGCGCCAAGCTGGTGCGCCGCCATCCGCATGTGTTCGCCGCCGCCGCCGGCGAGCGGCCCACCGACGCGGCCGGCGTGCGGGCCAGCTGGGAAGCGATCAAGGCCGAGGAACTGGCGGACGCCCGGGCCGGCGCGCCCCCCTCCGCCAGCCCCCTGAGCGATCGCCTCGCCGGCAAAGTACGCGGCCAGCCCGCCCTGGCCGGCGCCATGACGATCTCCAGGAAGGCCGCCGCCGCCGGCTTCGAGTGGGAGGCGATCGAGGGGGTCTGGGAGAAGGTGCACGAGGAACTCGAGGAGCTCAAGGAGGCCGTGGCCAGCGGCGACCGGGCCCATGCCCAGACGGAGCTGGGCGACGTGCTGTTCACCCTGGTGAACGTGGGCCGCTGGTGCGGCCTGGATCCGGAAGCCGGGCTGGCGGGCACCAACCGCCGCTTCCTGGAGCGCTTCTCCCGGGTGGAGGCGGCCCTCGGGGGCAACCTGCAGGGTCGTGGCATCAGCGACCTGGAACAGCACTGGCGCGCGGCCAAGGCGGCGATCCGCGCCGAGCAGACCGGCGAGCCCCCCGGCGAATGACCCTGGAAGGGGCTGCCCAGCTGGATGGGGCGGGCGGCCCTCAGGCCAGGCTCACCCGGCCCGTGGCGATCTCCACCACGGCGGCCTCGATCCGCAGCCGGCCAGCGGCCACCGCTTCAGCCAGGAGCGAACTGCGGCGGGGCAGGGCCCTGGCGACCGCCAGGGCATTGGCCCGCACCGCCGCCGCCAGGGGCGCCCCGGCGGGCAGGGCAGCGCGGATCGGCGCCACAAGGTCGGCCAGCAGGGGCGTGAGCGGCGCCTGGCTGCGGGCCGCCTGCACCGCCCCGCAGCCGCTGTGGCCCAACACCAGGATCAGCGGCACCGCCAGCTCGGCCACGGCGTACTCCAGCGAGGCCACGCCGGCATCGGAGGCGGTGTTGCCGGCGGTGCGCACCTCAAACAACTCCCCCGTACCGCAGGCGAACAGCCATTCGGGAGCCACCCGCGAATCGGCACAACCGAGCACGGCCGCCCAGGGCCGCTGCCCCTCGGCCAGGGCCGCCGGGTTGAGCTGGCAACCCTGCTGCCACAGCTCCGCCAGGCGCCGGGCCCGTTGCCGCGGCCCATCCGCCCCACGGGCGTCCTGCCAGAGGGCACTGAAGCGCTGGTTGCGGGCCAGCAGTTCCAGCAGCGGATCCTGGGGCGGCCGGCAGAGCTCCAGCCGCCGCTCCAGCTCCGGCGCCAGGGGCGCCGCCAGCGCCTGGCGGGCGGCGGCCAGGGCGGGCAGCCCCACCCCGAGGGCGGCCAGGCGGCGCATCAACACGCGGCGGGTCAGCACCATGGCCTCCGGGACTTTCCAGGGTCAGCTTGGCCGCAGCGGACGGCAGGCGCGGCTCAGTCGTCCGGCGGCTGAATCCGGCCGCGGCGCTGCCCCTTGATGGCACTGCGCTGCTTCTTCGCCGCCAGGCGGCGTTCCACCGAACCGCGGGTGGGCCGGGTGGCCCGCCGCGGCGGCGGCGGCGGCCTGAGCGCCTCCTGCAGCAGCTCCTGCAAACGGCGCTGGGCCGCCAGGCGATTGAGCCACTGGCTGCGCTGCTCGCTGGCGGCGATCACCAGACACCCCTCCAGCAGCCGCCCCTGCAGGCGTCGCAGGGCCCGGGCCTTCAGCGGCGGCGGCATGGCGGTGCTGCCAGCCAGGTCGAACACCAGCTCCACCCGCGAGTCGGTGGTGTTCACATGCTGGCCGCCCGGACCGGAGGAACGGGAAAAGCGCCAGCGCAGTTCCGCCGCCGGAATCAGCAGCGCCGGCGTCAACCGCAGATCAGCCGTGGGGCGCTCGGGGGCCATGGCCTGAGCCTGTCACGGGGAACACCAGGGCGATGCGCAAATCTGGAGAGAGCCACTGCTCCGCCCCCATGGCCGCAAATTCCGCCGCCCCCAGCGCCGGCTGGATCGATGAGATCCATGACGGCGTGCGCTACGGCCTGGCCGGCCGGGTGATCGCCGAACGGCAATCGGCCTTCCAACGGGTCACCATCATCGAAAGCGAGCGCTATGGCAAGGGCCTGCTGCTCGATGGCTGCTGGATGACCGCCGAGCGCCAGGAGCGGCACTACCACGAGGTACTGGTGCATCCGGCCCTCTGCGGCGCCGAGGGGATCGAACGGGTGCTGGTGATCGGCGGCGGCGACGGCGGCACCGCCCGCGAGTGCCTGCGCCACGCCGGCGTGCGCCACCTCGACCTGGTGGAGATCGACGGCCTGGTGGTGGAGTGGAGCCGGGAGCACCTGCCCTCCATCGGTGGCGGCTGTTGGGACGACCCCCGCCTGACGCTCACGGTGGGTGACGGCATCGCCTGGGCCGCCGAGGCACCCGATGCCAGCTACGACGTGGTGATCGTGGATGGCTCCGACCCGGCCGGGCCGGCCGAGGGGCTGTTCAACCGGGCCTTCTTCCAGCACTGCCGGCGCATTCTGCGGCCCGGCGGGGTCTTCGCCACCCAGAGCGAATCGCCGGAAAGCTTCCGCCAGGTGCACCTGGCCATGGTGCAGGTGCTGCGGGAGGTGTTCGGCCACGCCGATCCGCTCTACGGCTGGGTGCCGATGTATCCCAGCGGCTGGTGGAGCTGGACCTTCGCGGCCGTCGATGGTCCGCGCTACCGCGACGCCAGGCCGGAGCGGGCGGCGGCCGTGGCGGCCGGCTGCGAGATCTGGAGCCCCCGCTGGCAGCGGGGCGGCTTCGAAGCCATCCCGGCCGCGATCGAGCGGGCGCTCGCCAGCTGAACCGCCGAGCTCCACGCCGCGCGACCCAACAAGCCCGGCAAGCGTTACAGCTTGCAAAGCGTCTGCGGCGGAAATTTTTTTACAAATATTTCTGGGCTATCCCCCTAGCTTGTCGGCCCGCAGCCGAAAGACTCCGCCATGCATCAAGGATTTTCCCGCTGCAACCGCACCAGGGGTCCTTGGAGCATCAGCGCCACCAGCTCCACAAACAGCGCCAGAGCCATGGCCATGGCCATGGCCGCAGCAGCGATAACGCCGTTGTTCGTCTGGCTGGTGCCGTCCGTGGCCGCCGCGCCGCCACCGGCCAGCAGCGGCGGCGCCACCAGCACGGAGCTGGCTGACCCCCGCGGCTTCTACGCCAGCCTCGGCGGCGGCGCCAGCTGGCCCCAGCCGGTCCGCTTCGACGACGATCGCCTGGGGCCGCAGCTACCGATCGTGGGCCACGTACAGGCGGACCAGGGCTTCAGCCTCGATCTGGGCCTGGGCTACGACTTCGGTCCCCTGCGCAGCGAACTCAGCTTCGTCCGGCGCCAGGCCTCGATCCGCTCCTCCAGCTGGACGGTCGGGCCCTACCCGGTGGAGGCCCGCCTCAACGATCCCCAGGTGGGCAGCAACAGCGTGTTCGCCAGCCTCTACGCCGATCTGCCCATCAAGTCGCGTCTGGTGCCCTACGTGGGCGGCGGACTGGGCATCACCGCCCTCAAGGGCAATGCCACCACGCTGAGCCGGGGAACCCTCAGCCAGAGGGTGGGCGGAGGTGAAGGGGGCGGGGGCGTGCTGGGGTACGAGGCCAAAGCCGGCCTGGCCTACCGCAGCTCCCCCCGCACCGACCTGTTCGCCGAAGCGGTGTACCAGGGCGCAGCGAGCCGCAGCCAGGGCAGCCTCGACCGCAGCGCCATCAACTCCTGGGGCTACCGGCTCGGCCTGCGCTATCGCCTCGGCGGCGTCCATGCCGCCGCGGCCCCACAGGCGACGATGCCCTGAGTGACCGCCCTCCGCCGCGATGACCAGCCCCTCCCCCAGCGCACCGTCTGAGGCCAGCCCTGACGCACCGGGCGGCGCTCCCGACAACACGATCTTCGACAGGGACGGGGCGATCTTCATGGCCAGCCGCCGCGATCCGGCTGGTTGCCGGGTGGGCCTGTTCGGGGTGCCCTACGACGGCACCACCTCCTTCCGCCCCGGCACCCGCTTCGGACCGGCGGCGATCCGGGAGGTGAGCGCGGGTCTGGAGAGCTACTGCCCCCAGCTCGATCGCGACCTGGAGGACATCCCCTTCGCCGATCTCGGCGCCGTGGAGATTCCCTTCGGCGCCCCGGAACCGGTGGTGGCGGCCGTGCGGCAGGCCACCGCCCGGGTGCTGGAGCTGGGCCTGAAACCGCTGATGCTCGGCGGTGAGCACTCGATCAGCAGCGGCGCCGTGGCGGCGGTGGCGGAGCGGCACCCGGAGCTGGTGCTGGTGCAGCTGGATGCCCACGCCGACCTGCGCCATGAATGGCTCGGCGCCCGCCACAGCCATGCCTGCGCCATGCGCCGCTGCCTGGAGGTGCTGCCCAGTGGCGAACTGCTGCAGATCGCCATCCGCAGCGGCACCCGGGAAGAGTTCGGCGAGCTGCGCGGCAGCGGCCGGCTGGTGCCGATCGGCCGGATGGTGGAGGCCCTGCTGCCCCTGCGCGGCCGGCCGCTTTACCTCACGGTCGACCTCGACTGGTTCGATCCGGCCGTGCTGCCCGGGACGGGCACCCCCGAACCCGGGGGATTCCACTGGCCGGATTTCAGCCGCCTGGTGGAAGAGCTGCACCACCACCGGCTGGTGGGTGCCGATGTGGTCGAGTTGGCGCCGCAGCTCGATCCCAGCGGAGTCAGCAGTGTGCTGGCGGCCAAGGTGACCCGCAGCCTGTTGCTGCTGCTGGCCGCTGGCTGATGCCGCTCAATAGCAGCAGGTGCCGCTGGCCCGCTGCTCCCGCAGACGGTCGTGCTGCTGACCGATCAGCAGCATCGCCAGGGTGGGGTGGTTGTGGATCAGGTTGAGGAAATGCAGGCGCTCCAACCGGAGGATCTCCACGGGCGTCAGCGCCACGGCGTCGCTGCGGTGAATTCCCTGACGCCAGACGATGTCCTGGAAGCTGAAGAGCTCGCCCGGACGGAAGCAGGTTTTCTCGCCGTCACCACCGACGAGCTCGACGATGCCCCGCTTCACCGCATAGATCGCCGTGGCCGTGGCGCCGCGGCTGAAGACATGGGCAGCAGTGGGCAGGGTGAAGGTCTCACAGTCCACCTGGGCGGCCATGAGCTCAATGGGGGCCGTGTAGGCCTGGGTTGCAACCAATGCAGGTCACCTCCTTGGTTTGATTGACAGTGCTCGGGTTGACCGAATGGCTTCAGCAATCCGTCACTCCTACAGCCTCGGGGGACAGCCGAAGAGTCGCCGACGCACCAAAACGAGCTCGGCACCTGATTTTAAGTGTTTTTCTTCAGCTTTCAAGAACGCCGGTCGGCAGACTCAGCTGCTGGTTGGCGGCACCTTGCTCCTGGGGCTGGCCCAGCGACGGGTGGGGGACCACGGCTGGCAGCCGCGGCGGCCGGCAGGTCCAGTGGTGGCACCAGAGTTCAGCCACCAGCTCGGGATGGATCGACAGCTGCCTCAGCTGACACCAGCCCAACTCGGCACCGCTGGGGGGGGTGCAGTGGCGGCAGCTGCGGCAGCTGGGGCGATTGCCCATCCAAGAAGTACCGGGGCGCCCAAGTTAGTCAGTTCCCCCGTCCTGGCCCAGGGGAAAAGCCGAATACCAGGCTTTCTTCGGGCTTCTTAAGCGCAACGGAAGCTCCGGTCCCCAGGCAGCTGGCCGGCAAAGGCCCGAACCATGCCGCCGGCGACAGCCGCCCGGCGTAGCGGCTCCATAGGATCCCGCCACACCGGAGCCGCCTGCCATGGCCGACGCGACGACCGCCACAGATCCAGCCGTGGATCCAGCCATGGATTCAGCAACAGATTCCGCAACCCTGGGCCGCACCGCCCTGCACGGGGCAGCACGGGCGGCCGGCGGCCGCATGGTGCCCTTCGCCGGCTGGGAGATGGCCGTGCAGTTCGCCGGCCTGGTGCAGGAGCACCGGGCGGTGCGGGAAGGCTGCGGCGTCTTCGACATCTCCCACATGGGTGTGCTCAGCCTGCGGGGCGAGGGCGTCAAGGACCGGCTGCAGCGGCTGGTGCCCAGCGACCTCTTCCGGATCGGCCCCGGCGAAGCCTGCTACTCGGTGCTGCTCAACGAAGACGGCGGCATCCGCGATGACCTGATCGTCTACGACCGCGGCCCGCAGGAGCTGCTGCTGGTGATCAATGCCGCCTGCGCCGAAGCCGACACCGCCTGGATCCGCAGCCAGCTCGAACCCCACGGCATCGGCATCGACGACCGCAAGGGCGATGGGGTGCTGCTGGCGCTGCAGGGTCCCGGGGCGCCCTCCCTGCTGGAGGAGCTCACGGGCGAAGACCTGACGGGGCTGCCGCGCTTCGGCCACCGCGACCTTTGCCTTGTCCATGGCCACGGCGCCGCCGCCGGAGCCGCCCTGTTCGTGGCCCGCACCGGCTACACCGGCGAGGACGGCTTCGAGCTGCTGCTGGAGCGGGCCGCCGGCCAGGCCCTCTGGCAGCAGCTGCTGGAGCGGGGGGTGGAACCCTGCGGCCTCGGGGCCCGCGACACCCTGCGGCTGGAGGCGGCGATGCACCTTTACGGCAATGACATGGATGCCGCCACCTCGCCCCTGGAGGCAGGCTTGGGCTGGCTGGTGCATCTGGAGATGCCCGCCGACTTCATCGGCCGCGCCGCCCTGGAGCGCCAGAGCGCCGAGGGCCCCAGGCGCCGCCTGGTGGGGCTGAAGCTGCAGGGCCGGGCCATCGCCCGCCACGGTTACCCGGTGCTCCACGACGGCGAGGTGGTGGGCGAAGTCACCAGTGGCACCTGGTCCCCCACCCTGGGGGAGGCGATCGCCCTGGCCTACGTGCCCAGCGAGCTCTCCCGGATCGGCACCACCCTGGCGGTGGAAATTCGCGGCAAAGCGGAGCCGGCCGAGGTGGTTCGCCGACCCTTCTACCGCCGCGGCTGAAAGGGGACCCACCGGGGGCCACTGCCGCGCCAGGGCGGCGGCCGCCGCCGCGACCGGCCGGGGGCCGCCATGGGAAAATCGCCGATTGCAATCAGGATCCCAGATGCGCAGCCACGGATGCGGCGACCTGCGCCAAGACGCCAGCGGCCAGGCGGTGCAGCTCTGTGGCTGGGTGGACCGGAGCCGTGACCACGGCGGCGTCATCTTCATCGATCTGCGCGACCGCAGCGGCAGCGTGCAAGTGACGGTGGATCCCGACTACGGCGCCGAGATGTTCGCCGTGGCTGAACATCTCCGCAACGAAACGGTCCTTCAGGTGGAGGGCACGGTGAGGGAGCGCCCCGCCGACGCCATCAACGACAGGATCGCCACCGGCCGGATCGAGGTGCTGGCCAGCGCCATCACGGTGCTCAACAGCGTGAAAGGCAACCTGCCCTTCCCGGTGTCGGTTCACGACGAAGAGAACACCCGCGAGGAGCTGCGGCTGCGCCACCGCTACCTCGACCTGCGCCGCGAGCGCATGAACGGCAACCTGCGCCTGCGGGCGCAGACCATCCAGGCCGCCCGCCGCTTCCTCGAAGACCAGGGCTTCATCGAGGTGGAAACCCCGGTGCTCACCCGCTCCACCCCCGAAGGCGCCCGCGACTACCTGGTGCCCTCGCGGGTGTGCGGCGGTGAATGGTTCGCCCTGCCCCAGTCGCCGCAGCTGTTCAAGCAGCTGCTGATGGTGGGCGGCATCGAGCGCTACTACCAGGTGGCCCGCTGCTTCCGCGACGAAGACCTCCGGGCCGACCGCCAGCCGGAGTTCACCCAGCTGGACATGGAGATGAGCTTCATGGATCAGGAACAGATCCTGGAGCTCAACGAGGCCCTGATCGCCACCATCTGGAAGACGGTGAAGGGGGTGGAGCTGCCGCGGCCGTTCCCGCGCCTGAGCTGGCACGAGGCGATGGAGCGCTATGGCACCGACCGGCCCGACACCCGCTACGGCATGGAGCTCACCAATGTCAGCGATCTGGTGGCCGACATGGGCTTCAAGGTGTTCAGCGGCGCCGTGGCCGCCGGCGGCGCGGTGAAGTGCATCGCCGTGGCCGGTGGCAATGAGGCGATCAGCAATGTGCGGATCAAACCCGGCGGCGATGTGTTCAGCGAGGCCCAGAAGGCCGGTGCCGGTGGCCTGGCCTTCATCCGCGTGCGCGAGAACAGCGAAATCGACACGATCGGCGCCATCAAGGACAACCTTTCCGAGGCGAAGAAGGCGGAACTGCTGGCCCGCACCGGCGCCCAGCCCGGCACCCTGCTGCTGTTCGGCGCCGGCGACACCGCCACGGTGAACAAGGCCCTCGACCGGGTGCGCCAGTACCTGGCCCGCGAGCTGGGCCTGGTGAAAGCCGACCGCGAGAACGACAGCTGGAACTTCCTGTGGGTCGTGGATTTCCCGATGTTCGAATTCAACGCCGGCGAAAACCGCTTCGAAGCCCTGCACCACCCCTTCTGCGCCCCCAACAGCGCCGACCTGGGCAACGACCCGGCCGCCTGGGCCGACACCCTGCCCGGCGCCAGGGCCCAGGCCTACGACCTGGTGCTCAACGGCCTCGAACTGGGCGGCGGCTCGCTGCGCATCCATGATTCGGCCCTGCAGCGCCAGGTGCTGCAGACCATCGGCCTACCGCTGGAGGAGGCCAACCGCCAGTTCGGATTCCTGATGGAGGCCCTCGACATGGGCGCCCCGCCCCACGGCGGCCTGGCCTTCGGCCTGGATCGCATGGTGATGTTGCTGGCCGGCGAGGAATCGATCCGCGACACGATCGCCTTCCCGAAAACCCAGCAGGCCCGCTGCCTGATGACCCAGGCCCCGGCCGATGTGGCCGAAGCCCAGCTCGCCGACCTGCATGTGGCCAGCACCTGGGAGGCCGAGGAGTCCTGAATCAGCCCGGCGTGTCGTCGGCCACGGTGTCGTCGGCTGCGGCGTCATCGCGATCGATGCGGCGATAGCCGAACCAGTCGGGGCGGAGCGGCTGCCAGCCCGTGGCCGCCGCCCCCTCCAGGGGCAACAGATGCACGTGCAGGCCGTCCACCTGATCCACCGCCAGGCAATCGTCCACCGCCCGCAGATCATCGCGGTGCTGCTGCAGCGCCCCCGCCAGCAGGCGGCGGCGGGCCTGGCTGCGGGCCGCCTGGGCCGTGGGCGCCACGAACAGGCCGAAGTCGTGGAGTTCGGCGAGGCGACCGGGGTCGTAGGCCCCCATGTTCACGAACCAGAGGCGCTCGGCGGCCGCCGCCGGCTGCGGCCGCAGCTCCACCCGCCAGGCCTCCAGCCGGCGCACGGCCACGTAGCTGTCGATGTGGAGGCCACGCCGCAGCCCGAACCACTGGCGCCGCAACTGGGGGATGGTGTCCTCGATCGTGACGCCGGCCACGAAGCGCACATCGTGGAGTTCGATCAGGCTGCGGGCGGTGCGGCCGCCGAGCACCACCAGAAAAAGCAGCGGCGCCATCGCCTCCCCGCAACCAGGCTGAATCCTGACAGCCATTGCGAAATCATTCGCCGCAAATCCCGGTGCCGCCGCCGCCGGCACCGACGCTGGAGATCGGTACGACCAGGCCCGCCTCCCCTTGCCCAGCCCTACCGCCAGCACCGACCCGATCCGCCAGTACCTGCAGGACATCGGCAGGGTGGACCTGCTGAGCCAGGAGGAGGAACTCACCCTGGCCCGGCTCGTGCAGGCCCGTGAACGCCTGCTGGCCCAGCGCGACGGAGCCAGCGACAACGGCGCTGAGCCCGCCGAAGGCGGCCCTGAGCGCGAGGCCTGGGCCCAGCGCTGTGGCCTCAGCCCCGGCGAGCTGCGCCTCACCCTGCACCGCGGCCGCCGCGCCAAGGAGCGGATGATCCAGGCCAACCTGCGCCTGGTGGTGGCCGTGGCCAGGAAGTACCGGCAGCGGGGCATGGAACTGCTTGATCTCGTCCAGGAGGGCACGCTGGGGCTGGAGCGGGCGGTGGAGCGTTTCGATCCGAGCCGGGGCTTCCGCTTCAGCACATACGCCTACTGGTGGATCCGCCAGGGCATCACCCGGGCGATCGCCAGCCAGAGCCGCACCATCCGCCTGCCGGTGCATGTCACCGAGAAGCTCAACCGGATCCGGCGCGTGCAGCAGGAGCTGATCGCCCGGCTGGGGCGGATGCCGAGCGTGGGCGAAATGGCCAAGGCGCTGGGGCTGAGCGAGGCGGTGGTGCGGCAGACCCTGGAACGTCAACCCCAGCCGATCTCCCTCGACGGCCGGGTGGGCCGCGACCAGGAGAGCGACCTGGGCGACCTGCTTGAGGATCACCACGCCACCCCGGAGCAAACCCTCACCCGCGACCAGCTGCACGAGGACCTGGAATCCCTGCTGGAGGAGCTCAGCAGCCGCGAGGCGCTGGTGATCCGTGAACGCTTCGGCCTTGAGGACGACACCCCCCGCACCCTGAGCGAGATCGGCGAGCGGCTGCAGCTGTCGCGGGAGCGGGTGCGCCAGATCGAATCACGGGCCCTGCTGAAGCTGCGCCAGCCCTGCCACCGCAACCGGGTGCACGACTACCTCGGCAGCCTCGACTGAGGGGCCAAACCATCTCTTTCAGGCTCTTTCAAGCTCCTTCAGGCAAAACGAATCAGCCCTCGCAAAGAATTCAACGAGAACCTCCCTGGTGCCTGCAGGAAATTGACAGCGGCTGTTAATAGCAGCAATCCTATCCTTGCCTGATTTCAGATCTCAGGAATTCCCTGGAAAAACAGGGTGTTCATCATGGCTTGGAGCTGCCCATGCCAGGCCCGGTCCTGTCGTAGACGTTGAAGAACTTGTCTGACAGGATGGAGGCCAGGCCACCGGCAGGCACCTCCAGGTTGTGAGGCGGTCTGATGTTTCTGGACAGCCCCCATTCCCTGGTGTCAACGACGCCGGCGGTTGCCGCTGAACACCTTGTCCAACACCGGGTTCAGCCGGCCCGCCAGCCCGCGCCCCTGCGCTGCCTGCCACGGCCGGCGGCGCCAGACTGGGCGGAGGAGTTCCGGCCTGGGTCCCGATTGCCCGGGGTCGCCCCTCTCCTCTCTCTGCTCTCCTGCCCTCTGACCATGGCTGTCTCCGCCCCTCCGCTGGACATCGGCATCAGCGATGACCATCGCCACCACATCGCCGAGGGCCTCGGCCGGCTGCTGGCCGACAGCTACGTCCTCTACGGCAAGACCCACGGCTTCCACTGGAACGTCACCGGGCCGATGTTCAACACGCTGCACCTGATGTTCATGGAGCAGTACACGGAACTCTGGACCGCCCTCGATGCCATCGCCGAGCGCATCCGCGCCCTCGGCCATCCGGCCCCCTTCGGCGGCGCCCAGTTCGCCCGGCTGGCCTCGATCCCCGAAAGCCAGGGCAGTCCCGCCGCCATGGCGATGGTGCAGGAGCTGGTGCTCGGCCATGAGGCCGTCGCCCGCACCGCCCGCGCCCTGTTCCCGCTGCTGGAGGAGGCCGGCGACCAGCCCACCGCCGACCTGCTCACCCAGCGTCTGCAGATCCACGAGAAGACCGCCTGGATGCTGCGCAGCCTGCTGCAGGGCTGAACCCTCCGGGGAGGCGGGGCGGCAGGGGCAAAGGAGCGCATCAGTAGATTGGGAAGTCAGCCAGTCGCTCCATGCCCTCTCCCCCCGCCAGCACCGGCCGCGGCAGCAAGTTCGTGTTCGTGACCGGCGGGGTGGTGTCGAGCATCGGCAAGGGGATCGTGGCCGCCAGCCTGGGCCGGCTGCTCAAGAGCCGCGGCTACAGCGTCTCGATCCTCAAGCTCGATCCCTATCTGAATGTGGATCCGGGCACGATGAGCCCGTACCAGCACGGCGAAGTGTTCGTCACCGAGGACGGCGCCGAGACCGACCTCGACCTGGGCCACTACGAGCGCTTCACCGACACGGCCATGTCACGGCTGAACAGCGTGACCACCGGCTCGATCTACCAGGCGGTGATCAACAAGGAACGCCGTGGCGACTACGAAGGCGGCACCGTGCAGGTGATTCCCCACATCACCGCCGAGATCCGCGAACGGATCCACCGGGTGGCCGCCAACAGCGGCGCCGATGTGGTGATCGGCGAGATCGGCGGCACTGTGGGCGACATCGAGTCGCTGCCCTTCCTGGAGGCGATCCGGGAATTCCGCGGGGATGTGGGCCGCCGCGACATGGCCTACGTGCACGTCACCCTGCTGCCCTACATCGGCACCTCCGGCGAACTCAAGACCAAACCCACCCAGCACTCGGTGAAGGAGCTGCGCTCGATCGGCATCCAGCCCGATGTACTGGTCTGCCGCAGCGACCGGGAGATCACCGACGACCTCAAACGCAAGATCGGCGGCTTCTGCGGTGTCCGGGCCGACGCCGTGATTCAGGCCCTCGATGCCGACAGCATCTACGCCGTGCCCCTGGCCATGGAGGAGGAGGGGCTCTGCCGGCAGGTGCTCGATACCCTCGACCTGGTCGACCACGACAGCGACATGGCCCGCTGGGCGGAGCTGGTGACCAAGCTGCGCAGCCCCGGCCCCGCCGTGAAGGTGGCCCTGGTGGGCAAATATGTGCAGCTCAATGACGCCTACCTCTCGGTGGTGGAGGCCCTGCGTCACGCCTGTCTGGAACGCGATGCCTCCCTGGATCTACGCTGGATCTGCGCGGAACAGATCGAGGAGCAGGGGGCCGACCGGCTGCTGGCCGGCATGGATGCGGTGGTGGTGCCGGGCGGCTTCGGCCACCGCGGCGTCGATGGCAAGGTGGCCGCGATCCGCTGGGCGCGGGAGCAGCGGGTGCCGTTCCTGGGCCTCTGCCTCGGCATGCAGTGCGCCGTGATCGAGTGGGCGCGCAATCAGGCGGGCCTGGAGGGGGCCACCAGCGCCGAGCTCGATCCGGAATCCCCCCATCCGGTGATCCACCTGCTGCCCGAACAACAGGACGTGGTGGATCTGGGCGGCACGATGCGCCTGGGGGTCTACCCCTGCCGGCTGGCGCCCGGCACCCTCGGCCAGCATCTCTATGGCGAGGAGGTGGTCTACGAACGCCACCGCCACCGCTACGAATTCAACAACGCCTACCGCGCCCTGTTCCTGGAGGGGGGCTATCGGATCAGCGGCACCTCACCCGATGGCCGCCTGGTGGAGCTGATCGAACTACAGGGCCACCCCTTCTTCACCGCCTGCCAGTACCACCCGGAATTTCTGTCGAGGCCGGGCAAGCCCCACCCGTTGTTCCGGGGCCTGATCGAGGCGGCGCAGCAGCGGCGGGGCGAGGTCGTCGTTCAGGACCGGCCGCTCCCGGCTGATGGGCTGCCGCTGCAGGTCTGAGCCTCGCAAAGGTCGGGCAGGCCTGGGCGGCTTGCCGACCTGGGTCGCTGCATGGGGTGCTGTTTATCCCACCAGGTTCACGGTGGTGCCGTAGCGCCGCAGCTGTCGGTCAGCTGTCAACAGCAGCAGCGGTTCGGTCCTGCTCTGGGACACCAGCAGCCGATCAAATGGATCGCGATGCTCTCCATCGGTCTCCAGCTCTGCCACCGCCAGCAGATGCCTGTTGCGAATCGGCAGCCAGCGGAAGCCCTGCAGCGGCACCTGGCGTTCCAGCTCCGACAGGTCCACCTGCAATCGGCCGAGCGACACCTTGATCGCCATCTCCCACAGCGAGGCCTGGCTCACGAACACCTCAGCCTCCGCTGCCTGCACGCGCGCCACAACAGGTTCAGGCAGCCGCGGATCACCCATCAGCCACCAGAGCACCAGATGGGTGTCGAGCAGGAGTCTCGTCACCGCAAGGCCTCGAACAGATCATCCAGCGGTGCATCGAAGTCATCACGGAGCTGGATCCGGCCGCGCATCGCACCTGGCTCTGCCACCGGCTGGGCAGGATCCTTCCAGCCCACCAGCCGGGCAATCGGTACACCGGCCCGGGCGATCACCACCACCTCTCCCTGCTCAACCCCATGCAGCAGCTGGGAGAGCTTGGTCTTGGCCTGGTGGATGTTCACGGTCTCCATCGCCGCCTCTTTGAACTAAGTCTTAGCTTAGTCCTAGCGGAACCCATGCCGACCGCAACGTCCGGAGCCCCACTGGTGGCGCCTGGCAGGCTGACGCTGCCATCCCTGCAAGCCCCCTAGAGCGTGTCCGCATTGGCTTCGTTGTCCCTGCCCGTCGTCGAGACCTTCCACTCCCTGCAAGGCGAAGGGCTGCAAGCGGGCCGCAGCGCCTTCTTCATCCGCCTGGCGGGCTGCAGCGTGGGCTGCCCCTGGTGCGACACCAAGCACTCCTGGCCGCAGGGGAACCACCCGGCCCGCAGCCTGGCGGACCTGGCCGGCGAAGCCGCCGCTGCCGCCGCCGCCGGTGCCGCCTTCGTGGTGATCACCGGCGGGGAGCCGCTGCACCACACGCTGGATCCCCTCTGCATGGCCCTCCGCCAGGCCACCTCCAGCCCGGATCGACCCGAAGGACTCCCCCTCCACCTGGAAACCAGCGGCGTGGATCCGCTCAGCGGCCGCTTTCACTGGATCACCCTCTCGCCCAAGCGCCACCGTCCCCCCAGCGGCGAGCTGCTGGGGAGCTGCGATGAGCTCAAGGTGGTGGTCCATGAGCCCGCCGATCTGGAGTTTGCCGAGGCGATGGCGGCCCAGGCTGCCGCCGCCCGGCAGGGGATCGCGGTCCGCTCAGGGGCGGCCGGCGATCCTGCGAACCCCGATGGGGACGGGCCGGCGCTGCTGCTGCAGCCCGGCTGGGACTGCCGCCGCGGCCAGGAGCTGGCCATCGCCTTCGTGCGCGCCCATCCGGCCTGGCGCCTCAGCCTGCAGAGCCACAAGTGGCTGGGGGTGCGCTGAAGCTCAGCGCGGCACCGCCCGATACTGCTGACGCTCCGCCTTCCAGAGGCGCCAGCGCACCTCCAGGTCCTTGGGGGCGTAGACGACGATCGGCAGGCTGGCGTTGTAAGGGAGGACGACGGGCTTCTCCCCGAGCGGCAGGAACACCTTGCGCAGCGGCGAGCCCGGGGGACAGGCCATCCGGGTGGAGGCCAGCGGACCGACATTGGTGACGCGCAGGATCGGATAGCCCAGGCCGGGCAGGGTTTCGCTGCGGATCCGGCCCCGGAAGCTGTGGCGGTTGCAATCCAGCTGCATCTCCCGGCCCACGATCAGCTGCACCCGCCAGTCGTGGGGACTGGGGG
>Ga0208249_1000297_pt1 | contig 16190 bp, 10 predicted proteins | sample CryBogmetaGMA1M_FD_184546 | JGI IMG/M metagenome (GOLD analysis project Ga0208249, IMG submission 184546) | Freshwater microbial communities from Crystal Bog, Wisconsin, USA - MA1M (SPAdes) | ecosystem: Environmental > Aquatic > Freshwater > Lake | place: Crystal Bog, Wisconsin, USA | collected...
TCTGGCATTCGCGGCTCGGCCGCGACGTGCTCCAGTCGCGCCTCGCCCGGAGGCTCGCCCTCGGGACTCGGGCCGATCAACTGACCGCGGCAGCGCTCATCGATGCGGCTCCCGACGCGACGCACCGGGCCCGCCTCCTCGAGGGCTGCGAGCAGGCCTTTGCCGGCCGGTCGCTCTCCGCGGTGCCGGCCGAGCTCCTCGCTGCGATCAGCCGAGCCGGCGGTGGCTCGCGGGCCCTGCGGCTGCGGTTGGCCGACGGGGCGACCGTGGCCGACGCGCTCTCGGTGGTGGGAAGCGCCAATGCCAAGCCGGAAGATCGGCTCGCCGACCTCGCGATCCTCGGCGAGACGCTCGCGCCTCCAGCCGAGCCGGTGTTGCTCGCGGTCGCTTCTGCTTCGGGGGACGAGCGGGTGAGGGCCGCGGCCCTGGCGGCCCTCGAGGGATGGAGCGATCCGGCGATCGCCACCGCGGCCATCGACCTGCTCCCCGAGGCCCCGCCGGCCGTGATCGCCGCAGCACTCGATCTCGTCGCCGGGAGGCCGGCTTGGACGATGACGCTCCTTGAAGCGATCGATGACGGCCGTGTCGATCCTGCCTCGGTGCCGGAGGCGGTCGTCCGCCGCCTTCGTCTCCACCGCGAGCCCGCCGTCGCGGAAAGGGTGGCGCAGCGATTTGGCGCGGGCCCCGATCCTGGGAGCGAGGAGGCTGCCGCCGCCGCCGACCAGACGCGAATCAACGCCGTGCTCGCCGAGGGCTCGGGGAGCCCGATCCTCGGCCGGACGGTGTTTCGCACCACCTGTGCCTCGTGCCACATGCTCTTCGGCGAGGGCGGGCAGATCGGCCCCGATCTCACAAGCCACGATCGCGCCGACCCGCGGACGCTCCTCGTCCATGTCGTGAACCCCAGCGCCACGATCCGCGAGGGCTACGAGACGACGGTCATCGTCACCGACGAGGGGCGGACGCTGTCGGGCTTTGTCGTCGGCGAAGATCCTGGGCTCGTTCTCCTCCGTACGGCCGACGGCCGGACGGTGAGCGTGCCCCGCGACTCGATCGACGACCTCCACCGCAGCCCGGTGTCGATCATGCCAGCAGGGCTACTGCGGCCCCTCGACGATCAGCAGGTCCGCGACCTGTTTGCCTACCTGCGATCGACGCAGCCACTGGCGACGAAGTGAGCCCGCCGCTGCAGGGCCACTCGCCCCATACCGGAAATGATCCCCCGGCCTCGGGCTCCGGAGGGCGCGCCGCATCAACGCGCGGCGGGGCAGGATGGAAGGCTGTCGATCAAGTGCCCCGCCGCTCGATGCGGCGGTCGGCATCCCCGAAAAACCTTCGCTGTTTCGGGGATGTCCGCGGTGGAAAAAGGTCAGGGATGACTTCTTCCACGAAGAGTTAACGCTGGCCGTCACCGGTCCGCCAGGGAAAGCCTTTCATTGGCAAACCTTGCCGTCGGCGGCTCCGCGTGCACGGCATTGTTATCTCGTGCTGGCAGTTTTGCCTTCGACCACTGGCTTGCCATTGCGGTCATACAGCCGTGTTTTTGTCACCACGCCATACGTGACGGTATCGATGCGGACTTGTCCATCTTGATGTCGTGTCAACCTTTCACAGCTCTTGCCGCATCCTGCGAGGCAAATGACCAATGCAACTGGAGCAATGCGTTTCCACTGGGTCATTTCCTCAGCCTCTCCCTGCAAAAAAACATTGTGCTTTTGCGGGCGCGAAGGTTGACACTAGCAATCTGGGATTGGGGGGTAAACATCGAGCCAACCGGCCTAGCGTGTATTTCCACAGTCCGTGTATCCAGCCGGGGGGCTCGACGCGGGCTCATTTCCGCGGGAGCTTCTTGTCGGGGTCGAGGTGCCGGTCGAGGAAGTCGTAGGTCCCCCGGCCGTTGATCGCGTGGGGCCCGTCGAACCACTCGATCTCGGCATCGCCGCCGGCGCCGAGCTTGACGTAGTGCCGCTTCGTCTTGGCAAACTCCGCCGCCACCCATTCGTCGGGGGCGACGCCGTCGTCATGCCCGCGCTCGACCATGAACGGCCGCGGCCAGATCAGCCATGACAGCTCGGCGTAGTTGGCGAGCCTCCCCATGTTCCACTCGAAGATCTCGTACTCGGGCGTGAACACATAGCTGTACGGGACATGGTCGACGGCATTCTTTCGCACCCACTCGTTGTAGTCGGCCGAGCAGATCGAGAGGGCGTAGCGAGGTTCGAACGGCGGCACGCGCATCGCCGTCTTGCCGCCGTAGGAGAGTCCGTAGAAGCCGATCCGCTCGGCGTCGACTTCGGGGAAGCGCTCGAGGAAGTCGATGATCCTCCCGTGCTGGGGGATGATCGTGCTGAAGAGGGTGAGGCCGAGGGGATTTCCCTTCCGCTGCAGTGTGCGGAAGCGATCGTGGCCGCGATAGGGATTTTGGGGAGCGAAGGTGACGTAGCCCCGCCGCGCCAGTTCGGCGGCAAAGGCTTTGTAGATCGGAAACGATGGCCCCTCGGTGGTGATGACATCCATCGGCACTCCTTCGAGGCCATGCTGGCAGACGACGGCGGGGCGCTTCTCCCCGGCGGGAATCCCCTTCGGCACCAGAAGAATCCCGCCGGCGATCACGTCCGGGAAGACGTCGATCGTCACCTCCCAGCCGGTGAAGGCCGGGTCGTCGAGGATCTGCCGTGAACTGGCAGCGAAGGGAAGGAGCTCATCGGGGATGATGCCGATGAGGTCGCGGCGGACCCGCTCGCGATGGGCATCGACGGCCGCGGTGGCCTTGGGGGCGTCCTTGGCCTGGGCCGCGCCGATCACGTCGTGCCAGTCCTTGGCCCGCGTGGCCGCCGAGCGCTCGAGGACGCGCTGCGTGAAGCGGGAGAGTTCCTCCACCTGGCGCCGCATCCGGTCGCGGGCCGTCTCGGCGACGGCGTCGGCATCGAGGGTTGCTTCCGCTTTGGGGAGCGGGCCGGGGCGAACGTCGATGCCGAGCGAGCGGAGGAATGGCTTCAGGGCCTCCGTTCCGCCGGCGGGCTCGGGGGCCTCAGGGTTCCCGGCGCGTTCGAGGCGCTCGTCGGCGTCGATGAGCTTCGCGTAGGCGCGGGCCGTGGCAAACTCATCCTCGAAATCTGCCGCCGGGATCTGGCCGATCGTTCCCGGCGCGGCGCCGCCGCTGCGTCCCTCGCGGGGCTTGGCCGGCCCGGCAAACTCCGGCACCCGGGCCGCTTCGAGAACGAGCGCTCGCGGGAGGACCAGCGCCGCCACCTCGGCATCGGAGGCGGTGGTGAGGAGCCGCCACACGTTGCGGTCAATCGGCTCCTGCCAGGTGGCCTCGCGCGGGCCGAACCCGCCGCAGACGAGCGTGGCATCGATCCGCTCGTCGCACGCCGCGGCCATCAGTGCGATCCTCCCCCCTTCCCCGACGCCACAAACGCCGATCGGCGGCACGGCGGCGTTGGCCGCGCCGGCGCCGGCCTCGATCCGGTCGATCGCTGCGAGCACCTTTTGGATCTCGTAGCCGAGCGGGTGGCGGCCGAGTTCGAAGGCGGGGCGGTAGACATATTCGCGGTGGGGCTGGTTTGTGAACCGCACCGCCGGGTTGCCAGCAAACTCGTCGTTGCGGTCGAGGATCGTGGGGATGAAGACGGCGCAGCCGGCGGCCACGAGCGCTCTCGGCAGCCGGCTCGCCTCCCCGGCCTCCCCCCCTTCGCCGAGGAGCCCCGCGAAGGCCTCGGGTGTCCAGGCGGCGTCGCCGATGGCGACCACCCAGGCTCGCGGGTCGCGGAGCGGCGGGAGGAGGACGATCCCTTCGGCGGTGACGTCGTCGAGGGCCTCAAACGTGACGCGCAGCACCGTCCAATCCTTCGTGGCGGCGATCTGGATCGGGGCTCCGGCTGTCCCCCGGAGGAGAACCTCGCGCCCCAGGACTCGCGCGTCGACGACGCCGAGGATCGCGCGGAGCTTCTCCCGAGCGCCGGCACGGAACGCGTCACGCCCGGCGGCATCGGCGACCCCGTCGGTCCATTCCTTCCGCCGGATCGCCTTCGCTTCGCCGGTCTTCCGCAGCAGGAAGCGGTCGATCCCCTCGATCATCACCTCGTCGAGGGGGTGATCCATGGTGAGCGGCGCCGTGCCGGGGAGCGGATCGGCGCAGGCTGTGGGCACTGACCAGGCCGGCAGAGAGAAGGCCGCAGCGAGGGCCATCCCCATCCACCAACGGGCCACGGATGCGGCCTCATCAAGCAACACGTTCTGTCGCATGGTCATCCCCCTCCTCCCAAGAATCCCCGTCCACCAGGATCGACGCGGCAGCATACCCGACCAGAAAAGCTGCGCGGGTTGTGTGAAGTGGGCGGGCGATGTGCCGCGAGGAACTCTGGTCGTTGTGTCGTTGCCGGAGCCGGCGTGGAGGAATGGATCGGAGAGAAGTTTGACGATCTGGACGGACGGGGTCGAGTGGCAGGGGTTTCCGGATCGATGATTGGGGCAACTGTGGCGGGCTTTGCCGCGGAGGCGGGTGGTGCGGATGATGCCGTTGGGGCGATACAACGATCGACGCGGCGGCTGGCTGGCGGGCCTCGTCTGTCTGTTGACGGCGATCCCCGTGACCGCCGCCGACTTCTCCGGCGATGATGCCACCGCTCTCTCCGCCGTCGCTCCACCGGCCGTCATCGAGTCGCCCGCGGAGCCGGTCGGCCCTGACCGCCGACTCTCGATCGGGCTCCTCGAAGATCGCGGGTTCTCGACGTTCGGCTGGATCGAGGCCGGGATCGGGGCCAACAACTGGGGAAGCCCCTTCAATGGCCCGATCGTCATGGCCGACCGATCCTGGCAGGGGCAGGTCAACCAACTGGTGGTCGCCACGGAGCGGGTGGCAGACACGGACGGGGAAGGTTGGGCGTGGGGCGGCCGAGCCGATCTCCTCGTGGGCACCGACTCGATCTTCACCACCGCCCGCGGCCTCGATGCCTATCTCTACCCGCGCTACGCGATCGAGAACGTCGCCTCGTGGGCGTTCACGAAGGATTACGGCCTGGCATTACCGCAACTCTATGCGGACGTCGCCTACGATGATCTCAACCTCCGCTTCGGTCATTGCTATTGCATCAGCGGCTACGAGCAGGTCGCTGCGGTCTCCAACTTTTTCTACACCCACGCCTTCTCGATGATGTATCAGCCGTTCACGCTCACCGGCATGATCGGCTCCTGGAAGCCTGACGAGCGTCTGACCGTGTACGCCGGGGTCCATGACGGTTGGAACAACTTCAGCGATCCGATGCCGCTCCAAGGCCCATGGAGCATCATGAACCAGTCCTACCCCGGCGCCGCGAGCACAGCGGGGTTCATCGGTGGCGCGACGATCAAGAGCGACGGCGGGGGGCAGTCACTCGCCCTGGTCACGCTCACTGGCAACGAGTTGTCACCACTCGGTCTGTCGCCGGTGGACGGATCGCTCGTCGGAAACCGCACGCTCGTCAGCACCGTCTACACCAACAAAATCACCGACCGGCTCAGCTACGTCGCCCAGGCTGACACGGCCTGGCAGTTCAACGCCGGCCTGCCCCCCGGCAATGTCGGCCAGCAGCCGGGCCTTGCCCAGTGGTACTCGTTCGTCCAGTGGGCTTTCTGGAGATTCGACGATCGGTGGAGTGGTGGGGCGAGGCTCGAGTATTTCCGCGACAACAACGGCTATCTCGTGTACCTCCCCTTTCGCAACCTCGCGCAGTCGGGTAATCCCGGCTTTTGGTCGGGGGGCTATGCCGGCAGTTTCTGGGATCTCTCCTTCGGCCTCAATTACCGCCCGAACCGCAACTGGGTCTTCCGCCCCGAGCTTCGGTACGACTGGTTCACGCCGAACGCCAACGCCAATCGCCCCTATGGCCGCGGGATCGGCGCGGGGATCGGTACCTCGGGCGACCGCCTAGGGCAGTTCTACAGCGGGTGTGATGTCGTCTATCAATTCTGATTCTGTCCACCCGCCGACAAAACGAAACCGCCCGCCGGAAGCCCGGCGGGCGGTGCGTGTTTGAGATTGAGGCGGCGGAAGGCCATGGATGGCTTCCGCCGCGTGAAATCAGAACTGCCAGATCGCGTCGCAGCCGCCATACAGCTGGCCGTACTCGTTGAAGTTCTTGCCGTAGGGGAGCGCGCCCTTGCCATGGTCGGGGGTGTACCAGTCGTACCGCAGCTCGGGCCGCATGATGAAGTTGCGGTTGGGCTTCCAGTTCAGGCCCCACGACATCTCCCAGAAGTTGCCCTGGTAGCCGGTCGCGTACGGCCCGCCGAACATCGCGTTGCGGATCGGGTTGAGGACGCGGTAGCCGTTGTTGTCGCGGAACCACTCCATCCGCACGCCGCCGATGAGCGTGTCGCTGAAGTTGTAGAACATGTACTGGTTGATGCCGTACCAGGTTGCCGTGCCGGGCTGCTGGCCGAGGGTCTCGGCCACGCCGATGGCGTTGAACTGCCAGCCGTTGTCGTTCTGGAAGACGTACGTCACCTTGTCGTTGAGCTCGTTGACGTACACCGTGCTGAGGATCGACCGGTTGCCGATCGTCGCCAGCGGGGAGGTGAAGCCGCCGATCTCGTTGCCGCTCGACGCCGTCATCGTCAACGTCTGCGTCTCATCGTCGCTCTTCACCGAGCCACCGCCGAGGAACGCGGCGTTGCTGTTGGCGCCCGTGTAGCCGGGGTTGGCGATCCCGAGGATGTTGATCGGGTCGCTGTAGTTGTCCCAGCCGTTGGTGATCCCGGCAAACACCGTGGTGTTTTCGGTGGCCTTCCAGGTATCGAGGATGCCGGTGTGAGTAAACGGCTCGCCGTACTGCATCGTATAGGCGTGCGTGTAGAAGAAGTTACCGATCGCCGGCACGACTTCGTAGCCGATGATCGTGTAGAAGTGTCCGAACTTCACCGCATGGTCGCCGTAGCCGACCTCGCCGTACATCTGCGGCAGGGCCAGGCCGTAGTATTTGCTCGAGTTCCAGCTGCCGAAGCCGGCCGGTGACTGGTTGAGGAGATTGCCGTCGAGGCCGCGGGCAGTGGTGAAGATCGAGTCGCCACCGTAGAGGAGATCGACGCGACCGCCCCAGTCGGCCCCGCCGTCCTCGAGGTCGAGAACCTTCTCGTTGACGAGATAGAGCTGGTTGACCTGGCCCTGCCAGTTGCGGTCATTGAAGGTGATCGGGCCGTTGAACGGCGAGCCCCAGTTGTTGGCGCCGATGCCGGCGTCGATCCAGCCGTAGGTGGCGATGCCGCGTTCCTTGAGATATTCCGTCTCGAGGTAGCGGTTGGGGGCCTCTTCGACCTCCTGGGCCGACTCCTGCGGCGGCAGGCCGCGCAGCTGGTAGGCGTCTTCCTGCGGCACGTTGGCCGCGACAGGGGGAAGGCCGCCGGTCGTCTGGCCGACGGCGGTGGAAGCAAGCAGTGTGGCGGCCGCGGTCAGGCCCGCTCCAAGGAGGGGCAGCTTTGTCCAGTTGAACTTCATGAGAGTATTCACTCCGAGTGGGGTCGTGCAGCCGGCCGCGTCCATACGGCGGACCGCCAGTCCATCCGGAACCACCGCTGCGACCGGCCCGCCAAGTACCAGCCGCAGATTCGGCAATTCCGACACAGGGGTATCGTCCGGCCTTTACCCGGAAAACCGGGTGGACCGTGCGCTCCGGCAAGGTTTCCCTGACCGGCACTCAGCGTGGGAAGCTGTGCCGGTCGTGTTGCCCCTGAGGGCACCGGTGGCAGACGTTGCGGGCACCGGGGAGGCGCGGAGAGGCCTTCCCGGGGGCGGCTCACCGGCCCTGGCATCGCCGAAGCCTCAAGCCTCGGTGCCAAACGCCCCTTCGAGGAGGGCCGCGACGAAGCGTTCGGGAGCGAAGGGCTCGAGGTCGTCGGCCCCCTCGCCGAGCCCGACGAACTTCACCGGGAGGCCGAATTGCTCCGTCACCGGCACGATCACGCCGCCACGGGCCGAGCCGTCGAGCTTCGAGAGGACGATGCCGGTGCAACCGGCCGCCTCCTTGAAGCCCTTGGCCTGCGAGAGGGCGTTCTGGCCGGCGGTGGCATCGATCACGAGGAGCACCTCGTGGGGCGCTTCCGGGACGAGTTTGGCGACCACGCGGCGGATCTTGGAAAGCTCCTGCATGAGGTTGGACTGCGTCTGGAGGCGGCCGGCGGTGTCGACGATGCAGACATCGGCGCCCACCTCGACTGCCCGCGCCACGGCCTTGTGAGCGACGCTCGCCGGATCGCTCCCCTGCGGGCCACGGACGATCTCGGCGCCGAGCCGGTCGGCCCACATCGTAAGTTGCTCGACGGCTGCCGCCCGGAAGGTGTCGCCGGCGCCGAGGACGACGCGTTTCCCGTCGCGAGTGAACATCCGCGCGAGCTTCGCGATCGACGTCGTCTTCCCCGAGCCGTTGACGCCGGTGACGAGGATCACCGTTGGCCCCGACGCGGCCATGGTCAGCCCCGCCTCGGTGTTTCGCAGGCGGGCGAGGAGTTGGGTGCGGATCGAGTCGAGGACGACCTCGGGATCGACGACGCGGGCCCGGAGCCGCTCGCGGACATCAACGACGATCGCTTCGGCGGCGGCCGGCCCCATGTCGGTGCGGACGAGGATCCCGCGCAGCTCCTCGAGGAAGTCCTCGTCGACGAGCCTCCCCTCCCGCTTGAAGAGGTCGCGGACGTCGGTCCGCAGCACCTGGGCCGTCTTTGCCAGCCCGGCCTTGAGCCGGTCGAGGAGCCCGCGCGGCTTCTCGGCGCCGTCCGCGGCGCCCGGAGCGCCCGCCGGGGTGTCCTTCGTCGGTTGGTCCTTGCTCGGTTGCTCCTTCGGGTCCTTGCGGCCGAAGTTGAAGATGCCCATCGATCGTCTCCCTGGTCGTCGGTGGTGGGGCGGATCGGCCGCCGGTCGGCGGCTAAGCGCCGGCCCGGTCGGCGATGATCCGGCCGAGAATCCCCGCCACGAAATTGCCCGATCCCTCGCCGCCGTAGCGCTTCGCCAACTCGATCGCCTCGTCGGCGGCTGCCGCCGGAGGGGTGTCGGTGTGGAGGATCTCGTGGGCCGCAAGTCTGAGGATGCCCCGGTCGGTGGCGGCCATCCGGGCCACGCGCCAGTGTTCGGCGCGGGCGTCGATGTGGGCATCGAGTTCGTCACGGCGCTTTTGCACGCCACGCACCAGCCCGAGCGCGAAGGGGACGAGTGGGCCGCCGTGGAGCCTACCGCTGACGAAACGCTGGAGATCGTCGGGGGCGACGTGGGGATTGAGGTCGAGTTGGTAGAGGGCCTGGAGGGCGATTTCGCGGGCCCGGCTGCGGCGCTGCGTGGTCATCGGGTCTTCCCTCCGGTGGCGGTGGCGATCTGGTGGAGGAGCGAGATCATCTCGATCGCTGCCTCGGCACACTCCTCCCCCTTGTTGGAATGCGCCGCCACCCGCTCGTCGCCGCCCGCCCGGGCCACGGCCTGTTCGATCGACTGGCAGGTGAGGACGCCGAACAGGACGGGGGTGCCTCGGGCTCTTCCGATTTCTTCGATGCCCTGGGCAACGGCCGCGGCAATGTGCTGGTCGTGCGTCGTCTCACCGCGGATGATCGCGCCCAAGCAGATCACCGCCGCATACTCCCCCGTGGCGGCGAGTCGATCGGCGACGACGGGGAGTTCGAAGGCCCCCGGAACCCTGGCGACGTCGAGGCGATAGCGATCGAGACCGGCCGCTGCGAGCGTCCGTGCCGCGCCGGCGAGCATCCGCTCGGTGACGGCCGCGTTGTACCGCGAGACGACGATCGCCACGCGGACCCCCGAAGGGAGGCGGGATGGGTCACCCTCGAACAGCCGACCGTGATCGAACGCGGCCGGGGAGGCCTGCCGCTCCTGTTGCTTCACGACTTGAGTCCTTGGAGGAATTCGGCGTTGGTCTTCGTCTTCGAGAGCCTGTTGAGGAGGAGCTCCATGGCGTCGGCGGGATTCATGTCGCCGAGGACGCGACGGAGCACGCAGGTGCGCCGGTAGGTCTCGGCATCCATGAGCATCTCCTCCCGCCTCGTGCCGGAGCGGTTGATGTCGATGGCCGGATAGACCCGCTTGTCGACGAGCCGACGGTCGAGCACGATCTCGAGGTTCCCCGTCCCCTTGAACTCCTCGAAGATCACCTCGTCCATCTTGCTGCCGGTGTCGACGAGCGCCGTGGCGATGATCGTCAGGGATCCTCCCTCCTCGACCTTGCGGGCGCTGCCGAAGAAGCGCTTCGGTCGCTGGAGCGCGCCGGAATCGACGCCGCCGGAGAGGATCTTGCCGGAGTTGGGCACCTCGGCGTTCCAGGCCCGCGCCAGCCGCGTGATCGAGTCGAGGAAGATGACGACGTCGCGGCCGTATTCCACGAGCCGCTTCGCCTTCTCGATCACCATCTCGGCCACTTGGATGTGCCGCGCGGCATTCTCGTCGAACGTCGAGCTGATCACCTCGCACGACGGCCCCTTCACTTGCCGCTCCATGTCGGTGACCTCCTCGGGCCGCTCGTCGATGAGGAGCATAAAGACATAGGCCTCGGGGTAGTTCGCCAACACCGACTTGGCCATCTTCTGGAGGAGGATCGTCTTGCCGGCTCGCGGGGGGCTGACGATCAGACCGCGCTGCCCGAAGCCGATCGGCACAACGAGATCGACGACGCGCATCGCGATCTCCTCCGGGGTCGTCTCCATGACGATCCGCCGGTCGGGGTGAAGGGGGGTGAGATCATCGAAGAAGACCCGCGTCGAGAGCTTGGCTGGATCCTCACCGTTGATCGCCTCCACCCGCAAAAGTGCGAAGTAGCGCTCGCTCTCCTTCGGGGGCCGGATCTGCCCGGCGACGCTCGCGCCGTTACGGAGGCCGAAGCGCCGGATCTGGCTGGGGCTGACGTAGATATCGTCCGGGCAGGAGAGGTAGTGGTAGTCGGGGCTGCGGAGGAAGCCGAAGCCGTCGGGGAGGATTTCGAGCGTCCCCTCGCCGAACATCAGGCCGTTGAGCTTCACCCGCTCTTTGAGGATCCGGAAGACGAGGTCGTGCTTCTTGGCCCCGGTGATGTCGCCGATCTGTTCCTGGCGCGCCAGTTCGATCAGCTCCTGCATCGACATCTTCTGCAGGGCGGTGATGTGGGTGTCGGTTTTTTTCAGCGACTCGTAGCGGTCGGTCGCGTTCTCCCCCTCGAGTTTCACCTCCGCCGCGATCTCCTCGGCGATCGACATCGGCTCGTCGTCGAGGTCGTCGTCGGGAGGGAAGGAGGGATCAGTGGGCATGGAGCACCTCGGGACGGCTGCGGGCCGGCACCCTGACAGGAGCCGACGCGACCGGAAGGGTGGAGCGAGGAGGAAAGGCGGGAATCCGTACGGACCGCAGCAAGGCCGCAGCGATCGATAGGAATGGTGACGGGAGTGGCTGGCGGAGGGGCCGTCGGCAGGGGAGAACAGGACAGCCGCACGGGATGCAGCCGGAACCAATCCCCCCATCCAACGGAAAACGACCGCTGCGGAACCACCGGCGGTCAGGAAAGTGACCGCCGGGAGAGCTCGGGCCAGAGTCGATCGATCTGGCCCTGAGTATACGCAGGATCCCCGGATGTATCCACGGTGGACGTTTTTCCGGCAGGCAAAGCCCGGGGGGCTTGCTCGTTCCAGGAGGCCTCGCGGGCCTCGATCTGGGGGCCGGAGAAGCGCGCGGCGATCCGGGCGCGGCGGACGTCGTCGGGACACTCGAGGACGACGACCCGATCGCAGCGGTCGAGCCAGCCACCGCGGACGAGGAGCGGCACGTCGAGCACCGCGACTCGTTCAACGCCCCCTCGCCGCTCCTCTTCGGCGATCCCGGCGAGCACGGCCTCCATCGCATCGTGGACGCGCGGATGGACGATCGCCTCGAGCGCGGCAAGGGCACCGCGATGAGCCGCGGTGGGGCCGAACACGATTCCCGCGAGTGCCTTTCGATCGATGTCTGCCGTGTCTGGTGGCAGGCCCCCCATGATCACGCCCGGGCCGAACCGTTCGACGAGCAGCCGGCGAACGTCCGCTCCGTGGAGGACCTCGTGGGCGATCCGGTCGGCATCGATGACGCGGGCGCCGTGTTCTGCCAGAAGCCTGGCCACCGTCGACTTGCCAGCGCCGATCCTGCCAATGATCCCGATGAGAATCACGCTCCCTCCCTTCCTTCATCCCTCGCTGCCCCGCACGGGCGAGGGAGTCTGGTTACTTCTCGCACTCTGCCCAGGTCGCCCCCTCGTGGACCGTGACCTCGAGCGGAACCTCGAGCGACATCGCACCCTTCATCTCCTCGACGAGGAGGCGGCGGACCGCTTCGACCTCGCCGGCTGGAACCTCGAGGAGGAGTTCGTCGTGGATCTGGAGCACGATCTCGGCGACGAGCCCCTCGGAGGCAAGCCGACGCCGGACGCGGAGCATCGCCAGCTTGATGAGATCGGCGGCCGACCCTTGAACGACCGTGTTTACCGCCGTCCGCTCCGGAAGCGTGAGGCTGAACACACCGGCGGCCGTGCGGCGGCCGGCCCGGTCGCGGACCTTCTCGATCGCCCGCCGGCGGCCGAGCATCGTCGCGACATACCCGTCGCGGCGGCAGCGGTCGAGGCAGTCGTCGATGAAGGCCTCGGCACCGGAGAAGGTGCGGAAGTAAGCCGCGATGAATGCGGCGGCATCGGCCTGCGGGATGCCGAGGGCCTTGGCCAGCCCGAAGGCGCTCTGTCCGTAGAGAATCCCGAAATTGACCGCCTTGGCCGTCCGGCGCATGTCGCTGGTCACACTGTCGGCTGCCAGGCCGAACACCGCCGCGGCGGTGCTCGAGTGGATGTCCTCTCCCGAGGCGAAGGCCCTCCGCATCGCCGCGTCGCCCGACAGGTGGGCGAGGATCCGCAGTTCGATCTGCGAATAGTCGGCCGCGACGAACCGGTTTGCCGCGGCGCGGGGGACGAAGGCGGCGCGAATCTGCTGCCCCTCTTCGGTGCGGACCGGAATGTTCTGGAGATTCGGATCGCTCGAGGAGAGTCGGCCGGTGGCGGCGACGGTCTGATTGAAGGTCGTATGGATGCAGCCCGTCGACGGCTCGACCAGCAGCGGCAGCGCATCGACGTAGGTGCTCTTGAGCTTGGCGAACTTGCGGTGCTCGAGGAGCATCCGCGGGAGGGGATGGCGCGGGGCAAGTTCTTCGAGCACCTCGGCATCGGTGCTCGGGCCGGTCTTCGTCCGCTTCACGACCGGCAGCCCGAGTTCGTCGAACAGCACCGCGCGGACCTGGATCGGCGAGGCGATGGCGAAGGAGTGCCCGGCCAGCGCGTGGATCTCCGCCTCGAGTTCCGCAAGGCGCTCGGTGTAGCGAGCGGAGAGCCGCTCGAGGAGCGACGCATCGATCCGCATCCCGTGGAGTTCCATCGCCGCGAGGACCGAGGCGAGGGGGATCTCCACGTCCTTGAACAGGGTCGCGAGCCCCTGCTCTTCCAGACGCGCCGCGAGGAGAGGGACGAGGTCGGTCGTGGCCCGACAGGCGGCCACGGCGTCGCCAGCATCGGCGGGGCTCTCGAGGCGGGTCTGGCGGACTTCCTTCTCGACGGTGTCGAGATCGTCGCTCGAGCCGATCGAGTCGAGGTCGGCCTGGGCCCCGAGGGAGTGGTTGCGCTGGCCCGCATCGAGGAGGTAACCGGCCAAGAGGGTGTCAAACGACCCTCCGGCGAAGCTGAATCCGGCGATCTCGAGCGCCAGTTCCAGCCGCTTGAGATCGTGGGCAGCCTTCGGAGTGGCGGGGTCGGCAAGGAGGGCCGCCAGGGCCCCGCGGCCGGGGCCAGTGCCTGAGAGGAGCGCCGCTGGCACCCAGACCGCGCGCGCTCCCGAAACGATGCCGATCCCCAGCGGCGCCGTCAGCCGCGTCGCGCCGGGGGGCAACGCCACGGCGAGCGTGACGGGCCCCATCGGCCGCACGTCATCCACGATCCGGGCGAGGGCCGCATCGTCGGCCGGCGTCTCAAACGTCGGAGGGGGGCTCGCGGTGGATGGCTCGTCGTCATCGCCGAGGAGGAGCCGCCCCTGACGATCATCGGCGGGCTTGGCCCCCTTGGCAGCTGCCTTCTTCGCCGGGGCCGCTTTCGGCTGCGCCGGCGTGGATGCCAGTCGGGCGGTTTTGACGAGGCTCTGGAAGCCGAGCGCCTCGAGGAAGGGCGACAGGACTTCGCCGTCGGGGCGATGGAGTTTCGCGGCTTCCCATGGGATCTCGATCGGGACGTTCGAATCGAGGCGGACAAGGTCGCGGGCGGCGCGGGCGGTGTCGGCGTGGAGGCGGAGGTTTTCCTGCTTCTTCGCCCCCTTCACCTCGGCGGTGCGGGCGAGGATCGAATCGAGGTCGCCGAATTGCTGGAGCAGCTCGGTGGCCGACTTCGGCCCGATGGAAGGCACGCCGGGGACGTTGTCGGCCGTGTCGCCGACCAGGGACAGCCAATCGACCACCTGATCGGGACGCACGCCCCAGTCGGCGAGGAGTTCCTCGGGCCCCAGCGGGGAGTTCGTGCGAAGGTTGAGGAGCTTCACCCGGTCGGAGAGGAGTTGCCGGGCGTCCTTGTCGGAGGTGGCGAGCGTCACGCTCCCACCGCGCGCGGTGACGGCGGCGGTGAGCGTGGCGAGGATGTCGTCGGCCTCGAAGCCGGAGAGCTCCAGGCAGGGGATCCCCATCGTGGCGCAGAGCTGGCGGATGAGCGGAATCTGCGGCACGAGATCGCCCGGCATCTCGGCCCGGGTCCCCTTGTAGGCCGCATGCTTCTCGTGGCGGAAGGTGGGGCCGGGGGCGTCCATGGCGCAGAAGAGATAATCGGGCTTCCGCTTCTCGATGATCCCGAGGAGGTCTTTGGTGAAGCCGTAGACGGCCTGCACCGGGGTGCCGGTCGGGCTCGACATCTCGGGAAGCGCGTGGAAGAGTTGGTAGACGCGCGACAGCGTGTCGATCACCCACACCGTTTTCCCGGTGAGATCGGGGGGGGCGACCGGCGTCGCATGCCCCGGGATCGAGTGACGGTCGGCCGAGTCGAGGGTCATGGGAAAGACACGCGTGACGGTGGGAACGAGAGTGGGAGCCGAAGCATACCGCGGCGCCCGACCGTCGCCGCGTGGGGGCGGGACTGAGCCGTGCTATAAAGGGAGACATGGGGAAACACGTTCGAATCCGCGCGGCCTCCGCGGCCGTGGCCTTGATGGTGGTCCTGCCGCTTTGCCTGGTAGCGGGCAGAGTCGCCGCTGCTGACTTCGAAGCGGGCGCTGGGGATGTGCTGCTGCGGCGCTGTCTCGAGTGCCACGGGGCGAGCGATCCTTCGGGGGGGCTCGATCTCTCCCGGGCCGAGGGCCTGCTGGCCGGCGGCGACTCGGGGGCGGTGGTCACGCCCGATGACCCTGCCGCCAGCCCCCTCCTTGCCCGGGTGATCGCCGGCGAGATGCCCCCGGTGAAGAATGGCGCCGCTCGAAAGCTCCCCGCGGCTGAGATCGCGGCCCTGCAGGACTGGATCGCCGCGGGGGCCGGCTGGCCGGAGGGAAGGCACCTCGACCCATTCGAGCGGACGACCGACTCGCGTGGCGGCCGCGACTGGTGGGCCTTTGAGCCGCTTCGCGCTACGCCGCTTCCGACCTTGGCAGGGGTGAGCCATCCGATCGACGCCTTCGTTCGCGACCGGCTCGCCCGCGAAGGGATCGCCCCGGCCCCCTCGGCCGATCGACGCACGCTCCTCCGCCGGCTGGCCTTCGATCTTGTCGGCTTGCCGCCGACGGCTGACGAGCTCGACGCCTTCGTCGCCGATCCCGCGGCGGACGCTTACGAAAAACAGGTCGATCGGCTTCTTGCCTCCCCTCACTTCGGCGAGCGGCAGGCCAGGCACTGGCTCGATGTGGCCCGCTTCGCCGAGACCAACGGCTATGAACGCGACGCCGAGAAGCCCAATGCCTGGCGCTACCGCGACTGGGTCGTGAAGGCCTTCAATGACGACATGCCCTTCGATCGCTTCGTCCTCGAGCAACTCGCCGGCGACGAGCTTCCCGATCGCACGGAAGCGACGGCAATCGCCACCGGCTTCCTCCGCCTCGGCACGTGGGACGACGAGCCGAACGACGCCGAGGATTATCAGTACGACCGGCTCGAAGATCTCGTCCATGTCACGAGCACGGCCTTCCTCGGGCTGACCGTGAAGTGCGCCCGCTGCCAC
>Ga0208249_1000302_pt1 | contig 16084 bp, 11 predicted proteins | sample CryBogmetaGMA1M_FD_184546 | JGI IMG/M metagenome (GOLD analysis project Ga0208249, IMG submission 184546) | Freshwater microbial communities from Crystal Bog, Wisconsin, USA - MA1M (SPAdes) | ecosystem: Environmental > Aquatic > Freshwater > Lake | place: Crystal Bog, Wisconsin, USA | collected...
GGGGAGGGCGGGGGCCGAGCCGGAGGACGGTCGGCCGGATACGGTCAGCCGTCGGCGGGTGTTTCCGGCTGCGGCACCGGCGCGCCGAGCTGGGCGAACAGTTGCAGCACGCCGTTGAAGTGGGCCAGGCGGGGGCCGTAGCGATCGATGAACTCGCCGAGGGCGTATTCGCTGTCGGAGAAGTCATCGGCGTTGTCGGCCGCTTCCTGGGCGAGGCCCGAGAGGAACTCGGTGTGCACCTTGGCGAGCGACTCCGCGGCCCGCCGGCATTCCTTGGCGAGCTGCGGGTTGGCTTCCCGCCAGGCCTTCAGCTCCGCCGTGCGCTGCCGCTGCTGCAGTGAAACCTGGTTGAGCAGCTCGACGAGCAGTTCGTTCGACTTGTGCTGGGCGGCGACGAGGTCGTGCAGCAGCCGGTTCGTTTCCGCGAGGTCGCCCGCGACCGGCTGCCGGCTGCCGGACGAGACCGTGCCGGACGAGATGTCGAACTGACTGAAGATCGGCGGACCGTCGCTCATGGCAGCTCTGTCCTGGGAATGCGGCGTGACTGCCGCCGTGCACGTCCGTCATCGTAGGCGCGCCGCGGTCGTTTTTCCACGCCCCGCCTCCCGCCGCCGACGTCATCGGCAGGGTTTGCCCAGCTTCGCACCGCGACGCGGGCCGGCGAAATCGCCGCTGCAAGTCCCGACGGGAACGGGCGTTCAAGTGGCCGGCGGCGAAGCCCGATGGATGGGATGCCTCGCAGGTCGCCGGGGAAGGCGGTCGAGCGAACACGAAGGGAGCGGGAGCCGGGATGCAGCAGGCGGAGCCAGGCGACGGAGCGGTGTTCGGGTTTCTGACGGCGATCGAATCGCCTCAGCACGGTCTGTTCGGCGGCTACCTGGTGGTCGACGCGCTCGGCCGGCCGCTGGAGTTCCACTGCACGGCGCCCGTGAAGGTGAGCCGCGCCCAGCAGATCCTCTACGGTCCCACGCTCCACGGCCATCTCCACGGCCAGCAGATCGGGGGCGCCCTCCTCGCCGAGAGCAAGGCCTCGCCCGCGGTGGTGCTCACCGACCACGATGCCATGCTCCACGTCCGGCCGCACACGAAGCTGCCGGTGGCGCTCGTGCGGCCGCTCGACGGCGGGGAGGCCCCGGCGGGATTCGCCGTGGGGGCGGCGCAGGTGATCCCGCACGCGGGCGATGCGGCCGACGACGCGGCGCTGCGGGAGCGGCTCACGGCACTGGCGATCGCGGTCGATCTGCGGGAGCCCTTCGACCGCATCCGCGCGGCGATCGAGGAGGCACAGCGGCACTGAGGCCTCGAGCCCGCCCTCGCCGACACCCCACGATGGACAAGCCAGCCAGCCAGATTCGTTCGCTGCGGGCCGAAGCACTGGCGATCGGGCCTGCCGACGTGCTGCCGTGGGGCGAGGTGCGGATTCCGAGACCGCCCGCACTGCGGCTGCCCGTGGCCGGGACCGGGCCTACGGTCATCCGTGTGGAGCTCGGACTCCCGCGGCCAACGGTCACGAGCTACCGGTTCACGCCCCCGGACCCGGCGGTGCCGAGCGGCGACCGCAGGGCCGAGGCCTCCATTCCGGCGGCCGATGCCCCGCCGCAGCCCTCGGCCGCGCGGCGGACCCGGATCGCGCCGCCGCGGGACGTCGTCAAGCTCTCCGAGAAGTTCTTCTACCTGCTGCAGCCCGACCTCGAGACGATGCTGCACACCGGCAAGCTCGAGTTTCCCCGCCAGCCGTTTCCGTTTCAGCTCGACGGCATGGCCTTCCTGATGCCGCGGCACTCGGCGGTGCTTGCCGACGAGATGGGGCTCGGCAAGTCGATGCAGGCGATCTCGTCGATCCGGCTGCTCGTGCGGAGCGGCGAGGCCCGGCGCGTGCTCGTCGTCTGCCCCAAGGGACTCGTCTCCAACTGGGCCCGCGAACTCGCCGACTGGGCACCCGAGCTCGTGGTGGCGGTGATCGAGGGCGATCAGCCGCGGCGGCGGTGGCAGTGGAGCCTGGAAGACGTGCCGGTCAAGCTCGCCAACTACGAGGTGCTCGTCCGCGACCGCGACCTCGTGGCCGAACTCGGCCTGTCGTTCGACCTCGTGGTGCTCGACGAGGCCCAGCGGATCAAGAACCGCTCCAGCCAGACCAACCAGGCCGTGCGGTCGCTCGACCGCCGACGCTCGTGGGCCCTCACCGGCACGCCGATCGAGAACAGCGCCGACGACCTCGTGGGCCTGTTCGAGTTCGTGGCCCCGGGGCACCTCAGCGACCGCATGGCCCCGAAGGCGATGGGCGCGGCGGTCGGCGACCACATTCTCCGGCGGACGAAGGACAAGGTCCTCAAGGACATGCCCCCGCGGCTCAACCGCGACGAGCGGATCGAGCTCACCGCCGAGCAGCGGGAGACCTATCGCCGTGCCGAGGAGGAGGGCGTGTTGCGGCTGGCCGACATGGGTCGCGAGGCCACGATCCAGCACGTCTTCGAGCTCGTCCTGCGGCTCAAGCAGATCTGCAACTTCGACACGGCCACGGGCGAGAGCGCGAAGCTCGACTGTCTCCACGCGGAACTCGAGGAGGTGCAGGCCAGCGGCCGCAAGGCGCTCGTGTTCAGCCAGTGGGTGGAGACGCTCGGCCGCCTCGAGGGCTCTCTCGGCAGGTTTGGCGCGCTCCAGTACCACGGCGGAATGTCGACCACGGCCCGCGACGAGGCCATCCGAAGGTTCAAGCACGAGAAGAAGCACTCGGTGCTCCTGCTCTCCTATGGCGCGGGCGCCGTGGGGCTCAACCTCCAGTTCTCGCAGTACGTGTTTCTCTTCGACCGCTGGTGGAACCCGGCCATCGAGGACCAGGCGATCAACCGCGCCCACCGCATCGGTGCCGTCGGGGCGGTGACCGTGACACGCTTCCTGTCCGCCGACACGATCGAGGAGCGGATCGACGAGGTGCTCCGCAAGAAGCGCGATCTCTCCGAGACGATCCTCTCGCAGGCCGGCGAGCCGGTGCCGAGCGGCCTCACGGCCGAGGATCTCTTCGCGCTCTTCAGGCTCGCCCCGCCGCAGCACCGGGCGGCGGCGTGAGGCTGGATGTGCGTGGGCTTCGGCCGCGCCGCGTCTCACGATCAGGAAGCCCAATCGCGTGAGCGATGGTGATCTGGCGTGCTGCGCCGCTCGGGGCTGCCCGTGCCCCGTCGCCGGACGTTCGTTCCATCAGGAAGCCCAATCGCGTGAGCGATGGGGATCTGGCGTGCTGCTCCGCTCGGGGCTGCCCGTGCCCCGTCGCCGGACGTTCGCCTCGGCCCTCCCGGCCTCGGCTCTCTGCATGTCCGCTGCGCTTCGCCATCCTGGCTTCGCTTGCTCCCATAGCCCGGCTCTCGGGGCACGGGCAGCCCCGAGCTCGTCGGTGCCGTGGTCCATGGTTTCGGCCGTGGTGTCCTGAACCTCGCCGCAGGTCTTGAAGTGGCCGCAGGTTTTCAACCTGCGGTGTCTGGCGTCACGGCGCGGGTGCCGCAATCCGCAGCATGCCCTTGAGCTCGCGGAACTTCGCCGGGCCGATGCCGTCCACCTCGAGGAGATCGACGATCCGCTTGTAGGGCCGGCGCTCGATGATCCGGTTGGCCAGCGTCTCGCCCACGCCCGGGAGACGCATGAGCTCGTCCCGCGAGGCGGTGTTGGGGTCGAGCGTGAAGCCGGCGGGGGGCGGGGCCGCGCCGTCGATCGCCTGCTTGAGCTCGTGCTCCTCGAGCCGCTCGAGCCGACGCTCCAGGGGGAGCTTGTCCCAGTCGGTGTGCGCCCAGGTGCCGACGCCCCGCGTGGCGGCCTGCAGTTCGAGGTCGGCGAGCCGTTCGCGGTATTCCTCGCCCGACTCGCCGGCCGGCGTGCCACGGGCCACCCCGAAGGCCCGGGCAAGGCCCCGCGACACGAGTTCCTCGGCGAGATCGCGGCCGTCGGCATCGGTTACGAAGCCGTAGATCCGCTTGAACCGGCCGTCACCGCGGCCGTCGGCGAAACTCGTGTGCACGGTGAAGGGCTTGGCGAGCAGCCGCCGGGTGGCCGCCGTGGCATCCGCCGCGAGCCGCTTGGCGAACTCGATCGAGGCGGCCGCGTCGGGCTCCACCTCCGCGATCCCGAAGTAGCGCCGCTGGGTGCGCAGCCGGCGCGCGTCGGTCTCGCCGTTGACGTGGTGTTCGAGGCAGTCGACGCCGTAGAGACGGACGGTGTGCTCCTCGCCCGCCGGTGTGCGGATCCGAAAGCTGTCGCCGTCGGCCCACTCGACGGGCACGAGCGTGCAGCCCCGGATCGCCACGAGCTCGTCCGCCCCCGCCGCGCCGCGCGTCGTGGCGACGCCGATCACGACCGCGATCAGGGCCGCCGCGCGGAGTCGCCCGGGAAGCGCGCGGATCATGGTGCCGGCTCCGCGGGAGCGGCATCGGGAAACAAGGCCGCGCCGTAGGGGTTTGCGTCCATCACCGGAAAGGCCCGCCAGCCGGGCGCGTCGAAGTGCCACCACTCCGTCGCCAGCGGCACGAAGCCCTCGGCCCGCATCGCCTTCTGGAGCGTGTCGCGATGGGCGAGCCGGTCGCCTTCGGCGTCGAGGAAGTCGAGGTGCGACCGAGGGCCGAACTCATCGAACGCCGACGGCATCGGCAACTCGCGGCCCGCCGCATCGACGAGCGTGACGTCCACCGCCGACCCACGGTTGTGCCGCGAGCCCTTCGCGGGGTCGGCCACGTAGCGGGCGTCGGGCTTCACCTTCCAGAGGGCTTCCTGGATCGCATGGGGGCGATAACCGTCGAACACCTTGAGCCCGAAGCCGCGGCCGCGGAGCGACGCCTGCACCCGCGCCAACCGCTCGGCGGCCGACCGCTCCAGGAAGATCCGCGCGTCGGGGTAGAGCCGCCGCCCCGTGACGTTGGCGGTGGTGGCGTAGCGGTTGTCGATCACCAGCGTCGCGTCGAACGTCTGCAGATCCACCAGGTCGCAGCCCGCGGGGGCTTCGGAGGCGATCCGCGTCGCTTGCCGTGGCGTCGTGGCGGCGAGCACGTCCACGAGGTCGCGGAGCATCGCGGCCTGCGCGGCGCGGTGGCCGTGCTCGGCCTCGACGTTCACGTAGGGAATCCGCATGCGTCCGCACCAGACCGAGAGCGAGCCGTCGTCGGTAACGGTGGCCTCGTTCTGGAGGACGACGGAATGACCGCGGGCGGCGAGCGCGTCGAAGAGATCCGGGTCGGTCACGAAGAAGAAGTCGTCGGGGTCGCCGCCGGGCTCGAGATGCACGCGGGCGGCGTCGGCCGCGAGCGATCCCCCGGGGGCGTAGTTCGCCGCCGTGTAGCGGTCGGGCGTGTTGTTGTGGAGGGCGACGAGCACATCCACGTCGTCCACCGCGACCGCGGAGAGCAGTTCGTCGGCAAACGCGGCCACGACGTCGTCGGCCGGCTGCGACCAGGTGGCGAGGGCGGTGAGCGTGGCCTTGCGGCCGGCGGGCGTGAAGATGCGATTGGGGTCGATGCGATGCTCGGTGCCGCCGAGCCGGAAGGCGATCTCGCGGCTGCCCGTGTGGCGAAGTTCCACGAGCCGGCCACCGCGGTCGCGGAGCACGTCTGTGGCCGCCTCGACGGCCGTCTCTTCGTCGTCGTGGACGCTCACGAAGGCGATCGTCGGCCGCGCTGCCGGTGCATCGCTCCGGGACGACGCGAACACACGCTCGACGACGTCGAGCCGCGCGTCGCCGACGGCGAAGGTGCGCGACGTGGTCGCGTCGTCGGCAGCGTGGCCGGGTGACGAAGCAAGCAGCGCTGCCGCCACGGCGGCGAACAGCGACGACGACGCGAACAGACCTCCCATGACGAATCATCGTACCGTCCAGCACGCTCATCGCGCGAGAGACGAGCTCGGGGCCGCCCATGCCCCGGGAGCCGGCGTTGCTTTCTCCGCGCAGCCAGGATGGCGGAGCGGAGAAAGCATCGAGCGAGCGCAGGGCAGGATGCCCGCAGCGAGCGTCCGGCGACGGGGCATGGGCGGCCCCGAGCGGCGGTGCGGGCCGTGATCCCCATCGCTTACGCGATTGGGCTTCCTGACGGAGACGCGTCCGAGGCGTTGCACCCCGTTGCTACACTCGCGGCATGGGTTGCCTGTATGAGTACGACGTGCTCGTGATCGGGGCCGGCCATGCCGGGGTGGAAGCGGCCTGCGCGGCGGCCCGCCTCGGTGCTCGCACGGCCCTGCTGACGACCAACTGCGACACCGTCGGCCAGATGAGCTGCAACCCGGCGATCGGCGGCGTCGGCAAGGCGCAGCTCGTCCGCGAGGTCGATGCCCTCGGTGGGGTGATGGCCCGCGCGATCGACGCGACGGGCATCCAGTTTCGGGTGCTCAATCGCTCCAAGGGGCCCGCGATGCACGGGCCGCGGGCCCAGGCCGACAAGAAGCTCTACCAGATGGAGGTCAAGCGGCTCGTCGAAGAGACGCCGCACCTCGATCTCCGGCAGGAGACGGTCGAGGAGCTCGTCGTCGAGCCGCTCGGGGGCGACGGCGTGGCGGCGGCCGCGTGGCGGATCACCGGCGTGCGGGTCCGGGGCGACGCCGAGTATCGCGCGGCGGCGGTCGTGCTCACCACGGGCACGTTCCTCCAGGCGGTGATGCACACGGGCGAGGCGCAGACGACGGGCGGCAGGGCAGGGGAGGGCACCACGTCGGGCATCTCGACGGCGCTCGAGCGGCTCGGCATGGCGGTCGATCGCTTCAAGACGGGCACGCCCTGCAGGCTCTCGGCCGCGGGCATCGATTTCGCCCGGCTCGACGTGCAGCCGGGCGATCCCGAGCCGCAGCCGTTTTCGTTCCTCACCGATGCGATCGATCGCGAGCAGATGGTCTGCTGGATCACGCGGACGACGCCCGAGATCCACGACTTGATCCGAGCCAACCTCCACCGCGCGCCGATGTTCACCGGGCAGATCGAGTCGCGCGGGCCGCGGTACTGCCCGAGCATCGAAGACAAGGTGGTCCGTTTCGCCGACAAGGAGAGCCACCAGCTGTTTCTCGAGCCCGAGGGGCGGCACACCCGCGAAATCTACGTCAACGGCATCTCCACGAGCCTGCCCCGCGACGTGCAGGACGCGATGGTGCGGCTCGTGCCGGGGCTCGAGCGGGCGGCGATCATGCGCTACGGCTACGCCGTCGAATACGACTACTGCCCGCCCGATCAGCTCCTCCCCACGCTGGGCAGCAAGCGGGCCCGGGGCCTGTTCTGCGCGGGGCAGATCAACGGCACGACCGGCTACGAGGAGGCGGCGGCGCAGGGCCTCGTGGCGGGGGCGAATGCGGCGCTCGCTGCGGCCGGCCGCGAGCCGCTCGTGCTCGACCGGGAGGATTCCTACATCGGCGTGTTGATCGACGACCTCGTGACCCGCGGCGTGGACGAGCCCTACCGGATGTTCACGAGCCGCGCCGAGCACCGGCTGGCGCTACGGCACGACAACGCCGACCGGCGGCTCACGACGGTGGCGGGCCGATACGGGCTCGCCGAGCCGCCGCGGCTGGAGCGGCTTGCGGCCAAGACGGCCGAGATCGAGGCCACGCTCGCGGCGCTCGCGGCCACCCGCGTGCAGGGCACATCGCTCACCGATCTGCTCAAGCGGCCGGAGTTCACCTGGGCCCACGCGGTGGCGGCGGCTCCGGCGCTGGCCGCCGTGTCGCGGGAGGCGGCGGTGCAGATCGAGAACGACATCCGCTACGCCGGCTACGTGGCCCTGGATCGCGAACGGATCGAGCGGCAGCGGAAGCATGCGACCCGGTCGATCCCCGAGGGCTTCGACTACGGCAGCGTGCGGCACCTTCGCGCCGAGGCCCGCGAGCAGCTGGCGAAGATCCGGCCGCGCACGTTCGGGCAGGCCGGCCGCGTGAGTGGGATCACGCCCGCCGACCTGGCGCTCGTGCTCGTCCATCTCGAAGGCCGCAGCGCGTGACGATCGGCTGCAGCACCGCCGGGGTCGCTCCGCCGGATCGTTGGTCGCGGTCAGGGTTGCGCAGATGTGGTAGCTGGCACCTTCTTCGAAGCACCCTGTCCGAAAGTGGGTGCAGGTTTTCAACCTGCACAAGCTATTCCGCAGGTTGAAAACCTGCGGCCACTTCGGACGGTCAAAAAACGCCGCCGCGGGGTGCACCCTCGTGGATGCCGCGCCAGATTTGGTGGCTGTCACCTTTTCCGCTGGTGGATGCCGACCGTGGATTTTTACTCCACTGTAGACAATAATGCGGCATATTCCACCACTTCGTGGCACACGATGAACACCGGGTTCGCCGCATGAATCTCACCCGCGCCCTCGTGCGGCCGGCCAAGACCTTTCTTCTGCTGGGCCCTCGTGGCACGGGCAAGTCGACCTGGCTGAGCGCCGCATTCCCCGGCGCCCTGATGATCGACCTCCTCGACTCATCCCGATTTCTGGCGCTCAGCCGCGACCCCGCTTCCCTCGAGCGGCTGGTGGCGCCGTTGCGACGGGGCGACTGGGTGGTGATCGACGAGATCCAGCGCGTGCCGGCGCTGCTCGACGAGGTGCACCGACTCTACGAGCAGAATCGTGGAATCCATTTCGCCCTCTCGGGGTCGAGTGCCCGCAAGCTCCGCCGTGCGGGAGCCAATCTCCTGGCCGGCCGCGCGTTGCCCCTGCACATGCTGCCGTTCGCGTGGCCGGAGTACGGCAGGACGTGGCGGATCGATCAAGCCGTCGAGTGGGGCACGCTGCCCCTCGTAGTGAGCGATCCTGGCCATCGAGCCGGCACCCTGGCTGCGTATGTCGACACCTATCTCAAGGAAGAGATCACCGCCGAGGCCCTGGTTCGAAACCTCGATCCATTCGTGCGCGTGCTGCACGCGGCGGGGCTCTTCAACGGGCAGATTCTCAACCTGGAGAACCTTGCCCGGGAATCGGAGGTGAAGCGCACCACCGTGGAGCGGTATTTTCAGATCCTGGAAGACACGCTCCTGGCCACGCGGGTGCCGGCCACGACCCTCGGTATCCGCACCAAGGAAACGACCCATCCGAAGTTTTTCCTGTTCGACACGGGCGTCGCACGGGCGGCGGCCGGGCTCGCCCAGGAGCCGGTGGATTCGGTGTGGAAGGGCTTTGCCTTCGAGGCGCTCCTCCACCACGAGCTTCGTGCCCACGCCGCGATCTCAGGCAAGTCGCGGCCGATCTTTCACTACGCCGTCAGCGGCGGATTCGACGTCGACTTTCTCGTGCAAACCCGGGCCAAGACGCTCTCGTCGCCGCGGCAGTTGGTGGCCATCGAGGCCAAGCTGGGAGCCAAGCTCAAACGCGGCTGGACGGCCGGGCTCGCCACGCTCCTGCGGGAGTGCCCGAAGATCGTGCGGCGGGCAATCCTCGTCTACCAGGGCAAAGACAGGCTCGTCGTGGATGGCGTCGAGGTGCTGCCGGCGACGACCTTCCTCGAGGAGCTGCACGCGGGGAAGATCGTTTGACTCGTCGATCGTGGCGGGGGCGTTATGAGGATCAGGCCCTCGGCAGCGGCCGCCGGAAGAGCCGAACGTGGGTGCAGGTTTGCAACCTGCACAAGCTATTCCGCAGGTTGAAAACCTGCGACCACTTCAGCCAATCTGCGGCCACTTCGGACGGTCAAAAAACGCCGCCGCTGGCGACACCACTCGGATGCCGCCCGCGGTCAGGTGCTTGCGTCGCGTTCTTCCTGTCACCGGGGCTTTCGCACCCGGGCCGCTTTCGCCCCGCTAGAGCGTTGGTCGCGGTTAGGGTTACCCTGGCCGCGGATGACGGCGGATGTCGTGGCGATCTGGCATCGTGATGTCAGGCTTCGAGCAGCAGGCAGTTCGCCGCGCCACGCCGGTCGCGATCGGAGGCACGTTCATCCCGGTGGTGTCGATCGAGGATCGGGTCGTCATGAAGGCGCTCGCGGGGCGGCCACAGGATGATCAGGACGTCCGCGGCCTCGTGGCAGCGCAACGAGACGTGATCGACTGGTCGGCGTGCCTGGAACTCGCCGAAAAGCTTGGCGAGGCCGTTGATCTCGACATTGTCAGCCGCCTGCGTGCCGCCCGCGCGGGCCGCCCGTAGCCCGGGTTTTCAACCCGTGCCGGCCTGCCGTGCAGGCTCCAGGGCCGCGGCTACGATGGAAGCCATGAAGATCGTCCACATCACCGCCGGCGCCGGGGGCCGGATCTGCGGCACCTGCCTGCACGACAACGCGCTCGTGCGGGCGCTCCGCGGTCGCGGCTGCGACGCGATGCTCGTGCCGGCCTTCGTGCCCACGACAACCGACGAGGAGAACATCGCCGAGCGGAAGGTGGTGATGGGAGGCGTGAACGTCTGGCTGCAGGAGCACGTCGCCCTGTTCCGGCTCACGCCCGCAGTCCTCGACGCTCCGCTCGACGCGCGGGGCCTGCTCGAATGGCTCTCCAGCCGCACGGGCGGCGCCCGGGCGGCCGACCTCGGGCCGCTCACCGTCTCGACCCTCGAGGGGGAGCATGGGCGGCAGCGGAAGGAAGTCGCGAAGCTCGCCCGCTGGTTGGCCGACGAGGTGCAGCCCGACGTGGTCCATCTCTCCAACGTGCTGCTCGTGGGCCTGGCCCGCGCTATCCGCGAGGCGACCGGAGCGAGGATTGTCTGCAGCCTTTCCGGCGAGGATGTGTTCATCGACGCGATTCCGGAGCCGCATCGCTCGCGAACGGCCGACCTGCTTTGCGAGCGGGCGGCCGACGTCGATCGGTTCGTGGCCTTCAACGCGTTCAACGCGGGCTTCATGGGCGGCCGGCTCGGCCTCGCGTTGGAGCGGATCGCCGTCATCCCGCACGGGGTCGATCTCGCGGCGTTTCCGGTGGAGCCGCCCGACCTCGCGGCGCGGCGGCGGGCTCGCGGAAGCCGGCGCGTCGTCGGCTTCCTGGCCCGCGGCTGTCCGGAGAAGGGGCTCGACCAGCTCGTGCGGGCACTGCCGCTCGTGGCCGCACGGCACGACGTGGAGGTGGTCGCGGCCGGCGCCACGATCGACACCGAACGCGACTACCTCGCCTCGTGCCAGCAGCTCGCCCACGACCTCGGCGTGGCCGATCGCTTTCGCTGGCTCGGCCAGATCGACCGCGCCGCGAAGCTCGACCTCCTGGCCTCGATCGACGTCTTCTCGCTGCCGACGCCGCGGGCCGAGGCGAAGGGCCTGTCCGCGATCGAGGCGCTGGCCGCCGGCGTGCCGGTCGTGGCCTCGAACCACGGCGCGTTTCCCGAACTCCTCGACGACGAGCGGGCTGGGCTGCTTCATGTGCCGGGCGATCCCGCCGACCTCGCCCGTGCCATCAGTGCGGTACTCGATGACGAGTCGCTGGCGAGCGGCCTCGGCCGCCACGGCCATGCGGTCGCCCGCGAGCGGCATGCGGCCGACGTGATGGCCGCAGCCCACGAGCTGCTCTATCACCAACTCCGCAGTCCGCGGCTCCACTCTCTTTCGGACGCAACGTCATGAACGACTCAGCGACGCCTGTCGTGCCGGTGTTTTCCCTGTCGGGGCTGCGCAGGTTCCGCGTCTGGATCACGTTTCTGGTGGTCTTTTTCGGCGGCACGGGCCTGCTGCTCGGCTGGAAGCAGGCAACGGAACGGGCCGCACAGGAGCGCGAGTGGCGGGCCGTCATGGATCCACGCCTTCCGGATCCCGGGCTGACGCCGGCCGACGATGTCTCCATCGACCACGCCCGTCGCGTGACCGTGGGCGTGTACGTCGAACGGATCACCGACGTGACGATCCGCGACAGCCGCTTCCGGGCCCAGCTCGACGTCTGGTTCACCTGGCAGGGCGAGTCCTTCGACCCGGCCGCGCATCTCGTCGTGGTCGACGGCGTCATAGAGTCGAGCACGGTGCTCGAGGAGACCGACGACGGCGACCGCCACTATCGACGGTATCGGCTCGAGGTGGAAATCGCGAAGACGTTCCACATCCACCACTTCCCGCTCGACCGCCATCTGCTCGTGATCGCGTTCGAGAATGGGAGCATCCCCCGGGAGTCGCTCGTGTTCGAGACCGACCGGCTGAACTCGGCAGTGAGTTCCCGCGCGGTGGTGCACGGGTATCGGCTCGGATCGCTCGAGTCGGTGGAGAAGCCGCATTCCTACAAGACCTCGCGGGGGCGGCCGGGCCGCGATCCGGGGGCGCGGTCAACCTACTCGCAGGCGCGGTTCGGATTGGTCATCGCCCGCGACGGCTGGGGGCCGTTCGTGAAGATGTTTCACGCCCTGTTCGTGGCGGTCGCGATCGCCCTGCTGCCCTGCTTCCTCCGGCCCACCGACCTCGATCCCCGCTTCGGACTGGGTGTCGGCGCCCTGTTCGCGGCCGTGGCGAACTCCTATCTGATCGGCACGCTGGTTCCCGACACCGGCGAGTTCGCGCTGGCCGACCTCGTGAACCTGCTGGGGATCGTCACGATTCTGATCACGCTCGTCGAGTCGACGGTGTCGCTCTATCTCTACGATCGCCGCGGGGAGCGGGAGCTCTCGCAGTCGCTCGACCGCACGTCGTTCGTCGTCATCGCCGTGGGGTTCACGGCGGCCGTCGCGATGATGCTGCTCGGGGCCGCGGGCGGGTGGTGAAACGCGGGCCTTCGGCCGAGGGTAGACTCTGGGCCCCGAGGATTCACACCCGCATGAAAACGCAGGCAGGCGCCACCGGTACGCTCAAGATCGGCGACCAGTGGAACGCGATCACGATCATCGCCCACTCGCAGACGCATCCGCTCAAGGCGATCTGCGAGTTCACGGAAAACGCGATCGACGCCGGGGCCATGCACGTGCGGATCTCCCGCCGGCGGGCGCAGGGCAAGACGTTTCTGGAGGTGGCTGACGACGGCCGGGGCGTCGCCCCCGACGAATCGGGTGAGCCCGACTTCGAGCGGATCGCCACCCACCTCTGCGATTCGATGAAGCGGCACCTCGATGCCGCCCAGCGGCGGGGCGTGCACGGCGAGTTCGGCATCGGACTGCTCTCCTTCTGGAGCCTCGGCGAGGAGCTGCGGATGGTGTCGGGCGGCCCCCGCGGCCTCCGCGAGTTGCGGCTCGTCCGCGGAGAGCGGCGGTACGAGATCCGGCCGGTGAAGAGCCGTCTGGTGACCGGGGGCACGCGGGTGATCGTGGGGCCCTTGCTCGAGGCGACGAAGAACCTCGTCACCGGCGAGAAGGTGGCCCGCTATCTCTCGGCCGAGCTCCGCGACCGCATCCGGCGGTCGGGCGCCACGATCGAGGTGATCGACAGCGTGGCCCGCAAGCAGATCGCGGTCGTGCCCCGGGAGTTCGACGGCGACCGGCTGGAGATCCCGCGGCGCTACCCGACGCCGCTGGGCGACATCAACGTGGAGGTCTACGTCCGCGGTGAGCAGGCCGCGGGCGAGCCCGGGATCGCCGTCTGCAAGGACGGCACCCGCGTGCTCAAAGACGTGACCGAGCTCCTTCCCTTCCAGCACGCCCCGTGGACCGACCGGCGACTCGAGGGGCTCGTCGACTTCGAGCCGCTCACGCTCGCCCCGGGAACCCGCTCGGGCATCGTGCCCGACGCCGCGCTCGACGCGCTCGTCGAGGCCGCCGCCGCGATCGAGGACGACATCCGCGAGGCGCTCGCGTCTCGGGAGCAGGCAGAGGCCGAGCGGGCCAGCCGGCAGCTGCTCAAGCAGGTGCACAAGGCGTTTGCCTCGGCGCTCGCCGAGCTTCCGGCGGAGGAGTATCTGTTCTTCGACATCCCCAAGGCGGCTCCGGCGTTGCAAGGGCGGCCCGGCGTGGCGGGCGATCTGCCGGCCGAGGGCGAAGGCGGCGCGCGGAAGGCCGGCAGCGCGGCCCCGCGGCCGCTGCTCGCGGCCGACCCCGGCCCCCTCGCCGCGGTGCGGGTCTCGCCCCGCACGCCGCGGCGGCAGCCGAACGAGTCGTGCCTCTTCTCGGCGACGGCCCGCGACGCCATGGGCATCCCGCTCGCCGGCGGCGTGGCGTTCACGTGGCGGATCGTGGCGGGGTCCGCGGCGATCGCCACCGACGGTGCGGCGTGCCGCGTGGCTTCGTCATCGGTCGGCATCGTGACCGTGGGCGTGACGGCCCGGCAGGGGGAGATCGAGGTCACCGACCAGGTCGAGCTCAAGTTCGTCGATGATCCCCTCGCCGATGCTGCCGGCGGCCGCGGCCTGCCCGGCTATCGGCTCGAGGCGGAGCACGGCCAGCCGTGGCGGAGCCGCTACGACACCGCGAAGAACGAGATCGTGATCAACTCCGCCCACCGCGACTTCCTCGCCAGCCGCTCGGCGGCTGCCAGGCACCGTCGCTACATCGGCAAGCTGTACGCGAAGGAGGTCGTGCTCACGAACTTCCCGCACGAGTCGCCGGCTGAGGTGATGGAGCGGCTGATCGAGGTCACGCTCCGCACCGAAGACGCGCTGTAGCACGGCCTCGGCGCGGCCCCGCAGCCGGTCGGAGGCATGCTCGGGGGCGGCCGGTGATCTTGGCCGCGACGCAGCGGGCCGGAGGCATGCTCGGCGCCGGCGGGACTTGTGAGTTCGCTGCTCGGTCGGAATGTCGGCGCCTGGCGTCCACAAGTCTCACCGGCTTCTGCGCGTGCCTCCGACCCGCTGCTCCCCGGTCTCCGGTTTGGAATCCGATGCGAACGGTGATGGAGCTCGGGGCTGCCCGTGCCCGAGAGCCGGGCTATGGGAGCAAGCGCAGGCAGGATGCCGAAGCGCCGCGGACATGCAGAGAGCCTCGGCCCGGAAGGCCGAGGCGAACGTCCGGCGACGGGCACGGGCAGCCCCGAGCGGCGCGGCGGGCACGATCCCCATCGCTGACGCGATTGGGCTTCCTGCTGGAACGAACGTCCGGCGACGGGCACGGGCAGCCCCGAGCGGCGCGGCCGACTCAAGCGGACCACACCGCAGGTTGAAAACCTGCGGCCAATTCAGGAGGCGTGCGGCTTCGAGTCGTCGCCGGCGATCTCGCCGCCGTGTCGCTTCTCGGGGAAGGCGAGCGAGGCGGCCACGCTCGCGCCGATCAGGCCGACAATGATCAAGAGCGACACGGCCGGATGCACGAGATGCCCCTTGGCGTGGGCGTCCCAGCCCCCCTGGGCCGCCAGCCACTCGTTGTGCCGGGCCGCCTCGGCGATCATCTTGCAGCCCACGAACACGAGCACAGCGGAGAGGCCGTAGTTGAGGAACCGGAACAGGTCCATCACGCCGGCGAGCAGGAAGTAGAGCGCCCGCAGCCCGAGGATCGCGAACACGTTGGACGTGAAGGCGATGAACCGCATGTAGTGGGTGCCGGGCGAGACCACGCCGAGGATCGCCGGCACGCTGTCGACCGCGAACAAGACGTCGGTGCTCTCGACCACGAGCAGCACGAGAAACAGCGGGGTGGCGAGGAGTTTGCCGTTCTCGCGGACGAAGAACCGGTCGCCAGCCGGCTCCTTCGAGACCGGGATGAACCGGCGGAAGAAGCGGATCAGGGCGTTCTCCCCCGGCTCGTGGTCGCCGTCGCCGAGGGCGAGCTTGATCCCCGTGTAGACGAGGAAGCCGCCGAACAGCCACATCACCCACTTGTAGCGCTCGACCAGTTCGGCCCCGAGGAGCACGAACGTGAGCCGCATGATCACGGCCCCGAGGATGCCCCAGAAGAGGACGCGGTACTGGTACTTCAGCGGCACGCCGAAGTAGGCGAACACCACCGCGAACACGAAGACGTTGTCCATCGACAACGACCATTCGACGAGGTAGCCGGTGAGGAACTCGAGCGCCGGCTTGCTCCCCAGCCACCACCAGACGAGGGCGTTGAAGGCGAGGGCCAGGGCGGACCAGAAGATCGTCCAGAAGGCGCTCTCGCGGAGCGACGGCTCGTGCGACTTCTTGTGGAAGACGGTGAGGTCGAGGACCAGCATCACCGTCACGAAGATCGCGAAGGCGATCCAGTGGGTGAGCGTGATCTGGCCCGCGGGGGCGGTGGCGTCGACGTGCAGAAACACGGGTGCGTCCGGAGGGGAAAGGGCGGCGGCAGGACGCCGTGCGCCCGGCGATCGACAGGGAATGGTAGCAATTTGGGTGGCCGGCGGCCCCCCCAATCCTCCCCAC
>Ga0208249_1000303_pt1 | contig 16069 bp, 16 predicted proteins | sample CryBogmetaGMA1M_FD_184546 | JGI IMG/M metagenome (GOLD analysis project Ga0208249, IMG submission 184546) | Freshwater microbial communities from Crystal Bog, Wisconsin, USA - MA1M (SPAdes) | ecosystem: Environmental > Aquatic > Freshwater > Lake | place: Crystal Bog, Wisconsin, USA | collected...
CGCATGGACTTCCTCAAGAAGTTCGTGCAGATCTCCACGCCGGAGGTCTACGGGAGCACCAGCGGCCTCGTGAAAGAGACCGCCCCATTCAATCCGAGCACTCCCTACGCCGTATCGAAGGCGGCCTGCGACATGAACCTCCTGGCCTACCAGAAGGCCTACGGGTTTCCGGTGGCGTTCACGCGGGCGGCCAATGTCTGCGGCCCAGGGCAGCCGCTCTACCGCATCATTCCCAGGACCGTCTACTGCGTGCTCACGGGCCAGAAGCTTAAGCTCGAGGGGGGCGGCACGAGCGTGCGGTCGTTCATCCACATGGCCGACGTCTCCCGCGGCACGCTGGAGGTGGCGCGGCGCGGCATTCCCGGCGACGTCTACCACCTCGCCACCGACAAGAATCAGACGATCCGCGAGGTCGTCGAGGAGATCTGCCGGCAACTCGGCGCCCGCTTCGAAGAAGACGCAGTTGAAACCACGCCCCCACGGCTCGCCCAGGATCCGGCGTATCTGCTCGATTGCACGAAGGCCCGCACCGAGTTCGGCTGGGAGCCGAAGCGATCGGTCGCCGAGGTGATCACCGAGACGATTGCGTGGCTGAAGAAGAACCTTGACCGGCTGCAGAACGTCCCCGCCGATTACGTCCACAAACCATGAAAAAGGTGGCGGGCACCATTTCGCGGCGAAATGGTGCCCGCCACCTTTTTCAGCACCTGCCATGATGAACGTTCCGAAACTCGCTGCGATCGCCGCCCGGATCCGCGCCCGGGTCGTTGAGATGTCGCATGCGGCCGAGACGCCCCACCTAGGCTCGTCGCTGTCGTGCATCGATCTGCTGGTAGCCACCTACTGGGGCCCGCTGCGCATCGATCCTGCCCATCCGCTTGATCCCAACCGCGATCGCTTCATCCTCTCCAAGGGCCACGCGGCCACCGCGCTCTACGTCACGCTCGCCGAGCGGGGATTCTTCGACCCCGCGCTGCTCGACACCTACGACACCGACGGCGGCGCGCTCCCCGAGCACCCAGGCCTCCAGTGCGTGCCGGGGGTGGAGGCGGCGACGGGCTCCCTCGGCCACGGGTTGCCGATCGCCCTGGGTATGGCACTGGCCGCGCGGATCCAGAAGCGGCCCTCGCGGCAGTTTGTGCTGATGAGCGACGGTGAGTGCGAGGAGGGCTCCGTCTGGGAAGCGGCGATGTTCGCCCCGGCCCAGAAACTCGACAGCGTCATCGTGATGATCGACTACAACAAGTGGCAGGCCACCGGCCGCAGCGACGAGATCATGGCGCTGGCGCCGCTCGCCGAGAAGTGGCGGGCCTTCGGCTGGGACGCCTGCGAGGTGGATGGGCACGACATGGCGGCCGTGCTCGCCGCCGTCTCTTGCGAGCCCGACGGCTCGGGGCGGCCCCGGGTGATCGTGGCCCACACGGTGAAGGGCAAGGGTGTGTCGTTCATGGAGGACGACAACAACTGGCACTACCGGATTCCGACGGCCGACGAGGTGCGGAAGGCCCGGGTCGAACTCGGGCAGCCGGAGGTGCGGGCATGAGAAACGCCTTCGCCGCTGCGATCACCGAGTTGGCGGCCCAAGACGAGCGGATCGTCCTCCTCTCGGGCGACATCGGCAATCGGCTGTTCGACAAGTTCCGCGAGCGGTTCCCCGATCGCTTCTACAACTGCGGCGTGGCCGAGGCCAACATGACAGGCATGGCGGCGGGCCTGGCGCTCTCCGGCTTGCGTCCTTTCACGTACACAATCACACCGTTCGCCACCACTCGCGTGATCGAGCAGATTCGCGTCGACATCTGCTACCACGACGTGCCGGTGGTGATCGTTGGTACCGGCAGCGGCCTTTCCTACGCATCGCTTGGCCCCACGCACCACTCCTGCGAGGACGTTGGCATCCTCCGCTGCTTCCCGAACCTCACGATCCTCTGTCCGGCCGACTCGGCCGAGGTGGGCCCAGCCCTCGAGGCAGCGCTCACGCTCCCCGGCCCAGCCTACATCCGCCTTGGCAAGAAGGGAGAGCCCGTCGTCCACGAGTCTCGGCCCGCGTTCGAGGTCGGCAAGGGCATCGTCATGCGAGAGGGAACCGATGTCTGCCTGCTCGGCATGGGGACGATGACCTCGGTGGCCCTCGCCGCGGCGCAGGAACTCGAGCACAAGGGGCTCTCGGCCCGGGTGGTGAGCATGCACACCGTGAAACCGCTCGACGAGTCGCTCCTGGCCGATGCCTTTGGCCGGTTCCGGGCCGTGGCGGTGGTCGAGGAGCACAGTGTGATCGGCGGCCTCGGCAGCGCCGTCGCTGAGTGGCTCGTCCGTCGCGACGGGCCGCAATCGCCGCTCGTCTCCTGTGGTACGCCCGATGTCTTCATCTCGGAGGCCGGCAGCCAGCAGTGGATGCGGGAGCGGTGCGGGCTGACCGGTCCGGCCGTGGCCGCCAAGATCCTCGACCGGCTCGGGAAATCGCCGTGATCGGCGTCGATTTCGACAACACGATCGTCCGCTACGACGACGTCTTTCGTCGCGTGGCCCTCGACCTCGATCTCGTGCCGCCGCACGCGGCCACGTCGAAGACTTCGGTCCGCGGCCACCTGAGGTCGATCGGCCAAGAAGACCGTTGGACGGAACTCCAAGGAATCATCTACGGGCCCCGGATGATCGATGCGGCTCTGTTTCCCGGAGTCGCCACCTTCTTTGCGGACTGCCGTGCCAAAGGCATGCCCATTGCCATCGTCAGCCATCGCACGCGGTTTCCGTACCTCGGCGAGCGGCACGATCTGCACGCCGCCGCCCGCGACTTCCTCGCCCGCCACGGGTTTCACGACGAGGCCGGCATCGGCCTGCCTGCGGATCGTGTGTTCTTCGAGGAGACGAAGGAAGGAAAGCTCGCGCGGATCGCGGCGATCGGCTGCACGACCTTCATCGACGATCTTCCGGAACTTCTCGCCGATCCGCGGTTTCCGGCGGGTGTGCGACGGATCCTTTTCGACCCGCACGCCACCCAGGATGCGCCCGCCGGGGTCGAGTCCGCCGGTTCGTGGGCCGAGATCGAAGACCTCGTCAGGAGAGGCGGTGTCGGGGGGTGAACGACCAAGCAGGGCAGCAAGACGTCGCCACGCTCGTCGGCCCCGTGCTGGCTGCGGGCGGGCTTGCGCCCCCATACCACGTCGCGAGTCTCGCGGGAGGAGGTAACAACCGCGTCTATCGCGTCGAGTCAGCGAGCGGGACGGCGGTGGTAAAGATCTATTACCGCAGCCCCGACGATCCCCGCGACCGTTTGGCCGCCGAGTTTGGGTTCAGTAGGTTCGCGTGGGATCGGGGGGTTCGCGCCGTCCCCCAACCGTTGGCGAGCGACCCGGTGGCGGGCATGGCGGCCTACGAGTTTGTGGATGGCCGCAAACTGCGGAGCGGCGAAGTGACGACCGAGCACGTTCACCAAGCGGCCGAGTTCTTCCGCGCCGTCAACGAACGGCGCGCCGACCCGCAGTCCACAGCACTGCCCGACGCGTCGGAGGCTTGCTTCTCGCTCGCCGGTCATCTCGACTGCGTCGACCGCCGGATCACCAGGCTCCGGTCGATCGACCAGGCGTCGCCCGGCGGCTGCGAGGCCGTCGAAATCGCTGACGGACGCATGCGGCCTCTCTGGAACCGGATTCGTCGCGATGTGCTTGCGGCGGGCGAGGTGGTGGTGAACGAGGTGATGTCGCTTCGGGATCGTTGCATCAGCCCATCAGACTTTGGCTTCCACAACGCGCTCGTCGCTGCGGGCGACCACCTCCGCTTCCTTGATTTCGAGTACGCCGGCTGGGACGATCCCGCGAAGATGGTCTGCGATTTCTTTTGCCAGCCGGCCGTGCCGGTGCCGCGCGAGCACCTGCCCGCGTTCGTCGAACGGGTCGCAACGCTCTGGGACGAGCCCGAGAAGGTTGTGCGGAGGTCGGCCCTTTTAATGCCCGTCTACGAACTGAAGTGGTGCTGCATTATGCTCAACGAGTTCCTGCCCTCCGCGGATCGCCGCCGCACTTTCGCCGGCATGGCATCCGGGCAGGAGCAGCGGCGGGCAGTGCAGCTCGCGAAGGTCAGGTCGGCACTGGATCGCATGGAAGGCTGAACGAACATGGCGTACGTCGATTTTCTCTCGAGCGTCCATCGGAGCACCAAGCGAGATTACGTCGCCCGTGTGAACGAGTTTCCGAAAGCCGAAGCCGCCAAACTGGGAAAGCAATGGGGTAAGGACTACTGGGATGGAGATCGCAGGACGGGTTATGGCGGCTACAACTACGACGGCCGCTGGCGGAAAGTCGCCGATGCGATGGTGTCCCATTACGGCATCAAGCCGGGTGATCGGATTCTCGATGTCGGGTGCGGCAAGGGGTTTCTGCTGTATGACTTCACGCAGGCATGCCCAGGCGTGGAGATCGCAGGGATCGACGTTTCCCGATACGCACTAGACCATGCCAAGGAGGAGGTCAAGCCGTTTCTCTGCGAGGCAAGTGCCGCGAGCCTGCCGTTTGAGGACAAGAGTTTTGACCTCGTCATTTCGCTCAACACGCTCCACAACCTTTACTGCTATGACCTGCTCGCCTCGTTGAAAGAGATGGAGCGGGTGGGGAGGCGGCACAAGTATCTGTGCGTTGAGTCGTGGCGGACCGAAGAGGAGAAGGCAAACCTTCTCTACTGGCAGTTCACCTGCGAGATGTTTTGCACGCCGAAGGAATGGGAATGGTGGTTCTCCCAGGCTGGCTACACCGGCGACCACTCCTTTATCTACTTTGAGTAGCCATGAAGTCACTCGCCGCCATACTCGTCGAACAGAAGAAGCCCCTCGTGATCGAGGAGATCGAGGTTCCCTCGCCGAAACTCGGCCAGGTGCTGGTCAAGGTGCTCACGAGCGGCATCTGCGGTTCGCAGATCGGTGAGATCGATGGCGTGAAGGGGCCTGACCGGTTTCTGCCGCATCTCCTCGGCCACGAGGGCTGCGGAGAGGTCCTCGAGTGCGGCGAGGGCGTCCAGCACGTAAAGCCGGGCGACCGTGTGGTGCTCCACTGGCGGAAGGGAGCGGGGCTCGAGTCGACAACGCCCGTCTATGAGTCGTCGATCGGGCGCGTGAATGCGGGCTGGGTGACCACGTTCAACGAATATGCCATCGTGTCGGAGAACCGTGTGACGGCCGTCCCCGCCGACTTCGATTCGGAGGCGGCTGCCCTGTTTGGATGCGCGGTGACGACGGCGTTCGGGGTCGTCAACAACAACGCCCAGGTTGCGATCGGCCAGTCGGTCGCCGTTTTTGGCGCGGGTGGGATCGGGCTCAACATCATCCAAGGGGCGGCGCTGGCCGGCGCGAATCCGATCATCGCGATCGACCTTTTCGACAACCGTCTGGAACTCGCCCGGTCGCTTGGAGCGACGCATACCATCAACTCGAAAATGGCTGATGCGGCTGATGAGATCAAGAAGATCGTGGGCGCCGCAGGGGTCGACGTGGCGGTGGACAACACCGGCAACGTCGATGTGATCGCCCTGGCCAGTCGGCTCACCGGGCCGCGAGGGCGAACCGTGCTTGTCGGCGTGCCGCCGAAGGACTCGACGGCTTCGATCTCCACGCTCCCGCTCCACTTCGAGAAGCGGCTGATGGGCTCTCATGGCGGTGAATGCCGTCCCGAGATCGACATTCCGCGGTACGTGCGTCTGGTGCAAGATGGCCGCCTATCGCTCGCATCGATCGTGGGACAACGATACTCGCTCCACGAGATCAATGCCGCGATCGGTGACATGAAGTCGGGCCGGCTCGCGGGCCGGGCCATCATCGGGCTCGCGGGGTCAGCGTGACCGTGTTCGCGGTGCCTGATTGAGGCGGCCCGCACGGAGACTAGACTTGGGTATTGAGCGATCGGTTTTCCGGCGGCCAGGACGTCAGCGATGAAGAAAGTCAATGACGAGGTGCTGGTCGCCGACGAACCTCTCGTGCGCGTCGATCGGGGCTTCGCCGCGGAGTTACAGCGGGGCGCGATGTCGAATCCCCGGCGACGGATGAGGCTGTGCGCGCACGCGACTGTCGAAGATCCACTGCACGAGATGGTGATCGCGTTGTCGGCTGGTACGTACATTCGCCCTCATAAGCACGTGGGCAAGAGCGAGTCCATGCACGTGATCGACGGGGAGGCCGACCTCGTGACATTCGATGAGCAGGGGGGGGTGGGCGAGGTTCTGCGGCTCGGCTCCTACGGGTCGGGAAAAACGTTCTTCGTGCGAATGGCGACACCGCGGTATCACATGCTGCTGGTGCGAAGTGACGTGTTGGTGGTGCACGAGACGACCAACGGCCCGTTCAATCCCCAAGACACCGTGTTCGCTCCATGGTCGCCGGATGGAGCTGACCCCGAGGCGTGTGGTACGTTCATGGCCCGGGTCGAGCGGGCCATATCGGCGACGCCGCGACCCGACGGAAAGGACGTTTGACGCATGACCGACATCATCCATCGCCGAAACACGTGTCGCTTGTGCGGCTCCAGGAACCTCGAAATCGGGTTCCAGTTGGCGCCGTCGCCGATCGGGGATGCCTACGTGACTGCCGACCAACTGAGCGCAACGCAGCCGTTGTTTCCGATCGATCAGTTCATCTGTCGCGACTGTGGCTTAGCACAGCTTCTCGATGTGATCGCTCCGGATGTGCTCTACGGCGACTACATCTACGTGACGTCAAGTTCGCTCGGCCTCAATGACCACTTCCGTCAGTACGCCGACTCGGTTCTGGCATCAGCCCAGCCAGTATCCGGGGCGCTGGTCGTGGACATCGGCAGCAACGACGGAACACTGCTGCGGGCGTTCAAGGAACGGGGCTTACGGGTTCTTGGTGTGGAACCGGCCGAACACATTGCGCGGGCGGCGACGGCGGCGGGTATCGAGACGATTGGCCGGTACTTCACGCCCGAACTGGCTCGCGAGATTCGAGAGAGCCACGGTCCGGCGGCGATCATCACCGCGAACAACGTGTTTGCGAACGTGGACGATCTGCATTCGATGACGCAGGGCATCCACGACCTGCTCGCTCCGGATGGGGTGTTCGTGTGCGAGAGTTATTACGTCGCCGACGTCGTCAAGAATATGGTCTTCGACTTCGTTTACCACGAGCACATCTCCTCGTTCGCCGTCACGCCGTTGCATTCGTTTTTCGAGCGAATGGGCATGCGTCTGATCGACGTGACTCGAGTGCCGACCAAGGGAGGCTCGCTGCGTTACACGGTGGGCCTGGCCGATGGGCCGCGGCAGCCGACGCCTGCGGTAGCGGCAATGCTCGCCGAGGAGCGACGCGAGGGGGTCTGCGATCCGCAGACCTATCATGCGTTTTCCGCCCGCATCGATGCGTTGCGTGATCAAACCGTGGAGCTTCTCCGCGGCCTGAAGAACGCGGGCCGCAGCATCGCGGGCTTTGGCGCGTCGATCACGGCGACGACCCTCATCTACCACTTTGGCATCGGGGAATTCCTCGACTATCTCGTCGACGACAATCCAGCCAAGCAAGGACGCTTCAGCCCCGGGCTGCACCTGCCCGTCTATCCAGCGTCTGCACTGGCGGAACGCAAGCCCGACGAAACCGTGATCCTCGCCTGGCGCTACGCCGACCCGATCATCCGGAACCATGTCGGCTACTTGGCGGGCGGTGGCCGGTTCATCGTGCCGGTGCCCGAGGTCAGGATCATCGACAAGGCGTGAGTGGGGCGTGATGGGAAGCGAGCACTACGTCGTCGTCGGCGGCACGACGGGCAGCGGTCGGGCGCTGGTCAGGGCCCTCGCCGTGCGCGGGGAGCAGATCACGGTCATCGGTCGCCATCGACCGCCGGAGGCCGACTCATTTCCCAGCGTGAACTTCGAAATCATCGACATCACCCGAGATGCCGAGACCGCCGCAGCCATCGAGCGATCTGTGGGGCGATGTGGCGGGCTGAACCACCTGATTCTCTATCAGCGGTATCGCGGCGACGGAGATCGCTGGGCGGGCGAACTCGAGGTCACGCTGACAGCCACGAAGAGGCTCGTCGACTGCTGTACCCCTCATTTTCGTCGGGGTCGGAACCAGGCGATCGTCGCCGTGGGGTCGGGGGCGAGTAGGTTCGTGCTGGCCGAGCAACCGGTGGGGTATCACGCCACCAAGGCGGCGTTGCTGCAGATGATCCGTTATTACGCTGTCACGCTGGGACCGCAGGGTGTGCGGGCCAACGTCGTCTCGCCCGATACAGTCATCAAGGATGAGTCCCGGCACGTCTACGAGGCCAACGGCGGGCTGGCCGGGCTCTACGAGGCGATCACGCCGCTGGGCCGCATGGGCACGTCCGAGGATGTCGCCGGAGTCGTCCAGTTTCTCTGCAGTGAGGCTGCTTCGTTCGTCACGGGGCTCGATGTCGTGGTCGACGGCGGGGGGCTCGATGTCGTGGTCGACGGCGGCATATCGCTGGTCGGGCAGGCCGCCGTGGCTCGCCGGGCGGGCGGACTCGGCGACTCGAAACTCAACCGCTAGAGCGTTCTGGGGTTCGCTGAAGCGATCTTCACGGCGCGGGGCCGAATGCGGCGTTGTCGCGAACCTCTGGGGCCTCGTGCACGCTGCTGACCTCGCGTGGATAGAGTCCCTTCGCCACCCGGCGAATGAACACCTGGAGCAGCGTGTGCCCCACGGATGCAATGTTCCTGAAGGTGAACGCCTTGGTCGCCCCGGTTGGTCGCTGGCTGGCGATCACCGGCACTTCTACCAGCGTCGCGCCCATGTCGAGGAGACGCGTGATCAAATCCGCTTGAAAGCCGAAACCGTGCGCGTTCGAATGCCAGCGCATGACGTTGTATCGGCGATGGATCGCGAGCCCGTTGTAGTAATGGACACGGTGTCCGCTGATCAGGTTGATCAGCGTGTTGTACGTCGTGGAAATGAAGCGTCGTGACCAGGAGCGGGCCGTGGCATCCTCAAAGTACGTCAGCACTATGTCCGCCTTGCCGAGGTGCCGCATGGCCGCAAGCAGGGACTCCTTTCGCTCTTCGTTGTCACCGCAGATGACTCGGTAGTAGCGGCCTCCACCATAAAAGGCGGCTTCTGCAAAGTTCGAACCAAATCCCTGATTCGACCGATTCATCACCAGCCGGATCGGGACGCGAGGATGCGCCTCCATGTACGCGGTGATGCGACTGATCGAGTCGTCCGTCGAGGCATCGTCCACAACGACAATGTCGAAAGTGCAGCCGATCTCCTCGACCACCTCGAGCACCGTATCGAGTGCCGCCGCGATGTTGTCCTGCTCGTTGTAGCAGGCAACGAAGAACGTCACTTCGCACTCACGGGGTACGCTGGCAGTCGACGCGCTCATGTTGCTACTTTCTCCGTCACCTGCTCAACGTCACCGGGAAACGCAGGCCAAGGGCCGATGAACACCCGTCGCAGAACGTTGTACACCAACGCAATCGCCAAAAAACCACGTTTTCCGATGTAAAAAAGGCCGTTGCGTTCGACAAGATGTCCGCCCTTCAGCAGGCGATCGAGCCGGATCTCGATGACCCGCTCGCTGTTGTATCCGGCTAGCAATGCCTGCTTCGGCAATGAACCGCCCGCCGACAGAAGTTCCGCAAGCAGGCGGATTCTCAGCGAAGCCAGCGTCAGGTTCACAAAGTTGAAATACCCGAAAGCCAGCGCGAGATAAGAGGCGAGGTTCATCAAAACGAATGCCACCTTATCGGCCATGGCCACGTCATCGGAGGCGAGGCCAATCGACGTAATCGCCATACAGACGACGAGCCCGATGAGAATTCCTGCGGACAGTGACGCATAAGGGCCGCGCAGACGGGACGCACGGGCGATCACGATCTGCGACAGACAGTCAACCGCCAGGCCCAGTATCGGGCTCAGTACGACGAGCACGTACCATCGGTTCATTGGTTCACCCGCCACGGCTGAATCCGAGGAACATCCGCACCCGTTCGAAAAGCGTTGCCCAGGCGCGGCCCTTCGGCGTGAGTTCGCACATGCCCGAACTCTCCGTGACCATCATATCGCGGGTCATGGCGGCCAGCCGGATCTCTACCGGCGATGCGTTTCGAAGGACTCCTTCAAGGGCCTTCTTCGTGCGCCCCGCAGGCTTCGCGGCGTTCACGAAACTGAGGATGGTCATGCTCGGGCTGCGCTCCTCCAGGGCCGAGTAAACGACGACATACGCGAGGGCGACCGAGATGGAAAAGATGCCGACGTGGAGGCACTCCCAAGGCGTCCGAAGCCCCCACCACAGTCCCGCGTGGTGAGCCATCGAAAACCCGCCGATTCCTGCCGCGAAGACGGCGAAAAAAATCAGCAGAAGAGCCGCCGTCTGTCGCCGCGGTATCGACACCCGCCAGACGAGCCAGTGCACGAGGAATCCGATGCACACAAGGGCCAGCGAGATGCCAAACACTCTCATTGCGGCTGTCGATCCCGCGCCCGTCGTTCGTGATGGAATGGACCTTTTCGTGAGAATGGGAAGGCTACCATAGGGGCCATTCAAAGCAACCCGATCGATTTCCAGAGGCGGCCGCCGAGGTACAGAAAAATGAGAGATAGCATCTCGCCGCCGGCCCGGTCAGTTACCCTGGGCGTTGGCGGTCGATTGGCTGCGGATTCGCTCACCTGCCGTGAGATTCTCGACGAGAGCGTACCACTGCGCCGGGTCGCGGTTCAGATGGTGATGATACCACTCAAAAATCTCCGACATGGAGCGAGTGCGTTCGCAATCCACCGGTTCACCGAAGTGAAAGATCGTCCGATTCCACTTGGTGCGGGTGGAGTACACGGGAAGGATATGGCATCCGGTCTCGCGAGCCATGGCGAGTGACGAGGTTGGGAAGTAGAGATCACAACCATTCACGACGAGGTGCTCGGCATTCTTCGGCCTGAACTTCCCGCCATCGAACATGACGAGGCAGGATTCGCCACGCCGCAGTCCGGCGACGATCTCGTGGTACGACTGCAGTCGGTGATCCAGGTAGGGGTTGAGGGCGGCATCGTGGATGGCCTGACGTAACCGGCTTTGATTGACGAACACGGCGTTGATGCGTTTCCAGCCCGATGCCAGCCAGACAAGCAGCATGTAGAAAGAGCCACTGTGCATTTGCAGGAAGAGGATCGGCCTGCCTGACCCCTTGACGCGGTCGAAATGCTCAACACCGACCACATCCATCCGTCGTCGGAGCGTAGACTCCGAAGCCGCCGCGAAAGTGAACAAGTCGATGTAGTAGAAGAACTTGTACACTCTCCCGGTGGTATAAAATCGGCGAGCGTCCGCATCGGGCCCCGTGAGGTTGTAGAACTTGCGATACCAGTCGATACTCTCCGAGGCCGCTGGCCTTATCGTTGCGGCGAGTCGTGTCAGCCGTTCCGCGATCGCGTACGCGACCGGGTTGTTGACGAAGCAACCGACGAGGAAGACGAGGAGACGCATGTGCGGAAAGGACCTGTTAGGGGCTCTTACGGTTGACGAGATTCTAGCCGCTGTCGGGGGGCATTGCCGGGCATGGTTTCCTGCATGAACGACGCAGTTCACTCGCACCGCGAGCCCCCCGCCGGGCCACTCCTCCGACTCGACGCGAAGGAGACGGCGTGCATCCGCATTGCGCTGTGGTGGTGCCTATTTGGCGTGGTCATCGGCGCGGTCATCCTGTCGATGGTGGCTCGTCCAAACGCAGCCAGCGGGGTGCGAATGGCGCAGGGGCGTGTGAGTCAGGTTTTCGAGGCTTAGCCGAGCAACCGCTTGTCATGGACGTGGCTCCCAAGGGTTATCCGACGCCAACACCCGCGCACTGGGCCGCGCTGGCCGGCATGCGGTTTTTTCTTTCCCTGATCGTTTACATCGGCCACCTCGGCGGCACGATCGGCAAGACGCGATTCACCAACGCATGGGAGGACCTCGGGGAACTTGCGGCGGTCCTCGCGTTTTTCATCATCAGCGGATTCTCGATCGCCAACTCGATCGAGCAGCGGCCGCGGGGCTACATTGTCCGCCGAGTGTGGCGAATCTGGCCGACGTACCTATTCTCTTTTTTCTGCTGCACGCTGCCGGCAGTCGTTCTGCTGCCGCGCTTCACGAATCAGTACCCCGCCGACCAGACGGTCACCTGGGAGATGGTGATCGGCAACCTGCTGATGCTGCAGGGATTGATCGTGCCGGTTCTCGAGGCGAACGCGGCGACGTGGACGCTCGCGATCGAGGAGTGGTGCTATCTCGCGGCCCCCGTGTTTCGCCGACTCAGAAGCAGTCTGCTGCTCGTGCTGATCGTCATCTCTGCGGTGTGCTACGCGAACGCGAGATCATGGGGGTGGGTGCGGTTCGCCGGTCAGACCCATGGCGTCAGCCATCTGTGTTTTGTCTGGGCGTGGCTCATCGGATTCTTCTTCTACAGGCACCGACAGTCCGCGTGGGCGCATGCGCTCCTGCTTCTTCTGCCACTGTGGTTGATTACCGGAGCGAACGAGCTCGGCGGTTCGCGGGCAGCGTTCACGATACTTGCGGGTACGCTCGCGGTGGCTTACGGAGGCGCCCTGCTGCGGCTTCCGGAGACCCTGGTTGAGGTCGAGGGGCGCGAAGGGAAGACCTACCGGCTGCGCGCGAGCCACATCGAGAAGTTCCTCGTGTTCCTGGGCAACGTCAGCTACCCTCTGTATATCGTGCACTATCCCGTCTTTTTCCTCATGCATCACCTGACGGGGAACCAAAACCACGCTGCGTACCTCACATCCGTGTTCATGCTGTGCGTGGTCGTCTACGAACTCGTCGACAAACCCAATCGCAACCGCTGGCAGAAGCGTGTGCCGGAACCTGCTCGCAAAGAGGAGCAGAAGCCGATGGGAATCAATCGATCGTGATCGTGACGGCCGGATAACCGTCGGCCGAAATCGACAGCTGCTGGCCCTTGGAAACGAGCCAGCCATCATCTTCACCGATCTCGGCGAGGGCCCCCGGTTGCCACGTCTCGAACTGCAACGTGTGCGGATCAGCACGGCCCGGTCCGGCGATCCGAATCACCACTGACTGCAACGGAGATGTCGCACTATTCTTGACTTGGATGACGTTGCCCTCGCCCGTGCGGCGCGGACGCATAGCGAGTTGAACCGGTAGCCGGGCCGACGATGACGCCTGTTCGCTTGAAGCGACTCGAGCATTGATCCCGAGCAACGAAGGCAGCGCCGCCCCGAGAAAAACCCCCGCCACTCCGCCCAAGAAGCCCGTCACGCAACAGAGCTTCAAGGCCTGCGACCAACTCACGCCGCCAGACGGGCGGTTGCTGGCTGAATCCTGCACCGCCGTGTCGCTCGCGTTGTGGTCCACAAAGCTCCGGCGTTGTTCACCGCCGTCCTCATCGGGCCTCGTCGAAATCGAGGCTGGGAAACGACCCTGCACGCGGTAGTATACTCAGCTTTCGGGAAGAGTGGAGCCAGTCCTGATGGCAAGTCTGCCGCGATCTTTCAAAGTCGAGTTGGGTGTCGTTGCGGTCCTCGCGTGTACGGTCGCGATCACTTGGTGCATGGCCTTCGACAAGTGGACGGTGTCCCAGTGGCAACAGCCATTGGCGTACATCGAAAACGCCGAGAAGTCGGACGTCATCTACACGTTTGCGACGCTGAAAGCCGGCGCGAGGGGGCAGTTCATCCCCTTCGTGTGGAAGAGTGTCCCGGAGTTGGGCGCTCCGAACGGGGCAAACTGGAACGACTGGCCAATCATCGAAGAGTTCCAGTTGGCGTTCTTTGGTTGGCTGGCACGGCTCTTTGGCGTGTTTGCTGGCCTTAACGTGGCGATGTTGCTCGGCAATGTGCTCGCCGCAATGAGCATGTATGCGGTCGCGCGGATCTGCGACTGCTCGCGGCTCTGGTCCTTCGTCGCCGGGTTCGCGTTCGGGTTGGCTCCGTTTATCTTCGCCCAGTCGCCGCACCACATCACGTGTGAGTGGGTTTGGCAAGTTCCGCTTTTCCTGCTCGTGTGGCGTTGGGTTTTCACGGAACACGGTATCGCGTGGCGGTCGCCACGCTTTTGGCAGGCGATCGCGATCGGATTCCTATCGGGGCTGCAAAACCCATACTTCACCAATATTTTGTGCCAGTTGACGCTGATCGGCGGGGCGATCCAGTACCTCCGAACAAAGTCCAGGTCCGCACTGGCGTCGGCGGCTGCCGTGGTCGTCGCCGCCGCCATCGCCTTCGCGCTCATGAGCGTGGATACGTGGACGTATCGGGCTGTTCATGGCTCGAATCCGGGCGCTCTGGTCCGTGAATACAAATGGCTCGAAATCTACGGACTCAAGATCAAGGACCTGTTCATCCCCCCGGTCACGCACCACTCGCAGTCGTTGGCCGCGTTCTCAACGGCCCATCGTCAGGTGGCACCGTTGCTTGACGAGGGAGCCTCGTATCAGGGCTTGGTCGGGCTGGCCTGCTTGCTCTGGCTCGTGATCACCTCGGTGAGAGCGATGATCGATCGTAGGGAGCGGGATGTGCCGATGGAGGTGTGGTGGGTTCTCTGGATCGTGCTCATGTTCACCACGGGGGGGCTGAACGCGATTGTCGGGGCCTTTGGCTTCACAATCTTTCGAGGCGGCTGCCGTTACAGCATCGTTATTTTGGCGATCACGCTCCTCTGGGCGGCAAGGCGAATCACGTCCTTTGAGCAGGCAATCGATTCGCAGAGCGATGTGCAGCATCGGGGAGCTCATCGAATGCTCTTCCGTGTGGTTGCAGGAATGCTCTGCTTGCTCATCGTCTGGGATCAGGTACCCAGAACGCCGAGTGCGGAGGAGTCCACGACGATCGCACGGCTCGTCGATGCGGATCGTGCTTTCACCGAGAAGATGGAGGCAGCCCTGCCGGAGGGAGCGATGGTGTTCCAACTGCCGATCATGGACTACCCGGAATCGCCCGCACCCGGTGTGCCGCCCTACGATCACTTCCGGCCATACCTCTACAGCAAGAGCCTCCGTTACTCATTCGGTTCCATGAAAGGCCGACCCGCCGAGGCATGGCAGAAGGAACTGGAGCGGTTGCCGTCGCTGGAGCAGATCATCGCGGAACTGAAGAAGCGGGGCTTTGCAGCGATCTACATCAACCGCAACGGATTCCCGGACCGCGCCAAGGGAATCGAGGACAAGCTGCTGGAAATGGGCTACATCAAGCCGCCGATCCGCAATGCGACGGGTGACTTGTCATGTGTCATTCTGGACGGGGACGGCGGCCGTCCCGGCAGCGATACGCCGTGATGCAGTCCGCCGGTTTTCTTATCGTGGGAGCGGGTATCATCGGGATTTCGGTTGCCCGGGAACTCAAGAGCCGGCATCCCGACGTAAGCGTCCACGTGCTCGAGAAGGAGTCCACCTGCGGGAGGCACGCCAGCGGCCGTAACAGCGGTGTTCTTCATGCCGGCTTCTACTACACCGCCGACTCGCTCAAGGCTCGCTTCACCCGCGACGGCAATGCCGCGCTCCGGGCTTACTGCGACGAGCGAGGCCTGCCGCTCAACCGCTGCGGCAAACTCGTGGTCGCCCGCACCGCGGCCGACCACCCGCAGATGGACGAACTCTTGCGGCGAGGCGCAGCCAATGGGGTGGCGCTCGAGAGCATCACCGAGGCCGATGCCAAACGGATCGAACCCCGCGCAAAGACCTGCGAGCGGGCCATCTTCTCGCCCAACACCGCGACTGCCGACCCCGGTGCCGTGCTCGACGCGATGCGGGAGGACGCGGAGCGGGAGGGCGTGCAGTTCGCGGTCGGCACCGCCTTCAGGCGGCGGCACGGCAACGAGATCGTGACTTCGCAGGGCGCGTGGTCGGCAGGCTTCGTCGTGAACTGCGCCGGGCTCCACGCCGACCGGATCGCGCGGCAGTTCGGCTTCTCGCAGCACTACACGATTCTGCCCTTCAAGGGACTGTATCTTTACAGCGATGAGCCGGCAGGGGCGCTGCGGACCAACATCTATCCCGTGCCCGACCTGCGGAATCCATTTCTCGGCGTTCACTTCACCGTGACTGTCGATGGTCATGCGAAGATCGGCCCCACCGCGATCCCCGCCTTCTGGCGCGAGCA
>Ga0208249_1000304_pt1 | contig 16031 bp, 8 predicted proteins | sample CryBogmetaGMA1M_FD_184546 | JGI IMG/M metagenome (GOLD analysis project Ga0208249, IMG submission 184546) | Freshwater microbial communities from Crystal Bog, Wisconsin, USA - MA1M (SPAdes) | ecosystem: Environmental > Aquatic > Freshwater > Lake | place: Crystal Bog, Wisconsin, USA | collected...
GCTCCCCCTCGCGCACTTTCAGAGCGATCATCCACCGGCCGTCGGGGGAGACGAAGCGGTCGTCGGTGAAATGAAACGCCTCCGTCGCTCCGCTCGTGAGCGGCTTTTCGGTGCCGTCGGCACGCTTCGCCACGAGATCGCCGTCGCGGAGGATCACCTCGGCTCGCGGCGTGCCGGCGGCGGGCTCCGCTACCCGGGGCCTGGGCCGCTCGCCAGCCCCGCGCGACCCACTCGGCACGACATCGGGCTCGAGCGACTCGATCCGGAACGTCGATCCCCCCTGCTCGGCGGCTGCGGCCGCCAGGAGCGTGCCGTCGCCGCGCTCGAAGCCCCAAACATGGCCGGCGAAGGTGTGTTGATCGCGGGAGGCCCCGGGGGCGAGCTCGCCGTAGGAGCGCCGCTCGCCCCCCCCTTCGATCCATACCGTCCTGAGGACCTCGGTCGTCGCGTTCTCCAGACGAATCGACGTCTCGGGGCCGTTGCCACCGCGCAGGGGACGGTCGAGGCGCAGCCGCCGCGCCTTCGCGGAACGCAGCTCGACGGCGAGGGGATCGTCGGCGGTAAGGACGCGCCTTTCGCCGGAGCGGCAGTCGACCCGCACCACCTCGTGGGCGTAGGCACCTGTTCGCACCCGGTAGACGAGCACGGCTCCGTCGTCGATCCAGCGCGGCTCGATGGAGTGCCGGAAGACGAGGCCGCCGACACGCGTATCGTGCGACGTCGCCCGATGCCAGGCGGCGTCGAAGTCAGTAGCCGGCTCGGCAGCCGGGCTCGCCAGGGCAGCGACGGAGGCGATCGCGAAGGCGATTCGCAGGAGTTGACCGTTCATCGACGTCGGCCCTCCGGCAGCCCGAGCCTCCGGTCGAAGAAGTCGGCGATCGTCCGCCAGAGGTGGATCCGGTCGGGAGCACCGGAGATCCCGTGCGTCTGGCCGGGATAGATCATCACCTCGAAGAGCGTGCCGTCTTTCTGCATCTTCGCCACCAGCGCCGTCGTGTTTTCGAAGACAACGTTGTCGTCGGCCATGCCGTGGATCACGAGGAGCGGATCGTCGATCGTCTCCGCCACGCCGAGGACCCCCGACTGCTCGTAGGGGCCCTTGTCGATCGCGGGATTGCCGAGATAGCGCTCGGTGTAGTGGGTGTCGTAGAGCGACCAATCGGTGACCGGAGCCCCCGAGGCCCCGGCGGCGAACAGCCCCGGATGGGCAGCAAGCAGCCGTAGCACCATGAAGCCGCCGTACGACCAGCCGTGGACGGCGATCCGATCGGCGTCGACGTCGGCTCGCGCGCGGAGCCAATCGACCCCCACCTTCTGATCGCGGACCTCGACGTCGCCCATCTGCCGATGGATCGGGTCTTCAAACGCCTTGCCGCGGCCGCTCGTGCCCCGGTTATCGAGCGAGAAGACATGCCAGCCGCGGCGCACGAACCACTGCGAGACGGCATTCCCCCAGCGCCTGGCCGCGAGCGGGCCGACCCCCGGCCCGCCGTAGACGATGACGAGCGCCGGGGCCTTTTCTCCCGGAGCGAGCGTGGGGCAGAGGTGGGAATAATGGAGCGGCGTGCCATCGTCGGCGGCGAGCGTGCCGAACTCGGGAGCGATGTGACCGGCGAAATAGGGGGCATAAGGGTGCTCCCCTTCCACCCGGTTCTCCTCGATCCGGTTCTCCTCGATCCAGGCGATCCGCTTCCCGTCGGCGTCGGCGAGGTACGTCTGCGGTGGCTGCGTCGGCGTCGAACGGGTGATCAGGGCCCGGGTGCCGGTCTTGTCCATCGAGGCGTCGTGCCAGCCACCGGGCTCGGTGAGGCGCCGCGGGGGGGCGGCGGGCATGCCGGCGGCGGGAAGATCGACAGCGTAGAGATGCTTCTCGATCGGCGTCTCGATCCCCGCCAGGAAGAACACCTTCCCCTGCTTTTCATCGACGCCGACGATCCGATCGATCCCCCAGGGGCCGCTGGTCACCTGTTCGAGGGCCCCGTCGCGGGCGAGAAAAAGGTGGCGGAAACCGTCGCGCTCGCTCGTCCAGACGAGCCGGCCGTCGGGGAGGATGCGGAGATCGTCGGAAAGGTTGACCCAGGTGGGGGAGGTTTCGGTGAGCCGCTCCCGACCGTGGCCGGTGGCCGGGTCAAACTCGATCAGGTCGAGCCGCTTCTGATCGCGCGACTGCCGCTGCACGAGGATCGCCTTCGAGTCGGGCGTCCAATCGACGCGGGCCACGTAGATATCGGCATCAGGGCCGAGGTCGAGCTTCACAGGCGCCGTCCCGGGGATAGCGCTGCTCGAAGACGCGCGTGCCGTCGGCGCCGATAGCTGCCCGCGGCACCATCCGCACGTCGCTCTCGTCGACCTTCGCTACGACCAGACGCAAGTTGTCGGGGCTCCACCAGTGGCCGTCGCGCCGGTCCATCTCCTCCTGGGCGACAAACTCCGCGCTCCCCCGCGACACCGCTCCCCCCCCGTCGGTCGTCAGGGCCCGCTCGGTGCCGGTGGCGATGTCGTAGAGGAAAAGATTCTGGTCGCGGACGAACGATACGAACCGGCCACGCGGGGAGATCTTAGCGTCGAGCTCCGTCTGGGGCGTGTCGGTGAGGCGGCGGACAGTGCCATCGGCAGCGGTGGCGAGGTAGAGATCGCCATCGAGCGGCACGAGGATCGAGGTCGAGTCGGGGGCCCAGGCGTAGGAGATCACGCCGCGCGTCCCGCCGACCCGGGCCCGCTCGCGGCGCATCTTTTCTTCTTCCGAGATCTCACCGCCGCCGAACTTCGTCGAGTCGACGAGCATCCGCTTCTGGCCGGTGGCGGTGTCGAGGGCCCACAGGTCGTAGCGATCGCGGTCGTCGGCGCGGGCTTCGAGGAGCGTGGCGAGCTTCCCGTCGGGGGAGAGGGCCAGGCCCCTCGGCACAGGGCCAGAGAGGGCCGGGCTTCCCATGATCCGCTCGAGGGTGAGGGGCTCGTCAGATCGGGCCGCGGGGAGTATTGCCGCGGCGGCAAGGAAGACGAGGAGGGCAGGCAGGCCGCCAAGCTTTCGGCGAGTCATCGCTTGCTCCCGACCGCACCCACGACAGGCTGGCTCGGGTGGGGATGGGGATGACGGTGGAGGCGGGACTTGAGCCCGAGGGGCTTTCCCGGGCTCGATAGCTCCTTGAAGACATGCTCGATGTTTTCGCTTTGGGCTTTCGATTCCTTGCCGGTCCATTCCTTGTAGAAGGGGACGTCGAACGACTCCTTGATCGCCTCGAGCGACTGCCCCTTGTCGATCCCCGCCTTGACGTTGGCGCGGAGCTCGAGGAACCAGCGCTTCTGGTTGGCGAGGATTTCCGCGCCCCCCATCTCGCCGTGGCCGGGGCAGAGCGTCTTCACGCCGAGATCCTCCATCGCGCCGAGGACGGCGATCCAGCTTTCGGTGTTGGCGTCGCCGGTGTAGTTGAAGGCCCCGTTCACGCAGGCGTCGCCGGTGAACAGGATCCCGTGCTTCGGCAGCCAGGCAACGGCATCGCCGGCGGTGTGGGCGTGGCCGAGGAAGAGAAGCTCGACCCGCTGATCGCCGTCATCGAAGACGAGCTTGTGGGAGAAGTAGAGGGATGGGATCTCGTAGGAGAGGGCGCCATACTCGCTCGCCCGGTTTTTCTTCGCCCCCTCGAAGCCGTCGGCCCCCTTCGACTGGAAGAGGGGCTGGCTCCGCTCTTGAGCGACGACGGTCGCCCCGAGCTTCACGTACTGCATGTTCCCGTCGGCGTGATCGCCGTGGTAGTGGGTGTCGAAGACAAACTTGATCGGCTTGTCGGTCCGCTCGCGGATCGAGGCGATGACGTTCTCCGCCTGGCCGGGAAAGTTGGCGTCGATGATGAGGACGTGGTCGCGGAAGACGACGAAGCCCTGGTTGCAACCGGTAAACACCGGCTCGGTCTGCGCCTTGCGGAAGAAGACGCCGGGAGCGACTTCGGTGATCGTCGTCTCCTCGGGGGCGGCCGAGGCGCGCCCCGCAACCACGAAGGAAAAAGTGAGTGCCAACAGGGTGGCAAACGCGGAGCGCGCGTGTGACCGGAGGAGGATCGACATGGAGATGTTCCCCGAATGAGAAGTGCCGCGGCCGCCGTGAGCCGAACCGGCCGCCAGAATACGGCTGGCCCGGCAGGGAAGGAAAGCGGCAGGGAACGGGATCAGGGGGCGGTCGCCGTCGGCTCGCTCCGGGCGAGCAGCGGATGGAGGACGTTGGCGGCGAGGATCGTGGCGGCACCGGCGTAGAAGCCGGGGTGAAGATCGCGGTGTTCGTCGAACAGCCAGGCGGCCCCGAGGATCCCGTAGACCGGCTCGAGGTTGTTGGCGAGATTCGCAGCGTAGGCCGTGATCTGCCGGAGGAGGCTGATGTGGAGGGCATGAGCGAAGACGGTGCAGACGAGCGCCAAAATGAGGAGCCAGAGCCAGTCGAATCGGTGCCAGGCAAGCAGCCCGACATAGCCTCCCGAGGCGGGGATGAGGGGGAGCAGGGCCAAGCATGCGGCGAGGGCCCCGAGCATTTCCCAGGTCACCATCACCATCGGATCGACGTTTCCGGAGCGGACGATCCGCCGGTTGTAGACCGGAAAGATCGCCGCCAGGAAAGCTCCCAGGAGAGCCACGAGGAGCCCAGCGAACCGGCCCCGTTCGAAGCCGGCGACGAGGAGGATGCCGACGGCCACGAGGCAGCCGAGCGCCACCTCGAGCGGCCGCACCTTCCGTCCCTCGAGAAAGGGCTCGGTGAAGGCGGTGAACAGCGAGGTCGTCGCCATCCCGGCCAGGCAGATCGACACGTTCGCGAGGCGGATCGCACCGAAGAAGCAGAGCCAGTGGATGCCGGCGATGGCGCCGATCGCCAAGAGCGCCGCGATGGTGCGCCGCTCGGGGATGATCGGTCCGCGCCGCCCGACGACGACGATCGCCGCGGCGCCGAGCGTCGCCAGGCCCGTCCGCCAGATGACGACAGCCGGGGCGGAGAGGCTGATCACATGGCCGAGGAAGGCGGTCGCCGCGAAGAGGAAGACGATGCCGTGAAGCTTGAGGTAGGCGAGCGGAGGCATCGCGGGAGTGTGACCGCGATCCGCCGGCGGCGACAGGGGAGGCGTCGCTTCTGCCGTGAGAGCAGCGTGGCGATTCCCCCGGCCGCGCCTGCGGCCGCCGTCATTCCTCCGCCACGAGGAGCCTGTCGGCATGGAGGCGATCGAGAAACATCCCGGCGGGCAGGATGTCGATGCCATCCATGACGAGGTGGTCTGTTCCCTGATAGACGACGATGCCGCGGCGGACCGACTCGGGACATTCCTCGAGAAGGATCTTCAAGCCGCTGGTCCACGCCGGCTTGAAGCGCTCCCCCGACTTGACCTCGATGGCGATCAGCTCGCGCGGAGCGGACAGCGTCTTGGGCCTCGTCTGGAGGAGAAAGTCGACGTCGAAGCTGCCGCTGACGGCATAGTGGAACAGCGGTCGATTCCGGTTTGACAGCGCTTCGTGGGCGCGCATTTCATGATGGATGAGTGCTTCGAACGCGAATCCCTTCCACACAGGGTCAGGGGAATCGACCATCAATCCGGCTGCGGCCCGGGCGACGCCGGTGTCGAAGAGGAAAAACTTCGGATGGAGGGTTTCCTTGGTGCGGATCCCCAGCTTGATCGCGGGGACCCTCGTGGCCAGAAGTGTGTCTTCGAGGATCTGGAAGTAACGCTCGACGGTCGTTCGCTTGACGCCCGATTCGCGGGCCAGATTCTCGATGTTGAGGATCTGGGCGTTGTAGAGCCCGGCGACCTGGAGCACGCGGACGAAAGGGTCGAGATTGCGAACGAGCGCCTCGGCCCGGATCTCCTCGCGGATGTACATCTCGACATAGGCAGTCAGCGTTCGCGCCCGGTGTTGCGGGTCGCTGACGACCAGCGGCAGGGTGCCCCACTCGCACGCCTCAGCGATCGTCCAGCCTGGTGCGTATTCCGGGTAGAGGAACGGAAACATCGATTCCTGCAGGGCTCTGCCGGCGAGCAGATTCGCCCCTTCCCGGCGGAGCTTCCTGGCGCTCGATCCGGAAAGCGCGAAATGGATCCCGCGGCCCGATTCATAGATCCGATGGACTTCGTTGAGCAGCATCGGGAGCCGCTGGATCTCGTCGATCACCACCCACGACCCAGGCGGAAGCGGCGCCACCAGATCCACGAGGTCCGCTGGGTTGCGACTGAATTGCAGGTAGCGGGCCGAGTCGAGCAGATCGATGAAGAGCGCCTCGGGGAGGACCGCCCGCAGCCAGGTCGACTTGCCGGTGCCGCGGGGCCCCAGAAGGACGAAGCTCTTCTCCGGCAGTCGGTTGATCCGCTCAATCGACGCGCGGCGATCCATGGAGCCGTTTCCGGGAGGGGCCGTCGGTGACCACGCTCCGGAGGAACCTGGTTGAGCTTAATTTACCATCGCGCGGTGGAAATAGCTACGTATTCCACCACTTCGTGGTTGAAAAAGAAAACCTTGCTCGCTTCCGGCCCCCATCGGCCGCGGAAAAGCCCGGCTAGGAGGGGGAAAACGATCCGGCCCCGGAGCGGCGGGCGCTCCGGGGCCGGTGTCGATCGGTCGATTGATGGAGGCCGAGAGGGGCCGATCAGGCCCGCGAGCGGCGGCGGGTACGCCGCTCGAGGAGGCCGAGGGATCCGATCAGGAGCGTCAGAGCGCTGCCGAAGGAGGTCGGGTCGATCTCGGGGACCGGTGCACTGTTGCTATCGAACCGGAGCTGGCCGGTCAGCTGGCTGAACGTGAGCGTCTGGCTGCCGGCAAAGGCCGTCCAGATGCCGCTCAGGCCGGTGAAGGTGAGGCCGGCGTAGCCGCCGGTGCCGGTGCTCGAGACGGTCGCGAAGTCGCCTGTCGCCGAGCCAGTGAAGCCGAAGAGGTCAAACGACGTGCCGTCGGCGAAGGTCTGCGTGTTGGCGAAGTCGAGCGACAGCAAACCGCCGTAGACGAGGCCGCTTGCGGTCGTGATGGCGATCTTGTCGTAGTCGGTGCCAGCGGTGCCGGCTGCACTCCCCACGCCGACGATCTCCATGCGAGTCGTGCTGCCGGCGAGGAGGTTGAGCGTGCCGACGGAGAGGAGGCCCGGGCTGTTGCCCGGGGAGATCGTGCCCCCCGACTGCACGGTGACCGATGAGCCGATCGTGCCGCTGCCCCCGAGTGTGGCGGTGTTGCCGACGGTGACCGCCGAATTGGTGATGCTCCCGTTGACGACGAGTTTGCCAGCCGACACCGTCGTCGCTCCTAAGTACGCGTTCGTGCCGGCAAGCGTCACGACGCCCCCGCCGAGCTTCGTCAGTGCACCACTCCCAGACATCGCGCCGGCGTAGGTGCCGTTGGTGCTTTGGTCGAACGTGACAGCGGAGTTGTTGGTGATGGCGCCTTGGAGGCTCGTCGTCGTGCCGATGAGCGAGCCGGCCGAAACGGTTGTGCCGCCGGAGTAGGAGTTTGCACCGGCGAGGGTCACCGTGCCGGTGCCGAGCTTCGTGAGCGAGCCGGAGCCCGACATGGCGCCGGCGTAGGAGCCGTTGGTCGCCTGGTCGAACGTGACGGCGGCGTTGTTGGTGACCGCTCCTTGGACGCTCGACGTCGTGCCGACGAGCGAGCCGGCCGAGACGGTCGTGCCGCCGGAGTAGGAGTTCGTACCGGCGAGGGTGACTGCGCCGCTCCCGAGCTTCGTGAAGCTGCCGCCGGTGCTCGTCAGATTCGAGGCGAGGGTGACGTTTTGGCCGTTGGTGTCGATCTTGTATTGCTGGCTGGCGGCATTGGAGAACCGGGCCGAGTAGTCGGTGGTGTTGCTCGCCGTCGCCTGGAGCGTGCCGCCGCCGAAGGAGATCGTGCCACTCGTGCCGATGGCATTGGCGCTGCCGAGGGCGAGCGTGCCCGCCGTGAGCGTCGTGCCGCCGCTGTAGGCATTGCTGCCAGAGAGCGTCACCACGCCGGCACCGAGCTTCGTCAGCGAACCGCTACCGGAGATGGTGCCCGAGTAGGTGCCGTCGGTTGCCTGGTCGAACGAGACAGCGGCGTTGTTGGTGATCGCTCCCTGGAGGCTCGACGTCGTGGCGACAAGCGAACCGGCCGAGACCGTCGTGCCGCCGGAGTACGTGTTGGATCCCGACAGCGTGAGCGCGCCGGCCCCTTGCTTGACGACGGCGCCCGAGCCGCTCAAGACACCGGAGTAGGTCGAGGCGTTCGAGCGGTTGAAGATCAGCGTGCCGTTGTTGAGAAAGCTTCCGGTGCCGCCGAGGAGGACGCCGCCGGTGGTTCCGGTGCCGATCTGGAGCGTGCCGCCGGCATCGAGGTTGATCGTGCCCAACGCGCCTCTGGAGAGCGTGCCGCTGACCGTTACGAGGCCACCGGACATGGTGAGGGTGCCAGTGCCGGTCGAGCTGACGATCAGATTGCCGCCGACGGCCCACGTGCCACTCGACACCCCGACGGTCCCCAAGCCCGTGGCACCGACGCCGATGGTTCCGGACGTGCTCGTGACAAGCCCACCCGTCACGTTGAGCGTGCCGTTGCCGGCGCCGCCGATGGCGAGACCGCCGCTCGAGGCCCAGGTGCCGCTCGACACGTTGACGGTCCCCGTGCCAGTGCCGCTGCCGATCGCGGCCGACGTGTTGGTGACGTTGCCCCCCGTCACGTTGAGCGTGCCGGTGCCATTGCCGCCGATGCCGAGCGTGCCCGTCGAGACCCAACTACCGCCCGATACCGTGGCGGTGGCGATGCCGCTGGTGCCGCTGCCCAGGGAGCCATATCCGCTGCTGACACTGCCACCCGACAGATTGAGCGTGGCGTTCCCGAGCCGACCGAGGCTCATTTCTTTCGTAACCGCCAACGTGCCGCTCGTGACGTTCACCGTGCCGGAGCTGCCAAGGTTGTACGCGACGTACCCTGCGCCCTGATTACCCGAATTGCTGAAGGAGCCGCCGTTGAGGTTCAGCACGCCATGGCCTGAGTAGCCGACGGCCATGCCGCTCCCTGCGCTCGTCACCGTGCCGCCGGACATCGTGAAGGTGCCGACGCCCGGGGCGTTGTTGCCGATGTAGGGGGACTGGCAGTCGATGCGGCCGCCCGTCATGTCGAGTGTGCCGGTGCCATTTCCGCCAATGGTGAAGTTATCGGCACTCAACGTGCCGCTCGACATCGTGACCGAGCCGAAGGCACTCGATGTATTGGAGATCGTGAACGCCCCAGTGTCCACGTTGCCACCCGCGAGGGTGAGCGAGCCGGTGCCGGTGTAGCCGACGTAGAACGCGCCGGTTCCCGATCTGATCTGCAGGAGGCCTGCCGCTGCGGACGTGGTCATGTCCAACGCGATCCCGCCACCGACAGCCGACCCGCCGGTCAGATTGAGCGTGCCGGAGTTGGTCAGCGAGAGCGTGCCGGTACCAGAGATCGTGTTGCTGATCGTGAGGAGACTGCCTGCCGACTGATTGAATTGGAGCAAGCCGTTGTTGACGATGCCGGTGCCGCTGACCACGGCACCGTCGTCGAGGCGGACGGTGTTGGAGGCGAGGATGGCGTTGCCGGGATAGTTCGTGCCGCTGGTGGAGGCAGCCGTCGTGCCGTAGACCGTGAGCGTGCCGGACGGGCCCGGGGCGGCGACGGCGGGAGCGCCAAGAAGACCGATCGCGACGTGGAGCGAGAGGAAGGCGGCAAACCGGCGGAGCGTCATGGTCATCGTCACTCTTTCTGGACTCGTAAGGCAGCAGTCGCGGAACTCAGCTCACCAACCAGCCGACAGGCATCTGTCCTTGGTTGGCGGATCTGAATCTCGGTGTGAGCACATGGCGTGCCGAATCGTCAGAAAAGCGGGTCGAAAACCGGTGGAGTGATCGGATTCCCGCGTTTATCGCCCGTTTTTTTGTTTTCTTAAAGTCTTGAAAGGCTGAAGATCGCACCGGGACCGTGAGGCTCGCCCTCACAGGGTTGGTGAAGAACCTATGGAAAGAGGGGAGTATTTCGCAAAGAATGCGAAATGCTTGCCGGCACGCCAATGCGGGGATGAAAGCCGCGGCGGTGGCCCCGGGGGGCTTTCATGCCAGTCGGCGGCTATGGCGGCAAACCGAAGCCCGCCTCCGGCCGCCATCGGCCGCGGCAAGGACGCGCCGGGTGGCAAAACGATCCGGCCCCGGAGCGGCGGACGTTCCGGGGCCGGTGTCGATCGGTCGATTGATGGAGGCCGAGCGAGGCCGATCAGGCCCGCGAGCGGCGGCGGGCGCGGCGCTCGAGGAGGCCGAGCGATCCGATCAGGAGCGTCAGGGCGCTGCCGAAGGAGCTCGGATCGATCTCGGGGACCGCTGCGCCGCTGGTCTCGAAGCGGAGCAGGCCGGTCAGCTGGCTGAACGTGAGCGTCTGGCTGCCGAGCAACGCCGTCCACACCCCGCCGACACCGGTGAACGTGAGGCCGGCGTAGCCCCCGGTGCCGGTGCTCGTGACGGTCGCGAAGTCGCCGGTCGCCGAGCCGGTGAAGCCGAAGAGGTCGAACGACGTGCCGTCGGCGAAGGTCTGCGTGTTGGCGAAGTCGAGCGACAGCGCGCCGCCGTAGACGAGGCCGCTTGCGGTCGTGATGGCGATCTTGTCGTAGTCGGTGCCGGCGGTGCCGGCGGCACTGCCGACGCCGACGATCTCCATGCGCGTCGTGCTGCCGGCGAGGAGGTTGAGCGTGCCGACGGAGAGGAGGCCCGGGCTGTTACCCGGAGCGATCGTGCCCCCCGACTGCACGGTGACCGACGACCCGATCGTGCCGCTGCCACCGAGCGTGGCCCCGCTGCCGACGGTGACGGCGGAGCTTGTGAGATTGCCATTGATCACCAGCGCCCCGCCGGAGACGGTCGTGGCCCCGGAGAAGGCGCTCGTGCCAGTAAGCGTGACCACACCGCCGCCGAGCTTCGTGAGCGCGCCGGAGCCCGACATGGCGCCGGCGTAGGTGCCATTGGTTGCCTGGTCGAACGTGACGGCGGCGTTGTTGGTGATCGCGCCTTGGAGGCTCGTCGTCGTGCCGATGAGCGAGCCGGCCGAAACGGTCGTGCCGCCGGAGTAGCTGTTTGCACCGGCGAGGGTCACGGCACCGGAGCCCGCCTTCGTGAGCGAGCCGGAGCCCGACATGGCGCCGGCGTAGGAGCCGTCGGTTGCCTGGTCGAACGTGACGGCGGCGTTGTTGGTGATCGCGCCTTGGAGGCTCGTCGTCGTGCCGAAGAGCGAGCCGGCCGAAACGGTCGTGCCGCCGGAGTAGGAGTTGGCACCGGCGAGGGTGACCGTGCCGGTGCCGAGCTTCGTGAGCGCCCCGGAGCCCGACATGACGCCAGCGTAGGTGCCACTGGTTGCCTGGGCGAACGTGACGGCGGCGTTGTTGGTGATGGCGCGTTGGAGGCTCGTCGTCGTGCCGATGAGCGAGCCGGCCGAGACGGTCGTGCCGCCGGAATAGGAGTTGGTGCCGGAGAGGGTCACCGCACCGCTGCCGAGCTTCGTGAAGCTGCCGCCGGTGCTCGTCAGATTCGAGGCGAGGGTGACGTTCTGCCCGTTGGTGTCGATGCGGTATTGCTGGCTCGAGGCATTGGAGAACCGGGCCGAGTAATCGGTGGTGTTGCTCGCCGTCGCCTGGAGCGTGCCGCCGCCGAAGGTGATCGTGCCGGCCGAGCCGATGGCATTGGCGCTGCCGAGCGCGAGCGTGCCGGCGGTGAGCGTCGTGCCGCCGCTGTAGGCATTGCTGCCAGAGAGCGTCACCACCCCGTCGCCGAGCTTGGTCAGCGAGCCGCTACCGGACATGTTGCCCGAGTAGGTGCCGTCGGTGCTTTGGTCGAACGAGACGCGGGAGTTGTTGGTGATCGTGCCTTGGAGGCTCGTCGTCGTTCCGACCAGCCGCCCCGTCGAGACGGTCGTGCCGCCCGAGTAGCTGTTGGCGCCGGAGAGCGTGACCGTACCAGAGAGGGATTTCGTCAGCGACCCAGTGCCCGACATAACGCCGGAATAGGTGCCGTCGGTCGTCTGGCTAAAGGTGACGTTGCCGTTGTTGGCAATCGCGCCTTGGAGGTTCGCCGTCGTCCCGATCAGCTTCCCCTCCGAGACAGTCGTGCCGCCGGAGTAGCTGTTGGCCCCGTTGAGGGTCACCGTACCGGAGCCGAGCTTCGTGAACGAACCACCGGAGCTCGTCAGCGCCGAGGCGAGGGTGACGGCTCGACCGTTGGAGTCGATGCGGTATTCCTGGTTGGCGGCGTTGGAAAACCGGGACGAGTAATCGGTGGAGTTGCTCGCCGTCGCCTGGAGTGTGCCCCCTTCGAAGCTGATTGTGCCACTCGTGCCGAGGGCATTGGCACTGCCGGCCGACAGCGTGCCGTCGGCGAGCGTCCAGTTGCCGGTGTAGCTGCTGTTGTTGCCGCTGAGGGCGAGCGTGCCGGCGCCATCCTTCACGAAGGCTCCGGTGCCGCTCATGGCGCTCGAGTAGGTGCCGGAGACGGCTTGGTCGAACGTCACCTGGGTGTTGTTCGTGACCGCCCGGCGGATGGTGTCGGAGTTGCCGATGACCGACCCTGCCGAGACGAGAAGGGCGCCGTTGGTGTTGGAGGTCGAGCCGGTGAGCGTGAGAGCGCCGGCGCCGAGTTTCGTGAAGGTGCCCGAGCCAAACATCACCCCTGCCCAGGTGCCGCTGGTTGCCTGGTCGATTTGGAGTTCGCCTCCAGTGGCCACGCCAAACGTGCCGGTCGTGGCGAGGTTGCTTGCCGTGCCATAGAGCGTGCCGGCGCCGACGGAGCCGGAGGTGAAGGTGTTGGCCCCGGTGAGGGAGACCGTGCCGCTGCCATACTTCGTGAAGCTGCCGCCAGCGCTCGTGAGATTGCTCGCGAGCGTGATGCTCTGGCCGTTGCTGTCGACGGCGTAGCGCTGGTTAGCGGCCGTGGAGAAGCGGGACGAATAGTCGGTCGTGTTGGTTGCCGTGAACTGGAGAGCGCCGGGGGCCACGGTGCCCGAGGTCGAGAAGCTGATCGTGCCAGCGGAGCCGATCGCATTGGCGGTCGCGAGCGCGATCCGGCCCTGCTCGATCGTCGTGCCGCCGGTGAAGCTATTGCTGCCGGTGAGGTTGAGCGTGCCGGCGCCGGTCTTGACGAGGTTACCGGAGCCACTCAAGTCGTCGGCGTAGGTGTAGTCGGCGTTTAGGGCAAACTTGAGCGTGCCGGCGTAGTTGAGGTCGCCGACGAGGGCCCCAGCGGTGCCGCTGGCTAGGGTGAACGGGTTGTTGCCGCCGTCGGCGCTGCCGATCTGGAGCGTGCCCCCTTGGTTGAGGGTGAGCGTGCCGTTGGCGCCACGCGTCACCGTGCCCGAGGCGACGACGTAGCCGCCGTTGTTGATCGTCAGGCTCCCCGTGCCACTGACGCCGATCTTGATGTAGCCATTGAGTTCGTTGTTCACGCCGGCGCCGTTGTTGAGATAGGTGCCGCTGGTGACGGTAACGTTGCCGCTCGAGCCGGCGCCGTTTCCGATCTCTGTATTCCGGGCCTGAACGAGACTGCCGTTGATCGTCAGCGTGCCAGTCCCGGTGCCACCAACCTGGAAGGTGCTCCCGTTGGCGACCGTGCCGCCGAGCAGATTGACCACGCCGCGGGCACCGGAACTGTAGCCGATGTTGGCCAGGCTGAACTTCGCGTAACCACTGTTGACCGTCATCGTGCCGGTGCCGACGTCGCCGATGTAGATGGCGTTTGAGGAGCCGAAGGTGCCGTCGGTGATCGTGACGAGCCCGGTGCTTCCCACCCCGGCCCCGATTCGGCTGGCTGCAGTCAAACTGGAGGCGAGGAACGCGGTGTCACCGACGAGTCCGCCGGTGATGTTGAGCGTGCCGCTCCCACCGGTGCCGCCGGTGGTGCCGCCGATCATGAGGCCACCCCGCGGTGCAAAGGTGCCGCTGCTGACGTTGACCGTGCCGACGCCGCCACTGGCGGTGCCGATGTTCCATTGGGTGCCGGTGACCAGGCTGCCGGCGATGTTGAGCGTGCCGGTGCCGCTGGCACCGAGTTGAAAGACGGTGTTTTGGTTCGTCCCCGACAGTGCGCCCGTGAGTACGCCACTGTTGGCGTTAATCGTCATGTTGAGCGGGAGGTAGCCACGACTGCTGATCGTTTGAGTGACGCCAGTGAGCTGGAGCGTGCCGGAGTTGCTCAGGTTGAGGGTGCCATTGCCAGACATGGTACCGCTGATCGTCAGGGTGCCGCTAGACCGGTTAAAATCGAGGGTGCCGTTGTCGACAATGTTGGCTGTCACGTTCGCCGTGCCATCGTTCAGCCGCACCGTGTCGCCAGCATTGATCGTGCCACCTGCGTAGGTTGTGCTGGGTTGACCCGTGCCATAAATGGTGGTCGTCCCCACTGGAGCCGCGCTAGCAGCGCTGCCGAGCCATCCGAGCATCGCGGCGAAAAGCAGCGACTGAGTGGTGAAGCAAAGGCTTTTGATCATCGTTTCTCTGGAGTTGATCTCTAACTTTTATCACGAATTTTCAGATCGAAATCAGCATCGTTTCGAATCTCTGATTGGTGTAGAACACCTAACCGACCCCGCTCAAGCAAAAAAATCAAAAAACACTGGATCATTTGCCCAGTTCGATCGCGCATGGCATCATGCCCTAACTTTTCTGCATTTAGAATGCGTCTGCGCGGAAATCGCTCACTCCAGCTCGGGTTTGGACAGATCGTCGAGGGTGACTGTAGCGGTGCCGATTCGGGACACCACCACCCCCGCAGCGAGGTTGGCCAGCTTGGCGGCACCTTCAGGTGTTGCTCCTGAGGCGAGAGCCACCGTGAGAATGGCGATGACGGTATCTCCCGCACCTGAGACATCAAAAACCTGGCGCGCATGGGTCGGCAGAACCTGCTCGACCTTTCCAGAGCGGCAGATGGCCATGCCGTCCGCACCGAGGGTGATGACGAGGAGCTCGGGAGCGTACTGGTCGTGGATCATTCGACAGACTTGCTCAAGTGGGTAGGATTCGCCCATTCTCGGCTCGGCAAGGCCCGCGAGCTCAAGTGCCTCGTGGCGGTTCGGAGTGATCAAGCTCACGCCGTGAAAGTTGAGATGATTCGAAGGCTTTGGGTCGAGGGAAATGATTTTCCCATGCAGTTTGGCGTGATCAAGCAACGCATCCAAAAGGGGCTGGGAGATCACACCCTTGCCGTAGTCAGAAACGATGACTGCATCGCAGGACTCGAGGGCGGCCAGCAGGCTGGGCTTGCATTCGAGCGGGTAGGCTGAGACCGCAGCTTCATGATCGATCCGACAGAGTTGCTGGGTGCGGGCCATGACGCGGGTCTTGACGATGGTGGCCCGATGGGTGCCAGAATGGCAGTGAGTGGTGTCGATCCCGACCCCGCCGAGCAAACCGAGCAACCTTTCTCCCGCCGTGTCTTCGCCGAGAGATCCTGCCAGTCGCACCGTGACACCAAGCGTGGCGAGATTGAAAGCAACATTCGCAGCGCCACCCGCGGTGTGGGACTCGTGGGACGCATTGACGATCGGGACGGGTGCCTCTGGAGAAATGCGATGGACATCTCCCCAGATGTAATGATCGAGCATGAGATCGCCTATGACGAGGATATTGAGCTCTCGCATAGCCACTAGGATGCTGGCGTTTGTCATCATGGGTTAACGGTATAAGTTCCACTCGACTGCATCGATGGATTCCAACCACTGGTGGAGTACCAGCGTGTGAATCTCCTGAATGCGGCTTGTTGAATCGGAAGGCACGATGATTTCGTGATCGCAAGAACCCCGCGCCTGGCCACCGTCCCTCCCTGCCAGCAGGACGGTGGTAATCCCAAGGGATTTTGCGGCAGCAAAGGCGGCAAGCACATTGGCGCTATTGCCGCTCGTGGTGAAGCCGACCAGCACATCGCCTGGCTTCCCAAGCGCCTCGATCCCGCGAGAAAATACCTTTTCGTAGCCGTAATCGTTGCAGATGCAGGTGATGGCGGTCGGATCGGCATTGAGACAGATGGCCGGCAGAGCTGGACGGTCTCTGTGATAACGGC
>Ga0208249_1000305_pt1 | contig 16009 bp, 10 predicted proteins | sample CryBogmetaGMA1M_FD_184546 | JGI IMG/M metagenome (GOLD analysis project Ga0208249, IMG submission 184546) | Freshwater microbial communities from Crystal Bog, Wisconsin, USA - MA1M (SPAdes) | ecosystem: Environmental > Aquatic > Freshwater > Lake | place: Crystal Bog, Wisconsin, USA | collected...
CTCTTTACCCAGTTCTCCCCGGAAGCGGCAGCCCCCCCGAAGCCCCGGCGTCGGATCGGGGTACGACCTTGACCCTGCGGCGCACGGCGTGGTACCCCCCCGGGCTGTCGGCAGTCTCCCCTCCATCCCTTCAACATTTTTTTGCCGGCAAGGGACCGATCCGTGCGCTTGAAGATCCGTGTCGCCGTGCGGAGCCTGACTGTGGCGCTGCTCTGCGCGCTCGTGTCAGGGGCATCGGTCACCGACGGGCAGACGGTGTCGCTCCCCACGCCCCCTTCATCGCAGCTCGACCGGGTGATGCCGGTCCAGTATCTCGCCCCGCCGCCGACCCAATGGGATCCTTACTCCCCCCAGGCAACCCAGCTCCCGGCAGCCGCGCCGCAGGCCGGCAACTGGGCTCCTTCCGCACTCACCGGTCAGCCGGGCTATCCGGGCTACTCGACGGCGGCGCCGTCGCTGGCCCCCCCACAGGCACCCTATGGCGCGCCGCCGGGAGGCTCCCCGGCATCGGCCTTCTCGCCGCAGGCGATCATGGCCAGCCCGACGATGCAGCAGACGATGCGCGTCTTCCAGGGGGTGCGCGGGAGCTGGGCCTACCTCTACGGCAGCGGTGACGGCACGAGCGTCGGGGTCAACGAGCTCGACACCACGGCCACGTTCGCCATCCCGTTCTTCCACAACTCGCAGGCCAACCTCAACCACGCGCCCCTCCTCATCACTCCGGGATTCGGCCTCCAGCTCTGGGATGGACCGCAGACCACGTCGACGATGCTCGCCGACCTCCCGCCGAGCACGTACGACGTGTTCATCGACGCGGCTTGGAATCCGCAGTTCACGCCGCTGTTCGGAGCCGAGCTCGGTATCCGCACCGGCGTCTACACCAACTGGGACGTGATGGTGTCACAGAGCTGGCGCATCATGGGGCGCGCCGTCGGCACGCTCCAGCTGACGCCGACGATGCAGGGCAAGGCGGGGATCGTCTACCTCGACCGCAACCAGGTGAAGCTCCTCCCCGTCGTTGGCATGACCTGGGTGCCCAACGCCAACGCCCGCTACGACATCCTCTTTCCCACCCCGAAGGCGGCCTGGCGCTTCAGTGAGGTGGCCAACCGCTCGCTGTGGGGCTACGTGGCGGGAGAGTACGGCGGCGGCGCCTGGACCTTTCGCCGCTCCACCGGGCAGATCTCCCCCTTCGATTACAACGACATCCGCATCGTTTTCGGCGGCGAGCTCGTGCCGAAGACGCCACAGGGGCTCTCGGGCCACCTCGAGGTTGGCTACGTCTTCTACCGGCAGCTGTTCTTCGTCGACGGCCCCCCGCAGATCCAGGATCTCGACGACACCTGGATGATCCGCCTCGGTCTGGCCTACTGACCGGCCCAGAGCCCGGAGCTCACCGCTTGAACCTGCACGTCTCCACAGTCCTGTTCCTCGTCGCGCTCCTGATGGCGGCGCCGACGGTCGCCGACGAAGCGTTACTTCCGCTCCCGCCTCCGCCTCCGCTTCCGCTTCCGGCGACGATCGACGACGAGGCCGGCGGGATCGACGTCGCGGTGCCGCTGCCGGCGGTGGAGGAGTTCGTCCCCGGTCGGGTCCGCCTGGCCGCGATCGGCGATCCCCAGGATCTCCAGGAGCCTCTCCTCCTCGACGACTTGGCACCGCCGGGGCAGCCGCGGCAGGAGTTTGAGCCGCCAGCGGGGCGGAAGCTTCCCCCTGGAGCGAAACCGGGGATGCTCCAGCAGGCGATCTACACGATCACCGAACTCCCCAAGCTCACGAGCGACGGCCTCGGGCTGACGGTCCTCGAGAAATCGGTAACCCTCGGCCTGCCGGCGCCGACGGTCGATTCCCCGCTCCTCATCACGCCCGGTTTCAGCGGCACGATCATCGACGCCCCGGCCGGGGTCGATCTGCCCAGCGAGCTCTACGAGGGCTACATCCAGGCGCGCTGGCTACGGAAGATTGGCAAGCGATTCGGCGTCGATCTCGCCGTCGCCCCCGGCTGGTACAGCGACTTCCACAACGATTCCTCGCAGGCCTTGCGGATCACCGGCCACGGCTTCGGTGCCTGGGAGGCGACCGACAATCTCCGCGTCGTCGCCGGCCTGATCTACCTCGACCGCTACGACGTCAACATGCTCCCGGCCGGCGGCCTCGTCTGGACCCCGGCCGACGACAAGCGCTTCGAGCTCATCTTCCCGCGCCCGCGCCTCGCCTGGCGCTTCGCCGAGCACCCCCGCGCCGCCCACTGGAGCTATCTCGCGGCGGAGTTCGGCGGCAACCAATGGGCGATGCAGTCGGCGACCGGCGCCGACGAGGTGGTGGTGATCCGCGACTATCGTCTGATCGCCGGCTGGGAACGAAAGCCGGCCGATCTGGGGATCTCGTGGCGGCTCGAGACCGGCTACGTCTTCGGCCGCACCGTGCAGTACTACGACTCCGACGCCGCGACCGTCCACCCCGGCAATACCTTCATGGTCCGCGCCGGGGCGTGGTACTAGCTTGAGCGTGGGCAAAGCCCTCCATGGCCTTTGCCCACTGGCGCTGCGGTTGAAACGCCAAGGGTTTCAACCTTCGCGGGCACCGCATCCGGCGGTGCAGGCTTTCTCGTGAACTTTTGCATCCATGGCCCCACCTGCGGCGCCCGATCGGGATGACTAAGATGCCGTCATGCCCCGCGCGCCATCCAAGCATCGTTTTCGCCCGCTCCGCCGCGATCCTGTCGTGATCACGGCTCTCCTCGTGGCCGTCTGCGTGACCATCCTCGGCGGCTGTACGAAGCCGGCCCCGCCGCGAACGCCGCAGGCGCCGACGAAGATCCGTGTCGCCGCCGCCACCGACCTCCGCTCCTGCCTCGACGCCCTCACCGACGCCTTCCAGGTCGAGCATCCCAACTTCGACCTCCTCCCCACGTTCGGGGCCTCTGGTGTTCTGCTGACACAGCTCAAGAGCGGCCTCGAGACTGATCTCTACCTCTCTGCCGACATCGCCTACGCCCACGATCTCGCGGCGGCCGGCCTGGCCGCCGAGGCCGATGTCTTCGAGAGCGGCCAGGGGCGGCTCGTCGTCTGGGTGCGCAACGAGTCGCCGATCGACGTCGTCAAGCTCGGCGCCGAGGCGCTCCTCGACACGTCGGTGCACCGCGTCGCGATCGCCAATCCGGTCCACGCCCCCTACGGCCGGGCCGCTGTTGCAGCGCTCGAGCATCTCGGGCTCCACGATCGCCTCAGAGAAAAGCTCGCCGTTGGCGAGAGCGCGGCGCAGGCGGCCCAGTATGTCGAGAGCGGTGCGGCGGAGGTGGGGATCCTGCCGATGGCGCTGGCGAGGGGAACGAGGCTCTCGGAGCGCGGCCGCTTCTGGGTCGTTCCGGCCGATGCCCACCCACCGATCCGCCATGGCGGCGCGATCCATGCCCGCGCCATCGACCGCGTGGCGACGGTGGCCTTCCGCGACTTTCTCCTCTCAGCGGACGGTCGCGCGATCCTCGCCCGCTACGGGTTTGAGTTTCCCGCGGTGCCGTGACCCTCAGTTAACTAACCTTGGAAAAAGTCATCCATGACCTTTTTCCACTTGAGACACCCCCAAAAAAGCCGAGGTTTTTCGGGGGTGTCCGCCGCCGCATCGAGCGGCGGGCGCTTTCTCCACGGCCTGTCAGGATCTCTCCCCTTGGACGTCACCGCCGCCTGGCTCACGTTCCGGCTCGCTGCCACGACGACGCTCCTCCTTGCCGCCGTCGGCCTGCCGCTGGCGTGGTGGCTCGCCGCCCCGCACGGCCGCGGTGCGGGCCTTCGCGGCTTCGTCGAGGCGGTCTGCACGCTGCCGCTCGTGCTCCCGCCGACGGTGGCCGGCTTCTTCCTCCTCGTCGCCACCGCCCCCGAGAGCGTCGTCGGCCGTTTCTGGGCGGGGCTCACCGGGGGCACGCTCCCGTTCACGTTCAGCGGCATTCTCCTCGCCGCGGTGCTCATGAATCTTCCCTATGCGATCGGGCCGTTCACGGCGGCCTTTGCCGCGCTCGACCGCCGGTTCGTCGAGGCCTCCTGGTGCCTGGGGGAGTCTCGGGCTGCAACAATCCTCCGCGTCGTCCTCCCCGCCTGCTGGCCGGGAATCGTCACCGGCCTGGTGATGACGTTCGCCCACGTCGTCGGCGAATTCGGCGTCGTGCTGATGGTCGGTGGCAATATCCCCGGCATCACCCGCACCCTCTCGGTAGCACTCTACGACGACGTCCAGGCGCTCAATCATGCCTCGGCGGCACGAACGGCCACGGTGCTCGTCGCCGTGGCGCTCGTGGCACTGGTCATCGTGCAACGGCTCGCGCGGCGGCCGGCGGCCGAGGGAACAGGCCGATGAGCCAGCCTGAGCAGAGCCTTATTGCCGCCTTCACCGTCCGCCATCGCTCCGGCACGACGGTCGACGGCTCCGTCGAGACAGGCGGTGGCGTGGTCGTTCTCTACGGCCCCTCGGGGTGCGGCAAGACGACGGTCCTGCGGGCGCTCGCCGGCCTCGACCGGCCGACGACGGGGCGGATCGCGTTCGACGGCGAGCCGTGGTTCGACGCCGCACGAGGTATCGACCTGCCGCCGCAGGCGCGCGATGTCGGGATGCTCGGCCAAGAGCTCGCTCTCTTTCCCTGGCTCGACGTCGCCGGAAACGTCGGCTACGCGCTGCGTCGCCTCCCCGCGGCGGAGCGTGCGAGGCGCGTCACCGAAGCCCTCCGCCGCTTCGATCTCGACAACCTCGCGCGACGGATGCCGGCGACGCTCTCAGGCGGCCAGCAGCAGCGCGTGGCGCTGGCGCGGGCCCTCGTGCGCCGGCCCCGGCTCCTCCTCCTCGACGAGCCGCTCTCGGCGCTCGACGCGCCGCTCCGCGCCCACTTGAGGCCGGGATTACGGCGCTGGCTTGTCGAGACGGGGCTGCCGGTCGTCCTCGTCACCCACGACCACACCGAGGCCCTCGCGCTCGGCGACGGAATCGTCGTCATGGAGGAGGGGAGGGTGCTCCAGACCGGCACGGTCGCCGAGGTCTTCAGCCGTCCGGCCGACGCGCGCGTGGCGCGGATCGTCGGCACCGAGTCGATTCTCTGCGGCGAGGTGATCGCCATCGAGGCGGGCCTGGCGACGGTCGAGGTCGCCGGGGTGCAGCTCACGGCCGTCGCGCTCCCCGACGACAGCCGGCTCGTCCATGTCTGCCTCCGCGCCGAAGAGGTGGTCCTTCTGCGGCACGCCGACGGGGGCATGAGCGCCCGCAACCGCTTCCCCGCCACGGTGCGGTTCGTGGTCCCCGAGGGGCCACTTGTCCGCGTCGGCCTCGATGCTGGCTTTGAGCTGACGGCGCTGGTCACGCGCGCTGCCGCCGAGGAGCTCGCGCTCCTTCCAGGTGAGCGCGTGCTGGCGGCCGTGAAGGTGCCGGCCGTCCATCTCGTGCCAAGGGAGGGCCTTCCGCCCCGCCCGGTCGCTGTTTCACCGCCGATCCCCCGGTGACTATCATGAACGTCTCAAGCGCCTTCCGGGTGGAGCCGTGCGCTCACCGTTGTCCGGTCTGTCCGTCGCCAGTGTCACCCCCGTCGCGAGTGCCTTCCATGCCATTGCGTACCTTCGCCGCGTGCCTCCTCGGCTCCCTCCTCATGCTCCCCGGCTTGGGGCTCCGCGTCAGCGCCGCCGCCGACCGCTGGGAGCAGCTTCCCGAGAAGCAGCCCGCCGGCGGCGCCGTCGAGGTGCCCGCGGTGAAGAAAGGGCTCGCCGACTGGATCTGGGGCCCGAGCGACGACGGTGACTACCGGCTCTCCAAGTCGTTTGCCGGCGGGGCCCAGAAGGGGATCGTCACCGCCACGGCCGACAATCGAATGACGCTCCTCCTCAACGGCAAAGAGATCGCCAAGGGCGAATCATGGGAAAACCCCGTGGCCGTCGACCTCACCAAAGATCTCAAGGCCGGCGACAACGAGCTGGTCGCCATCGTCGCCAACGAAGGGGGCCCGGCCGGATTCTCCTGCCGGATCGTCCTCACCGCCGCCGACGGCAGCGAGCGGGTGATCGCCACCGATGGCACCTGGAAGGGTGCCCCCGCCGGCAAGCCGACCGAGGCGGTCGCCGTCCGCGTCGTCGCCAAGGCGGGGGAAGGCCCGTGGAAGGACGCGCTGGCCGGCCAGGCCCGGTCTGCCGCGGCGCAGCCGTTCAATCTCCTCCCCGGCTTCCAGGTCGAGAAGCTCTTCACTGTCCCTCAAGACCTGCTCGGCTCGTGGGTCTGCCTCACGACCGATCCGAAGGGGCGGCTGATCGCCAGCGACCAAGGCGACAAGGGCCTCGTTCGGATCACCCCGGCGCCGCTCGATGGCTCGAAGCCGACGATCGTCGAGAAGATCCCGGTCGAGCTCTCCGGGGCCCAGGGGCTCCTCTGGGCGTTCGACGCCCTGTATGTCGTCTGCAACGGCGGCCCCGGCAGCGGCCTCTACCGGGCGACCGATACCAACGGCGACGACATCCTCGATCATGTCGAGAAGCTCCGCACGTTCGAAGGGGGCGGGGAGCATGGTCCCCATGCCATTCGCCTTTCGCCCGATGGCAAGAAGCTGTTCATCATCTGCGGCAACCACACCCTCCCGCCGTTCGCCGTGAAAAACATCACCGAGCCGCAGACGCTCGGTGGCATCCGCCCCAACCAGCGCCGCGTCGAACTTCCCCCGGAGGCGTCGAGCCGGCTCCCCGCCAACTGGGACGAAGATCTCCTCATCACCCGCCTCTGGGATGCCGGGGGCCACGCCGTCGGGATCCTCGCGCCAGGAGGCTATGTCGTCAGCACCGATCCTGATGGCAAGGATTGGGAAATCTGGACCGGCGGCTACCGCAATCCCTACGACTTCGCCTTCAACGCCGACGGCGAGATGTTTGTGTACGACGCTGACATGGAGTGGGACTTCGGATCGCCGTGGTATCGGCCAACGCGCGTCAACCATGCCACGAGCGGGAGCGAGCTCGGCTGGCGTTCCGGCGCCGGCAAGTGGTCGCCAGCGCTTCCCGACAGCCTGCCGGCTCTGGTCGACATCGGCCCCGGCTCGCCGGTGGGGGCATCGTTCGGCTACGGCGCGAAGTTCCCCGCCAAATACCAGAAGGCGTTCTTCATCTGTGACTGGACCTTCGGCACGATGTACGCGATCCATCTCGAGCCGAAGGGCTCGACCTACGTCGGCGAGAAGGAGGAGTTCGTATCGCGAACTCCGCTGCCGCTGACCGACATGACGATCGGCCAAGATGGCGCCGTCTACTTCACCGTCGGTGGCCGTGGCGGTCAGGGGGAGCTCTACCGGGTGACTTACGTCGGCAAGGAATCGACCGCCCCGGTCGATGCCAAGTCGACCGCCGGTGCCGACGCTCGCAAGGCCCGCCAGGCGCTCGAGGCATTTCACGTGAAGGGGGCCGACACGAAGGCGGCCGTGGCCGCGGCGCTCCCGCAGCTTGCCAATCCCGACCGCTTCATCCGCTACGCTGCCAGAATCGCGCTCGAGCACCAGCCACTCGAGACCTGGGCCGCCACGGGGCTTGCCAGCTCCGATGCGCTTGCTCGGATCCATGCGGCGATCGCCGTCGCCCGCCAGGCGGAGCCGGCGATGCAGCCGCAGGTCCTTGCCGCCCTCGATGGTGTCGATCTCGCCAAGCTCGACACGGCCTCCAAAGTCGATCTCGTCCGCGCCTATCAGCTCGCGATGATCCGGCTCGGCGACCCGTCGGCGGAGGCGAAGGGGAAGATCGCGGCGAAGCTCGCGCCACTTTTTCCCTCAGGCGCGTTCGATCTCGACCGCGAGCTCTCGAGCCTGCTTGTCGCCATTCGGTCCCCGGGGATCGTGACGCAGCTTGTCGGCCTCATGGCCGAGCCTTCGAAGTCGGCCGGGGCCACCAACCTCGCCCCCAACGAAGAGGAGCTGCGACAGCTGATCACGCGGAATGCCGGCTACGGCAGCTCCGTCCGCGACGCCCTCGAGAAGCGCAGTGATCTCCTCCAGGTTCACTTCGCGTACGTCCTCCGGACAGTCAACGAGAAAACCGCCTGGACGCTCGACGACCGCAAGGGCTACCACGGCTGGTTCAACCGGGCCCAGCAGTGGGCCGGCGGCGCGAGTTTCCGGAAGTTCCTCGTCAACATCGAGAACGACAGCCTCGTTGGCCTCTCGGAAAACGACAAGCTGGCGCTCGAGACGATCGGTGCCCGAAAGGCCTACGTGCCGCCGCCGCTGCCGAAGCCGGCCGGGCCGGGGAAGGCTTGGTCGGTCGATGAAGTCCTCGCCTCAGCCGAGAAGGGGCTCGCCACGGGGCGAGACTTCGAAGGGGGCAAGCGCACCTTTGCCGCGGCCCGGTGCGTTGTCTGCCACCGCTTCGGCGACGACGGCGGCTCGACCGGTCCCGATCTCACCCAGGCCGGCGGCCGTTTTCAGTTGAAGGACATGATCGAAGCGATGGTGGTGCCGAGCAAGGTGATCTCCGACCAATACAAGGGGAGCATCGTTACGACCCAGGGGGGGAAGGCCCACACCGGCCGGATCGTCTACGAGTCGCCGGAGAAGGTCGTCGTCGTTACCGATCCGGAGGACGCGACGAAGTTCGTCGAGATTCCCCGCGCGGAAATCGACGAGATCATCCCGGCGGCGGAGTCGCTGATGCCCAAGGGGCTCCTCGACACGCTCAACGAGCAGGAGGTTCTCGATCTCCTCGCCTACACGCTCTCGCGGGGAAACCAAAGCGATGCCCGGTTCAAGAAGTAGGGCGATCGCGAAGGCAATCGTCGCGACCGTCGTCGGCCTCGTCGCCGGAAGCGCCTTCGCCGTCGACTTCTCCCACGAGGTCGTCCCGATCCTGCGGGCCAAGTGCGGCAAGTGCCACACCGGCTCACAGCGGCAGGGGGGCTTCTCGCTCAACGATCGGGAAGCGCTCCTCGCCGGCGGTGATTCAGGCACGCCGGGCCTCGTGGCCGGCGATGCTGCCGGGAGCGAACTGATCCGCAGGATCACGAGCACCGATCCCGACCTCCGCATGCCGAGCGAGGGGGAAGCGCTGCCGGCGGAGGCAGTCGCGATCCTCACGCGCTGGGTCGACGCCACGGCACCGTGGGAGGATGGCTTTTCGTTTGCGGGAAACACCTACGAAGCCCCCTTGAGGCTCCGTCAGGTGGAATTGCCGCCGCCCCACGACGGACGCCTCCATCCGATCGATCGGATCGTCGATGCCTACCAGGCAGCGAAGGGGGTGCCAACGCCACCGCGCTGCGACGACACCACGTTCCTCCGCCGCGTCAGCCTCGATCTCGTCGGCCTCCTTCCTTCCCCAGAGTCTGTCGATGCCTTCTGTGCCGACGCCGATCCCGGCAAGCGCCAGCGAAAGATCCGGGAGCTCCTCGACGACGATCTCGCCCGCGCCGAGCACTGGATGACGTTCTGGAACGATCTCCTCCGCAACGACTACACCGGCACCGGCTTCATCACCGGTGGCCGCAAGCAAATCACTCCCTGGCTCCACCGGGCCCTCGTCGACAACATCCCCTACGACCGGTTCGTCCGCGAGCTCGTGGCCCCCTCCGACGCCTCGCGCGGCTTCATCGACGGGATCACATGGCGCGGTGAGGTCAATTCGAGCCAGACCGTGCCGATCCAGTTCGCGCAGAACGTCGGGCAGACGTTCCTGGGGATCAATCTCAAGTGCGCGAGCTGCCACGACAGCTTCGTCGACCGCTGGAAGCTCCAGGAGACCTACGACCTGGCGGCGGTGATGGCCCCCGACAGGCTCGAGCTCTTCCGCTGCGACAAGGCGACCGGCGCGTTCGCCTCCCCCGGCTGGCCATTCAAGGAGCTTGGATCGATCGACGGCACGAAGCCGCCGGCCGAGCGGCTCGAGCAGCTCGCGCGGCTCATGACCGACCCGGGCAACGGCTGGCTGTCGCGGAATCTCGTCAATCGGATCTGGGCCAAGCTCCTGGGCCGCGGGCTCGTCCATCCGGTCGACAGCCTGCGGACGAGGCCCTGGAACGAAGACCTCCTCGACTGGCTCGCCGCCGACTTCGTCGCCTCGGGCTACGACACCAAGCACCTTCTCGAGACGATCTGCTCCTCCGAGGCTTATGGGGCCGCGACCCCGAGCGTCGAAGGTCAGCCCCAGGGAAGCGACTACGTCTTCCGCGGGCCGCTGCCGCGGCGGATGACCGCCGAGCAGTTCACCGACGCCCTCTGGCAGCTCACTGGCGCAGCGCCTGCCAAGCCCGATGCCGACGTCGAGCGCGTGAAACCCGATCCGGCGGCGCCGCGGCAGCTTCCACCTCGTGCGAAATGGATCTGGAACAACCAAGCCGCCGCGTCGCCCCCCGGCGAGAGGCTCGCCTTCCGAGCGCGGATCAATCTCCTCGATCCGGTGACCCATGCCGTCGCCGTCGCCACCGCTGACAACGAAGTGACGATGTGGATCAACGGCACGAAGGTCGGCCACTCGGCCGACTGGGGCAAGCCGTTCGCCGAGCCGATCGGCGGCACCCTTCAACATGGCAGCAACGAGATCCTCGTCGTCGCCGCCAATGCCGACGCGGGAGGACCTGCGGCGCTCAAGGCCGAAGTCCGCGCGATCCTCGCGGGCGAAGGCGTCACCTGGGTCGCCTCCGACGATTCCTGGGAGTGGACAGCGACCCTCCCCGACGGCGATGGCAAATGGCCCGGCGGGAATGAGCCAGCCGACTGGCAGAGAGCGAGCGTCGTGGAGAACCAGGCCACCTGGGCGCCGAGCGACGCGGCCTTTGCCGACGGTGTGAGGGGTGCCGCAGGCCCTCAGCCGATGGTCCGCGCGGTGCTCGTGAAATGCACGCCGCTGATGGCCTCCCTCGGCCGGCCGAACCGCGATCAGGTCGTGACGTCGCGCCCCACCGATCTCACGACACTCGAAGCGATCCAACTGGCCAACGAGCAGGCGCTCTTCGAGACTTTTTCCGTTGGGGGGAGGCGGTGGCTCACCGAGCATGGGAATGATCCCGGGGCCCTTGCCAGGACGATCCTCAAGACTGCCTTGGGGCGGCTCCCAACGCCCGCCGAGGCGACCGCCGCCCGCGAAATCCTCGGGGAAATGCCCACCGAATCGTCGATCGCCGACTGCCTGTGGGCGGTCGTCATGCTCCCAGAGTTTCAGCTTGTCCGATAGCGCTCGGTCCCCAGTCTGGAGATCCACCCATGCGATCCCGCCGCACCCATCAAGCGCGCCGCGACTTCCTCAAGAGCCTGTCGGCCGCGGCAACAGCCACGCTCGCCCTGCCGCAGCCGCGGCTCTTGGCCGATGCGGCGATCGAGCATCCGCGGGCGACGGCCGACGCCATCATCGTCCTCTGGATGGCCGGCGGCATGGCGGCCCCCGACAATCTCGACCCGAAGAAGTACAAGCCGTTTGAAAAGGGGCTCGCGGTCGCCGACTGCATCAGCACCTTCCCGGCGATCCCCACCGCGATCGACGGCGTGCAGATCTGCGAGGGGCTTGAGGGGATCGCGAGTGTTCTCGATCGCGGTGCGCTCATCCGCTCGCACGTCCAGCCCGACTTGGGGAGCATTCTCCACTCGCGCCATCAGTATCACTGGCACACCGGTTACGTGCCGCCACAGACGGTCGCCTGCCCGCACATCGGCGCCTGGATGGGGCGCGTCCTCGGGCCGCGCAATCCCACCATGCCAGCGTTCATCAACATCGGCCAGCGTCTGGAAGGGATCGGCGAGAATGAGGAGATCAAGGCCTTCACCACCCCCGGCTTCTTCGGGAGCGAGTTCGGGCCGATGAATCTCCCCTTCCCCGAGGAGGCGGCGCTCGCCGTCCGGCCGCCGAAGGGGATGGAGCCGGGGCGCTTTTCCGATCGCTACAAGCATTTCAAAAAGCTCGTCGCCGCGGCGCCGGGCCGCGAGTTCACGAGCGACTACCACCAAGAGTCGATGCTGCGGAGCCTGGACAACGCCCATCGCCTCCTCTCGGCCAAGGAGCGAGCCGCGTTCGACATCGCGCTCGAGCCGAAGGAAGTGGTCGAGCAGTACGACACCGGCCGCTTCGGCCGCGGCTGCCTCCTCGCCCGCCGCCTCGTCGAGAACGGGGCCCGGTATGTCGAGGTGACGACCGAATACATCCCCTTCGTCCACTGGGACACCCACGAACGTGGCCACGAGACGGTTGACAGGATGCACAAGGAGATCGACCGCCCCATCGCCACGCTGATCCGCGATCTCGAGGCCCGCGGGCTCCTCGACCGGACGCTCGTCGTCATCGCCAGCGAGTTCAGCCGCGACATGATCACCGAGGGGCGGCCCGGCTCGAAAGCCACCGATCAGGCGAGCTCCCCGAAGGATTTCCTCCTCGAGCCCAATCACTACGGCCAGCACCGCCACTTCACCGGCGGCTCGACCGTGGCCCTGTTCGGCGGCGGCGTGAAAAAGGGTTTTGTGTACGGGAAGACCGCCGACGAGCGTCCCTGCCTCGCCGTGGAGAATCCCGTCACGATCACCGATCTCCATGCCACGCTGTTCACGGCGATGGGGATGAGCCCAAAGACGGTGTTCGACATCGAAGGGCGGCCGTTCTACGCCACCGAGGATGGGAAGGGACGGGCGGTCGAGGCGATCTTCGGCGCGTAAGATGGTTTGCGGGCTCCGCCGACTGGCGCCTCCCCTGCTGCGACCTTTTCATGCGCCTGCTCCCAATCCCCCTTCTTCTTGCCGCGCTGGCGTTGGCGATCGCCACGCCGGCGGCGGCCCAGGAGCCAGCCCAGGCCCGGCCTCCAGCGGCCTCGCGACATCCAATTCTCTCCGACGAGCCTCGACAAGAACCGCGGCCGATCCGCTCGCGCCACTTTTCCTTTCTCTCCGACGTCTCCGATCGCGAGGCGAAGCTCATTCTCGACAAGCTCGAGGCGATAGTCGGCCTCCTCGAGCGATACTTCGGGCGGCGCCAGCGCGGTGTGATCGAGGGCTACATCGTCCACGATCTCACCGTCTGGCCGGAGGGAGTGCTCAACGAGCCACTCGGCATCGAGAAGATCAAGGAGCCGGCGGGGATCTGCTTCACGACCGTCCTCGGCCCAGAGCGACGAGCCGTGCTCTATGCCTGCGACGACCTCGGCATCATCCAACACGAATGCACTCACGGCTTTTGTCATCTGACTTTTGGCGGCGTGGGGCCGCTGTGGCTCGCCGAGGGGCTCGCGGAGCTCGGGCGATGGTGGCTTGAGAAGGAAAAGGGAGTGAACGTCGATCCAGTGATCCTCACCCATCTCCACGACGCAGATCGCCCCACGCTTGCGGCAATCACGGCACCGAACCAGCCCCCCTCCAACGACTGGCGCGACTACACCTGGCGCTACGCGCTGTGCCAGATGCTGCTCAACAATCCCAACTACGCCGATCGCTTCCGAGCGCTGGCCGTGGCGCTCATGGAGGGGCAGCCGGGGGTGTCGTTCGAGAGTGTCTACGGGCCTGTCAGCCGCGAGGTCGGCTTCGAGTTTGAGCAGTTTCTCACCCACGTGGGCAACGGCTACCGAGCCGATCTCACCGCCTGGCCCTGGAAAGCGAAGCAGCGAAAGCTCGCCCCTGGCGGCGTCGGCCGCGCGAAGGTGAAGGGGGCTGCCGGCTGGCAGGCCAGTGGCGTCGAGGTGGAGGCAGGGGCGGTGTACGTGATCACGGCCGAGGGAGCATGGCGCATGGCCACCGACGCCGAGTCCACAGGCTCGGAAGGGGATGCGGCCGGCCGCGGCCGGCTGACAGGGGCGATATTTGCCGATTTCACGCTCGGCCCCGAAATCCCACTCGGCAGCCACACAAGCTGGATCGCCCCGGCCGACGGCCTTCTCATGCTCCGCGCTGCCGATGCCTGGACAGCACTCGGCGACAACGACGGCACGCTTTCCATCACCATTCGCCGCGGGGAGGCTCCTTGATCTCTTTTCTCTGTCGACGCCACCTGTTCATGATCGTCCCCGCGCTCCTCGCCGGCTGCGGCCGACAGGCACAAGAGCCCTTCGACCCCCTCGCCAAGATCGAGCTCGATCTCGAGCAAATCGACGCCGACGGCCTCCGCGGGCCCCCCGACGGCAAGGTGGCGGTCGACTACGAGTTTGCCATTCCCGACACCACCGCCGCCCGCGAAGCGGTAACCCGGATCGACCCGAGTGTTGAACTCATGCCCGGCTCGCGCGGCAGGATCGGCGCGAAGGCGGGGGAGTGTCTCTGCATCGGCTCGACCCACCAGCCGCGTCACCGCGAGATCCTCATCGCCCTCGCCCGGCTCCCCGAGATCGCCCGAATCATCGAGTGCCATCACGAGTAGCGGGCTCAAAGCCATCAGTTCGGGATCGGCCCCCCGCGGTGCGGCAGGAGCGCTCCGGCCTCGCGAACGAGATCGAGAAACTCGGCCCTCAAGCCCCCGGGATCGGTGCCGAGCGCCCCGGCTGCCGTGTCGGTGACATGGGCGAGCGACGCTTGGCCGCGGTGGGCACTGCCGCGGAGGAGCATTCCGAACTCGGCGACCGCCGCGGCGAAGCGGAGATTCGTCGAGGCGTTTTCAAACGTCGTACCGGTGTCCTCGAGAGGGAACGCTCGCTCCTGGCTCGTGTCGCCCGTCGGCTCCTTGTAGCGGAGCTTGAGCGTGAGCAGCTCGCTCGACGCCGGCCCCGCTTCGGCCGCGGGCTTCGCCGCCACCGTCTCTCGAGGCTGATACTTGAGCGGCTCGTCGATCACCGGGCTGTTGCCAGCAGCGGCGGTGGGGACGATCTCATAGAGGGCCGTCACGCCGTGGCCGGCGCCGATTTCGCCGGCGTCCTTCGCGTCGTCTTTGAAGTCCTTCGCCGCCATGATCCGGTTCTCGTAGCCGAGGAGCCGGTAGGCGGCGACCTGGGCAGGGTTGAACTCCACCTGGATCTTCACATCCTTGGCGATCGTCACCGTGCTCCCGGTGAGTTGCTCGACGAGCACCTTCCTCGCTTCGCGGGCCCCGTCGATGTAGGCATAGATCCCGTTGCCGTTGTCGGCGAGCTTTTCCATCTTTTCGTCCTGGAGATTCCCCTGGCCGTAGCCGAGGACGGTGAGGAACACTCCGCCCGAAGCCTTCTGCTTGATCAGCTCAACGAGCGCCGCGTCGCTCGTGACGCCGACATTGAGATCGCCATCGGTGGCGAGCACGACCCGGTTCGAGCCCCCCTTCACAAACGCCTCGGCGGCCTGGGCATAGGCGAGCTCGATCCCAGCCGAGCCATTGGTGGAGCCGCCGGCGGCGAGGGCCTCGATCGCTCCGCGGATCCGCCCCTTCTGATCGCCGCTCGTCGGCGCGAGCTTGAGCCCGGCGTCGCCGGCATAGGTGACGATCGCCACCTTGTCGTTCTCGGTGAGCTGGTCGACGAGCATCGACAGGCTCTGCTTCACCAGCGGCAGCTTGTTCGGCTCGTTCATCGAGCCCGACACGTCGACGAGGAACACGAGGCTCGTGCCGGGACGGGCCGTCGCGGCGATCTCGCGCCCCTTCAATCCCACGCGGACGAGCCGGTGGCCGGGGCGCCAGGGGCAGGAAGCCGTCTCGAGCGACACCGAAAACGGATCGTCCCCCGCCGGCGGCACGTCGTCGTAGCGGAAGTAGTTGAGAAGCTCCTCGAGGCGAACCGCGTCGGCTGGCGGGATTTGGCGATCGTGGAGAAACCGACGCACGAGCGTGTAGCTCGCCGTATCGACATCGATCGAGAAGGTCGAAAGGGCCTGTTCCTTGTCAGCAGGATTGCGGAAGGCGTTCTCGACAAACTTGCCGTAGCGCTCCGTTCCGGGCGCGGCTTTGCTGAGCTCGAGCCGATCGACATCCCGACGCTTGAACCAATCGCTGCGCGCTTCCTCCGATTCGTCGAGCCGTTCCGGGCGGCCGTATGACCGGCGGCTCTCCTTCGAACGGCCGGCGAGAGCGGGCAGGCCGGCCCCTCCTGGAGCCCGTCGATAGGGCATCATTTCACTTTGGGGGACCGTTTCGGCGACTGACAGGTC